>ERZ1292640.430-Hain-H43-02um-R1-430-length-34161-cov-5_pt1 | contig 25935 bp, 24 predicted proteins | sample MGYA00564404_ERZ1292640 | MGnify/ENA primary metagenome ERZ1292640 (study PRJEB36523, sample SAMEA6512636) | groundwater metagenome | collected 2019-01-08 | study: AquaDiva: Metagenomics assemblies of 32 groundwater samples | reverse complement strand
GTTCATGAGCTTCATTATCCAGTTGAGCCAAATCTACGTGGAATTTTTATCGGGATTCCTACGGTTATCCAATTTGCAGGCATGGCATTGGTTTCTGATCACCTTTTTTTCAGTCATAGGGTGCCAATGGAGCAGTGGAATAGAAGACTGCCATATAAGCGAAGCAAATTTTCTTGGTTGCCAGTGGGGGCCAACATAGAGCCGGTGCCGGATCAAAAAATGAGCTCGCCGGATGTCAAAAAAATGGCACAAATTAAGTCATCGCGTAAGATTATTATTCATTTCGGTGGCAGCCATCTTTCACATGGATTCTTACACATGTTCCATTCATTTGAAGAAGCTAGGAAGATTTTTGTGGGAGATGATCCTGTTTTATTATTTGTTGGCATGACTCAGCATGAAGTGGATCAGAAACTGGGTGAAACTGGAATGTCACATATTAAAGAAAACGTTATAGGTATTGGGTATCTAGGTCCCGAAGAAGCGTCTTGTTGGCTGGCCGCAGCTGATTTAGTTTTGGCGCCTTTTCTGGATGGAGTGTCCACTCGTCGTGGTAGTATGATGGCTGCATTTACGCATGGGAAGGCCATGGTTACCACGTCCGGGCGGAATACTGATCCATTGCTGCCATGGAATAGTTTTTGTTCTATTGTATCAGTTGATGATGTCGACGGTTTTAAGAAAGAAGTGATAAGGCTTCTTGGGAACCAGAGGTCAGCTGAAGAGTTGGGTGTTTGCGCTAAAAAATATTACGATTGTCACTTCTCATGGCCTGTTATCGCTAGAAACTTAATAGGAGTTTTGTCTACGCTAAGAGAAAAAAGATATGGCTAGTAAGGTATGTTTTTATCTTACAGCAACGCAACTCGGTGGAGCAGAGAGAAGTGTTTTGGATCTTGCATCTAATCTAGAGCGATATGCTGGTGGGACATATACGCCTTGGATGGTTGTTCCGCGAAGTGAAGGTCCATTGTTAGATGAATTCCGCAAGAAAAATATGCCTTTTACAGTGCTTGAAATGCCTGCCCGCATGCTGCGCATGAGTAGGAAAAAGGCCCTTAGAGGACTTGTAGATGGGTTGTTGGCTATCCCGGCAATCGTGATTTATATATACAGGTTTATCAGACTCGTTAAAGGTGAAGCCCCGTTTGTAATACATTCAAATGGCATTAAATGCCACATCATATCTTCTGTTACGTCATTGTTTCACGGATCACAAGTTATAATACATATGAGAGATATACTTGGGAAAGGGTTAAGTCTTCTGGCTATTAAATTAGCAAGCTACTTCGATGTGGTCTGTTTCGTCGCAAATTCTAAATGTACAGCCCAATCGCTTAGCATGATGAAAAAACAAGTTACGATAATCCATAACGGACTTGATCCTGATGTTTTTAAACGATCGCGCAATACTTATCTACATGAAAAAGTTGGGATTGATGAAAGTGCTCCTATAGTCGGTATTTTGGGGGCATTGGCTAGATGGAAAGGGCAGCTAGAATTTATCGAAATGGCACGTAGGCTTTCTCTAAAAAATGATCATGCTCATTTCGTAATCGCTGGGGCTGAAATTTACGACACAAGGGCTGAAAAAGGGTTTTTGCTAGAACTTATGGATATGGTCACCGGACATCGTCTTGATAGCAGGATTCATATGGTCGGTTTTGAAGCCGACCAGGTCAGAGTTTTGAATTCGCTTGATATTCTGGTGCATGCGTCAATTAAGCCAGAGCCATTCGGCAGAGTAGTGCTGGAAGCAATGGCCGTAGGTGTTCCGGTGGTGGCGGCAGCAGCTGGGGGAATCCTGGAGTTAATTGACGATGGTATAAATGGGTTTCTATATACACCTGGAGACGTGGGGCAAATGGCGGAAAAGGTAAGAATTTTACTAGCTGATGATGAGCTATGCAGAAAAACGGCTGATAGCGCACGAAAAAAATTCGAGGAAAAATTTTTGCTTAAAAAGCATGTTGAAGCAGTGATCAGCGTTTATAACCAGCTTGCACCTGGTCGGGTATGAGTATGAGGCATCTGCTTTGGGTCAATGGCTGGCCGGATCTCGGAGGAGCAGAAAGAGCGCAGCTTACATTTTTCCGCGCCATCCGCCAGAAACATAAAATAACAGCGGTGTTTTCTCGGGGTGTATCTGCGCGGCTCACCGATGCGGCACGAGAGCTTGATATCGAGTATTGGACTGCGCCGCTAACACAACTTCGTCAGACCATGCGGCCTGATCTTCTTGTTAAATTTGGTTTAAATGCATCGATAGCTAATTTTAAATTTTTTGGTTTTCTAAGGCACACGAAGATTGATTTAATACATTTTGCTCATTTATATGATCTTCCGTTTTGTGCTCTAGCTGCATTTTTTAAACGGACACCATTGGTTTGGATGGTGGAAAATCCTGAGAGATTTAATAAAATAAATGTACCAATAATAAATACTAGTTTTCTAGATGGGATTGCCGGCACGTCAACGGCAATCCTGGAGGACGCTTTTAAGCATGGAGTGAAGGCGCGGCACAGAAAATTAATACCAAATCCTTACGATGAGCAACTTTACTGGTGCACCGAAAGATCTTCAATTGATACAAACCATATAAAGATAGGTTTTGCGGGTGTCTTGACAGATCGTAAGGGAGTCGCTGAACTTTGCCAGGCATTTGTTGTATTAAGAAAACTTTTAAATGGCCGTAAGCGTGTGTTGCTTGTTGTGGCCGGAGACGGATCTGAAGAGTATAAAGCGGAACTTAAAAGAATATTGAAAGAGGATAACGCGCTTTCTGACGTATTGTTTAATGGGTTTATAGACTCAACGCAAGCTATGCGTGAATTTTATCACGGTATAGATTTGTTCGTGATGCTTTCAAAAAAAGAGGGCATGTCAGTCGCTATGCTTGAGGCAATGGCTTGTGGATGTGCCGCAGCAATTCTTGCTCCTTGGTGTGATGATGTTATTGAAGATGGAGTTGATGGTATCAGGCTCACAAGCATTGATCCAAAGTCCGTTGCTGATAGGCTTCTTCCGTATATTATAAATGATGACAAGAGAATCGGTCTTGGTCAAAAAGCAGCAATAAAAATGAGAAACAGTTTCAGCTCGGTGGCCATTGCCAAGCAGATCCTTGAATTCTATTCTAAGATTACTGGGAAAGATTGGGTGATTTAGTTCGTCACCCACTTGGTATATTCAATCTCTGGTTCGTTGGCAAAAAGCATGACCATTCTATCCAGGCCGATGGCTATACCGCTGCAAGGGGGTAGGCCCTCTTCTAGGGCATGCAAAAACTCTTCATCAATTGGTGTTTCAGGGAAATACGCCCCATATAGTTCTTTTCGCCGCTGCATGTCCCGCTTAAATCTCATTCGTTGTTCGATGGGATCGGTGAGTTCCTCAAAAGCGTTTCCGAGTTCCATCCCGCCAATGAATACTTCGAAACGTTTTGCCCATATGCTTCCATCGGGATCTGTGTCTAGTGCGGATAGTGCTGCTTGTGAAGGTGGGTAGCGGTAGATAAAAACAGCTTTATCTTGTGGGAGTTTTGGTTCGATAATATTAAGCCAGATCTTAAAAAATATATCATCCCAATCTTCGTCATGATTTGTCCTAAGATTGTGCTGTTTGCATTCATTTGCTAGTTTATCCCTGTTATCGCATTTGACTAAATCTATACCGGCATGCTCCATAAAAAGCTGGCGCACACTCAGTCGCGGCCATGGAGCTGATAGCGAAATGCTATTAGATCCATATTTGATAATAGATTTGCCATAAGTGTCCTTTGCTATCAGCCTGAATAATTCTTCAACATCATCCATCAGTTTTTCGTAACCGGCATATGCCCTATACCACTCCAGCATGGTGAATTCAGGAAGGTGAGTTTTTGAGCGCACTTCATCTCGGAACGAAGGGCATATTTGGAAAATTTTTTCTAATCCACCCACAAGCAAACGCTTCATGGCAAACTCAGGCGATGTTGGCAGATAAAACTCTCTTGGGCCGCCATGAACTTTGAATGGCTTTATATGGGGTTCCATGCCTGGACAAGGAACGAGCAGCGGGGTGTGAACTTCTTGGAACTTTTGCATAGAGAAAAAATTGCGTATTGTATTTTCTATTTCAGACCGCACCCCTGTTGCATGCATTCTCCGCTTATTGAGAATATGCTCCATCCATTTAATAGATTTTCTATGGCTTCTGTTCGGTGTTAAAATGCGGCAGGTACCGTTTTGTATTTCTATTATACTGCCTAGAAGAGCAGCTTTGTTTTTGGGTGTCCTGCTTACACTTACCGTGGATGTGCCTTTTTCATTTCTTACCTGGATTGACAAGCCGCTAATCGCAATACATCGGCCTCTTATAGTTTTTGTGGTCATTCTTATCACCTTGCGCACATGATAGTTCGGTGCAATATGTTTTGTTTAAGGTACTATAATGGTGAAGTTTGTTAGTCATCTGGATTTACGTGCCAAGATCAGTTTGATTTTAGTCGGCGTTATTTTACCAACATTCTTGATTGTCACAATCGCACAAAACAAGCTGACGCGGCCGCTTTTAGAAGAAGAGATAAGGCAAATAGGGCTTACCACGGCTAAGACACTCGCAGCAGAGATAGCTAATTCGAGGTTATTCTCCACGCCGGAGCCAGTTCAAGCTATTGAAAATCAAATACAAGAGTTGCTTTTTTCACATCCTAATATTGTTCGAATAGATGTCTTTCAGAAAGATCACACGACCGGGCTTGGTAAGCTGATTGCTTCTAACATGGAAGAAGAGGAACCGGGGTCGCAGCTCCCAACCGCGCTTCTTATCGATTCGACTAGAAGTGAATTTGAGACCGATGAGGAAGGAAGTGGATATTGGAAGGTGATTGCACCCATTGAGCATCGTGTTCGTGAGAGCGGCCGAGAGTTAAGGGGCCAGCGCAAGATCCTTGGCAATGTGCACGTCACTGTTACAACTAAACTGATTGGTCGGTTGATGTCTGCATTTTGGAAAATAACCGCAGTGGCTGCGGCATTTAGTGTGGTAACTCTTATCCTATTATTGAGTTATTTTTTACGAAAAACTATTGAAAATGAGAGGCTTTTGCAAAGAGCAAAAAATCAGAATATCCAGCTCACGGAGCAGCTTCATGAAGCCCAGAGACAGATCATGAACACAGAAAAACTGGCCGTGATGGGTCAGCTGACAGCTAGTTTTGCACATGAAATAGGCACTCCACTGAACGCGATCAGCGGGCATCTTCAATTGCTGCAGGAAGAGCTTGGTCAAGTTGCCAGATCGAATGGGCAGGCGACACTGATTGCAGGCAGTTTTGAAAGGCTTCAGATCATTGGCGGGCAGCTTTTAAAAATAGAAACGGTGGTCAAAAATTTCCTTCAGAGCACGGTTAAGCCGGCTTCGCAAAGTCAGCTTGTCGATATAAATAGGATCATAGATAAATCTATCAGTATTTTGCAGCCGAGAATCGATGCTACAGGAATAGAGGTCAGGCGTGTTTTTGATAGAAAGATAGGACCATTGAGAGCGGTGCCGCTCGATATGGAACAGATGATACTAAATCTGCTAAGTAACTCACTGGATAGTCTTAAGGAAAAAAATAAGTTTAAGGAGAAAGACCAACTATTATTGGAGGTTTCAAGCAAGATAGAGGGATCTGCCGACGGCCAGTGGGCGCGCATCTGTATTTATGATACTGGTGTGGGTATAAGCAGGGCGGATTTAGGCAATGTTCTAAAGCCTTTTTTTACTACAAAGCCTCCTGGGGAGGGTACGGGTTTCGGGCTTACTATATGTAGGCAGCTTGCCCATAAATATGGCGGTTTTTTGGAGATAGATTCCAGACAAGATGTTTGGACGCGAGTGGTAATTAAAATCCCGTATAGTGTTGTCATATAGAATTGGAATATTAAAAACATGATTGCTGCAGATGTGGCTATGAAACTCAAGGTACTGATTATTGATGATGATGAAGTCACCAGAAAGTTACTGAAAGAAATTTTAGATAAAGAAGGATATGTTATTTGTTTAGCTTCTAGCGGTGAAGAAGCTATTCGGCTTATTAAGCGTGAAGTATTTCCAATAATCTTGTCAGATATAAGAATGCTTGAACTTGATGGCATGGCAGTGCTTCGAGCAGTTAAGAAATCCGGGGCGCGTTCAGCCGTTATTCTTATGACGGGCTTTGGTAGCATGGAAGGAGCTGTTGAGGCAATACGTGACGGAGCATTTGATTATGTGAGTAAGCCATTTAAAATCGATGCGCTTAAAGCCGTTGTTACCAGGGCTGCTAAGCACTGGGAGTTGGTGCATAACCAGCGAAGCAATGTGGCGTCGGGTAGGATTGAGGTAAAATTTAGCGGTCTTACCGGAAAGTCACAGAGGATTGTTGATGTATACAAAACCCTGGCTCGTGCCGCCATGTCTGCCAGCAACGTTCTTGTAACTGGCGAGCGGGGTACTGGTAAGGATCTGGTAGCGCGAGCGATACATGGAAACAGTTCAAGGCGCAGCAAGCACTTCGTGACGGTTAACTGTGGTGCAATAGCGGAAAATCTTCTGGAGTCGGAACTATTCGGACAAGTAAAAGGTGCTTTTTCCGGTGTAGCAGCTGAAAAGCGTGGATTTTTCGAAGAAGCGGACGGTGGAACTATTTTTCTTGATGAAGTTGAAAATGTTCCAGCCGCACTGCAGGTGAAGCTTGTAAGGGTTTTTCAGGATGGAGAAATCAAGCCGTTGGGTTCATCTCAATCTAAAAAAATTGATGTCCGGATTATAGCGGCTGCACATCAAGATTTGGATTTGTTTGTTAAGGCAGGAAAATTTAGAGAGGATTTATACTACAAGTTAAAAGTCATCATGATTGATCTCCCGCCCTTGCGTGAAAGGATTGATGATTTGCCAGACCTTGTTGGTCACTTTCTAGCCATCTATGGTGAAAAGAACAAGAAGATGGTTTCGCATGTCTCTGAAGAGGCGATGAAAATTCTCAGCAAATATCATTGGCCTGGTAATATCAGGGAATTAGAACATGCCATAGAACATGCCGTGGCCATGACAAGTACGACGGTGCTTTTCCCTGAGGATTTCCCGATGGAAATAACACGTGCACAAGATAACGATTGGCGCAGTGATAATCATATGGCTAGATTGTCAAGGCCGGAGCCTGTCTCAGACACATTAGATAATATGGAACGTGCTCATATAATAAAAGTGCTACAAGATGTGAATTTCAACAAATCAAAGGCCTCTGAAATTCTAGGGATTGATAGAGCGACACTTTATCGCAAAGCCCAGCGTTACGGCATCGATATGAGCGGGAAATGAGGTTTTACCATCAGTGGATGAATTCGTATTAAAATTGGAAGCGGCATTAAAGCTGGAGATGCCATATTCCGAGCGCCCCAGCGCACCAAGTGGCACACCAGCTGCTGTATTGATGCTTTTTGGTAGTGATGGGAAACTGGAATTACCATCACTTTTGCTGGTCAAGCGGACTGATTTGGTTGAAACACATAAGGGACAAATGGCATTTCCTGGTGGGGTTATAGACAAGGAGGATGAAAGTCCGGTTGCAGCAGCACTGCGTGAAACGCATGAGGAAGTAGGTTTGAAGCCGTCAGATATTAATGTCATTGGGCAAATGCCGGGCATTTGGACAGTTACAGGTTTTTGGATAACGCCAGTGGTGGGATATCTTACACGACCATTGCAAGGGTTGGAAATAATAACCAATCCTGTTGAAGTTGCCGAAACGGTATGGATACCGCTGTCGGTGTTGATGGAAGATGGTATTTATCGTTCTGAGAACCTCGCCATACGAGGCAAGAATTACGTGATACATTCATACCGGGTTAAAAATTATTTTATTTGGGGTGCAACGGGAGCAATTATTAAAAACATGCTCGATCGATTGCATGCTTTGCGGTAAATTTACTCAATGAGAAAACTTTTATCAGTGTTGTTTGTGATGTCGGTTGTCATAACCTTTCCAATTGCTTTTGCTGAGGATTGGAAGGGGGCGGACGACGGAGCTGAATTCCATCTTGGCGCATTGACTGGTATTGGTGTCGTGGATTCATCAGGAGGGTTTGCAATACTCGCCAGCGGGGCCAAGAAAATCATAAGAAACGGATTTGTTCCCGATATCAACAACTCGGTGCTTATCGAGATGGAATTGGGTCCTATGTTTGTTTCCAAGGGTACTCCTTTTTTCTATAGTACGCATCTGAGATGGGATTTCACAAAAGATAGCCAATGGATTTTTTTTGCCATTGGCGGTGTCGCCGGTCATATAACCGGGTCGGGATTGGGTAGCCGCTTTTTGCTTTTTCCACGCTTTGGGGTAGGGGCGCTTTGGGGTGTGGCAGAGACTTTTTTGGTGCGCGCGGAACTCAGCCATGAGTTGATTGCCGCAGGGGTTTTGTTTCCACTGTACTAAAGGTGGTGTGTTGGTCTTTACTTTGCCGCCGACACGCCAAGCTGGTTGCGGTTAAAGGCCACGTATGCGCCGCCGATCAGGCCAGAGCGGTTTTCTAGCGATGATGTCGTCAGTCCTGGCATAAGGTCAGGTGAGGCGCGCCTTCTGATAAGCATTTTTTCAAGATGAGCCGAAGTTTTTTCAATGAACAGATCTGATGCATTTGCAAAGCTTCCGGCAAATATGACTATCTCTGGCGCGTAAATCACTACGTAATTATGTATGGCAATCGCCATCATCAGTGCATATTCTTCAAAGGCGGCTAGTGCGCTTTTATCGTGTTGGCGGGCAAGAGCAGCTATTTCCTCCGCTGAAAGTTCCTTTATCATGAACTTAGTGCTTGCGCGTTTGCCGAAATTACGTCCTGAAAGATAAGCTTCAGCGCAGCCGAAGTTCCCGCAACCACATGGAGCAGACTTGTCGCCATGATTTATGATCAGATGCCCGGCTTCTGGGTGAAGGCCGCGCCCGGCCCTTACAAGCGAATCGTTGCATATGATTCCGGTTCCGAGGCCTGTACCTAGCGTCAATATCATGGCATTTTTATATTTTCTTGCGCTTCCAACCCAATGTTCCGCTAGAATGGCCGCAGCGGCGTCGTTTTCCAAAAAAACCTGGCGTTTCAATTTTTTTTTCAATATGCCGGCTAAATGTACTTTTCCCCATGTCCCTGTTTTACTCGCGAAATTCGTGGGGTCTAGGAGCATTCCTTTCACTGGATCCAATGGACCTGCTGATGCCACGCCAATGCGGTGGATTTTTGGATAGCGGTTTAGGAATTTTTTGCCGATTTCAACAAGCTGATTTATTACAGCCGTCTTGCCTTGTTCTAACGCCACTGGCACGCGTATCTCTTCAAGGATTCTGCCTTTGGAATTCATGACACCCGCCGCCACTTTTGTGCCACCAAGATCATATGCCAAAACATGTTCTGTGAAACGTGAGGCTTTATGAGCCATGAATCACCATGTACCATAGTATTATGGAAAGCCTATCTAGAAGTTTTGGGAATACGCCCACTCATCGCATCCAAAAAATCAAAAAGAACTCTTCTATCGAAGCATCAAGCATTATACTGTTTGCCTTCGCTATATTCACGCTGTTTGCGCTGCTGACGTTCAGTCCATCGGATCCATCCATCTTCAGCAATGTAAAAGGCAATGCTGTAAATGCCTGCGGAAGAATCGGGGCATATCTTTCATCATTGGTTCTACAATGGTTTGGGATGGGCGCCTTTCTACTGCCAGCGGCATTTTTTTTCCTTGCAGCTGTAGTGCACAAGCGCGAGGGAGCTTGGCGTGTTATCAGTACGTTGGTTGCAATGTTTTTTACGGTTATGTCACTTACGGTTTTTCTCAGTATCCAGTGGAAATACTGGCCGTACTCAGGAGCGCTGCTGTTGACAGGAGGTTTGCTGGGTACATGGGCTGCTGAATTATTGGTTCCCAATCTTAATTCCATAGGTGCATCAATCGCTTCATTGCTGGTTTTCTTTGTATCTCTTGCTTTATCTACGCCCATCAGTGTCGCCAGGGCTGGTGCTGTGGTTATCAAAGCCACGTGGGACGTCGTTTGGAGCTTATCCAAATATCTAACTTGGTGGATGATTAAGATGGTGGGGCTGGTATCAGTGCGTGTGAGCGATGTCACGATTCCACGTATTTCAAAACCAATCAGCAGATATTTTCAAGATTTTATTGGGCGTAGTTGGTGGAATTCTGGAGGGAACAAGCAAAGGATAGCTAGATCTGCTAATATTTCACCGCTTACGGATAAACCTTTCATAGGGTTAAATCCTGTACTGCCCGTACCCCCATCGGTGCAACTATCCATGAATGAATATTGTGACAAGAAATTATCTATTGAAACTGCCAGTGAACCACTTATATTGCCGCGCTACCAAGGCGAGGCCAAGCCTATTGTGGCCACTGCCGAAAAAATGTCTAGCCGCATGGGGCGTGGAATAAGCGGGATAAGATGGAAACGCGGGCAATGGAAGCTCCCCACCCTAGAGTTCCTTCTGCAACCACCTAAGGTTGAATCCTCCGTCGATCAGGAAAGACTTCTTGAAAATTCAAAAATATTAACGCAAAAATTCCTGGATTTTGGCATTGATGGCAGAGTGGTCGCTGTCCGACCTGGTCCGGTCATAACTTTATATGAGTTTAGTCCAGGTCCTGGCGTGAAGATTTCAAGGATAGCAGCATTGGCGGATGACCTTTCTATGGCTTTATCCGCGCAAAGCGTGAGGATTATAGCACCACTGCCTGGAAAATCCGTGGTAGGGATCGAGATTCCAAGTGAAAATCGCGAGATTGTATATCTGCGGGAATTTCTGCAAAGCCCAGAATTTTACAGTCCCAAAAACACTATCTCAGTTGTTATGGGCAAGGACACTAGCGGCGAGCCATATATTTCTGATTTAGCTAAGATGCCGCATCTGCTATGCGCAGGTCAGACTGGCGCTGGTAAGTCAGTGTTCATGAACAGCCTGATATGTTCGTTTGTATATCGTTTTACCCCAGATGAGCTTCGCATGATCCTGGTTGATCCGAAGTTTATTGAATTCAGGGCGTATCAAGATATCCCACATCTTTTGCTCCCCGTGGTGGATGACCCGAAACAGGCCAGTACTGCGCTAAAGTGGGCAGTGCGTGAGATGGAAAGGCGTTATAGGATTCTTGCAAAGATAGGCGTGAGGAATCTTCTGGCTTTCAATCAGAAAGTCGATGAAATGGGTGCCGATGTCGTTCATGATCTTTTGTTGTCCGAAGAGAATAACTCCGAATCGCCGGCCGCGGCGTCACAAGTTTATAATACTAATGCAGCAGATTGGATGGAGGCGTTTGAGCCGGATGAAACTGGAGCGCCTAAAGTAGGAAGGCTGCCATATATTGTTATCATTATTGATGAGCTAGCTGATTTGATGATGATTGCAAGAAAAGAAGTTGAAGTCTCCATAGCCCGCATAGCCCAGAAAGCACGAGCTGCAGGAATTCATCTTATTGTTGCCACGCAAAGGCCATCGACTGATGTGATAACTGGGTTGATAAAAGCAAATTTACCTTCAAGAGTGTCATTTCAGCTTGCCAGTTACATTGATTCAAAAACGATACTCGACCGTGCGGGCGCTGAGCGGCTTGTTGGCCAAGGCGATATGCTTTTTAGCCCACCTGGGATGTCTCAAATAGTCAGGCTCCATGGAGCATACGTGGATGATGATGAGATATCTAAAATAACATCTTTTCTGCGTGCGCAAGACAAGCCTCTTTATCGCAATGAGATATTGATCGAGGATGATGATTCTGAGGACTCTGAAGGTTTGAACGCTGACGAATTAGACGAGCTTTTTGAAAATGCTGTTGAACTTGTTAAGAGTTCCGGCCATGCATCAGCCAGTTTCTTGCAGCGGCACCTTAAAATAGGCTATAACCGCGCTGCCAGGATGATCGAAACAATGGAAGCGCGCGGAATCGTTGGCCCTGCCGACGGTGCTCGCCCGCGTGAGGTGTTGTTGCCCTGAGTTGTGTTTTATTACCTGGTTTGTTAGTTTTTTATTGGAAAAAAATGATTCAACTTATGTGTGCTGTTTTGATTTTGGGAATGACATGGCAGATAAGCGCTTTTGGTGATGAGCAAGAGCCGGAAATTCCGCAAGTCCAGCCAAGCGCTTCCCACAGACCGAAACTGAAAGGCAAGAAATCACGTGAAAAAGAAGTTGAAGGCACAGAAGCCCTCGACCGTTTTGAGGCAGACACCATTATTAAAAGCAAGTACCAATACAACGGGGAATATCTCGAAGTGGATCCGGATTAACCGCCCATTTCCGCTACCACAGCCTGTTAAGTTGGCGTTGCAGCGTCTGGATGAAGCAGGGTATGTGGCTTACGTTGTGGGTGGCAGTGTCCGTGATTTTTTACTTGGACGTGAATCCAAAGACCACGATATTGCAACCGGTGCTCGCCCGGATGAACTTTGTAATTTGTTTCCAGAGGCTGTCACTGTCGGTAAGCAGTTCGGTGTTATAAAAGTGCCTATACAAGAGGAAGGCGGACCTCCGGAAATGATCGAGATCGCCACCTTCCGTGAGGATCTAGATTACCAGGATTACAGGCATCCCAAAAGTGTCCGTTTTTCCGGGCCGGTTGAGGACGCCAGGCGGCGTGATTTTACGATCAATGCACTTTTTTATGATTTTAAGACATCAAGGATATTTGATCCTACGGGTGGAATGCAGGATTTAAGAAAAAAAATTATCAGAGCAATCGGCAATCCAGTGGACAGATTTAAAGAAGATGCGCTTCGGTTGCTTCGCGCGGTGAGATTTGCAGGTGCAATTGATTTTAAGATCGAACAGTCCACGTTTGAGGCAATTAAGTTTAAGGCACGTCTTATTAAACATGTCAGTTCTGAGCGCATACGCGATGAGCTGACGCTTATATGGACAGGGCCAAAGCCAGCAATGGTTCTAGAATTAATGTCTGAAGTTGGTCTTCTCAGCTATGTATTACCGGAACTTGAAGCGACCAAAGGTGTTGAGCAGTCCCCCGTTCATCACCCTGAGGGTGGAGTTTGGGAGCACACTATTAAAATTATGCAATGTCTCGTTGAGCAAAATCAGGCCAGATCACCGGCTCTTTCATGGGCCACATTGCTTCATGATGTCGGTAAACCCGCCGCTTATTTGCGGAGTAATAAGCAAAACTTCAACGGCCATGAGGCGGATGGGGCTAAGATCGCACATGATATAGTTGTTAGGTTGAGAATGCCTGGCGCTGAGTGCGAGAAGATAGTTGCGATGATTTCCGACCACCTAAAATTTAAAGACGCATTCCAGATGCGTGAATCAACTCTGCAACGGTTTATAAGGCAGCCATATTTTGAAGATCTTCTTGCACTTCATAAAGCAGATGCTTTGTCGTCCGATGGCAATCTGGCGCATTTTGAATTTTGTAAGTCGATGTTTGATCAGTTAAAGAAATTGCCGCATATTCAGCCACCAAAGCATATTAGTGGCGATGACCTGATCCAGCTTGGTTTTACCCCGGGGCCTCAGTTTGCAAAGATATTAAGAGAAATTGAGGATCTGGCGTTGGAGGGACAAATCACGTCAAAGGAACAAGCTTTGGAATATGTAATGAAGATGTTCGTAAAATAGGGCATATCTCGTGTTACCTTTAAATTGGCTTGAGATAGCATTGATATCTAAATGGCTAGAAAGCAGTATTAAAGAAACCTGTGTCGAAAAGGTTTTTGTTCCGGAGAGGCGATTCTTTCCTGATGGATATTTGAAGGATGAGTGGGCGATCAGGTTTTCTGGCCGTCACCGCGAAGAGTCACGTACTTTTATTTTTAGTGTGAGATCTGGTCATCCCTATATCGCCATTGCGTCTTTTTCACTTAGACCAGCTCAGCACGCTCTTAGATCCAGTTTTGGCCTTATAATTAAGAAATACCTCGACCATGCAAAATTGCTAAGCATAAAACCTGTCACAAGGGAACGCATGACAATCATGTGGTTTTCATCACCTGCTCTTAAAAATGACGAGTTACTTGGCCTTGTTATATCGCTTAAGCCATCAAGTCCCGAAGCGGTGTTGATTACTGCTGAAAATCACGAAAAAGAAGCCGGTAAATGGCCTATTATTTGTTCCAGCAAAGCTATGCAAAAAGGCCCAAAGATTTTTAATTTACCAGATGGCTCAAGAGCGCCAGTGCAGCCGGCTATACGAAGCGAGCTTGGCAAGGATCCAAACATTTTATTTGCACAGTTTGAAAAATCACTTCAGGAGGAAGCTTTTCTCTTGCGGCTATCGTTTATCGAGAAAGAAGTGAACCTAAAGGAAAAGAAAATTATTTCTGGCTTTGCTCAGGCAAAAGCTGCTGTGGAAAGGACTAAGGCCGAACCTGATTGGGAATATTATGGAGATTTATTTAAGGGGTCGCTTCATAAGCTTGCCCATATAACTATGAATGAAAATGATAAAACAATTTGGGTTCGAAATCTTACAGACTTTAAAACTGATCAGGAAATTGAAATCCAATGTAATCCTCGGCTTTTACCAAAAGAACAGATGGAAGCATTCTATCATCAAGCCAAGAGAAAAAAGCGCAGACTTGAAGAAGCACTTAGCCGCGTATCAATGTTCGGGTCTGATCGCGATGAGATAGCGAAGCACAAATCGGAGCTTGCTTCAATCAATTCACTTTTTAAGGATTCTAATATTATTGATTGGGACAGATTGGAAAAACTTCAGGACTTCTTTGTTAAATCAACGCATGACAAAAATCAGCAAAAATTATCCCATAGGGGATCGATAGGGAAAATATTTAGATCAGTTGATGGGTTCACAATCATAGTTGGACGCAATAAAAATGAAAACATGGAGCTTACATTTAAATACGCCAAGGGCAATGATATGTGGTTGCACATACGTGGCCGCCCTGGCGCTCATGTGGTAATCATGCTTGATGGGAAGCGCTCAGCTTCGCTCCAGACGCTTCTTGATGCTGCTCAACTTGCTATCAGATACAGTGGTGGTGAAAAGCTAGGTAAGGTAGAGGTGGATTATACATTTATAAAATTTGTCAGGCGGATCAAGACTTTAAAAGAAGTCACGTATACGCAAAACAAAACTCTCCTGGTTGAATCTGACGTTGTTAGATTGAAAAGACTTTTAGAAACATCGGAAAGCAATGAATAAGCACTGGCTTAAGCAAGTTGATAACGGCATAGTATTGCGAATAATCGTGCAGACCAAGGCTTCTAAAACAAAGGTAGTTGGCCTATATGGCGATCCACCTAGACTGAAAATAAAGGTAGCGGCGCCTCCTTTTGAAGGGCGTGCTAATGAAGTGCTGATCAAGTTTCTTTCGAAACTGTTAAATATGCCAGCAAGCCGGCTAGCATTTTTGCACGGCTTAAACTCTAGAATAAAAGATGTACTTTGTGTTGGTGCTTCAGAGGATGAGATAGCTAGCGTGGTGGTTAAAAGTTTTTCATAACCACTTACATAAATGCAAGCATCCACAAAAATGTGCTATTAAACACTAATGTCTGAAGGAAACAAGGTTATCTGGCGGCTGCGAGCCAGAGCTGATAAGCGTTTTAAGGCGGGGCATCCGTGGGTCTATTCAAATGAACTGGCCTCTAGCCCCAAAGGGATTACCCCAGGGGAACCAGTAGAACTCAGGGATGCACATGGTAATTTTATGGCCTTTGGCTATGGGAACCCGCATTCCTTGATCACATTTCGAGAACTAACGCGAAATCAGGTTGAAAGTAATGCTGGTTCCATAGAAGCGGTATCAAAAGCTCTTGTCCGGGCTGGTGGATTACGGGCCAGGTTAGGGCTTATGCCTTTCAGTCATCGCCTATGTTTCGGTGAGGCCGATAATCTTCCTGGCCTAATCATAGATAGATATCGACTGGAGCATTCACAGGTTTTTGTCGTGCAAGCCCATACTGCGGGATCAAATAGGTGGATGCCTGATATTGAGAAGATTCTTTGCAATTATGTTGATGCGGCTTCGTCATTATATGGCGACGAGCTCAGGTGGAATGAAACTGCAGTGATGACACGTAATGATTTGTCAGTGCGCAAGCTGGAAGGGTTAGAAGAGGAAAAGCCTATCTTATTAAAAGCAACTGACGGTATTGATATGGAAGGGCTGGAGCATATTAAGATACGCATCAAGCCATCATGTCATGAAATGTATAGTGGCGGTCAGAGCGAGATTTGGCTCTTTACAAATCTTGCTTCCGGACAAAAAACAGGATTCTTTCTTGATCAGGCCGCAAATATTGAAATGGTCATGAACAAATTAATATGCTCATCATGGCAAGCCGAGCACAAATCGCATACTATAAAAATATTAGATTTATGCTGTTACACAGGCCAGTGGGGAGCTAGGGTCGGCGGGATGTGTCGGCGCTTTGGACTATCCACTGAAATTTTAGCTGTTGATGCATCATCTATGGCTTTGAATATCGCATATAAGAACGTCATAGCTTTTGGGGCTAACTGTTCTGTACAGCGTGGTGATGTGCTTAAGGACCTGTATTCGTTACCTGATAGAGCATTTGATATAGTTATTTCTGACCCTCCAGCTTTTATAAAAAGTGGCAAAGATATACATGTCGGCAAGCATGCATATCTGCAGCTTAATACACAGGTGATGAGAGTAGTTAAGGCGGGGGGTATGGTTATAAGCAGCTCATGTTCATCGCTGTTTAGTGAGGAAGATTTTTTATCAGTTTTGGGGAAGGCAGCGTACAGGAACCAAAGAGTTGTGCAATGGATCGGACGTGGCGCTCAAGCCCCTGATCATCCAATATTGGCTGGATTTCAAGAAGGTCGCTACCTTAAATGTTGGGTAGGGTTCGCAAAATGCAATAATTATGATTGCTAATAGTGCATAGTTAACAAGAACTGTAGCCATAAAGGTAATCTTTCCTGAAATTAAGCAGGCATATCTATTGCTTTCAATCCTGCGGCTTTCATTTCTTAACGGGTTCGCAGGAGGAACAGCAAAAATGAAAAATATCACGAATTTGATTTTTGGGGCGGTGTCGATGAGCATGATGTTTTGTGGCTTAATGGCATCGGATGCCAAAGCACTGGTTTATGAAGATGGGACTGTCATCGGCAAGGTCACTTTCGAGAAAAGGACAACGATTGTACCTTTGTCTATTTGTGAGCAGGGGCAGATATGCCCCAAGCCACAGATTTATTGGAGTGTCATGGTTCATTCAAATGGCGTTCGTTATGAGATTGACGAGGTTTTTGGGCTGGGGAACTTTAAAGCGCCAGAATATGTTGAGCTTACGGGAGTTGTGATAAAGCCTGGTTGTCAAGTGGCTCTGGTCGGTCGTGTCGAGCCTATCACTAAGGACTATGTCATAGTGTCAGATATAAAGCAGGCAATGGTTCTTAACGAAGGGTGCGAGGTCAAATAATATATCCCACAAGCTTGCGGATGCCTTCAAAAATCTCGTTCAAGGGGGCCCCATCGTACATATAAGCTGGTGTAGAAGCTATGTTGTTCTTTCTGTCGAAATGAGCTTCGTTGACTTTGCAGACAATATGTTTGTGACCAAGCTTTTCAATTTCAGCTGAGGCTTCACTTTTGGCGCCGACGGTCAGTTCGAATGATTTCCCTTTGAAAGCTAAGGCCAGTATGGCCGGGGCTATGCATATAGCGCCCAAGGGTTTGCCTTGTTTATGCATGGTGATCAAAATATCAGCCAAATCTTTACGTACACTGCCTCCGGAGCCTTTATAGGCAAAGGTACAGAGATTTTTTGCGGCACCGAACCCGCCTGGAATTATTAAGCCATCATATTCTGATGGCTTCATTTGTGACAGTGGAAGGACGTTCCCTCTAGCTATTCTTGCCGACTCCACCAGCATGTTCCGTCTCTCAGCAGCAACCGGTTGTCCTATTAAACAATTTACGACATCAGCTTGCATATCGTCGGCTGCAAAGCATTGAATGCTAGAAATTTTTCCTGAATATTGACTTAGTGCCCATAGAACGCCTACGGATTCATGAATTTCACTCCCATCCTTGTATCCGCAGCCACATAAAATGACTCCTATTTTTTTCATGTAATTTTCCTCCAACGTAGAGTCTTTTATCACTTTCTGATATTCCTCTCTATATGGAAAATCATGGGATAAACCGTATTCCTGGAGTTAATACTGTACTGGTGGTTTTATCGGCCACGGGATTAGTATATGACATTGAGGCATTAAGGCATGTAATACTTCTTGCCTATCCAGGAACGGTGGTTTTTTTTAAATCTACAAATGGTAAACCAATAGGCGTTTTGCCTGTTGGCAAGATTGACTTGTTAATAGACTTTACAGGACCTGGACAAAGGCAGTGCTCTCGTTTAGTTCGGAAATTTAGAAGGACTGCCAAGATGGCGGTGGGACGTAGTGTTGGAAGGGTCAGAGCCAAGAGATATGACAGGGTTTTTAATGAAATATCCATGGCCTTTAATTTCCCGGATATGCTGTTGCGAGAAAGCATGGTGCAGCGTGAAGTGCTGGCTCTTGCGGGGATCCCATTGGTGCCATGTGGTGATACGCCCATGGATAGGTCAAAGAGCATAGCCCGTGAATTACCACCGTTATGCGGGCTTTCGGGTTAGTTTGGAGCGACTTTTTTAATACCGCGATTCGGTGAAGTTGTAATGATATCACCCCGCTGTAGTGAAAGTATTGAAGTACTGGGTTTGTGGAGCAGTTTTTTTTTGCCGAATTTGCTACAGACATAAAATTCCATTCCTCGGCTGGTTTTATGGACTGGGCTGACAAGTCTTTCCACCGGTACGTTATTATGGTTGGGGAAGGCATTTGGAATTAGTTCTTCAATGCTGGCATTGCTTTTCACCATTACGAGATAACTGAAAGCTAGTGATTTTCGATCTAGGCCGGCCATGCGGTCAATCAATTTGAAATATGGAGGTCTCATCCAAGAAACCTCTTCATGGCACCAGTCATCCGTTGAGGCTAGTGCGCCGCAGTTTTGATGACCCAGGCAAGGCAGGATTATCTTTAGCCAGTTGATACCTCTATGTTTTGCGAGAGAAAGCAAGGCGCTTCGCAGCTCCAGGAGTGCTCTTGACTGGTGGCGTAAGGCCGGCTCGACGATAATGAATACGGATTCATGTTCAAAATTTTTCTCGAATGTTTTTAAAATGGATTTAGCAATGTCATGCTGTGAGGTTTTCATCTCATTCAGGAAATAGCTCATGACTAACAGGTTAAAACCCTTGGCTGATGGCGGTAAAAAACCCTCTTTTATATCGATTTGCCGATGAAAACTGCGGATAGGTATTTTTTTGCATCCCAAAACTGAAAAATAATATCTGGCCCATGCTTCTCCTATTTTAAGCATAGGTTTGTCTCTATCTATAAGAGCCCACGTCCCATTTGGCGGCATGTTGATCCCCGAAAAACATTCTCCGGCCATTACACCACAAGCTCCCGAGGCGGGTCCGGCGCCAATTTCTATTCCATTTAGCGTGTTCCTGCCTTTCCATGTAAAACCAAGCCGGGATAGCTCGCTCCATACACTTGCAATCCTGAACAAGTTGGAAGGCATGAAATAAAGAAAATATGCGAGCCTTAGATTAGCAGGATTGGAACAGGAGGCCCAGTAAGGGGACAGGTCTGCGGTTTGTATGTCTTCTTTACGGTTAAAAAGGGATGATAAATGTTTTACATGTGGAACAATTGAACGAGAGAGAAATCTGGTTGAAGTAATATCTTCTAATTTATTAATCAAGCCTTGCTGCTTGGTAAATTCAGCAATGAAGTTTTGAAAAGAGTCCGCGAAGGCATTCGTGATTTTATCTGAGACCAGCATTTGGTTATAAAAAATCAAACTGGGTGGTCTTTGTCCAGTGGGTACGTTACGCTAATTGGGCATGGTACCAATTGGAAAAAGTCGCAATGCTTTGGTGCTTGGTCCGCTCGAAGCGGGTCTATCAATAGCCGAGCGTTTGGAAATGATTGGACTTAGCGCAGATATTCAGCCCAATTGTGGCGGCTATAGCGCCCGTTCACCTAACGGTGATACCGGTAGTTTTTCAACTTTAAAGTCTTTGCTGTCTGAATTTGTCCGTTCGGTTAAGCATAACAACCATGGTCATGCGCCATATCTTCACCCGGGGGTAAGTCACTGGGCCGAACGGCCTGAACTTGTTACGCTTGGGCAAGAGCTTGGGTTAAGCGTGGTATGCCCCTCTACAAGGGTGTTAAGCTTGTTTGGCAATAAGCTTAATCTTTTAGGTGAAGCGGAAAAAAGAAAAATTCCTACACTGACCATAAGCCTTGATCCATTTTCCAGTATAAGTGAATTACGGCGTTTTGTGGCAAAAGAACTAAAGAAATTTCCATTTGTCATAAGATCCGCTCATGGAAATGGTAGCTTTGGCATTAGGACTGTTTATGATGAAGATGATTTGGAGCGGTTCCTGCCATTATGGATAGAACAACTTCGTATCCATGACGGTGAAGTTATCCTCTTCGCCGAGAGATATTTAGATGGCGCGCGGCATATTACGGTACCGTTTATCCGTTTCATGCGTGGAGATGCGAAAATCTTTCCAACTGTTGATTCCTCTCTTCAACACCGACACCGCAAGTTGATAGAAAGTTGTCCAGCCCAAACAGCGCTTATTTACCCAGTCGAACAAAAACTCAAGGATTGGACCATAATACTTGCTGAGCAGTGCCGTTTTATAGGGGCCGGTGCTTTTGAGTTTCTCGTTGATGGAGTGAATGCTTATCTTGTTGATGGTGTCCCAAGGCTTACAACCAGTTTTGTTCTTTGGGAGAAAGTAGCTGGCATAAATGCGGTCGAGTGGCAGATTGCTGCAATTGAAGGCAGACCGCCTCCTTCGGATGAACACCATGATTTAGAAGAAAGAAAACTTCATGGCGTGGCAGCTAGGCTTTTTACTGAGGATGCCATACTTCAGGTACCTCAGCCTGGCTTTGTGCATGAGGTTTCGGTACCTCAGGAACAAACGCATGATGATGGGGCTTGGTCTAAAGTAATCGTGAGTCTTAAGGCTGGCACAATGATTTCCCCCGAAAGCAATGGACTTGTCGGCATTGTATACGGGTTTGCCAGCGAGACGGGGCGGGCTTTTTCGCTTTGTGAGGACTTAATAAAAAAGATATGGGTCTCAGGATCACTTCAGACGAATGAGCGTTTTTTAATGGAGATTTTAAACCATCCATGGGTGAGGCAAGGATTTTTTCATTATAACTTTATCGATGGAGAATTTGTTCCATTGGTTTACCCGGATACTGAATTGGTTAGTATTGCTGTACGCCTTTGCTCTATGGCTTATTCATATGGCAGCTTGGAGGATCCGCCTAAATGCCATTGGATTATCGGAGGACGAAAATTAAAGCCGACCAATGTGGAAATTAAGTGGTCTGATGGCCCCGCGGAGATACCAGGCAAGGGAATAGCTGGCGTCATAGAAAAGCCGGGTGGCACGCTTAGGGTATGTGCCTTCCCTTTGACTTTATCGCCTTATAGTATGGAATGGCAGGTCAGAATAGGTGTATGGGCGATGAGGCTTAAGATGTCAGCGATGTCTTCGGAAAAAAGCACAAATAAAAAGCATCGTTTGTTTATTCGTTCACTGGTTTCCGGCAAGGTACACTCTATTTTTTTTAAAGAGAATGCGGTTGTGCGAGCCCATGATCCATTGCTGGTGGTTGAGTCGCTTGGAATTTTAGTACCACATAGTTCTCCAAAAGATGTCCGTGTTTTAGAATGGATGGTAAGAGCGGAAGATTTGATTGATAGAGGCAAAGAAGCTGTGCGAGTTGAATTTATAAATAATGAAAATGGAGATGCTAATAATGTCACCTAGCTATTCACGCATTGTGCAAATACCGGCCAAAAATGCCATGGAACTGTATGAAGCTGTTTCCCGTGATATCGAAAATTTTATTAATAAGATATCGGTAGGTCACGTTGAAATATCAAAGGACCCCAGCAAGAAAGAAGTCCAGCTTAGTTCGTCGATGTTTTCTGCGGTTTTGTCGTGTCAGGAAGCCCAAATCAACATTGATTGCAGACTCAGCTTGTTTGCCGCCCCCTTTAGGCGAAAAATTGATGAGGGGATAGATAAGTGGCTAAGAAGGACATTCAACATCTGAGCATGGTCAGCGCTGATACCAAAGTCATTAAAGCAGCTAGTACGATGGGCTTTGCTACATTTTTGAGCCGCATCCTTGGATTGGTGCGTGAGCAGGTTTTTGCAGTCATGTTTGGTGCCGGCAACTTCATGGATGCATTTAATGTCGCTTTTCGGATACCGAATCTTTTAAGGGATCTTTTTGCTGAAGGAGCTATGAGCGCCTCTCTTGTTCCGACGTTTATTCGTGCTAGGACTGAGGGCGGAGAGAAGCGCGCCTGGCGTGTTGCCGGCCTTGTGTTTAGGGTGCTGGCAGTGTCCGTTAGCGTGCTTACATTGGTCGGACTCATATTTGCTCCGGAGCTGGTGTCGTTATACGCTTCAGCATTCAAGAGTATTCCAGGCAAATTTGAGCTTACCGTGCGCATGACTCGCACGATGTTTCCATTTTTCCCCCTGGTTGCGCTTGCAGCGGCATTTATGGGGGTATTGAATGCTTGCGGTATTTTTTTCATGCCCGCCCTGTCTTCAGCGCTTTTCAATATCACTTCAATCATAGTGGGCGTGGCATGTGCAGTTTTTTTCTCTGGATATGGAGCTAAGTTTGGACTGCATCCGATAGAAGGAATGGCTATTGGTGTTTTAACCGGTGGCTTGATGCAGGCAGTTTGCCAGCTTCCGTCGCTATACAAGACGGGGTATAAGTGGGTTGCGCAAAGCCGGGAAGAGTATCTACCGTGGTATAAAGAACCTTATCTAAGGCAGATATTATTGCTGATGGTACCAGGCACGATTGGTCTTGCAGCCACACAAGTAAATATCTTGATAAATACGATTTTGGCGACATCACAAGGGACGGGTGCGGTTTCATGGCTCAATTATGCATTCAGGCTTATGCAATTCCCGATAGGTGTTTTTGGGGTATCGCTAGCTATTGCAACTCTTCCCACTTTTTCCCAGCAATTGGTGAGTCGGGATATGCAATCTGCTAGTGAAACCTTATCTAGAAGCCTGCGTCATGTATTTGCAATCAACTTGCCTGCATCAGCCGGACTTGCGTTTCTTGGCATCCCGATTATTAAAGTGATTTTCCAGTACGGAAGATTTCAGGTTGAAGATACACACGCCACAGCCCTGGCTTTAACTATGTATGCTATTGGATTGACGGCATATTCCGCAGTTAAAATCCTTGTTCCGGCTTGTTATGCATTTGGAAATACCCGGGTTCCGGTGGTTTCAAGTGTGTTAGCGGTATTAGTAACCATTTGTCTAAATCTTCTGTTGATAGGGCCATTCGGTTATTGGGGATTGGCTTTAGGTACCTCGGTTGCAGCAGTAGTTAATGCAGTGTATTTGATTCGCGCGATTCAGTTAATGTTTGGCAAGTACGATGTCGATTTCCCTGTTATGCCTATTATTAAAGCGTTTGGGAGTCATCTCGTGATAGCAGTTTTAATGGGTGCGGCTTGTCTGGGTACAAATGAAATTCTTGAGATTTTGCTTCCGGATACATTTTTAGGCACTTGGCTGCCTTTCGTGAGAGCTATGAAAATGAGCATTTTACTGCTTGAGGGTATATTTATAGTCTTTATCCTTGCTAAAATGTTGAATCTTTCCGAAACATCAGAAATTTTTAGTCTTTTTTTTGAAAAATTTAAAAAGAAGCTGAGAGTAAAGGCGATTTGAGCTAATGTCATTATTAGAAATCAGGAGGTTGCTATGACTACACGAAGGGATACTGTGGCTCTGTTGTGCAAAAGCATAGTCAATCGCTTGGAGAACCGTAAATCCATCAGTTTTCCACCACGATTAAGGCAGATAATCAATGAGGAGATCCTTGGATTGATCGGGCCTTTCATACTAACTAACCAGGATTTGCGGGAAAGAACACTTGCCAGGATAGGGGCGAGGGCGGAATTCCTTCAAGATAAGCAATTTACGGAAAGTGAACAGTATAAGGCAGCTAGAGCAGTTATACGTGCCACATTCGGCGATGATGAATTAAACGGTCTTTATTTCCAAAAGCCACTGAAGTCAATTGCCGCCATTATTGTAGAGTATTTTATGCGTTCGTCCCATATTGATGACGTTTATGAAACCGATGAGGATCTCGAATTACAGATAGTGGAAGTCATCAAGAATTTTGACGAATCAAAACTTCACTAAAAAATATACCGTTGTTATAATCCCACTTCATAAAATGCTTTAGATACTTTGGTGCATGTGTCGCTATCAAACAGGTTTTTGCATGCGCTCATGGTCGCTGAAGCCGCTGTTTTGAAATCAGCATTAGCGTTGAGATATTGTGTGAGTACGACATAGTACAGTTTTTCAGTACGTGGTCTGCCGATGGCTTCATGCACCAGGTATGACGCATGACTAGGAATGGTGGAGTTCACATGAACCCAGCAGTTATCGTTAGAGCGGTTACACATATCATCTTCAGGTAACTTTTCACGCATTGCCGCCGGATACGGAGTGCTTATGAGGTTACCATCGCTATCAGGTATTTTTGTCCTAATGCTGCCAGGATTGGCTAGGTCACGAATGCCTTTGCGCGGAGTTTGCTTTAAAAATACGTTACGCCCAACTATCCAGTTATTGTCATCGGCAATCATCTTGCCGAAGAAATCGGAATATGCCTCGTTAAGAGCACCGGACTCGCTCATATATAAAAGCTTTGCGGTTTGCGAGGTGACTCCATGGGTCATCTCGTGGCCTGCTACATCCATGGCGTTAGTAAAGTCTCCGAAGATTTCGCCATCCCCGTCACCATATGCCATGATGTTTTTGTCAGTGCTCCAAAAGGCGTTTGAGAATTTGCGTCCTATGTGAACGATGCTGACCAGTGTTGATCCGTTTCCATCATAGCTGTTACGGTTATGTTTGGTGCGGAAATAATCAATGACACGTTTGGAATTGCTCGTAGCCTGTCTGGTGCTTGAATCAGCTTCTCTGATATATCGGTTGCGCGAAAATACCTTGTTGCATGAGGTATGATTTACTAGGAGAGGCGCGCCGGACTTTTGGTCAAGTACCTGGCACTTGTTTCTTAGTTGTTCTATTTCTTCCTTCGTCACGGTTGATGGATCGATTTCAACAGCTTGATCTTTGGCTGAATGAATATCAATCTGTGAAACCCGTGTATGGCGGATCGGATTGATTGTAAGAATATGTGAAATATCCGCAAGGACTAACCCTGTATGCGCATCGATTATTATGTCGTGCCCACCGTCGGAAGCATTTTCCATTAGGTCAATCCAATAAACCAATTTCGCACTGTTGGCGCCAGGTCGTGGCAGGATCTTTAATTCAGGTCTTTGCCGGGCTGATCTATCGCCAACAATTCCTCTGGCGAGGTTCATGGCTGTTTCTGCATTTAATGATGGTTCGGTGTTTAATTCAAATTTGTGGATAATATTGCGGATTTCAACTTCTTTTTTCCCTTTATGATGAAAGGACATGGATCCCACCACTTCAATTCCGCGAAAGTAGTGCTGGAACTTTGTTGTTTTAATTTGAGAGTCCTCATCAGTAACCCGCTGCGTAATACTTAGAGCGTGTGCTCCGTTATCAATGCTTAATAAAAACTTTATTGAGGGATCTTCGCTTACCGTGGTGTAGGCATCGCTCAGCTCTTGAATTGGGTTATCTTCTATCTGAGGTTTTGGAAATATAGAAAATGAGTCACTTGCCGGTGAGGAAGTTTGGGCAAACGCATATTTAAGAGTTGCTAGTTGTACCAAACAAAATTGGCTAATGATGATGGTGTATAAAGAGA
>ERZ1292640.814-Hain-H43-02um-R1-814-length-25953-cov-6_pt1 | contig 25953 bp, 24 predicted proteins | sample MGYA00564404_ERZ1292640 | MGnify/ENA primary metagenome ERZ1292640 (study PRJEB36523, sample SAMEA6512636) | groundwater metagenome | collected 2019-01-08 | study: AquaDiva: Metagenomics assemblies of 32 groundwater samples | reverse complement strand
CGCTGGAACTTTCTTTAGGAAAACATCATAATAACCCTTTCCGTAGCCCACCCTTCCGCCGTGCAAATCAAAGGCGATGCCCGGAACAACTACTAAATCTATCTTAGAGGGGGGAATTGTTGCTGTGCCAAAGGGCTCAAGAACGCCAAAAGCTCCGATCTTATAGTGGCCAGGAAGGAGCGCTTTGGGCACAAGCTTGCCCTTTTCAACTACAGGGGCTGAAAGGTTTTTTCCAAGAGCATACGCTTCAAATATGGCATTTTCGGTATGGACCTCGTTTTTTATCGGTAAATAAAACATTATGGTCTTGGCCTTCTTGAAAATTGGGGAATTTGCCAACCTTTTGCAGATGAGGGCGCTTTTTTTGAGGGCAGCTTTGGGGGAAAGTGCATCCCTTTTCTTTTTAATTGTTTTTCGAAGCTTGTGTTTCAATGGCACCACTTAATTTCCGCTTGTGGAATTATCCTCGATAAACCTTGCCGTTTCAATGTAGAGGTCAAACCTATGCCTGCATTCGCTTGATTCATCAATGTCCGGAAGGGCGTTGCATACACTTTGCTCCCCTTTCCAATATGCAACCTGAGCATAGCAGGAGGTTTTTGTCGGGAAAGAAAGCGTGCCATTTTTTTCCTCAAATGGGCGTATTTTATCGCAGGGGCGCGGATCCTTGGTATCGATTGCCAGTTTTTCAAGGCACTTGTTTTCGCCCGGCTGCTTTTTGGCTATGCAGGCAACTGTCTTGAGATCCCGCTTCGCAGCGCATCCGCTAAGGAGTAGCAATGGGACTGCAAATGCGAATAGGAGCAGGAGGATTCTCATACCAGTAGCTAATTTGGCTGAGGCGGTATAAAAAACGGACCGTTTAGCAATTCATGTGCGCCTGCTCTTAGCCGATTTCACATAGCCGGATTTGGGGCGGTAGATTTCCGTTTGCTTGTGGAGATCTTCAATGATCCTCCGGGTAGTTGGCTCATCAACCCCCACTTTTTCGGCTTCCTTTACAATTTCCTCAACGGATACTAGGTCCATCTCCTTTTCCTTTTCCTCTATAATGGATAGAATTGTTCGCGCCCTATCCGTCCTGCTCTTTGCCTGCCCGATGTTTATTATATCGCTATCAATCCTGCCAGTTTCCCTATCCATGAAAACGGTTTGCAGGACAAAATCAGTCAGGTTGATTGCGCGGTCGGCATCCTGCGCTTCAACCACATTGCTAAGGCGCGATTTGGCACTTGCCTCCGAGAGGCGGATTAGCCCCTCGATTTGCCTTGCGGTTACGGGAAAGTTGTTTTGCTTTTCCCCAAGCTTCCTTAATTTCAGGTAGAATTCCTTGATTTTGTCGGAGGCTTCAGTTGAAATAACTGGCGAAAACGTCCTCCTCGCATATGCGATGTATTTACGGAGCAGGTCAATGGGAACAGGGGGGACAACGGAAGAATCCGGATCCGTTGAATTTGAGGAAGCATACAAGTGCCCCTTCAAAATGTGCTCCGCCATTTTCCTATCGCGCGTCTCATCCAAAACGTCCTTGATTGGGAACACCAAATCAAATCTCGACAAAAGCGTAGGGCCAAGCTCAAATTGTGATGCGGGGGGCTCATTAGGGTTGAATCGCCCAAGCTTGGGATTTGCTGCAGCTAAAACTGCAGTTCGCGCCTTAAAGGTTGTGACAATGCCCGCTTTGGCAACGGAAATCTGGCCTGATTCAAGCGCTTCGTGCATTGCCGACCTATCGCCCTCTTCCATCTTGTCGACTTCGTCGATGTTGACCTGCCCGCCGGATGCAAGGACCATGGCCCCTGCTTTTAGCACCCAGCCCTCGCCGAATTCGTCGCGCTCGGCGGAAGCGGTATTATGCACAACGATGCCATTTGCCACAAATGCATGGGAATCGATTGTGAAATCATACACCCAGGGCATGTGCTTATTTTCAATGATTTCTGCTTTCACAACGGCATCCCAAACGATTTTGTTTTTCTGGGGAGTTTTTGCTTCTGCAGATCCAGTCTTGGTTTTTTTGAATAACCCGCAAGTAGCAATCATATCTCCCTTCTGAAAATCCTTGGCTTTCTTCCATTTTCTCTGTTTTCCTGAGATAGAAAGAATAGGGGTTTCTAGCGTAGTGACCAAAAATTTGCCGTGCCTTAATTTAATTCTTGAAAGTTTGCTTGGGGCGGGTATTTTCCAAACTTTTTCCACGTCCCTATAGGATAACCTCGAACCATTTCCTAAACTTTTGACTCTTAGACCCTTGGCCTTTGAAGAAAACGCCCCGTTCTTTTCAATAATAGTTTTTTGCCAATTTTTTTCGACTAATTCTTTTATAGTTTGGGTTTTTCCCGATTCTAATTCAACCAGCGAATCTGGTGCAACGCACAACCCAACCCCAGAACTTCCCTTCCCTGAAACATAGATGCATTTGGGGGCCAAATTCTTGACGTACATGAGCATTGTCGTTTTTGAGGTGTTATGAGAGATAATGCCGTTTGCAATGAAGCGGTGGGATTTTGGAATTTCGACATCATAAACATCGGCAAAGCCTGCTGGCTTGATGGAAACAATCCTTTCGCTTAGTTGTTTGCCAAGTTTGTGATGTAGATGGGCAGTATCCAAAACTAATTTTGCGAGCCTTGATTTTTTCTTTTCAGAGCAAAAGCCGATTGAATCGGAGAATTTCTTGATTGAATTTGCGCGCCTAATTGTCAAGGTTTCATTGGCAAGTATTCTGGAATGGATTCCAAATCTGAGGAGAAGTATTTGGACGTCCCTTAGGAATTCGACACGCTCTTTTGAAGTGCGAAGCGAAATTGCCCTGCTTCCCCTTCCCTTGGAAAAGACGGTTCCATCGGCTTCAAATAGCCAAGCAAGGTAGCTAGAAGCAACTTCATTGCGCGATTGCAAAATCATATCCGGCACGCGCTTGACATTCAGGAACAACAAATTCGCTGCGATGTCCGTGCTTTGTATTTCGAGGATGTGGATTGGCTTTTTGCCAGGAGAGAGTCTTGTTCGCAGCTTTGGAGTTATTCCGAACTTCTCCTCGATTATTTTTGTGAGTTTGGGAATTAGGTCTTTTTCTTCCGGTATGACATCCATGGCAGCAATAGTACGGTTCACCCAGCCATCACCCTGGATGTAGCCAAGAAGCCCAGCAAGTTCGGGGTCAAGCATATTGGGAAGCTTGCCCTTGAATTTGGGGCCGTATTTCCGGTTTTGCTTTTTCCAATCAAGAGGCAGATCGTTTTCTATTGTGCAGGGAATCCAAGGCACTGCTGCAAGCCTATCCCCAATTTCCATCTCGTCAAGGCGCTTCCAATTCCGCTTCATATTTTTTACAACTAGGAGCGGATGGTTATAAGTGCCCTTTATGCATTTGCCCGATTCCGTGATGATTTCTAGGATTGGCTGGTTTTTGTAAGTATGGAAGACTTTGGCGCGGTCTACAGCATGCCCCTGACCTGTTAACAGTGGAAGATCGATTTTTTGCAGATGTGATTTGCCGACATTTTCAAGTTTCACAATTGCGCCGTTTCCAAGCACTACGCGTTCATCTCCAATCAGGCAGCCGGGATCTCCAATGAGCAAAATGTGCGTCTCTCCCCTGATCTTCTTTCCATCGGGCAAAACCTTCTTGAAATTGCCCCCGAACAGCTGGAGCGCTATGGCCAATTTCACCTCGTCGTGGCCGTAAATGGAGGGCGCAATGCTCCGAACAAGAAGATCGTAGAAATCGGGCTTTTTCGAGAGGTCAATTAGCTCCTTTACCTCGGAATCGGTAATTGCAAGCGCTTCGAATTCCTTTTCGAGCCGCTCCAGATAATTGACCTCGAGCATCTTATCGTAAACGGCGGAAATTTTGCCATCCTTCCTAACTGGCCTTTTCCGAAGGATCCCACTAACTGTGAATTTTTCGCCGGGCGTGACTTGGTTCACAAGGTCGTCTTCGAGCCAAAGCAATATGTGGGAGGTTGGCGCATTCCCCTTGAGTTTTTCCACCAAATCCTGCATTTGCGCGCTTTGCATGTTGATGAACACATCATCCTTTTCCATGTGCTTGAAATCGCGCCTGCCGCACTTGCAAAAATCGGGGGTTTTGAGCACGTTTTTATCCGGGTAGGTTTTTGTGACCTCGCCGCAATGCATGCATTCCCAGCTGGCTAGCTTCACAACGGGCTTGATTTCCGCTGAAAGCGAAATTATCCCCTCGACCTTGATTAGGCGGTCGAGATGCTCGGCGCCAAGGTCCTGAACCATGATGTTTCGGTTTTCGGGAAGGGACTTGAATCGGCAGTGCGCTTTTAGGTATTTGCCATTTGCTACAGGGACGCGTTGGAGTTCAACAGCGGCTTCAGCTGCCTTTACATAATCATCGGGATGCACAAGGAGCTCATCGGCAAGCTCGGGATTGAACTGCTCAAGCTTCTTGAAATCTATCGAAATGGAGCGGACCTCGGGGTAATTGGCAGCGGCATGCTCAAGATCGTCATGCATGACTTCGCGCAGGAATTCCTCGAATGCGGCAACTTCGTCCATAAATTTTCACGAATTGTACAAAAAATAATACTTCAATTTGGGATGGAACCAATCCAGCTCAGGCAAAACCCAAGCTATCAATCATCCCTTCATTTTTTGCCCGTTCCTTCAATGCTTTTCCACCATTCATTTGGCGAAAGCTTTTCCATCGCATTAAGCAGTTTTTTCGAGGCCGGTAAAATGATTTTCTTTTTGGCTTCTGTAAAGAGCAAATCAGCCTGCGGAAAGCCTTTTTTGGAATATTCCCTTGCCGTGAATGCCATCTCTAAAAGGTCGGCATCCTTCACAATGGTTTTTTCCCTTATGGAAAGCACGGGAAAGGAAAAACCCAGCATTTCCTGCTGCTCAATTGAAATTTTTGCCTCTATTTCGTGCTTGTTTTTGACATAACTTTTGGATATCTTGTGAAGGTCCAAAAGCCGGCTTTCCGGAAGATCGTGTATGAGGGCGGCAAAGGCGATTTTTTCGGGAGTGGAGCTTTTTTCAAGGCGGGCAAGCGCGTATGCGATTATTGCAACGCGGAAGGAATGCTCCGCAACGCTTTCCGGATCGTCTATTTTAACGTGCCACCAGCCCGATCGCCGGATGCGCTTGAGATCGCCGATCTCAAATAGGAAATTTCCGATGTTTTTGTAATTTGGCTTTGATTTCGGCATGGAACTTCGCCCCTATTTTCAAGTTTATTTCATCCATGGAATTTGGATTTTGATGCTTCCCCATTCGCGGCAATGCGTTTGGACTTTCTTGACAGTTGGAAGCTTTTTTAAGGGAGCTTCGGGGATTAAGCCCCATTTAACTTCCTGCGACACCTCTTGCATTCTTGGCATTAATAGCCTTGGGAGGGGTGGGTTCGGGTGGATGAGGATATGCGAAGCCAAACGCCAATAACAAGTACGCCTTTATTTACTTGTTCCTGAAAATAGTAATTCATGGTCCCACGGATCAGAGGCCCAAAAGAGTTTTACGATAGCAATACTGCTCGCTATCATGATTTTGAGCGCGCAATAGATGAGGGCAGAATTGGCGTTCCCGAACTTACTGATTTCCGATTGATGGAACGGCAAAAGCTCGAAGCCATGAAGGGAAACATATTATACATTGGCGCTGGCACTGCAAGCCATCTTATTCCATTGGCGAAAAACGGGTGCAGGGTTGTTGCGCTTGAAATTTCCCAGCACATGTTGGAGTTATCAAAGGCAAATTTGCAGGATGCGGGGGTGCCGGTTACAATCATAGCCCAAAAGAATGCAAAAGCTGGAATAGAGGAATTCTTGCAGGGAGGAAAAGGCGTCCTTCTTGTTCATGGGGATGCCAGGAAAATAGGACTGCCAAACGGATTCGATCATGCGGTCTCTTTTTGCACGCTCCCGCTTATGGGCCGATTCCTTGGCTGGCGGAATGTCTTGAAAAAAATGGCAAGAAGCGCAAATAATGTGGTTGTCAGCGTCTATTCCCGGGAAAATTTGGGAAAACTGGCAGCGGCATATTCCAGATTCGGTTTTGTGCCAAGTATCCGGGGAGGAACAATCAAGGTAAAGGGGGGTTTCAGCTATACGGTACTTCCAAATGAGCGGATAAATGACGCTATGCCCGGCTGGTATAAGCATACGGAAGAGCATCCCATGGGAACGATATATAGTTTCAAGAAAAGGGTTGGTACTGCCCCCAGAGGTGTCGTTTAAAAAGAATGTCGAAATAATTGAATTATGGATGCCGAGGAAATAGTTCGGGAGATGCGCCGCAGCAACCAGGGGAAGGATGAGATAGTTGCCAACCTTAGGGAGCTTGGCATTGCCGAACCTGAAAAGTACTACGAGCGGGTGATTGCCTCCGAAGGGAAGGGGGTCTTAATCGATTCACAAAAAATTGACGATATTTCGGAGCCGGAAGTTGAAAGCATGCTTGGGGAGGCTGAGAAGGATGATGCAAAATATGGGGAGGAAGAAGGGTATGGAAAGGAGAGCCCAACAAGTGGAAATTCCCTATTTGGGTCTAGCCCTCGAAATGCAAATTCCGATGATTCGCATGCGGAATCAAAAGACATCCTGAAATCCGAAACCAAATCGCTCTTCGAAAATAAGGGAAGAGGCATTTACAGCCCGGAGCCTACTTCCGGGGATAGGAAACGGGCGGATGATGCGATGGAAGGCATTCCCAAATTGGAGATAACCTCAATCAAGGATGGCAACGAGAAGGTTTCGGATATTGAGGAGATGATGGGAAAGAGGAAGGAGCCGTTGCAGATAATGAAGAGCATGCCCCAAACGAGCCTTCAAAATTTGGATGCAGTGGAGCGCAAATTGGATGAATTAATTTCGCTTACAAAGGCGGTTTATGAAATTGACCGCAAGATTTTGGAGGCGAACAGGGACCTGATTTTGAGATTTAAGACGCAAAAATAATGAAATAAGATGATTGGTCGGTGGTATAAAATCTTGCTTGCCATTTTTTACCAAAATGATTGGATGCCTCCAACTACACGCCAAGCTTGCCCAGCTTTTTATCAATTGAATCCAATTTCTCGTAGAATTGATTCGAATGCTGCTTGTCCATTGCCTTGTGCTTTGCGCCGTACTTGCCTTGGTGGTCGAAGAATCCCTGCCGCATGCGCCTTCCGCGCTGCAAAAATCCTGAGATTCGGGGGGTATCCTCCTTCTCGTAAACATCCATCGCCATCAAATTGCCCATCATTGTGGAAATCATGTTGTCGGTGATTGTTGCCGCATTGTTTGACCCGCCGCCCTGCAGGACAATGATTGGAGCGGGGGATTGCTGCTGCGGGCCAGGAAAAGATGCACCTTCCGAATTGGTCATTGCCGGGGAATTTTCTTCGCTTGAACTGGATCCAGAATAGCTCGAATAATACCTTGCCATTATCAGCGCAAAGAACATGAAGATGGCGGCGAGAAGGAGCCATTCTATCTGCAAAAGGAAGCTTGCGCCGGCAAGAAGCAAAAGGAGAACATAAACGATGTCCATAATGAAAACCCATTTTTATGGAATGATGGTTGAATACAAACGAACTGGCATAAAAGATTGTTGCAATAATTTTTCCCAAATAACCCAAATTGCGTTTTATTCCCTTAATGGCGGCCATCTGATTTCGATTCGGAAGAGCCAAATACCCTCTTGATCATCCTAAAGAACATCACTATCCAAAGGCCAATCCTTGATGAAATCCACTCGTCCCCGTCAGGGTCTCCGGGGAAGTTGGGGCGGAATTCGAATTTGCGCGGGAATGCTGCTGGCGCATGGCCCCCGCCAGCCTGTACAATGATTGGCTGCTGGCCGCCTCCGCCACGATAAACTGCCTGGCCGGGGCTGCCTGCGCTTTCCGCCTTGGGGGAGGATATTGCAAAAATAATGGCGACCGTAATGCTTAGGAATGCGAGAAAAGTGGACCCTATCGAGTAAAAGAAATAGGCGAAAAATGCGAGCAATATGAGGGTTAGGGGGTTCATGCAAATTACCTTTTCAGTAATAGCCGCCGCCCTGGTAGGGCGCAGGCGTTGCGGGCTCGGCTTTTGCGACCAGCAATAATATAACAAATAGCCCAATTAGAATATATATTGAAGAGTTTTCGAACTTGAAAGCGGCAACTGCGGATAGGATTAGCCCTACAAATGCGGCAAGCACGAGCAATTTGTTCTTGGCAAGCACCAATAGGAGGGCAAAGAGCGCAATTGTGATTGGAAGGTTACCGCTTTGCGCCGCAAGTAGCATGAAAATTGCGATTATGAGGAATGTGAAATCCATATTACCACAAAATGCCAATAAATGCCAAAATGACTAAAAGAGCGGGCGGTAAAAGCACGCCAAATCCAAAAAAAATTTGTTTGCAAATAACTACTTTTTCCATGTTCCGGAATTTAGCCCGCCGATTATACTTCGGGGAAAAGCCCCTCGATTATGGTTGCCGGAAGCTCAAGCATGAACACTATTGCAAAAACGACCCAGGTGAACCATGTGACGGGAATAAGCACCAAATAGGTGATTGCGATTGTTACGATGACGGCAACAAGCTTATTTTCAATGAAATTAAGCGTCATCATCTTATAGATCGAAAAAAAGCTAAGGAGGAGGACGACTATGTTCAGACCATCAATTAGGCTCAATAAGGGGAGTGCCATGATAGGGCTTTGGTTAGGCTTGAATTTAAAGATTTGCTAACCTTGTGCAAAACCCTATAAAAAGTTCCTTTGCCTATGCTTCCTTGCATTATGCAAACCGATCTGGATATGTTAAAAAAACTAAGGGCTGCAAGGGCAAGGGCCCACCTTACAGATCTACATCTCGATGTGCTTGCATTTTTGCTCAAAAGTGGGAAACCGCGTTTCTTGCCCCGGCCTCGCAGGGGATCCCGAAGTCCTAGTGCAATAAAAACGCCGGGATGGGCCTCGATTGATGAGATCCACTCTTCCCTTGAGGCAAAAATCAAGCGGCGCCATGGCAAAGCGGCAATTGATCAGCCATACCTTGCTGGTTTTCAGTGGATGGTTAAAAAAATGATCCCGATTGCCAGGCAGAATCTGCTAAGCGATGCCAAACTCACTTCAAGCCTTAAGGGAATCCGGGGAGTGCCCATTAAGGATTCCCAAAATGCAGAATTGGTCCTTATGGGATTGTTCACAAACGAAGAAATCGAAAAGGAAGCCAAAAGGCTTGCCCGCAATCGGCTTGTTCCAAGGTCCGTAAGATTGCTTGTTAGGCTAGGATTAGTAAATCCGCATGAAAAGGAATATTCCGCAGGTCAATCATTGTTTAAGGACTTGCGAAAGGATCAGCAGGCGCTTGCCACCCACTATTCGCTTGATCCTTTGCATGCTCAAACAGTTCGGCAATTTGTCAGGGAAACTGGCCATTACAGGAAAAAATGATCAGTTCTTCTCCAAAGCATCCTTAAGGTCCACTACATCAACCTGCAGCCGGTATTTCCTCATAAGGTCGGCGAATTTCTTTTCGGGGGTCCCATCAATTGTTGCGGCAAGCTGGCGTATTTGGTCTTTTGTGATGCGGGAAAGGGAATTGTTGGCAATCAAGTCCGGGATGGGTATCGATGGGGTTTTGCAAATCAACTTTAATATCTCTGGAACTGCGGATTTGGTGATTTTCCCGTTTGCAAATAATGAAGAGAGGGAAATTAGATGTTCATCGGAGATATTGGCAATTTCAAAGCCGTCCCGTTTCAACGAGATTAGGGTTTCCAGGAGTGTAATTGCCGCTAGGGGGGCTAGCATTTTCCCACTTACCACCAATTTCTCAAACCTTCCCCATTCCTGCGAGCGCACCATCTTGTCTGAAAGCTGCTCATTTAGGCCCCATTTCAGGTATTTGGCTTTCTTTTCATCCATGGATTCGGGCTTTGCTTTTGTTGCCTCCGCAAGCAATTGGGGGGTGATTGGAATTGGAACAAGATCGGTTTCTGGATACATCCTTGCGCTTCCAGGAAGAGGGCGCATGAAAATTGACATCTCGCCTTCGGCGCGCCTGGTTTCCTCCGGGACGCCAATTTGCAATTGGGCGCACCTATTGAATGCGGCCTGGAGCGCCTTTTTGCATATCTCCTCGTTTCCAACGCATAAAATGAAAAGGTCGTTTTGGGACAAGTTGAGGCTGGTTTCGAGGGTGTTGATTTCAGATATGCCAAGCGAATATTTTTCTTCCAAATTTTCATCCGAATGGATTATTCCTTTTGCAGAAGAGTGGGCCCGCACATAGCCGGCAATTTCTGCGCCAAGTGTAAGGGAAGGGTTCAGGGGGGTTTTGAATAGGCCCGAAAATGACTGCATTTTGAGGGCAAAAACCTTTTCCTTTCGCAAAAGGGCATCCTTTATCAATTTGCAGCCAGTGTTTGAAAACAAGTTGGAAACATCCTTGATTGAAAAGTGCTCTTCGCCAAGAAGGATGTGGCGTGATCTTATTTCCTCGCGGATTTTAAGAAGCCCAATTTGCCTATTTACCTCATTGTCAACTAGTGCGGGAATTAGCTTCAAATCCTGCACGCCCTTGATTTCTATGCGGGCACCATTCGTTATGCTGATGTTAAGGTCCTGCCGTATGCTTCCAAGGCCCCGCTGCACTTTCCCAGTTGAGCGCAATATCATGCCGATCTTTTCGGCAACTTCCATTGCATGGGCGCCATCCCTGATGGATGGGTCGGTTGCAATTTCAATTAAGGGGATCCCCAAGCGATCGAGCCTATAGAGTGTCTCCTCGCCCTTTTTTTCAATAATGCCGCTTGATTCCTCCTCAAGGGCAATTGTTGGGATTAAAACATCGCCTTTGGAAGTTGCGATTTTTCCGTTAAGTGCAACAAGCGCCGTCCGCTGGAAGCCACTGACTGCAGATCCATCGATTACGGTCTTACGCATGACAAAAACATCATCAACCGGAATGCTCCCAAAGCTTTGGGAAACAACAAGCGAAAGGAGGAGCGCCTCTTGGTTCATTTTATGTGGAGGCTCCTCATCAAGTTCCACATAGCAGGATGAAGCATCGTCAAACAGATAGGCGAATTTTTTCGCCTTTGTTGCCTCAAATGCAGCTGCGGGGTCGATTTTGCCAAGTTCACCAATTACTGCTCGAAGCTTGCGGTGGAATGATACTGCCTTTTGGGGCAAATCCTCCATTTTGTTTGGGTCGCAGTAGCAATCGCAAAACAGCTTGCCAGTGTTCAGTCGCTGGTGGATCTCAAGGCCGCACTTGAATCCAAGATCGGAGTAATCCATGGGAATGCACTCACTTAAATCATAATGAAAATCTGAAATCAATAAAAATCAAGTTCACTGCAAAAACTCCTCATCAGTGAGGCGCTGGTTTATTTCTCCCCGCAGGTTTGAGAGCATCAATTTTCCAGTTTCCGCGAGCGTTTTCGAGTGCGCAAGCACCCAGCCGAGTTTCGTGTAGGCGGTTTCCGGCAGCATGTCCTCAAGATGGATTGCGCCAGCGTCTGATAGGAGGCGTAAATTGCGGTAAACTGTCGCAGAGGTTCTGCCATAGAGGGCTTGCGAAGCAACTCCGACAAATATTCCCTTTTCCACGGCCCGTTTGACTGGGGGGATCCAGCTCATTTTGGGATCGAAGAAGCCCGAATTTTTCCCGCTTTCGCCAGTTGGGACATGGCCAAGGGCAGTTGCCTCCAGAATAACGCCTTTGTAGCCCTTATCAGTTAGGAAATCCAGGAGCTCTGGGTTCGCATTGGGGTAGATTTTGAGCATTGCGATTTTTTCCTCAAATGCAACATCGGCAAAGGTATTTGGAATGACGGTTTTAATGGACGGCATTTTTGTTTCGCCATACGATAAATTCTCTTTGGCATTCGTCACGATTTCCGTTGCCCTCCTTTTGGGGTAATTCCCATTTACGATTTCGATTTTTCCATCGGGGAATATCTTTGCAAGGGGTTTTTCATTGACGGAGCGGAAGGCATCCCTTCTGGTGGTGTGCATTTTCCTAACCTTTGTTCCCCGGTGGGCATAGCAGTAATCATCTGAGGACGAGCCGTGCATGACAACGCAAACCTGAGCAATATCGGATTTTGAAACAAAATGGGCAGCGCAAACCATGTTCATGTTGCCATCAAAACTGCCCCTATCGGGAGATCGTTGCGCGCCAACAAGCGCTACAGGCTTGCTTAAATTTTGGAGCATGAAGGAAAGGGCGCTTGAGGTGTAGTGGAGGACATCTGTGCCGTGCGTGATTATTACTCCCCGTATTTCCGGATCATTCAATTGCTCGGCAGTTTCCTTTGCAAGCGCTTGCCAGTTCTCTACGGAAAAGTCCTCGCTTGCGGTCTGGAAGGGGGTTGTTAGGGATTTGATGTTCACAATTTCAAGGAGTTCAGGCACTGTCGAGAGCATCTCCTGCGCCGTACGGGACATGAAAACTCCGCCGGTCTTGTAATCGACATGGGTGCCAATTGTCCCTCCGGTCGAAATGATGGCAATTGAGGGAAGGGAGGGGTTGGGGGCGATTTCCAGCACCGGTATTTGTGAGAGCTTGGTTGCATTTCCGATCTTGGTGAGCTTTAGTCCAGGCCTGAATTTGAGCCCCACATTGTAGCCGTTGCTTAGCTTGAGGGTTAGGGTATCATCGGGAACTCCTGAAGAGCGTGGGAGGAGGATGCCTTTATAGGAATTTCCATCAATGGTTATTTCAACGGAATCGCCATCCAAAACCTTGTTTGCGGTAAGGAGGCGTTCCAATTCGCGGGAGTACATAATATCTAAAAGCGTAAAAGGGGCGGAATTTTATAAGCATATGCAGAAAGAACTATATTACATGAATGAAGCAAAGAGTTCCATCATTGAAAAACTACGGTCAAGGAAAGCAAGGCCTGAAGGTTCGCTATTTATTCCAGCTGAGCTTGATGTCAATCTTAATGATAGGGGGCTAAAGCGTGCTTTAAGGGGCGGGCTGATCAAGCCCATTTCAGATTATCCAAGAGCGGCAAAAGAAGCAATGGAACGTGGCTTTGATGTGGATCGGATTTTTCTCATCCCAATGCGGGATCCCCTAGCAACACGCGGATCGTCAGATGAACAGTACCAGGCTAGGAGCTTTCACTCATTTTTGCACGACTCAAGGAGCGGTAAAAGCCCAAGATATTATTTCAAGGGGATTGGGGCGCCGGGAACAGTTAGGGGCAAAATAAGGGATCGGGCAGTTGTAGGTACTTTTTCTGAGCTGCCCGAACAAGAGCTAACCGAGAGAAAATTTTGGGGAGGGGCAAGGAAAGGCACACTTTTGACTGCAATAGATAGCATAAAGGAAATCGAGGTGGAACTAGCCCGCGCGCGAAGGGAAAACGACCCCGCCGTAAAGGTGGCACGGAAATTTGGCGGCGCTAAACCGGATTTGCCTAAACCTTATGCGCTTTTCAGGCCGCTCCAAATCCCGCTTGGGATAATACCAATACCGCCCCTAAAGGAGGAAATACCGGATTTTAGGAGTATGCTATCGGGGGAGGAGGAAAAAAGACTGCTAATTAGGCAAAAAACGAGGTTGGGGGTAACAATGGTAGACACCGAACGGGGCCTTGCATCCCTTGGAATAAGCGATCCGTCCTTTGTAAAGGGCATGAGGGTAATGGGCTATACTAATAGGGGCTTGGGGCTTAGGTTGTTTGAAACATCCAGAAAGGATGTGAGCAAAATATTTCCAGCTCTTTTTGAGGCGCTAAGTAAGGCGCATCCTGGCATTGGACGGAACGCCCTGACCTCATTTGCTGCTTCGCTGGGTTTGGTTGCGCACTTGCTCCACCATCGCTTGAAGAAAACGGCATTTACAGTGAGGGGGGGGTCTATTTTTTCCCCGCAGAATGTGGATTTTCCGTTTAATGGCGGGGCATCCCTGTTCGATTTTGATGTTGTCAACAACGACATGGCCAATACGAATGGCGACATACACCAGTCAATTAGTAGCATTGTCCGGGGAGGGCTCGCATTGAAAGTCGATAAAGAAATGGTGAAAAAGGCGGTTGGAGTTTTCTTTGATGTATATTATGCATCCGATCCAAAGTCAAGAAAGCAGGTTATATTCGAATTGCAACCCGTGGGAAAAAAAGTGCAGTAAGGATGAATAAACCCTAGTTTAGGTAGTGGAAAATTACACTTCAACAACAATTTTGCCATCCCTTGCATACCCCCTTGCCATCCTTGCCGTGTTGAATGCGATGCCGATGTCACCGGTTTTGGATAGCAGTATTATGCCGCCTTTGCCATTGGTGCGCTTTTCAAGGAGGGAAATGGTTTTTTCGGCCGCTTTTTGAGCGCTGTTTTTGGTTTTCAAAAAATCACACGCCGTTTTGCATCCCATTATTTTCATGAATGCCTCGCCCTGTCCGGTTGCAGAAGCGCCTCCGGTTTCATCATCGCAATAGCCGCCGGCGCCAATTATTGGCGAATCGCCAACCCTTCCGGTCATTTTGCCGCGGGTTCCTCCGGTGGAAGTTCCCTGTGCCAAGTTGCCTTTTGCATCAAGTGCAACTGCGCCGACAGTCCCAAAATGCATCTCGTGGTTGTTTTTCCATGAGTGGAACTCGCGGTCGGAAACCAATTCGCGTATGTGCATGCTTTTGAAGCCCTGCTTTTTTGCAAATTCAAATGCACCTTCGCCAACAAGCATCACGTGGGGCGTTTTTTCCATGACACGCCTTGCAACTGAAATAGGGTTTGGGAAATCCTGCAAGGCGGCAACTGCGCCAGCAGATAGGTCGCCCTTCATCACTAGGGCGTCCATTTCAACTTCCCCTTTTTCGTTTAGCACGCACCCCTTGCCGGCATCAAACACCCCCGAATCCTCCATCGAATTTATGGTTTTTTCGACGCAGTCGATGGCAGATCCGCCCGAATTAAGTATTTCCCATCCGGTTTTGAGGGCGGCATCTAGCGCTTTTTTGTGGTCATCAACAGTTGTGTGCGCAATTGCCCAAGCGCCTCCGTGGATGGCAAGGGTTGGTGAAATATTGTTCATATTTTTTCCCATGAATGCTTTGCATTTGTTTTTTTCGTATATGGGGGTTTGGGCTTTTTATTGCACCGGTATTGAAACAGTACCGTATCTATCCAAGTGGTTTTTCCTTGCCCCTTTTGAAAGCTGCTTTTAGCGCCTCAACTCCGGGGAGCTTTTTGCCCTGCAAATATTCTACCACCGCCCCGCCGGCAAGCGATATGTGCGAAATTTTGGTTTTGTCGATGTGGAATTTTTCCATTGCGGATAGGGAGTGGCCTCCGCCCATGAGTTTGAAGGCATTGCAGTTTTGTACTGCGAGCAACACTTTTTTGGTGCCCTCTTCAAAGAGGGGGTTTTCATAGACGCCCACAGGGCCCTTGAAATAGAGCGTTTTCGAGGTGGAAATGATGTCTGTGAAATGGGAAATTGTAAGGGGACCGATATCAAATGCGGGTTTCCCAGCGGCCTTTTGCGCAAGCCCTTCAACTGCATATTCCTTCCGCTGGCCATTTTCCTCAACTGCAAAATCCTGGGGGATTTCAATTTTGGAAGGATATTTCGATATGAGTGCCTTAAGTTCCGGAAGGAGCGCATCATAGCCCTTTTCCTTGAATGAGTGCATTTTGGACCCGCCAAGATCGATCCCTTTGGCAGCAACGCATAGTTCCCCTAAAACCCCAGATGTCAGGATTTTATCCACATTGCTAGATTCGCAGGCAAACTTGAGCAGTTGGAAAACATCATCAGGCTTGGCGCCTCCAAGGATGTAGATGTTTGGATGGACAGCAAAATCGAGGGCTTTTTGGAGCCCGAGCAGCTCTTTTTCCATCACCCTCCCGGCGCATGATGGAAGCATAACTGGAAAGCCCACGGTCGATGCCTGCGCCCTGTGGGAAACTGAAAAGCCATCCAAAATGAAAAAATCGGCATGCTTTGAGAGTGATTTGACCATTTCAGTTTGGGAGTAATCTTCGGGTTTTGCAACTTTTTTGGTTTCGTCATCATAAAAGCGGGTGTTCTGGAGCAGGATTATTTCGCCGGGGCGGATCTTGCCCATTTTTTGGAGTGTTTTTTGGGTGTAGAGGTCATCGATGTATTCTACGGGTATTTTGATGTGGTTGTAGAGCATGGATGCGTGCTGAGAGAGGGGGAGGAAGTCCTTTTCACCCTTCCGGCCCTGGTGGGCGAGCACAACAACTTTGGCGTTTTTCTTGGAGAGCTCCTTTAGGGTTGCAGCGTGAGCAGCTATGCGCTGCGAATCCTCCAGCTGGCCGGTTTTTTCGTCGAGCGGACAGTTGATGTCCACACGGACAAGGACGGTTTTGCCGGCAAAATCAAAATCATCCATTGTGAAGAATTGCTTTTCCATAAATATCACCAACCGCAATAAACGGGAACTATGCGGTCAAAATTAAAATACCCCATTGCCTCAAAGACCGGGTTGGGACTGGCTGGGTCCGTTTAATTTCCCAATAAGTTGCTTTTTCACCCTATGAAAACCCGTCCTTGCCGTAATTCGGTTAATTCTAAGCTCGTGGGAAATTGCCTCATGCGATAGCCCATAGCTGCGAAGCATAAATATGCGCGCTCGGATATCTGTGATTTGGCCAGCTAGGTATGCATTCTTGAACAAGGAATTGAGCTTTTCAAAATTGCCTGCCTCGGCATCATCCCCATCGGGGGCAGAAACAGCCCGGTCTTTCCCGATATATTTTTTTTCATTTCGGATAAAGTTGATGATTCTGTTCTTGATTGCGACTTTCAGATACCATGTCGATGGCAAGCCCTTGGCAGTGCGGCTTTCACCGATTAAAAATGCCCGGTAGAGGGCGTCCATGCCTTCTTTGGCTGCCTCCTCCCTCAAATTAGCTGGAATCGAGCGCACCGCCATTTCAACCAACCATTTGTGCTTTTTTGCAAGCTCGAATGCGGTTTCTGGGGTCCGGATGGGCGGCTTTTTTTCACTACCCCTTCGTGCACTGATTTTTTTTAATAATTCAATGAATGAAAGCGTTTCATTTTTGCTTGGGGGCGAAACCATCAAGGCATTATTTTGCGTTCCCGATAACGGATAGGCTGTTGTTTTTAGCGGATGGCCGCCTTCGAGCAATGCATTGCGGACTGTATTGCCGGACACCCGGTAGCTGAAAGTTCTGGATATTAATCCGGCAAGTTCGTTGGGGGACAGCCAATTGTTTTCAGCAAAATGCGTTGGTTTTGCCCTTGACATTCGATTAGTGTGCTGCATGACCCGGTCTGCCTCTAGGGATTTGCCTGCAATAGCATGGCATTCCCTAAGAAGCGCTTCAAATTGAATCTTGGTTGGCATTAACCCTCAAGCACCTTTTGGTTTTTATCCTCCTCTCCGTAAACCGCCGTTGCAACCTTTCTGATCTGCTTTGCGCGAACTTCTCCAATGCCCTCAACTTTTTGCATCTGCTTTTCAGTAGCGGAAAAGAGCTTCTGGAGGGTTTTGAATTTTTTCAGGAGCGATTTTGCATGGACAGGACCAATCATGGAAACGCCTTCCACGACCATTTGGAGCTGATCATCTTTTGTCAGCGCCTTCTTTTCAAACCGGAGCTTTAGGTCCTTTATTCCCTTTGATTTTTGCACGAGGAGAACGTGGATGAAATCGGCCAAATCCTCCTCGGAATCGAGCTGGAAAATCGGGATCCGGAACTGCGTAGCTATTGAAATTTGCGCGCCCATTATCGCTTTTTTATGCAGATGCCCAAAATTGCGGCCCACAATGCAGATTAGGGGATATTGGAAATTCGAGGCAAGGTCGCGGCACTGCGAAAAAAGCCTGCCATCCATAATGGAGCTCTCAAAATCCGGGGCGGTTTTGCGCTCAATTGCAATTTCGTTGCTGATAATAAAGTCTGCAATTTCGAGGCGCTTTGGGTGGAGCTTGATTCCGCGTGAAAACAGGAGTTTTGCAACCGGCGATTTGAGCTCTCGGTCATCCATGACTATTTCCAGCTGGGATGGGCTTTTGCTTTCCCCCATAGCAATATTCAAATTGTGGCGAGGGCTAGAATGGGAGGCAACCGGACTCGATTCGGATTCTTGCTTAACTTCCACATCAACCGCAACATCCTGTTTATTATTTTCCCTAAATTCCAAAACCGTTTCGTGCAAAATGTTATTTTCCATGAAAGTAGTTTATTTGGGAGAGGTAATAAAACGCGCATATGCGGATGAGAGTAAATCCAAGTCCTCCAAAGAAAGGAAGCGGATGCGTTTGGAGGAAAGATCCGTTGGAATTGATGACAGGAATTTTGCAAGGGTTTCTTTTTTTTCGCCAAACAATGATTTTGAATGGGAAAGCGCCTTTTTCACAGATTGGTTCTTGTGCTGGAAAAGCGCGGACACCAATTCTTCATTCAAGTGGAATTTGAGGTTCTTTTCTAGATATACCAGGGCAGAATCGACCTTGGGAATTGGCGAAAACGCCTCCTTGGGAACTGTTGCAAGGTAGGTGATATCCGCCCTGCATTGGGACATCACGGAAAGCTTGGAAAAATCGCTTGTTCCACTTTCAGCGACCATGCGTTTTGCGAATTCAAGCTGGACGCAAACTATGGCCTCCTCAAAATCCGAATTTAGTATCCTGAAAAGAAGCGGGGTTGAGATGTGGTATGGAAGAAAGCCAATAATCACGGGGTAATTGAGGGAAGCTTGGAGGGCGTCCACATTGAGGATTTCGACGTTCTTTTGGCCGGAAAAGGTTTCCCTTAGGATTTTGCACGCTTCGGAATCGATTTCAAGTCCGATCACCTTTTTTGCCTTTAGTGCAAGATGCTTTGTGATCGCGCCCGTTCCCGAGCCGATTTCAAGGACGGTTTTCCCCTTCAAATCAAGATCGTCGAATATTTCGGAAACGGCGGAGTAATCACTGATGAATACCTGGGAAAGCGCCTTTTTTTGCCTAAGGCTTGGGAAATTGCCGATGCGGTTTGCGGGAATCATTTGATCCTGGCCGTTATTTTTCGTTTGAATATTGCGGGCATATTTGCAAATGGCGTTTTGGCGCCACCAAATATATTTGCGGGTGGATTTTTGAAGGGATTGGAAGGGGGCATTGTTTTGATAATATTGGGTGATGCGAAATCGGTGCGCTTCGCAGTTGTTTTCAGAATGCACGCATCCTCATGCCTCAACGGCATTTGAAAGTACGCGGATTTTGCTATTTCCCGCATCCGCAAGGATCTCGGCCGGCCGAAGGGAGCCTTGGGGGGAGGCCGTGAAAATGGAGTAGCTAATTAGCATGCGCTCGCCCTTGCGAAGGGAGCTTTTTTTCCATTTGATGTGCTTTCCAAAAATTATTTCGGTGACCTCGCTTGGGGGATTGGAAATCGTCGAGAGGATTGTGCCCTCGGGGGCGATATCGGTAATTTCGAGATTGGAAAGATCCGCCTTGTTGTTCAAAATTTCGAGCCGCACGATGTTGTTTTCAAATGATTTCTTGAAGTGCACCTTAACGGAAGCGCGCCGGTAGGCAGCAAAGCCCAGGGCGAAAAACACCAGCAGCAAGGCGCTTTCGGGAATTGGCATCTTTGAGATGTTTAATGAAATGAACGATGTGGCGGCGTTGGGGGGCGGGGAATTTACCGGTTTGGCATCATTGGTAATTTGCGGAAGCACGCTTATTTTCTTGTATTCGAAGGAGTAGGATGCCTTCCATACCCCAGCTTCATTGAATAGCACTTCCGCTTCACCCAATTCAAGCGGGATGGTACGGCGCTTCATGGATGGCGAAATGAGCAATATGGAGCCCTCTGCGGGTTTGTTGTTTGCCCTAACGGAAAGCATCGCATATCCTTGCGGGATTTGGGTTGGGGCAATGATTTCGATGGTTTCCTCCTCGATTGGCATGGCAATTGGTGACGGAACGATTGTGGAATTTGGGAATACTGAAATAGCAGGGGTGGGTGAAATCGAATTAGCGTTTTGGGGGGCATTGGCTAATTGCGGGATTTGGGGCGCATTTGCAGAATAGTAGTTGCTATTTGAATTGCCTGAAAACAATTGTGCTTGGGGCGCAGGGGTCGCAGATGCGCTTCGAAGGAAAGTGGTTGAGCTTTCAATGCAAATAAAATCAGCGCAGGAATAATGCTGAAGATAATAATTTCCGCTTCCGGGAAGGCCTTCCTGCTTGAATTTTTCCACATCGGAGCAGGCGCGATCCTCATATTGCAGTGAATAAGCGCAGCACGGCTTATCCGCAGGGCAGGCGAGCTTGAAGGGTTCGAGGGTGTTTGAGGCGGAACTGATTATGGAAGGCGAATCCAAAATGAATATTTGGGCGGTGCAAATGGTGGGAACTAAAATTTGGGGGGTGAAAAACTTCAGGGCGGCAGATTCGCTTGGGGCTAGCAAAACGTTTTCAATATTCGAAATTATCGTATCGTTGCATGAAAGGTTGGCGGAAAAAATGTCGGAAACCGCGCCAGTATTTTGGGCATCGAAGGAAAAATATGCGTTTCCATTTTCAAAACTGGCCTGTGGATGGAGTAAAATCGCTTTGGGAACCCCCCTAATTGCGCTTACTCCGGCATATGTGGCCTCAATTTCAAGCAATATTTCTGGGAGCGCAGATTCCGGGGGGGCGTATTCGAAATAATTTGAATATTCCACCCCGGAAGAGCTTGAAAGAAGGGCGGAAAGCTGGGAATTGAGAGAATTGGTTTGGGAATAGGCGGAATCAATTGATGAAGTGTATTGTGAGTAGTATGCCGAAAGCTGGGATTTGTATGATTGGAGGGCGGCACTTGTTATCTGGCGCCATTTCTCGGAGCCGGTTTGCCTAATCAGGGGGGAATTTTGGGATGGCACGCTAAGGGATGGGAAAACAAGTGAGGCCATGGCATTAGGTTGGGCTAGTGAAGGTTGAACATCATCCAAACTCAGTGTTGTCGTGCTTCCTTTCAAAATAATGATGCCTGCTTTTGCCTTTTGCCTAATGAAATTTCCAACCTGCGCTTTTTCATAGGAGGAAGCTGGTGAAAAAGTATAGCACCAATTATCGCATGAGTAGGTATGAAGGGGATAGGCGCCATTGCACCATTTGAACGTGCCTGCGGGCATGCCCCCGCAGTTCCCGCAAGTATCAAAGACAGACCCGCACCAGGTCTGGACGCTTCCGGAATAGATTTGCTCGGTAGCGGTTGCATCGATTTCGTAGAGGTAGGAAATGGCTGAAACGTTCAAGTCAATTGTTAAATTTTCCAGGAGTGAAAATTGGCCGCTTGATAAGGATTCCATCTCGGCGGGCGTAATCAAGATGGTTTGCTGGGTGGAGGCGGGGGATATTTTGAGCTGCAAGTAATTGGTTCCGGATTCCTGCATGAGCGCAACCTCGCTTATCGAAATAGCGCTAATGCAACCAATCAAAATGAGCATGCAAAATGTGGATTTAAGCATGCTACAGTTACTAGGGAAAGCGCAACAAAAGGCTTTGGTTGATTAAAAATCAACTAAAAGTTGATTTTGGGGGAAAAACAACGGTAATTCTTTTATGAAATATGGAAGTCATGAAGGAAATTTGATGCCAACGAGAGTTAAAAGTTTGCGGTGGGGATTTGATGGACTCGATTTGGTGGTGTTGGTCGTAATTATACGTAACGATGCCTTGGCCTTTTGCATATCTCCAATCATGATGCCACACTTGCACGGTTTCGCGCCAGTCTTGTTCAACCATAGAATTGACCGTTAAAATGAATTACCCGCACCTAAAGGCGTGGGTTTCTAGAGGTAAAATTTCCAATCGACCGCTTCATCCAACAGCTAAAGCAATTGGTTTTTGCGCCCAAGGGGGGGTTTGGGCATCCGACAAAACTAAGGGGGGCCGCCCCCCTTGGGTTTGTCAAATAAACTAAAAGTACTAATCAACCCCGGCTTGCAAGCTTTATGTCCTGGCCGGTGACAGTTTTCCTTCCGGCGTGCTTTGCAAGGAGAACCGCCTTTTGCCCAAGTGAGAGGGCGTATTCCTCCAAAACATCCGCAAGCGCTTCTGAGGCATCCTCGGAGACTCGCTCAGCGCCGGCTTTCCTAATTAAGCGCTCAACTGCTGCAAGAGGCAAATCGGACATTTTCCCACCTTTTTTGAATGAATAAAGCAATAATATTGCTTTGATTTAAAATATTAACCTTGGGATTATTTGTTTTTCGATTCTTTTAGCAGTGCTGTTTTTAGTTGGCTTGAGAATCGCCACCTAATTAGTCGCTTGTGTTGAAATTTGTTTACCTCATCATTACTAACTTCGTCTAGCTTTGGTGGTTTTCCAGGCAAAAACCGTACAATCCATAAAAAATCGGGCAGAAACACCCCATCTTCAGTAAATTCGTGTTCGTCGGTATCTGGAATTTCTCGCGGAGATTTAGTCCCTTTTATCTCATACTCCCTTCCATCAACAAAAAAATCACACCCGACTCTTTTTGTTGAAACATCCTTTACTTTTGTCGAACCAAATCGGCGAACGAGTGTCTTTTCTGCGAACTTCATAGCTTTGTTTTGGATGAGATTCGAGTTTGGTGGCACAAATAAACAAATGGCTCATCGTTTTTATTTTGATATCTTAAAAGTTGACACCCGAAATGACCCCCAAATTGGTTAAAAAGGGGCTAATGGCATTGGGATAAGCATGGACCTGCCAAATTCGGAATTCCTATTGGAATTGAGCTTAAAGCCGGCGGCGGATTTGCTTGAGGCCCGCGACTACCAAATCAATATAGCAAAAAGCATCCTTAGGCGGGGGAATTCGCTTGTGATCATGCCTACGGCACTTGGAAAAACATTTATTGCAATCCTGGCAATGGCAAAATATGTAAAGGAAATGCACGAGGGAAAACGCAAGAGAAAAAAATTCCTGTTTTTGACGCCAACAAAGCCGCTTGCAAATCAGCAGGCAAAAAGAATTTTGGAATTGATTGATTTTGGGGAAAATGAAAAGGGCGGCTTGAATTCTGAGAAAATTGAAGAGCTAAACGCGAACAGCACCATCAGGCTAACAGGGCTAAATGATCCGGAAATTGACTCGAAAAAATTGAAACGAAAGAAAAAAGCCAAGGACACGCCCCCACAGCCGGTTATGCTAATGACAGGGGAGAACGCGCCGGAAAAACGCAGCGCACTTTGGAAAAGTGATGAAATTTGGTGCTATGCTGCAACGCCCCAAACAGTTGAATTTGACGTTCTTGCTGGAAGAATGGACCTATCGGATTTTTGCCTTGTGGTTTTGGATGAGGCGCATAGGGCCGTGAAGGATTATTCCTATTCGTTTGTTGCAAGGGAGGCATCAAAAAGGGGGCTTTTGCTGATCGGGCTTACTGCAAGCCCATCCGCTGACCGCAAAATGATTGATGAGATTTGCATGAACCTTAATGTGAGGAATATTGAAATCCGCAGCGAAACAGATATTGACGTAAGGAAATATGCGCACGAAATCAAGCTTGATTGGGTTTTTGTGGATCTGCCGGAGGAGATGCAAAAAATCAAGCGGCAGCTCCTGGAATTGTTGAAGGAAGCCCTGGCGCAATTAAAGGAGCTTGGCGCAATGGGAAGTGTGGAGATGAAATCGCACAAGAGGGAACTTTTAGCCTTAAGGCATAGGGCGCTTGCAAATTTGAATGGCGATCCGGCAAATTACCATATATTAAGCGTGCATGCGCGTGCAATGAACATTAGCCACGCAATTGATTTGATTGAAATTGAGGGTGCATCGGCGCTTTTGGAATTTATGCGCGAAATGGAAGGCCGGGAAAAGCAAAGCAAGGCAGTTAGGGGGATTTTGGCTGACCCCAGGTGGCTTGCCGCGCAAAGGGATTGCATGGAATTTTTGGAAAAAGGCAAGGAACATCCAAAATTTGAAAAGCTGGTTGGGATTTTGAAAAAGCAGCCATTGGGGGGGGGAAAGGCAATTGTGTTTGCGCACTACCGGAATACGGTTAAAAAAATTACGAAGGTGCTTGGGGAAATTGAGGGGATTAGGCCTGTTGAATTTATTGGCAAAAGCAAGGGAGGAATGGGCCAAAAAGCCCAGCAACAGGCGATGCAAGAGTTTAGGGACGGAAAATACAATGTGCTCGTTGCAACATCAGTTGCAGAGGAGGGGCTCGATATCCCGGATGTTGAGTTGGTGGTTTTTTTTGAATCCGTGCCTTCTGAGATTCGGCTGATCCAAAGGCGCGGCCGGACAGGCAGGATAAAGGATGGCAAGGCAATTGTGCTAATAACCAAAGGCAGCAAGGATGAAGCGCTTTTTTGGTCTTCTAAATATAAGGAAAAGAAAATGAAGAGGGTTGTTGAGGGGCTTAGAACATCACTATTAGATGCCGGCGCCCAAAATGAATTGATGGGAGGGCAGGCCCGAACGCTTTTGGATTATTGAAAGAACTAATGGGAGTGCGCAGACTGTCTTGGGTTGTTGAAAAAACTAATTGTTGAGATTTTTTATCACATTTGTGTTGCAAAATCCTTAATTCTATGTGCCGCACCTGTTGCGTTAATTAATAGAAATTGGGCGAGCCGCAAAACCCCACAATTAACTAATCCTTGACATTTCACAACTAACGCGCTCCTTAATAGTAAATTTGCTTTTAATTGTAATTTGGGTTCCTTAAGTGTTTTTGAGTTTAAGTGATTCAAAGCATGTGCAACAACTGTTGCTTTAAATTAAGGAATTTGTGTGTATTGTTTAAGTTTAATGCAACACGTGCGTCATAACACATTAACAATATGCAACACATGCGGCGCCGAATTAAGGAAAAACTAAATAAAACTTAATCATATGCAACACGTGAAGCAGTTGTTTGTTTGTTTGTTGTCTTCTATTTAATTTTTCGAAAATTAGGAATATTGTGTTGATATAATTAGTTTATGGTTTTGTTTATTAATTTATAGTTTTGTTTGGTGTTCGGTTTGATGTTTTTATATTTTTATGATTTTTTTTCAAAAACCCAAACACTAAATTTTTTCCTTATTTCAAAGGCACACCAACCAAAACTTTTTTTTACATTCCAAAGCGCACGCCGCATCTTATTAAAAAAATGGACCGGGCGGGAGTCGCACCCGCGGCCTCATCGTTGCGAACGATGCGATCTGCTATTGATCGATTTGCATTATATCAAAATGCGAACCTCTGATCTACCGGCCCACAACCAACTTATCGTACTCTTTTAGTTCGTCTTTGGTTAGGCTGCAGCCATATCCCTTAAGGGCAAAAACCGCCGCGCGAAGGGCTAGCACTTCATCATCCCCAAAAAAGCCAAAATAGCCGTTTTTCCCAGCGACTGCCAATAATTCAGCCGACCTAATGATTTTAATACCACGCGTCAGCTGTTGCCATTTCTGGAGGCTTTTTTCCTCCAAAACCACTTTCCCCTCATATTCTGTTTTCAAAATGCCCATTAATTTTTCGGGGTTTTCGATTAGCAAACGCAATGTTTTTTCATCAATAATTAAGGCATCCGCCTTTCCGGAAAGAACCAATGCCAAGCATTCGGCCTCCCCAATTTGGATCAATTCCAGGGGCTTTCCATCCACAAGCATGGTTGAATTTGCCAATTGCAAGATTTCCCTGGTTCTTTGCAGATCAGCTGCCACCTTTCCAACTGCCCCTTCAAAAAAGAGCCGCTTGATCCGAAGGGCCGAAAACCCATGCTGCTTGATTCTAGAGGGGGTGTCGACACTCTCCTGATATACTGATTCGGGTGCTACAAACCTGGCCCTTCCAAGAAGGTGCCTGAACACGGAAACAACACAGCTCTCCGATAGGGAAATAAGCGAAGAGGAATCAACAGCAAGTGTTTTCATGTAATCGTAATTGGTAGGGGGGCAAAGTAGAAAAAGGCGAAGGCGCAGTGGCGCGCCGAACATGCTTGCAAACATTATGAAAATAAAATAAAAAGTAACGGTTTAGTATTGTAGGCGATTGTCTATAAGGTTTTGCATGAAGCTATTGA
>ERZ1292640.813-Hain-H43-02um-R1-813-length-25969-cov-7_pt1 | contig 25969 bp, 26 predicted proteins | sample MGYA00564404_ERZ1292640 | MGnify/ENA primary metagenome ERZ1292640 (study PRJEB36523, sample SAMEA6512636) | groundwater metagenome | collected 2019-01-08 | study: AquaDiva: Metagenomics assemblies of 32 groundwater samples | reverse complement strand
GCCCCCGACCTCTTCAAGGGCTGAAAAGTAGTCAGCGGGTTTTTCAGCAGAATCATTGTTGAGATGTGACCCTTATTCTCGTCACACGTGGAGGCGATAGAATCGGGTGGCGCCTGGTCGTATCGAATCCAGGAACGTCGCCAGCGCCCCATCGCCAAGAATGTTCGTCAGGGTCTCCCACTGCGGGCTCGCTGCCGATTCCGCATAATCGACGCCATAGGTAACGCCGAGTTGCGTATAGAAGCCGAAGCGAACCTGGCCGCCAGGGATGACCGCAGGCCCGTTAGGGCCGCCGGCGATGAGGACCGGCGTTTGGAGTTCGGCTTGATAATCCACGAAGGCGCCCCGGCTTTGAAGGATTTGGATCTCGTTCAGCACGGGAGAGTTGGGACTCAAGTCCAGCCGGTTGCCCCGTAAATAGGCATAATCGAGGCGAGGCAAGCTCAACAAGGTTGTGATGTTCGTCAATTCATTGTCTGCCACCGAGAAGCCGAAGAAGTTCGGCCATTGCAGCCCCGCCAACGAGGTCAGGTCACTGAGGCGATTGTGATTCAGGTCGAGATTCTGCAAGACGGGCAGGCTGCTGACCACGCTGACGTTGGTGAGTGAACAATCGTTCAGTACGAGCACCGTCAAGTTTGTCAGCCCGGCCAGCGGGGCGAGGTCTCCCAAAGGATTAGAGCTAAGGTCGAGCGTGCCCAACTTGGTCAGACCGCTGAGCACGTTGAGGTTGCTAAAACCAACGCCAGTCATCCATAGGGCCCCCAAATTCTTCAGCTCCGCTAGCGGAGAGAAGTCGTCCAGCGGATTACCAGTCAATTGGAGAGCATGCAAATTGGCCAAGTTGGTGAGGGCGCTAAAGTTGGTAATGGAATTAGCCAGATAAAGCCAGGTCAGATTGGTCAGCCCGGCCAATAAGTCGGCGTTGCCAAGGGTGGAGCCGAGTTGAAGAGACTGCAAATTGGACAGGCTGGTGATCGCACTGGAGTTGGTCGTGACACCGCCAAGGATGAGGTTGACCAAGTTGGTTAAACCGGCCACGACGCCGGCGTCGTCGTGGATGTCGATAGTGACGAACTCCCGCAAATTGGTGAGGTTTGGCAGCCAATTGAAGTTGGTTACTGGATTGTAGTGCAAAGCGAGGTAGGTCAGATTGGTCAAACCCGCCAACTCGGCGGCGTCGGTGAGTTGGTTGTTGTTGAGGTCAAGATGTTGCAGGTTCGCCAAGCCCGCCAGTGCCGCCAGGTCACTGAGTTTATTCTTGCTCAGGTCCAGGTAATTCAGTTCGGTGGCGGCCTCCAAGCCGGACAAGTTGGTGAGGTTGCGATTGTTGGCCGTCAGTGCGGTCAAGCCCAACAGGTCATCCGTCGTGAGCGGCCCGGTTGGCTTAGCCAAAGCCTCGCGAACGGCAGCCTCCAGATTAACATCCGCAATGGTAACCGGCGGAAGGGCTTGCGCCTGAACAGCAAGGATCGTTACGCCCAGAGGCAGAACCCCGGCCAGAAGGCAGATAGATTTCGTTTTCATAATGTAAGTGTCCTCAGATTTCATTTGCACTTATCATAAACGCCGGGGGACAGCAAGCAGTTCGCCGACAGCAGTCTGCCGAAATAGGGGACACGCGACTTCGCGGGCGGGATTGTGTTCTGAGTCCGAGAGTTCGAGCAGCCGCTGGTCATCGCTTTGATGGTCTTCTCCGTCTTTTGGTCTGCTGGAAATGCTGCGGCGAGAGGGATGTTCGCCTGCAAAAACTGCGAGCAAACGGAAATGCCGAGTCTGGCAATTCAGCCTCCCGGCCCCAGGTCCACGCAGCAGAGAGCAGCGTTGTAGCGAATGAACAGGCGGGTGCCAACCAGCGCGGAATCCAGGGCTGACAATTCGCCTGAAGATTGCTCGGCAAACCTGCTCTTGACCCGAGCCGTGAGCCAGCAATACTTGCCGCGTGATAGCGACTAGAAAGTCTCCAGTCCAATAGCAAGTGTGCCAGAAAACCGCCAAATAAACTACGAGTGCCAATCGCGCCGAGCGCCATCATGAAAACTACCAATAATGCTCCACAACTGCCGCGCCGCTCCTTCCTGGCCAGCGCCGCCACTGCCACAACCCTCACCGTGCTGAAGCCCTCAGTCGTCTTCGGCGCTGAAGCCAACTCAGCCCTCGCAATCGGCCTCATCGGCTGCGGGGGCCGCGGCAGTTGGATTGCCAACCTGTTTGCCGAGACCGGCAAGTATCGGTTCGTCGCCTGCGCCGACTATTTCCAGGATCGCGTGGAGGCCACCGCCAAGAAGTTCCAGATCGATCCGGCCCGCTGTTATTCCGGCCTTTCCGGCTACAAACGGCTGCTCGAAAGCAAGCTCGACGCCGTCGTCATCGAAACGCCGCCCTGCTTCCATCCGCAGCAGGCCGCCGACGCCGTCGAGGCCGGCAAGCACGTCTTTCTCGCCAAGCCGATCGCTGTCGATGCGCCCGGCTGCCTGACGATTGCGGACGCGGGCAAACGCGCCACCGCGAAGAAGCTCGTGTTCCTGGTCGATTTCCAGACGCGGGCCAATGAGCATTTCCGCAAGGCGGTCGGAAAGGTTCACCAGGGCGCGATTGGCCAGCTTGTCCTGGCCGAAGCCTTTTATCCGTGGGCAGGCGGCGGACGCGGCACACCACCGGCGACGCCCGAAGAGAAATTGCGCAGTTGGTATTACGTGCTGCCGCTCTCCGGCGACTTCATTGTCGAGCAAAGCATCCACGCGCTCGACGTCGCCACCTGGATCATCAATGCCGATCCGCTTCGCGCCCGCGGCGCCGGCGGGCACAAGGTGCGACCAGCCAACAGCATTTACGATCATTTCGCCGTGACCTACTGGTTCCCAGGCGACCTGGTGCTGTCGTTCACGTGCATCCAAAGCATTCCGTTCGTGAAGGATGAGATTCGCGTCCGCGCGTTTGGCTCTGAAGGCGTAATCGACGTGGACTATTTCGGCAGCGTGTTCCTGCGCGGGCGGGAGGACTCGGTGCGCGCCACAGTGGACGACCTCTACAAGACCGGCGCGCAGACCAACATCCACAAGTTTCACCAGTTCATCACCGAAGGAAAATACGACAACCTGACCGTTGCACCCTCGGTGCGCTCGAACTTGACGGCCATTCTTGGACGCGAAGCGGCTTACAAAGGCGGGGAACTCACGCTGGAGGCCTTGCTCAAGGAAGGAAAGACACTGGAGCCGGACCTCAAAAATCTGAAGAGTTGACGGCCATTATGAGTCCAAGGTAAAAAGCCGGTAACAGAAAGACAACCTTATGGACTCGTCAATGAATCGCCGCTCGTTTGTCAAAGGAACGTTCCTCTCCTCGGCCAGTCTTGCGCTGGCCCTGGATGCGCCCGCAGAGCCGGCAGCCAATTCCGCCGCCGGTTCGCCAGCCGGGCAAGCTTCGCTGCCCAAAGGAAAGATCGGCAACCTCGAAATCAGCCGCCTGATCCTGGGCGGCAACCTGCTGACGCACTTCACGCACAGCCGTGACCTGCGCTATGTCTATAGCCTCGCTGCCCATTACAACACCGACGAAAAGATTTTCGAAACCCTGGCGCTCGCCGAAACGCACGGCATCAACACCGTTTCCATGCACAATCCGCCGCATCCGATTTCGCTTCTGCGGCGTTACCGCAAGGAGCGCGGCGGCAAGATCAAATGGATCATCTGCCCCACCGCGCCAGTCGAGCCGGACATGGTCAAATACCGGCAGCAAGTCGAGGAGTTGATCAAGGACGGCTGCGATGCCATCTACCTATGGGGAGTGCACGGCGACGCACTGGCTGCGCAGGAGAGGATCGACCTCATTGCCAAAGCCGTCGATTTGGCCAAAGAATTCGGCGTTCCTTCAGGCGTGGGCGCGCACTCGCTCGAGGTGGTGAAGGCTTGTGAAAAGAACGGCGTAAAAGCCGATTTTTACATCAAGACGTTTCACCATCATAACTACCCGACCGGTCCCAAGCCGGAGCAATTGAAGGCGCCGTACAGCGAGTTCCCCGGTTATTGGTGCCGCGAACCGCAGGAAACGGCCGAGTTCATGAAGACCGTCCAAAAGCCGTGGATCGCCTATAAGGTGATGGCGGCCGGCGCGATTCCGCCGCAGGATGCCTTTCGCCACGCTTTCCTGAGCGGCGCCGATTTCATCCTGGCGGGCATGTTTGATTTTGAGATGGCCGAAGACGTCCAAATCGCCAAGACAGCGCTGGCCGGCATCTCGGACCGCGCGCGTCCGTGGCTGGCATAGGTGAAGTCCGAAGTCCGAATGACGAAATCCGAAGCAAATCCGAAGCCCGATACTCCAAAGGCGACGCGGTCCCGCTGCTCGGTTTTCGGATTTCGACCTTTCTTCGGATTTCGGATTTCGGATTTCGGATTTCAAGGAACGATTTGTGCCCTGGCCGCCTCCGCGGTCCTCGCCCTCTCGGCTGCCGCCGGCTCCCCATCCAATCCCTTTTTCGCCTTTTGCATGGACACGCACGATGCGAAAAAGCGGTCGCTCCAGCAACAGGCGGAGTTGCTGAAAGAGCTGGGCTACGATGGAGCCGGCCACCTCTGGCTCGACGCTGTGCCCGAGCGAATCAAAACGCTCGAGGCTGCCGGGCTGAAGCTGTTTCAGATTTACATGCGCGTCGATATTGCGTCCGAGGCGAAGCAGCCCTACGATCCGCGGCTGAAAGAGATTCTTCCGGTGCTGATGGGGCGCGACACGGTGTTAGGCGCGCTGGTCGTTGGCGGCAAACCGTCGGCTGAAGCAGGCGATGGGCGCGCCGTTGAGTTGCTGCGCGAAGTTGCCGGTCTAGCCAGCCCCCACGGCGTGAAAGTAGCGCTTTACCCTCATGCCGGCGATTGGCTGGAGCGCGTGGAGGATGCCATCCGCGTGACCCGGAAAGTGGACCGCCCGAATGTCGGCGTCATGTTTAACCTCTGCCATTGGTTGAAGGTCGATGACGAGAAGAATCTGAGGCCGCTGCTGCAGTCCGCGATGCCTCACCTGCTCGCCGTGAGTATTAACGGCTCCGACCGGGGTGTGGATATCCGGGCCGGCAAAGGCAATTGGATCGCCCCGCTCGACAGCGGCGAGTTCGACATGCTTGGTTTCTTAAGGACGTTACGCGAGCTTGGCTACACCGGCCCGGTTGGCCTGCAATGCTGGGGCATTCCCGGCGATGCCCGCGAGCATCTCGCCCGCTCTATCACCGCCTGGCGCACATTGAATCAGCGACTGGCAGAGGCCCAATGACACCTGCCAAGGTGAGTTCTTCGTCCTCGTTCTCGTATAAATCAAGCAATCCTTTTGTTGACGGCGGTTGCCCTGTAACTCCGGATTCATTCTCCAGTCCAAGACTGGAACCGGCGAAGTCAAAATCAGCAAGTGCGCATCTCCGGAGAAAGCGCATCCTGGGATTATGATCGTCGTTTCAGAGCGACAAATTTTTCCACGTACTTGCCGATGATATCCGTTTCCAGGCAGACAGAATCGCCGACCGCTCGCCCGCGCAGGTTGGTGACCTCATAGGTGTGGGGAATAATCCAGATGCGAAAGCTCTTTTTCGCAACCGCAGCCACAGTCAAGCTGATGCCGTCCACAGCGATGGACCCTTTAAAGACCACATAACGCATGAGTTCCGGCGCCGCTTCGATCTCCAGCACCCAATCCGTTCCGGCCCGTTCCCAGCGAATAATCTTGCCGAGTCCGTCGATGTGGCCGGTGACGAAATGGCCATCCATGCGGCCATTGGCGCGGAGGGCGCGCTCCAGGTTCACATCGCTTCCCACCTTGGCGAACTGAAAATTGGTTCGTTGCCACGTTTCGTGCAGCAGATCAAATTGCAGCAGCTTGCCTTTGAGTTTGGGAACAGCTTTAACTACGGTCAAGCAGCAGCCGTTGACCGCCAGACTGTCGCCGGCTTTCATCCCTTGAGCGCAAACCTGCGCATGCACACTCATGCGAATGGAGCGCGCCGACGGCTCGAGGCGTGCCACCCTGCCTGTTTCTTCCACTATGCCTGTAAACATAAGTTTCGTCGAAAGACCACCGCCCACATTTGGAGTTCAAAAAGCACAAATTGAAAGTCTTATTTTACCCAGCGGTCTGCCGGACAGTGCCAATTCATGAAAGATTTTAGGCATGGAACATTCGGGGCATTCTCTCCCTGGCCCTCCGGCTTCGCTCGGAGGAGAGGGCGTTGCTGGGCGACCGTCTCGAGTTTATCTCACCCCAACCAACAGCCTATTTCCGGAACTGTCAAACTCTGCGAGTCCTCCGGCAAAACCGGAGGTTTCCCGCTGGCCTTGTTCCTGGACGGGTCCTCATCCCAAGCGGGGCAAATGCGCGGGCGGGCCCGGCAGGGTAGCGCAATTGGGGTCTCAGTCTTTCAGCTTGCGCAACTCGACCTTCCGGAATTCCACCGCATGGCTCTCGGATTGGAGGGAGATGTAGCCGTGGTCAATGATCCTCGGCACACCCGCTCGCAGCCGCTTCTGCGCGTTGGGATCCTGGTCGTCCAGTTGAGGCTGCGTGTAGGAAAGCACGGTCTGGCCTTCCACGACGTGCCGGATGATCTTGCTGCCGCGCACTTCCACCTCGACTGTCACCCACTGGTCTCCGTGGTAGGTCTTGGACGTCGAATCGTTGCAGTGGCGGGTGATCGGCTTGCCCTCCATCACCACGTGCGTGCCGGGCGTGCAAAGGTTGGCCGTGTGGCGCTCACCCGTGCCCGAGCCGCCCAGCAGTTGCACCTCGAGGCAGACCGGGAAGTCCTGGTCCTTCTCCAGGCTCTCGGGCGGCTGGCAGTGGATCATGATGCCGCTGTTGCGGAAAGCCCAGCCCGGTCCCCCGGCCAACTGATTCCCCACGAAGCGGTATTCCACGCGGATCACGTAGTTGGTGAACGGCTCCTGGTAAAAAATGTGGCCGAACTTGTCATCGAACTTCTCGTATTGGTCGTAGCTTACTTTCAAAACGCCACCCTCCACGCGGAAGGTATTGCCGAAATTGTCGTTGAGCGCGTAACCCTTGATTTTGGGTGTCCAGCCCTCCAGGTTTTTGCCGTTGAAAAGCTGGATCCACTCGCTGTCCGTGGACGCAGGGGCAGCCAGGGTCGAACGGCCCGCCAGCAAAGAGAGCACCAGGCCCGCGAGACCGATGCTTGCCGTCACAGTGCGTTTCAGGTTGGTCTTCATATTTAGGGCATTGAACGCGAAATAGAGCCGATGGCCAAGTTTGTTTTTGCGGACACCTAGTTTTCAATACCCAAGACTGAGTTTATAGCGCAGGATATTGTGGCAGTGAACTTTGTCGATGGTGGTCTTACTGAGCCAACCCTGACAGCACAATTCGCCGGTGGCAGTGGTTTGACGCGCGGCCACCGCCTGGGCGAGCGCCTCACTCAGATCAAAATCGCCGCGAATGCATTCGTGGTTAAAACAGTCAAAGCGGAACACGGACTTGGCGTGATCAGGATTGACTATGTATTTGATCTGGCTGTTCCTGGTGACACCTTCAGGCCCAAAGTAGGCCAACTCCACCATCAAAGATTTTAATTGCCGAAACTTCTCCGAGAGGCTGGCGGACTCTTTAATGCGCTGGCTTTCCTGCTGACGGTAATCCTCGCGCGGTGTAAATTTTTCGTGACGCATAAAATCTCTGTTCTTTTTCTAAATAAAACGACCAGTCTATCAGAAAATAGTGCGCCGTCTGTAACAATCGTTGCCGATAACAATCGATCGTTGCCGACATGCGCTCCCACTCGACTCGAACCCCGCGGCTCTGCCGGAGATCGCTGACTGGAATCACACTGCGTTTCTCAAATAAATTCCGACGATGAGAAGGCCCAGAACTATAGCCAGGCGGGCAATCCACCGGCTGCGTCCGTCAAGTGACCAGCCCCGTGCTTGAATGTTGCCAATGGCTCCCAACAGCGCTGCGACCACCCCAAGCACAAAACCAGGCCAATTGAACCGCCACGGAATGAAAGCGCCAGAGAACAGGGCCAGGAGGCCCGAAGCCAGGCCGAGCCAGGCCCAATCGTTGCGTGCTTGGGCAAAGGCAAAAGGACGCTTGCGCCTGGAAGAAGGGCGACCGCCAGAACCGCCCGCCGCAGTCTGAGATGGCGTGGAATGTGGAATGGGCCGGGGGATCGGGGGACCGAAGTCCGAATCCGAGCGCGCGGCCGGCCGGGAACGAGCTGCGCTGGCGAGGGGCCGAAGATGTTGACCGCTTTTCACAGCCGCCACGGAAGGAAATGGGTCACGGCCTCCCAACCATTTGGCGCGCGCGCACCAGGGACAATCCAGAAGATGGCCGCCGTAGATGTGCTGCTCGTTGGCCCAGCAAGTGACGAGAGCGCTTTCGGCTTCTTCGAGGGCCCATTGCCAGCTTTGAGTATCCGGACGCAAGCGGGGATTCAAGTGCCCGTCTTCAAAGCAGCGGATGAAAAGGTGCTGGAGGGTCGGATGGAGCATGGCGAAGGGGGGCGCAGCCGGTTTGGGCGCGTAAGGCACCCTCGGATCGCTGCCATGCAGGAAATGGCCGGCGGCAATGCGCTGTTCGTAAGGGGGCGGTTCCCCTTTGCCTTTGAAGGCCCCGGCAAAAGGATGCGTTCCTTCCATCAACAGTTGGAAAATGATGGCGCCCAAGCCGAAGAGATCATGCTGGGGAGCGCGATCAATTTTTGCAAAAGTTTTCCCCTGAAGCTCGGGCGGCGTGAATTCCGGTTTGCCCACCCGGCAGCGGTAAGCGACGCCTTGTTCCACGTCCCAGACCTGAAAAGAATCGGTGTCCACCATGGTCACCAGGGCCGTCTCGGAAGCCAAAATGTTCGATTCGTTCAGGTCGCCGATCACGTAACCGCGCTCGTGCAAGGCGCGCACGGCGATGGCCAGGTTGCGGGCCGTGCGGTGGAGATAAAAGTAGTTGAACAAGGGGCATTGCTGGCGGCGGGTTTTCGGATTGAAAAAGTCGATGACCGGGCGCAGGCCTGAGACGCGGGGCATGAGGAAGCCAATGACTCTTTGGGTCCGGCCGGTGGCCAGGAGCAGGTCGCAGGGCCAGGCGATGGAAATGTGCCGCTGCGCCGCCATGGGGTCCGCGGGAGGATTGTCGAGCATGACCGTGACCTTGCGAGCGCGTTCGTCGGTCGGCTTGTGCCAGATTTTCGCCACCCAAGACGGATCCTCCGGCACCGCGTAAATGCGGGCTTCGCCTCCGGCGCCCAGAAGCAGATCGTCGGCCAGGGTCAGAAACTGGCTATTGGATTTTCGCTGAACGCGCACGGGCAGTTGGGTCCGCTGGTGGCATTATGCGGGCGACGGAATGCGTCCGGCCAAGAGCAATGTCAAGTCGTCATTGGCCCGTTGTTGGATGCGAGAGGAGCGAAGGAAAGCGGCCAGTTGATCCTGGGCGGCGGCGGGGTCGCCGGCCGTTTCCAGAAACCGGAACAACGGGGCAAAGAACGGGCGGTGCGGGGTGCCTTCGGGCATCTTGAGGGCCAGCATTTGCAGGCCATCCGACAAAAGGGCGGCCTGGTTGATCTGGCCGGGCCGGAATTGCAATTGAGGTTTTTCCAAGGCCGATTCTGAAGTCAAAAAGGTGGTTTCATTGAGATACTCATTCAGGCAGGGTCGAGTCAGGGTGAGCAGATTGCCGGAGGAGTCGGCCACGAGCGCGGCGCCATCGCCCACCTGCGCTCCAGCCACCGCCTCCGGCGTGACCGCCAAGAGCAGGAGAGTGGTGGCCAGGTCGCGCAAAGGCGCTTGGCGCGCCGCCGCTTCCGCCACCAGAGCTTGCCGCGCGGCCTGGAGGGAATCGGCGAGCAGTAGCCGCCACTTTTCCTCGGTGGCTGGAACAGGGACCTCCCGAAGTCTGCGGCCAAGAAAGTCCAGACTGGCAGCGCAGGCCGCAGCCGATCCGGCTTCCGCCAAGGCCGCCGAGCCGGCGCCATCGGCCACGGCCGCAATCCAGCTATCTCCCGGCAACGATTGCCACCGGACGGCGTCCTGGCAGGGCTGATTCTTCTTTTCGTGGCTGGAGCCGCGCACGGAAGCGGCGATGATTCGCCAAGGGCTGGGCTTGGAACTGGCAGCCGGGATTTCCATCAGACGGCGCCCCAGCCTGGCGGCGGCAAGGCCACTTGTTCATCCGTTCTGGACTGGGCGACGGCTTCCATGCTTTTGGAGAGCCAGACGAACATTTCGATGAAATCAAGGCCGATGAGCTTGACGGGCGTGCGCACGACGATTTCGGCGAGCCGGGCCATGTTGGCGTTCTCGACGCCGACGGCAAAGAACGCGACGCGTTTGTTGGCTTCATCACTCTTCAGCCGCTGCGCAGCTTGCTGGACAATCACCTCCGGCTCGCCCTGGGGTTCGCCGTCCGTGATCATGAACACCCAGGGGCGGTAATAGGCAATTCCATTGGCGCGGTATTGGCTTTTGCGGGCTTGAATCAAATCCAGCGCCTTCTGAATCGCGCCGCCCATGAAGGTTTGCCCCTGGGCGGTCAGGGCGGGGGGCTCGAATTGATCGACCGTGACAAAGTCCTGCCTGACTTTGACTTCGTTGTCAAAGGTCACCACAGCCAGCTCAACGCGCCGCGAGGCCAACGGGTCCTTGCTCAAGTCCTCCTTGAACGCGATCAAACCTTGGTTGAGCGCCGTTATGGGATCGCCTTTCATCGAGCCTGACGTGTCGAGGAGCAGGACACAAGGGCAACGCGGTTCGGGATTCTCGGCAAACTCCACTGCCTCTTCCAGTTTGATGTTTTCAGCCATATCTCACCTTTCCTGTTACATGTGGCGAGCGCAGGATGTTGTGTTCCTTTGGCTCGAGTGGCAGCACGCATAACCGGGTTGGCGGACTTGGTCAAGCACAAGACGGCGCTTGCCTGGGCGGGCGAATCATCGCTTACTGAGACCGTGAATGCTGCGCAATTTTCCGTGGAACACATCGGATTGGCCGCCCGCGATCCAGGCGGCCTGAAGGACTGGTACGTGCGCGTGCTCAAGGCGACCGTCCTTTTCGATAACAAGCAGGTTCCACCGGCGTTTCTGCTGGAGTTGCCGGGAGGGATGGTGCTCGAGATTTACGCCGGCCGTTCGTCTTTGGCCGAAACGGCCGAGAACAGCCTGAGCGGCTGGCGGCATCTGGCCTTGAGGGTGACATCGATCGAGGCGGCGCGCGACGAACTGCTGGCGCGGGGCGTCAAATTTGAAGGGCCGATCAAGCCGGCCGGAGGCGGCGGCCGGGTGCTCTTCTTTCAGGATGCGGAAGGCAATCTGCTGCACTTGGTCGAGCGATCCGCAGATTTGGCATGAACCTGTTTGAGGCCATCATTTTTGACATGGACGGCGTGATTGTCGATAGCGAGCCGCGGCACGAGCGCGCTTTTCGGGAAATCTTCACCGAGATGGGATATGCAGAGACGCACGGCATGGATTTCGCGGCTTATTATGGGCGGTCGGACCGGGCGCTTTGGCTCGATTTTATCGCCAAGCACCGGCCGAGCCAGGCCTTGGAGCAATTGGCCTCCTGGAAACAGCGCCGCTTTCTGGAGATCATCAAGCACGAGCAGCCCATCTTTGCCGGTTTGCCGGAGCTGGTGGAAAAGCTCTCCCGCCGTTACAAGCTGGGCGTGGCTTCGGGCTCGTTTCATCCGGTCATTGATGAAGTCCTGGCTTTGCGGGACCTTCGACGGTTCTTCCCCATCGTGGTCAGCGTCCAGGACGTAGCTCAGGGCAAGCCGGCCCCGGATGTTTTTCTGCGCACGGCGGAGCTGCTGGCGGTTCCCGCGCCAAAATGCTGTGTGATTGAGGATGCAGCCGCAGGTGTTGAAGCCGCCCTGGCTGCCGGGATGAAGGTGATTGCCATCACCAATTCTTTGCCGAAAAGCAAATTGGCGCGGGCGACCCGCGTGGTCAGCACGTATGACGAGATCGATCATCTGCTGTTGAATCGCGGCTGGAAAGCGTAGCCGGTCCAGCGAATTTCTAAACCCGCAACAAGGACTTCAAATCCGCGACAAAGGCTTGCACGTCTCCTTCGGTTGTATCCCACGAACACATTAAGCGGCAGCCGCCCTGGCCAATAAACGTGTAAAACATCCAGCCGCGGTCGCGCAAACCCGCAATGGCATGGGGCGGCAGTTCAGCGAAGACGGCGTTCGCCTGCCTGGGAAAGAGAATCGTCACCTCCGGCATATCCTTGAGGCCATCAAAGAGCAGTTGGGCCATTTGGTTGGCGTGGGCGGCGCGCCGCAGCCAGGCGCCGTCCTGCAGCATGCCGGCCCAGGGAGCAGCCAGGAAGCGCATTTTGGAGGCGAGCTGGCCGGCTTGCTTGCAGCGATAATCAAATTCATGCGCCAGCCCACGATTGAAGAATACGACGGCATCGCCCACGTGCGTTCCGTTCTTGGTGCCGCCAAAACAGAGCACGTCAATGCCCGCTTGCCAGGTGATCTCGCGCGGCGCCACACCCAGCGATGCGACCGCATTGGCAAACCGGGCGCCGTCCATGTGCATTTTCAAGCCCAGCCGTTTTGAGAGTTCGCCGAGGGCGCGCAGCTCCGCCACGGAATAGACGGTGCCCACTTCGGTGGCCTGCGTCACGCTGACCGCGCGCGGCTTGGGATAGTGAATATCCGCGCGGCGCTTGACCATGCGTTCGATCGCTGCCGGATTGATCTTGCCATTGTCCCCCGGCAAGAGCAGGACTTTGGTGCCGTTGGAAAAGAATTCCGGCGCGCCACATTCGTCGGTTTCCACGTGGGCCGTCTCATGGCAGAGAATGCTATGGAAAGATTGGCAGAGCGAAGCCAGGGACAGAGAGTTGGCGGCGGTACCATTGAAGACGAAGAAGACCTCGCAATCGGTTTCAAACACTTCACGGATCAAATCAGAGGCCTTTTGGGTCCAGAGGTCATCGCCATAGCTTCGGGCATGGCCCTGATTGGCTTCGGCCAAGGCAGCCCAAGCTTCCGGGCAAATGCCGGCGTAATTGTCGCTGGCAAAATGGCCGCGTACGGCGGAGTTCTTGTTTATGTTCATCAGGAACAAATAGTGCCGCGGGGCCCGCCCTGTGGCGAGCACTTAACTCATCGCCCGGTCTGGGGCGAATCAAGTTTTACTGTAACCTTGGCCCAGTTTTTCTGGCAGCAGGGTCTGACCTTTCCCCCCCCTCACGCCATCCGCCCGGCAGCTCGCTGGCGGGCAAGCCCGCGCGGCCGTGCCGAACGCACGGCGAAGCAACTTGAAAAACGTCCTTGCCTGCGGCCGGCCCAAGGGTAAAGTGGCGCAAATGGAACGACGGAAAAGCAATTCTCCGTCACTCGCGGAGCGTCAAAAAAGCAATTTCCTCCGTTGAAACGCATGTTCATGAAAAACCTCATCACCCTGGTCCTCGCGTCCGCGACGTTTGCCGCTGGCGCCGCCGCAGGCACCAACGCGGTTCCAAGAATCGAGCGGCTCGCGCTGTTCAAGAACGGCCTAGGCTACGCGACCGCGATAGCCACGCTGCCGGCAAGAACCACAAGTGTCCGGATCGGCCAGTTGCCGGTTCCTGCTTACGGCACCTTCTGGGTCGGTTGCCCGAAAAGCGTGAAACTCCGAAACCTCACGACCGCGATGGAGACTGTGGATGAACTGGTCCCGGTATCAGGTATGGACCAATTGCTGCGGTTAAACCCGGGCCGGAAGGTCGCGCTCCACACTACGGGTGCTACACCCGGCGAGCAGGGCGTGGTCGCAGGGATGGTCCAGCCCCCGGCCGTGACCCCCGTGGCCGCGGAGCCGCCAAGCCCTTACTTCATGGATTTCCGCCGGTCGCCGGAACGACCCTACTATTACGGCAACCCGTCGGCGACGCAGAGCGGCATCGTGCTGGTGAAGACTGACCAGGGCATGGTGGCGCTCAGTCCGGGGACGGTTCAGCGCGCGGATTTTGTGGACGGCGAGCCGCTTTGTGTGGCGACCAACCGGCTGAAGCGTCCGGCGATCCGAATGGAATTGGAGGAGGCGGCGGGCGGGGAGAAGGTTTCCGTGGCCTACCTCGCGCGCGGCATCACCTGGGTGCCAAACTACCGCATCGATTTGTCGGACGAAAAGAGCGCGCGGTTTTCGGCGCAGGCCCAAATCATCAACGAAATGGCGGACTTTGAGGACGCGCACATTGACTTGGTCACCGGGTTTCCGAACATCCAATTTGCGGAGCTTCCGAATCCGGTGGCGATGAGCCAGAGCCTGGCGGACTTCTTGAAGTCGCTGGCGACAGGGCGGGTCGAGGGCGGCGACCGGGGTCACATGATGCAGCAGCAGGGCATCATGCTCAACACGGCGGCCTATGGCGACGCGCCGCTGCCAGAGTATTCGACCACCGTCATTGGTCAGACGGCGGAGGATCTATTCCTGTATCCGTTGCCTCGGGTCTCGTTGAAGAAGGGCGAAACGGCCACCATTCCTCTCTTCACGACCAACATGCCCTACCGACATTTGTACACATGGAAGATCAGCGACCAACTGGAAGGCGACAGTTCACGTCAGCGGGGCGACGGCAAGAGCGCGGAGGAGGTCTGGCATGTCTGCCGGGTGGTCAACGCGGCGAAGATGCCGCTGACGACCGCAGTGGCTGAGTTCGTGAAGGACGGCCAGTTTGTCGGGCAGGACACCTGCTACTATACGGCCGCTGGCGCGGAGGCGTCCATCCGCATCAATCGCGCGATGAATGTTCAGGCGGAACAGGCCGAGGTTGAAGTCGAGCGTAAGCGCAACGCCGCAAACTTCTACGGCTACGGCCACGACCTGGTGAAACTCACGGGCGAGTTGAAAATTCGCAACCGGCTCGACAAAGCGATTGATTTGGAAATCACAAAAGACCTTTCCGGCGAAGTCCTCGACAAATCCGGAGAGGCGAAAGACGTGCCAACCGCCCGCGGCCTCAAGCAGGTCAATCCGAAACATGTCCTTACGTGGATGAGCGCACTCAAAGCCGGCGAGGAACTGAAAATCACCTATTCCTATCAGCTTTACATCCGGCCATAAATAGGGGTCATCAGTTCTGTCTCCTTCTCGTGACGCGATTAACGCGCGACCGCACGGTAGAACCGTTTGGCTGCCGCCGGCGCCGCCGAGTCCAGAATGACATTATTCCAGATCGTATTGGTCGAGAGGGGCGACCAATCCCGCATGTCAGGTGAAACCTCAATTACGTAATCGAGTCCGGTATCGCCCTGGAGGGTCAGACTGACTTGATTACCGTTCTTCTCAATGGCCAGCACGACCACCGCCGTTTTGCCATTGCGCAGGAAACCGGCGAAGGCGCGGTATCCTCCGGTCGCGCCGTCGTGGAAGACCGCCGTCCCGGCGCTGAGCGACAACAAATGCCAGCCCAATCCTACCGAAAGTCCTGGCGTCGGCGTCGTGACGCGTTGCTTCTGGCAGTCGGCCATGACGGTGGACAACCGGTTCGAGACCCAACCCCGGTTCGCGGCCAGAAATCGCAGCACATCGCGCGCGCTCGATTTCAGTGCGCCGGCCGCCGCCATTGATCCAAGGTCCCAGTTCGGCAGTTCAACGACGCCACTGTAGCCGTGCGCCAGGCGCGCACGTTGTTCGGCCGAGAGGTTGATTCGCGTGTCGTTGAGGCCCAATTCGTTAGCGATGCCCGCGATGACCAGCGATTCGTAGTCTCTGCCTGTGATCCGCTCCAGGACGTGTCCGAGCAGCCCCAGGCCGAAGTTCGAGTATTCGTAGAGTTGCCCCGGATTGCGCGGCAGCGTGTAGCTGTTGAGGAACGCGTAGATTCGCTCCACGGTGTAGTCGGCGTATGGATTGGTCCAATCGGCAGGATCGAAGTTTGTCGGCATGCGCGGCAATCCTGAGGTGTGGGTCGCCAAGTGAGTGAGCGTGATTTCTTTGCCGGAGCGGGCCGGCAAACGCACGTCGGCGGGGAGATACTGCTGCACACTGTTTGTCAGACCCACTTCACCCCGCGCAGCCATGTCACTCAGAAGCGTGGTGGTAAAGACCTTGGTGATCGAGCCGATTTCGAAAAGCGTGTCCTCGTCCGGGACTCGGTCATCATCGTACGCCAAGCGTCCGTAAACATGGTAAGCAGCCCCGCTGGTGTTGAGCAGGCCAATGACCATCGCGCGGCAGTAGCCGTAATCGATTACCTTCTGAACGGCGCCTTTGACGTCACTGGGAATGACTGGGAGTTGGGCCAAGGCCGGCCCGGAGACGAACACCATCGCCGCTACGAGCCGTGCAACCAACCGCACGCAAGTTGCCCCCTCGCCCATGCAGATGGAGCCAATCTTTTTCCATGCTTTCATCGGTGGGACAAGGGTACCACGTGGGCGCGCGTTGGCTCAATGGAAATGCGTCAAGGACTGTAATCCCTCAGCCGCCTATGCAGAAAGGGTAGCTGAAAAGAAAACCGCGGAGACGCGATGAGCGCAGAGAAGACTCCGTTTCGCTCGGTGGGATACCATTCACCATTCCGCGACCGAATCTGACCTGGCTGTTCTCCATTCCTCTCCGCGTCCATCGCGTCTCAGCGGTTCAATTGGCGTCGCTCGAACTGCGTAGTCACGGCTCAGTCACCGCGGGCGGGGCGCTGGCTTGAAGCCGGCTTGCTACGCCTGATCCCTCCAAGCCGGTTGGAAACCGGCGCTCCGTCCGCCATGACTGACGCATTTCAACCCGAATGCCTCTGACACATTTTGCTTGGCATTTCGGCGCCTTCGTCTTAACAAGGGTTCGTTCTTTGAAAGCCGGATGGACCTGGCGTCCATCCTCATCGCAGCTAAATGTCAGGGAACCCCGTGTGAATCGGGGACGGTTGCGCCACTGTAACGGGATGCAAACTCCCACTGCCACTGGTTCTGAACGGACCGGGAAGGCGGGAGCAAGACTAAAGCCCGGAGTCAGGATATCGGTTTAGCTGCGCTCGTCGGATTGTCCGGAGCGCGAAAAAGCAGCGAGCTTGATCTCTTCCAGGACAATCAACTTCTCCGTCAAAGAGAAGGATGAGGCCAGCCTGCCGAACCATTTTCGGCGGGATTCGCTGAATGCCTTCATTCCCCGTTTTGCCGGAGTCTGAAGGTTTTTTTGTCGCCGCAGCTCTCAAGCTGCATCCAACCTTCAAACTCGGCGCTGGTCTCTCAACCGTTAACTAGTGCCACGGTCACCCGTGGAACCCAATTGAAAGATCAGTCCTATGTTGTTATTCACTCTTCGGACGCTGCTCCTCACCGGCTGCGTTACCCTCTCCCTGCTTAAAACTCGCGCTGCTGAGCCCATGCCGCCGACCGCTCTCTTGGAAGATTTCGCCAAGGACCCCGCCGCAGCCGGCTGGCTGGTCTTTGGCGACACTAATTTGTTCCACTGGAACACGCCAAAGCAATACCTTGAGGTCACCTGGGATTCCTCGAAGCCAAACAGCTTCTTCTACCGGCCACTCGGCACCACCCTGACGCGCCGGCATGATTTCAGCCTCTCCTTTGACCTGCGCTTGCAGGACATCGCCGTCGGCACCACGCCGGGCAAGCCGTACACGTTCGAACTGGCTCTTGGACTGCTGAACATGGAGGCAGCCTCCTCGACCAGTTTCGTTCGTGGAACCGGCACGAGTTCGCCCAACCTGTTCGAGTTCGACTATTTTCCGGACTCGGGCTTTGGCGCGACCATTGCCCCGACGATCATTTCCAGCAACATGGTCTTTGCCTCGAGTTTCAATGCCCCGCTTGAACTGACCCTCAATGACCTGTTTCGCGTCACCATGGTCTTTGACGGGGATGACGGGGAACTGAAGACTTCCGTGACGCGCAATGGCGCGCCCTTTGGCCCGGTCAAATCGGTGGTGCTGGGGCCGGAATTCACCGATTTTCGCGTGGATCACCTGGCGATCATAAGCTACAGCGACGCCGGGCAGGATCCGCAATTCAGCGGCTCGATTCGGGCACATGGGATCGTCGATAACCTGCTCATCACGCTGGAGCAACCGGCCAAGATGGACATGGACCTCGCGGGCAGGTTTGTGGGCCGACAATGGCAGGTGGAATTCACAGCGCGCCCGGAATGGACCTACGCCCTCTACCGCACGGCGGATTTTATTTCATGGACGCTGGTCGCGAAACAGTCCGTCGGCTCCTCCGGCAAAGTCACTTTGGCTGATGCCGATCCACCGCCGGTCCCGGCGCAGTTTTACCGGCTTCTTGCTGATCGACCATGAACCGCTTCCAGGAGAGCACAGCCCTGAGCCATTTCCGACGCGCCTTTACGCTGGTGGAAATGCTGGCGGTCACGGCAGTGATCGCTTTGCTTGGCTCGCTGCTCTTGCCGGCGTTGGCCCGCAGCAAAGCAACCGGGCTGCGCGTCAAATGCGTGGCGAACCTGCAGCAGCTCGGCCTGGCCGCGCAGATGTATTGGGACGACAATGCGGGCCAATGCTTTCGCTACCGCGGCGCCGCCCTCAACGGCGGCGACGTCTATTGGTTCGGCTGGCTGGAGCGGGGCGGCGAAGGAAAACGGGCCTTCGACGCCACCCTGGGAGCGTTACACCCTTATTTGGGCGGGCGCGGGGTGGAAGTCTGTCCTTCGTTGAATTACAGCCTGCAGAAATTCAAACTCAAGGCCGTGGGCGCGGCTTACGGCTATGGCTACAACATCCATCTCTCAGCGCCCGCCGGCGAACCGCCGGTGAACGTTTTCAAACAGGCGCGCCCGTCAGAGTTGGTTTTGCTGGCTGATGCTGCGCAGGTGAACACCTTTCAAGCGCCGGCCTCGCCGCACAATCCGATGCTGGAAGAGTTCTATTACGTCAGCACCAATGAAGCGACGGCGCACTTTCGCCACAGCCAAACGGCCAATGCCGCTTTCTGCGATGGCCACGTGGGAAGGGAAAAGATGTTGCCGGGTTCTTTGGATGAACGGCTGCCCCGCCAGTGGGTTGGGCGACTGAGGCCCGAGGTTTTGAGGTTGTGGTAGGCCGTCTTCGCCGTGCTATTCAATTGGAGCGTGGGCACCCACCAGTGCCGCCACCCCCTGGCGGGCCGGAGGCACCGCGCGACCCGATTCAATTGGATCGCATGGATGCCCGCGCATCCCAGTTTCATGGATGCGGGTTAGGCGCCGACCTGATGCCGGATCACTTCGGCGATTTTGTGGCTCCAGCGTTGCAGGGCCGCGCGATCGCGTCCCTCCAGCAGCAACCGGGCTTTGGGCTCGGTGCCTGAATAGCGCAGGAAGACGCGGCCACCGTCCTTTTTCAGATCGGCTTCGGCCTGAGCCAGCATCGGCATGAGGGCGTCCAGTTGCTCAAACGGTTTCTTGTGCCGGACCCGGATATTGGTGACGACCTGGGGAAACCGCGTCCAGCACCGGGCCAGTTGGGATAGCGGGAGCTGCTTCGCTTTCATGATCTGCAGGATTTGCAGAGCGCAGACCAAGCCGTCGCCGGTGGTGCTGAAATCGCGGAAGATGATGTGCCCGCTTTGTTCTCCGCCAAAGTTGTAGCCATTCCGCAGCATCTCATCGATGACGTTTCGATCTCCCACCAAGGTGCGCACGACTCGGCCGCCGGCCGCGTTGATGGCCGCATCCAGGCCCGCATTGCTCATGACGGTGGCCACCAAAGTGTTTTCCTGGAGCCGGCCTTGGGCCAAAAGCTCCAGCGCGGCCATGGCGAGGATGTCATCCCCGTCAATCAACGTCCCGGTTTCGTCGCAGAAGAGCACTCGATCCGCATCACCGTCATGGGCGATGCCAAGCTGGGCGCCATGTTCCTGGACCTTCCGGCACAAATGATCAGGGTGCATCGAGCCGCAGTCCTTGTTGATATTCATGCCGTCGGGTTGGTTGCCATAGACTACGACCTCGGCCCCAAGCTCGCGCAGGACACAGGGGGTGGATTTGTAGGCGGCGCCGTGGGCGCAATCGATCACCATGCGCATCCCTTCGAGGGTCATCCCACGGGGGAAGGAGGCTTTGGCGAACTCGATATAACGGCCCAGTGCATCGTCGATGCGGACGGCCTTGCCAATCTCCGAGGCAGCCGGCCGGATGTTTTCAATGTCCCCGGTGAAAACCATCTCCTCAATCCGCCGCTCGATATTATCATCGAGTTTGTAGCCGTCACCGCGGAAAAACTTGATTCCGTTGTCATCATACGGATTGTGCGAGGCGGTGATGACAATGCCGGCATCGGCCCGGAGGCTGCGCGTGACGTAAGCCACGCCGGGGGTTGGCAACGGCCCGATAAAGAGCACGTCCACCCCCATGGAAAGGATGCCGGAGGCAAGGGCGTTCTCCAGCATGTAACCCGACAAACGGGTGTCTTTGCCAATGACGATTTTATGTTTGCCATGGCCGCGCGGCGCCGCATCCATGGTCTTGAATACGTAGGCCACGGACCGGCCCAGCTTGAGCGCGGTTTCGGCGGTGACCGGCTCGAGATTGGCCGTGCCGCGGACGCCGTCGGTGCCAAAGATTCTTTTGGGCGGTTTTTTGAGCATATCGGGACTCAGCATATGCCTTAGGGCTTGATCAGTTCAAGCCGCACCGCATCCGGAACCACCCTTTCCAGCCTGACTCCGCGCGGCCGATAGACCTGGACTTTTGCCGAGTTGACCTTGTTGGTCTTGATTCGCGTCAGGTCCACAAAAGCGTGCAGATCGCTCCCGGCCAGGGATCTGATGAGGGAGACTTCTCCACTGACGGTAATATCGACTTCGTCCGGCGCCAGACGAAAGTTCCTGACATCATTGGCCGCCTTCATGACGGTGACCGGGTGGCGGACAAAGGAGCGCGAACTCGTGAGGCTGACCAGGCTTTGCAGTTCATCGCTGGAATGAAAGGTGACCCACACCACGACGGCCAGGAACAACGCCGTTATCTTCCACCAGATGTTATTTAGAATAAAATCTCGCCAGACCATGTCATTCTCTTTCGCGTCGGTTTCCTACAGCAAGACCAGGTTGATTCTCAGGCGGCTGCTTCTGCGGGCGCGCAACCATTCAATGAGGCTGCGCGGCTTGGCATGCGGCACCAGGATCGACGTCAAAAAGGAGCGTAGTTCCTCCAAGGTGATCCCGCGCACCAACTGCCCTTTGTAGGCGTAGGAAATCGAGCCGGTTTCCTCCGAAACCACCACGATCAACGCGTCGGTTTCTTCCGCCAAACCGATGGCGGCCCGATGCCGAGTGCCGAGCGACTTGTTCAGGTCCTGGCGCTGCGTGAGCGGAAAGATGCAGGCCGCATGGGTGATTCGATCCCCTTGCATGATGACACCGCCATCATGAATGGCGTTGTTCGGGAAGAAGATCGTTTCCAGCATTTCCGGAGTCGCTTCGCAATCGACCACGATGCCCGACTCCACCACTTCCTGCAGTTGGATGGATTGCTCAATGGCAATGAGCGCTCCGATGTGGACATCGGCCAGGCGCTCGACCGTTTGAATGATCACCTCGATGTTTTCCCGCTGTTCTCTGGCGGTCGTGAAGAAGGGCAAATTGCCTCCCAACTCGGCCAGCATGCGCCGGAATTCCGGCTGAAAGATCACCAGGACCGCCACCGCCCACAAGGTGAAAAAGGCCCTCAACAACGAGCCCAGCACCTCCAGCTTCAGCACCGTCGCCAAAAAGGTCAAACCCAGCATGACCAGAAAGCCAATGATCACGGGCCAACCCCGGGTGCCGCGCACGAAGACAAAGACGTAATAAATCGCGACGGTCAGGATGGATATCTCCATGACCGGACGCCAGATGATCTTGAACAATTCCCAAGCCATTACTTTTGGTGCGCCCGTATTGCTTCGGTCATGCGCAGCGCTTGACGGGTTTCAGCCACGTCATGGGTGCGGACAATCTGCACTCCACTTTGGACAGCCCAGACGGCACACGCCAGCGACGCCGGCAAACGCGCGGCCACGTCCAAGCCGAGCAACTGGCCCATAAAAGATTTTCGCGAGACACCGAGAAGCAAGGGTCGCTCAAACCTTGTAAAACTCTTCAGGCCGGCGAGCAACTGCAAATTATGCTCAAGGTTTTTGCCAAAGCCGATCCCCACATCCAAAACGACCTGCTCCGGTTCGACACCGACCCTTTTCAGGCGGTCCAGCCGGTCGGCGAAAAAAGCGCCGATGTCCGCGAGCACATCGCCATAAGTTGGTTTCCGTTGCATCGTCTGCGGAGTGCCCTGCATGTGCATCGCCACGTAGCCGGCCTTGAACTCGGCCACCGCCTGCCAGAGTGCCTCATCTTGCCGGTGGGCGGCGATGTCATTGACCATGCTCGCACCCGCCGCCAGCGCGGCCCGGGCCACGCCCGCCTTTTGCGTATCGATGGAGAGCGGCACTTTGATGCGTCCGGCCAACCGTTCGATCACCGGCACAACGCGCCGTATTTCCTCGGATTCACTGACCGGCTCGGCTCCGGGACGCGTCGATTCGCCGCCGATGTCGATGATGCCGGCGCCTTGTTCCACCAGATCCAGGGCCCGATCCACCGCGGCTTGTGGCTGGAAGAATTGGCCGCCATCGGAAAAGGAATCCGGCGTCACATTCACCACGCCCATAAGCAGGGCCGGGCCTGGAAATTCAAATTGACATTGACCGGCTCTGAGAATCATTGGAAATCTCATTTGGCTTGCGCCATCAACTGCTGGGCGCCATCGACCAGACGACGCGCGATGGCAGCCACCAGCTCGTCCGGCACGCCCATGGTGGGATTGGCCGATTGCGTCAACAAGTGGCATTGGTCATTGACATAATCAATGAGCACCAATTCACCCGATTCCGTCTGGGCCATTTCGCTGGAGAAGAATTGCATGCCGGTCAATTGGGCCACCTGGCGAACCACCTCGCACAAGCGGCTCAAACCCAGCTCCTCGAATTCAGCCGCCGTCACCATGCGATAGCGGTCAGTGTAACAATTCCACCAGCAACACCACACGGAATCGAAGACAAAATAAACCCGAAAATAGAGCGGAGAACCATGCAGCGAATGCGGCTGAATCCGCCGCTGCAACAGGTAACACGGATCATCCCAACCTGCCATCGAGCGGGTCAAATCACGCTCGTCCGTGGCATCCAGAATCACGCCGCGCCGCCCATAGCCCAGGCTTGGTTTGATGACAAAAGGCGTGCCCAGCAACGTCCGGTCCTCTTCCGAAAGCCGGAAATCCGCCGCCTGCTCGCGAGGGACCAAAAGGGTCGGCGGCACCTCGAACTTCGCCGCCACCAGCCGCCGGTGCAGCCTGGACTTGTCAAAGGCGGCCAGGGCTGCATCGGGCGGATCAATGACTTTCGTTTCTTTCTCCGCCGCCAACCGCACGAGTCGATGATAAACGTCCTCGGGCAGATGGTGTTCGCTGTGCATGTTCAGCAGCACCTTCGCCCAGACCTGGCCTCGGGCAAACCAATCCAGGAACGGTTCGACCCAGAGCGGTTCGATCAGGAAAAAGTTCAGCCGGCGCTCGGCACAATGCTGTTGCACCCGGTGAATGAAAAAATCATCCGAGTCCAGCTTGTGCGTCATCACTAAATCGTAAATTCGCGTCACACTGGAGACTATCAATGGGTTGCGAGCGGCGTGTCAATGTTGCGGCGAAAAACTTTGCCGGCTGGCCGGCTGCATCAGTTCAATCTCGTAACCTTCCGGCGCGTCGATAAAGGCAAAGCCGCCCCCGCTCGAGTTCATGATCGGCCCGTCGGAGTACTTGAGTCCGAGCGCGGCCAAATGCCGGGCAAATGCCTCAAGGCTGTCCACTTCAAAGGCGAGATGCGTCAAATCCGCTTGAACCTGGACGGGCCCGCTCGCTGGATAACAACAAATCTCGATCAATTCCTCGCTTTCCGGAGCTTTAAGAAAGACGAGTTCGGAGCCGCGCGGAGATTTGTGCCGGCGGATTTCCTGCAAGCCAAGAACGTCGCAATAGAACTTCACCGTTCTCTCCAAGTCATTCACGCGGTAGCGCGTGTGCAATAATTTCTTTACCGTACTCATTGGGACAGAATACCCTGGCGCCAAGGCTTGACAATAGAATCGTGCATGAAGGGACTTTTTGTTCGCCGGCTCCAGCGGTCTGCCAATGTTGTGAGTTCGCGAGGCATTTGGCTTTATCCGCTTGTTCTCATTCTCCTGGGCAGTCAAATCTGCGCTCAGGCGCAAATCGATCCGGAACACCGGCGTTTGATTCAACTGGGGTATAATCAACCTTTGGAAGGACGCGGCCCCATCGCCGCCTACGGCTTCTATTACTACAACAAGCCTTCCTTTTACTCGACCAATCTGACGCTTCGTCTGGCCGTGGCGCCCATCTACGTGGACTCCGAGTTGGGCTTTTCCAAATTGCTGGGCGCGAACACCGATGTCGCCATTGGCCTGGCCGGAGGCGGTTTTGCCGACAGCTATTCCGAGGTACGACAGGGAGTCTATCGGCGGGAGGAGTCTTTCACCGGTCATGGAGGCGAAGTTTCGGCCAGCGTTTACCATCGCTTCAGGCCGGATTGGCTGGTGCCGCTCTGGGGCATCCTGCGAGCTGGGGTGCATCAATCGTATTATGAAGCGGATCGTGAGACCAGCGGGCTGTTTCGGATGCCGGATGATCGCACTTCAGCGATCGTCCGGACCGGCCTGCGCTGGGGAGGCCGGGAACCGACCTTGACCACTCCATTGGCTATGGAACTGTCCGTTTGGTACGAGGGGCAATTCCGAACCGATTCGGCCGCTTATGGTTTTATGGGGGACCGCCAGTCCGAATCGGACAGCCACCTTTTTTGGGGGCGCGCCCTGCTCAAATACACCTTTGACCCATCCTATCAAGAAATCGAATTCAGCCTGACGACCGGCGCCAGCATCGATCCAGACCGGTTCAGCGCCTACCGGTTGGGTGGTCTCCTGCCGTTCGCTTCCGAATTCCCCCTCAACATACCGGGCTATTACTTCCATGAGCTTTCCGCCAGGCAATTTGCCTTGTTGAACGGCCAGTATTCATTCCCGCTGGAGGCAACCAAGAGATGGAATTTCACCCTGTTCGCCGCCAGCGGAGCCGCGCAATACCTGGCTGGGCTTGAGCAGCCGGGCCGGTGGCATTCGGGTGCGGGCGGCGGCATCACCTATTATTCGCCTGCCGCTGCCTGGTTTGTGACGTTGATTTACGCGCACGGCTTTGACGCCATCCGCACCCAGGGCCGCGGCGCGAATCAGATCGGCCTCCTTTTTCAATACGATTTTGGCGCCCGGAAACAAGCGCACCCCAGAAGATTTCAACCGGGAGTCAGCCCCTACCGGTCGCGGGGCGGCGAACGATTGATTTTCGATTAAGAATACGAAGGCTGGTCAGAAGCCGGGTAACCCGGCCTCACTTTCGGCAAGAAGCTCGGCCGCTGGGCCGCCACAATCTCACTCTGCAGTTGCCAACTGGCCACTCGGTTGGGGAATGCTGTCCACCAAGCGCTTGTTCTCTTCCTCGATTTGGTCGAGTAAACCGAAAAGGTATTGGACATGGCTGGCAAAAACGGTGTTGGCAGGCGCGTCACTGGAGGCTAATTCCGGCCAGTTGGGAGGCAGGTAATCCGAGCGCTGCAACGCTTCTTCTGCTTTGCCGAGCTTGGCCTGGAGCGCGATGGCGCCCAGGTTCGCACAAGCGCCTTTGAGGGCATTAAGCTGCGAAACGGCGCCGGGCAAATTCCCCTTCACAAGATCGTTTCGGGCCGCGAGCATTCCTTGTTTAACCTTTTCCACCAGCACTTCGAGTAGGTTGACGAGGTTTTCTTCATTAATGCTCAGGCGCCGGCAGATACGCTGCGGTTTCTCCAAGACCTCCAGTCTTGATTGGCCCAGAGCTTGTTCCACCTGCTGCAAAACGAATTCGGCCGTGTAAGGTTTGATGATATAATGTTGTCTGGGTATCCTATTGACTCCACCTCACACTACAGGTTGTTATTGGGAGTTCAAA
>ERZ1292640.812-Hain-H43-02um-R1-812-length-25976-cov-4_pt1 | contig 25976 bp, 22 predicted proteins | sample MGYA00564404_ERZ1292640 | MGnify/ENA primary metagenome ERZ1292640 (study PRJEB36523, sample SAMEA6512636) | groundwater metagenome | collected 2019-01-08 | study: AquaDiva: Metagenomics assemblies of 32 groundwater samples | reverse complement strand
TCGTCTCGCTCGCAATGCCTACGACGGTGGCTGGGTTATCACAGCAATGGACGAAGGCAAATTGTTTGAAGTAAGGACAGTGAATGGCACGTATCACAACAAATCAAACGACAAGTTTATGCTCTCGCTTGAGTTTGGTATGGCAAAGAAGTCATCCGATGACAACGGCGATGCGGTAAAACGCGGCATCAAGAGCAAATTGAATATGGGGCACTATCCTTCCCGTGCTCCGCTTGGGTACTTAAACACCATCAGCCGTGAGAAGGGAGAAAACATTATCATCAATGACCCAGAGCGCTTTGAGTTGGTGAAGCGTATGTGGCAGATGATGTTGACCGGCAACTACACGCCTCCGCAGATACTTGAAATTGCAAACAGGGAGTGGAACTTTAAAACCCGCGCCACAAAGGGGTTCGTCAGCAAGCCCCTGTGCCGTGCTGGGATTTACCGGATATTCAATAACCACTTTTATCACAGTTTCTTTGAGTACCCGATTGGAAGCGGAGAGTGGTATAAAGGAAGACACGAACCTATGGTTACTGACGCTGAATTCCAGCGCGTGCAAGATCTGTTAGGCAACGCAAGCAGACCTCGTCCGCTCGCTCGTAGATTTGCCTTTACCGGTACGATGAGGTGTGGCTCGTGCGGAGCGGCAATTACAGCGGAAGAGAAAATCAAACGTCAGAAGAACGGGAACGTACACCATTACATCTACTATCGGTGTACGAAACGCATAGACGAGCATTGCACAGAGAAGGCGGTGGAACTCAAGGTACTCACCCGTCAGGCGGATACCCTCATTCGTGGTCTCACTATTTCTGACCGATTTAGAGATTGGGCGATAAAGTATCTGCACGAAGTCCGTAAGAATGAGGCGCAAACACACGAACAAGTCATAGACAATAAACAGAAGCGGGTGCTGGAGATAACCAAGCAGTTGGATAACCTCTTACTCCGCTTTACCTCCCACGTAAACGCCGATAATGCCCTCATAAGCAACGATGAGTACAAGGGCATAAAGACATCTCTCTTGAAAGAGAAAAACGCGCTGGAGACCGATTTGGAGACACAGGGCAAAGCCGTTGAACGCTGGCTGGAGTTGAGTGAGCGCACTTTCAATTTCGCTCGTTATGCCGGTGTCTGGTTCAACAAGGGAGACTTGGAGACCAAGCGCGCCATCTTTGCCTGTCTCGGTTCGGACTTCATTCTAAAAGACCAGAAACTCAATATCCAATTGAGAAAACCGTTCAAGTTCGTCTTTGACAACCTCAAAACCGTTGAAGAGGAAGTGGCACAGGTTAGAACCTCCGAAAACGACAGTAACAAAGGTCAATTCATTTACTTTGACCCTAAATCAGTAACACTGCGGAGGGGGTGGGATTTGAACCCACGGGGCCTTTTAAAGGGCCCACGGCTTAGCAAGCCGCTCGTTTGAACCGCTCACGCACCCCTCCAACCAGCGCATCGTATCTTATGCGAGGTATCTTTCCAAATGTCTGAACGGGACTTGAAAAAGGATCGCTGACAGAAAAAGAGTTTGAAGCGATGACGAGGTAGAAATGTTCTGAATAACGGAGTCTGTAGTTGAGATTCCTCCCTCACACCATTTCCTCTCTATTTAGTCACAATGACCATTGTTCCGATGGGGATTTTGTGCAAGAGCTCCTGTAGATTCGCGTTTTCAACACGGACACAGCCATTGCTGACTTCGCCAAGCCGCGGCTCGTTACTTCCGTGTATAGCTATCTCGGGATGCCACTGTCCTGCCAGCACAAGCATTCCTCCTTTGATGCCACCGTAGTAGTTTGGAAGGGGCGAATCTTTATTATCACGCCACCACTTATCGTCACGCTTTTGAACGACTTCGTACACCCCAGTAGGAGTTGTGTGATCACCAATGTATCGTCGCTCACGTAATCCACCCTTGCCAATACCAATCTCGAACTCACGTTCAAGGACACGCGACTCATTATTATAAATCCACATGTGATTGGCACTTTTATCAACCAGGATGAACTTTGGCGGCTGTTCCTCGGCATCTTTGAACCGCTCTTCAATTGTCTGCCAGTTTACTCGCCAAAGCGAAAGTCCAAAGTTTTTTGCAGCTTTCAAGAGAAGATTTAGCGGGTTAGGCTGGGAAGTTTCTGGCTTACTATTTTTAGAAGTCCATGGGAGTTGATTTGAAAAAGCGGAATTCAACAAAACGTCGCTCATTTTTGGATTGTAAAGCTTTGGATCAAGCACATAGTATTCTTTTCCTTGTATTGTTTGCTTTGAGAGCAGACCGACTTGAACCTTGAGATCTAAAACTTTTCTTAAAAGATCATCTATGTCCTTTTCTGTGAGATCAGGTCGGTTTTGATTTCTAAGACTCAATTTTTCATTTATGTACCGTGCAACTTCGTGTGCAATACGATCCTCACTACCGGCTACGTTCTTGATAAAAGCAATTTCATTTCCCGAAACCAGGGCTTGATGCACAGATAGCGCTTCAGTGTCGAACCCTTTGACTTTATTAGAACGACCCAGTTCATCAATGTATTTTGTCGCCGACTTCATTGACAAGTCGTCGGTAATGGCGATGCCAGTATGCCCTAGACCGGCCCGGTTTCTTGGCGCCTTCAGCCGATCCTTGATAGCCCGCGAATAAACGATCGGCGTATCCTTTTCACCATACAATGGAGTCGAGATTACAGATGTCATAATTCCCCCGATAGGAAGATTCAATGTTTTCGCAGAAGCAACTCGCTGTCGTGATGCTTTTAGGTCCGACATAATGGTTCTTTGCGTAGCAACTTTCTTTTGAAGTTGCCTATATACGAGGGATCGAGGCTTCGTCTTGTGTAGTTGCTTCTCAAGCTTCAAAATGTGACCCTCGACCTCAACCACTCGCTTGTTGATACGTGCTATGCGAGCCCTCCTTATCTCTTCGATATTTGAAGCGTTCACAATGTCACGATAGGGAAGTACGGCTCCAGATTGTTTGGGTATGGGCACCAGTGCCCCCTCTTTGTGAGGATCTACAGTGGCTCGACTGTTACCAACAAAATGTTTGGGAACGACGAGAACAGATGACGCGCCCTGAAACCCTCGTATATATGCTGTTGCGAGATCTCGAACGACATTGGGGTCTTCGCCGTACGTCCTGTCGTTAAATTCGTCGGGCCTTACGCCGTCGATATTATCCACCGTGTCAATGTTTGGACCAAATACCAAGTTAATGCCGACGTACTCACAGATTGCCGCTATAGTTTGTCCATATCCTTGCACAGAATCGAGGAATTTTTCCCTGGCAGAAGGACCTCTCAATGACCTGTACCTTCGCCCAAGCCATTCTTGGCTTGGTAGAGGATAATCGATAGTATTTAACACCTTGCTTTTTTCGCCCTTGTATTTCTTCAAGTAAAAATTATATTCATTCTGCCGTTCCTTCAATATATCTTCCGGAATTTCAAATTTCCTTAGGTCGTTTGGCGTCAATTTAAAATGATTGATGGTTCCCCCTTCGATATCGGCCGATATTATGACTGGGTGCTTAGCGTTATCTCGGATCTCGCTGATAGACCGTTTGGCATCTTCTATTGACGGCATCTCCCCGCGATAAAGATGAATTAGACCAACGTGTGCGTTTGTTCTCAACAGAGAGGCGAGGGCAGTAAATTTCTTTGAACCACCTTCGGAAACGAGATTTGAGTAAGGGGTCGTGCCAATCAAATTGCGAATCTTTGTAGGCAAGTCCATCTCTTCGATAGTGAATGCATGATTCCTCGCCGCATTAACATCATTAATGTGTCGCTGCCCATATTCGGAGGACGCGATTCCGGCCGCCAATGCAACAGCGCCAAGAATCTTCTTAGGATTTTTCCTCAGAGAATCAAATCCCATACTCGTCTACTGTAACGTTAAATTCTCGTAGAAGAAAGTATCGAAAACATAATTTTGTGGTTATGCCCGCGCGAGGGCTAGAATGCTCACTTCCGCGCCTGCTTTTTGGAGCGGTTTTGCGGCTGCCGCGAGCGTGGCTCCGGTTGTCGTAACATCGTCTATCAAAAAAACATGCGTGCCCTGCACCGCCCCAACATCCGGAACTGAAAATGCCCCTTTCATATTTTCCAGCCGTTCGGCGCGCGCGAGTTTCGTCTGTTGTTGCGTAGCGCGAGTGCGCATGAGTGCGCGCGGGGCAAACGCCGCAAGCGTACCGTCCAAAAACTCCGCCGGCAATTTTTTGAGGACTATTTCTATCTGATTGAATCCGCGCTCGCGCTCGCGCGCTTTGAAAAGGGGGATTGGCACGAGCAAAATCTGGCGCGGTGAAAAACTCTTTGCTTGCGAAATTTCTTCGCGCATGTAGTCGGCAAGTGCCTCGGCGAGAAGTTCCGCCGCGCGCGCTGAACCGTCGTACTTCAGCGCGCGGACGCAGTCTTCAACCGCGGGATTTCTGTAGTCCAACAGTGTCGTGATGCGGATTCCGCAGGCCTCGTGAGTGTTTGGCGATACGATGATGTCGTCAATAGTACGGTGTTCTGTGCGCACGTCGCGCTCCCTGCGCGGAAGCACAATATCGAGTGTGTGAATAAATAATTCGCGCATTCTTCTGAAGTTCATGCCACTAACTATACTCGGCGGTATTATTTCGACCACCTACTAATATCTGCTGCGTTCATAACCGCCATACCCGTCTGCAGAGTTTATTTCGCATTTTGCACAGTATGTACCAAAGTGATGCGGTCGCATCACTTTGGTACAGTGGAGTAAAGGTGCTTAAAATATTCATCGCTCTTCATCATTCGCTCTCGCACGGGAAAACTTCGCACTGGAAATGGTTTGTCACATGGTCTACAATAGCATCTATGATAAATCTTACCGACAAGCGCTGCGTCCCATGCGAGGCTGGCGCGAAGCCGCTCGCGATGCAACAAGTAAAAGAATTATTAAAGCAGCTTAACCCCCCTTCGCGCGAGGCTTCGGACGGGCGCGGTGGCTGGGCGCCCGGAGAAGATGGAAGATGGCTCGTGAAGCAATTCAAATTCAGCGATTTTGCGGAGGCGATGAATTTTGCGAATAAAATCACGCCGATTGCCGAAAGAGAAGGCCATCACCCCGATGTCCACGTTTCCTACGGCAAGGTAGTCGTGGAACTTTCAACACACGCGATAAAAGGGCTTTCCGAAAACGATTTCATCCTCGCCGCAAAGATAGACACACTGTAATCACTCGGTATTTCCACATGCGTCGTAAAAACGCATGGTATAATTTGCGTATGCTCTGTCTTGCTATTGCCCGACCCATGTCAATTTGTCTTCGTCGAAACTGTGGTCAGTTTCGACGCGATTTTTGCTCCTTGGAGTACCAAGGAAAAAATCGGCTGCGAGCCACAAGCTAACCTATGTCCTTCTCCCTCGGCAACATATCGAAATTCTTCAGTTCCGCTCTCGGCGGCAAAGCGGAAGGAGGCATTTTGGGGATTGACATCGGCGCGTCGTCAGCAAAAATAGTTCAATTGCGCGCGTCGCGCGGGACCGCAGTCCTTGAGACATACGGAGAAATTTCTCTTGGGCCTTACGGGAATGTCGCTATCGGCAAAGCCGTAAAGCTGGGGCCGGAGAAAATCGCCGAGGCGCTTTTGGACCTCATTCGCGAGGCGAATGTGACAGCTCGAACGGGCGGAATCTCCATACCGTTTTCCGCGAGCTTGGTGTCGATTCTTGAAATGCCGAAAGTGGACAAAGATTCTCTGAAGAGAATGGTTCCCATAGAGGCGCGCAAGTACATCCCGCTCCCGATTTCTGAAGTTACTCTTGACTGGTTCGCCATACCGCATGAAGAACAGGAAGAAAGCGCGTTCGACCAAGTGGAAGCGCCAAAACACGCTCACGCGAAAATGCAGGAAATTCTTCTTGTCGCGATACATAACGACATGCTCCGAGACTACCAGAAGGTCGCGGAATCGGCGGGTCTCGCCGTGAATTTCTACGAGATAGAGATTTTCAGCGCAACGCGCTCATCTATGGGGCACGGCGTAGCTCCTGTTTTAGTGGTTGACCTCGGCGCGTCAACGACAAAGATGTACATAGTGGAGCGCGGAGTCGTCCGCCTCACGCATTTGCTGACCTCCGGCGGACAGCACATGACCGACACCTTGTCTCGCTCGCTTACATGGGAATTTGAAAAAGCGGAGCGCGTGAAAAGGGAAATCGGACTTATTGCTTCAAGCGCGTATAGCACCGACGAAAACGACAAAATAAAGACGGCATTGTTATCAACACTCTCCCGTGTGTTTTCCGAGATAGACCGAGTATTATTGAGTTACGGGCAGCGATACAACAAAAACGTATCGCATGTTCTCTTGACTGGCGGAGGGGCATCGCTCCCAGGCATCGCAGAATACGCCAAGCAAACTTTGCATGCTGATGTGGAAATTGCGAACCCTTTTTCCCGCACGGAGGCGCCCGCGTTTCTGAAAGATGTTCTGCAACAGATCGGCCCCGGGTTTTCAGTTGCCGTGGGCCTTGCCTTGCGGAATTTAAAATCAAAATAATGGCCGAAGGAAATATATTTTGTTTTACCCCGCTCCAATTTTAAAACTGACAAACATATGCAAAACTATATCTTATATTCAAATCCAGGATTTATTTGCAGGAAATGCTGGGGCTTAAAATTGGGGCGGGATGTAAGTTTTTCCCCGCCTGCGCCGAGGCTTCGGCGGGCAGGTAACTCGCTTCGCTCATAACAAAAACTAACATGGAAACTGGCGTAAAAAATTCTTTCATACCGCATGATGTTTCGCAATCGGTCGATGCCGCGCGCGCGCGCGACGGCTCGCTCCTCGATCTTTTGGTGCTGGTGTCTGTAGTTCTTCTTGTTGCTTCTGTTGTTCTCGCGGTTGGGGTCTTTCTGTATCAGCAATATCTGAACCAAAGCAGCGCGAGCAAAATCAATCAGCTTAAGATAGCCAAAGCGCAGTTTGACCCCGCGCTTATCCAGGAGTTCTCGCGCCTGGACGACAGAATGCGGGACGCGGACGCGATATTGAACAGCCACATCGCGCCGTCCGTTTTCTTTCACATGCTGGAAGCGAATACGCTGTCCACAGTGTCTTTCCGCTCGCTTGATTTCCAGGCCGGAAGCGAAGAAGGCATGACCATTAAAATGGACGGGATCGCGGAGAGCGTGAACTCCATCGCTCTGCAGGCCGACCTTTTCAGCAAGGTTGGAATCATCACGAGTCCGATTTTCTCCGACATCAACCGCCAGCTCGACGGAGTCCGCTTTAGTTTTTCCGGAATCGTGAACGCGCCCGCCATACGCTACGCGCAGGCGGTGGCAGGAAAAGATGCCGCGCCGATACTCGCGCCAACGCAACCGCAATCCGCACAGCCTCAATCAGCTTTTCCGGGACAACCGGCGAACAACCAACAATAAGATGGCCAAGATTTTTATCTCAATAGCCAGTCTTGCGATAGCGGGAGCCGTGTTTTTCATGTACACGGAGCCGACGTACGGCAAAACGCAAGGGCTTCAGACGGAAATAGACCAGCGCAACCAGGCGCTGCAAAAGGCCGGAGAGCTTAAAACTCTGCAAGATACTCTGCTCTCCAAATTCAACGCTTTCGACAAGGTGGACTTGGAGAGGCTCCATAAGCTTCTGCCGGACCACGTAGACAACGTGCGCCTTATTCTTGACCTGGACCGCTTGGCTGGCACGTTCGGAATGGCGGTACAAAATGTAGTCATAAGCAGGTCCGCGAGCGAGAGCGCGGAAAAAACAGTCATTGGCTCGATAGGGTCCGGGAAGCAAAGATATGATTCACTGACGCTGAAGTTTTCCACGCGCGGCACGTACTCAAGCTTCATCAGGTTCATGGAGAGTCTTGAATCGAGCTTGCGCATTGTCGACCTCGTTTCGCTGTCTCTCTCGTCGGACGGCCAGGGCGGAAGTGCGGCGAGCGGCGCAAGCGCCGCGGGCGGAGCATCGAAAGAAGCAAGTACTCGAACGCAAACGCCGGAATTTTCCTACAAATATGACGTTACCCTTAGAACATACTGGCTAAGATAATCCCCGCTCAACTTTAATCGTATGATGAATATTCTTTCAAATAATAAACTTGTAATGGCGGCCGCGGCCGTCGTAATCGCCGGCGCAATATGGTACGGATTTTCGGGCGGCACTTCTTCCGGGACTTTGCTCGGAACCGAGAGCGCAACCAGCGCTGTAAATGCCGAGAACAAGGACATCGTCGAAACGCTTCTCATACTGCGGTCGGTCGAGCTGTCCGGAACGATATTTTCCTCGAATATCTTCCGCGGACTGCAGGATTTCAGCACCGAGATTACGCAAGAGCCGGTCGGAAGAACAGACCCGTTTGCTCCGCTTACGGCTTCTCCTGTCGCTCCAGCATCCAAGCCAGCATCCAAGTCTCAGCCGCCGGCATCTCAAACAAATTCTGGCAACACAAGTCCTCTTTTCTCGCCGCTGGACTGAAGCCGCTGGCGGTTTTTTTATGGCAAACACAGCTCAAGCGGACGATGCCTCCATTTTCGCAACTTCAGTGCAGGCGTCAGTGCCGGTGCGGACTCTCGGGGACAAAAAAGTCGCATACGACGTCTTGAGGCGCATCCCGGAAGAATCGGCCGAACACTACAAGCTGGTTCCGCTCGCGGTGGAAGACGGAGTTTTAGAAGTTGGGATGCTGGACCCTGATAATTTGGACGGAGTGGACGCGCTCAATTTCATCGCGCGCAACACCGGAATGCCGTTCAAGATTTTCCAGGTATCCGAAGAAGATTTCGGGCGCGTCATGAAAATGTATCGCGGCTTGGGAGGCGAGGTGGACCGCGCGATTTCCGACCTCGAGAGCGAGCAGAAAGCGCGCACCGCTCAAAATCAAAACGAGGCGGTATCTCTTGACCTCGAAGACCCGGCGATAAAAGGAAAAGGGGATGCCTCCGGCTCTCTCAATATTCAGGAGGACGCGCCGACGATAAAAATAGTGTCCACGATTTTGCGCTATGCGATAGACGGCAAAGCTTCAGATGTGCACATAGAACCACTGCCCACGGGAGTGCGCGTTCGATACCGCGTTGACGGCGAATTGCACACGAGCGTTATTCTTCCAGCGTCCGCACAGCGCGCGCTCGTGGCGCGCGTGAAAGTTCTCGCCTCCATCCGTTTGGACGAACAGCGCAAGCCGCAAGACGGACGTTTTTCCGCTTCTATAGACGGAAGGCAGATAGACTTCCGAGTATCCACGTTTCCATCCTATTACGGAGAGAAAGTGGTTCTGCGCATTCTTGACCGCGAGCAGGGATTCATTCCGCTCGATAAGATTGGGCTCACGGAGCGCAATCTTGGACTGATTCGCAGAGCTATCAAGAAACCGCATGGACTCGTACTCATTTCAGGCCCCACAGGCTCGGGAAAATCCACGACGCTCTATTCAATGCTGTCGGAGATAGACAGAGAGCACAAAAACGTTCTCTCTCTTGAAGACCCGATAGAATATTTCGTGGAGGGAGTAACGCAGTCGCAGGTGCGTCCCGAGATTGGCTACAGTTTCGCGACTGGTCTGCGCACGACCCTCCGCCAGGACCCCGACATTATCATGGTCGGCGAAATTCGCGATGCCGAAACGGCAAAACTCGCTTTCCAAGCCGCTTTGACCGGCCACCTGGTACTCTCCACGATACACACAAACGACGCGGTTGGGACGATACAGCGCCTCATAGACATGGGCGTGGAGCCGTATCTCATCCCGCCTGTTCTCGTTCTTTCGATGGCGCAGAGGCTCGTGCGCACTCTCTGCGCGGACGGCGGGAAAGAAACCGCTCTCACGCCGAGCGATAAAAAGAACATGGAATCGCAGATGGAATCTCTGCCGGAGAAGTATAGGTTCAAAGTGCCGAAAAATGTGTACGAAGCGGTGCGTACTCCGACCTGCCCAACGGGCATGCGGGGCAGAATGGCGGTGTTCGAGGTTTTGGAAATGTCCAGCGAAATTGAACGCATCATTCTCGATAATCCGGTCGAGTCGCGCCTATGGTCTGCGGCGCGCGCGCAAGGAATGCTGACTATGCGCGAGGATGCCATGGTGAAAGCGTTCAATAAGAGTATTCCTTATTCCGAAGTGAATACGTTAAGTTCTCTGCTTCTTTCCGGGGATGAAGAAGCGGCAACGCCCGCGACTAAGAAAGAATCGGAAAAAGATATTGCTGTTTAGTTTTAAGGTATGGAAAACAAAAACAACGGTACATCAAACATTCTACTGGTTGACGACGACAAGTTTCTTGTTGGCATGTACAGCATGAAATTCACCGCCAAGGGCTACGGTGTGCACGCGTGCCTTTCGGCTGACGACGCTCTCCAGACTCTGCGCGACGGATTCAAGCCAGATGTGATAATTTTTGATTTGGTTATGCCGGAACATGATGGATTTTATTTTCTGAAATCTCGCGCGGAAGAGAATCTTGGAAAAGGCGCCATTCTAATAGCCCTTACCAACGAGAGCGACGACGCCACAAAAACTAAATTAACGGGACTTGGGGCAGACCGGATTATAGTGAAGGCGAGCATGATTCCTTCTGAAGTCGTGGGCGCCGTAGAGGAGGAAATCAAGAAGAAAAAGGAGCGCTAGCGGCTATTTTCTCTTGACCCGCCCAAACTTTTGAACATGTACACCTGCACACAGCAAATAGCCGTAGTACGAGGTGGTACAATCAGTATGACACTCGCGCACATCAAAAGTTTAGGCGGGTGTAAGAGTTTCTAAACTCGCGTTACTCGTTAAGAATCTCTAACATGACAATTGACTACAGCGCGCAACTGAAAAAGTATATCAACGTTCTTGTGCATGAGGGCGCGTCGGATGCCCATTTCTCCGTTGGCGTTCATCCGACGATACGCGTCGCGGGTTCTCTTTCTCCGATGCTCAAAGAGCCGGTATTGACGAAAGAAGACACGCTCGGATTTTTGGCGGAGCTGGTAAGCCAGGAGCGCCGGAAGAGATTCTTTTCGGAGCAGGAAATTGACTTCGCGTACGAAACCCAAGACGGAATCCGCTTCCGCGGGAACGCCTTTTATCAGCGCGGCTCCGTCAGCATCGCCCTGCGCCTCATTCCGAGGAAAATCAGCACCATCGCCGAATTGCGTCTTCCGGAAATCCTCACGACGTTCGCGCGCAAGTCGCAGGGATTTTTCATTGTAGTCGGTCCTGTCGGCCAGGGAAAGACGACGACTCTGGCCGCCATGATAGAACTCATCAATACGGAGAGGATGGAGCACATCGTCACGATAGAAGACCCGATAGAATTCATATACGAGCCCAAATTATCGCTTGTCGAACAGCGCGAGGTGGGAATAGACACTAAGGATTTTCCATCCGCGCTTACGTCCGCGTTCAGGGAAGACATCGACGTGCTTCTTGTGGGCGAGATGCGGGGGCCTGAAACGATGGCCGCCGCCGTTACAGCCGCAGAAACGGGACACCTGGTATTTTCCACTCTTCACACGAACAACGCGGCGCAAACGATTGACCGCATTATCGATACGTTCCCGGCCTCACAGCAGGACCAAATCCGCCTCCAGCTCGCTTCATCAATGGCCGGAATTTTCTCACAGCGCCTTATCCCGCGCATCTCTGGAGGCCTTGTGCCGGCGTTCGAACTTCTTATCAACAACAAAGCGGTATCGAACCTTATCCGCGAGAAGCGCACGCACGAATTAAACACTGTGATAGAAACCGGTTCCGAGGAGGGAATGATAGACATGAACCGTTCACTCGCCGAATTAGTGGCTCGCGGCGAGATTACAGTTGAAAACGCGTACCAGAATTCGCTCAACCCCAACATATTACAAAAGCTTCTATGAAGTCCCAATCTGCAAATGACACGAATACTACAAATGGCTACGAATGGCCGACCGATCATTGGTCGGCAGGCCAAGCCACGAGATCTGCTGATTCGCCTGTAGACGGTGCGAACTGTTTATTTGTAGAAATTCGTAGATTGGCATTTATTTGTAGATTGGAACACCATGTCTGTATTTAGCTACACAGCGCTGGATCCAGAGGGCAACGAGCGGGCCGGCACGATTGATGCCGTTAATTTAGACGTTGCCATCGTCGCTATTCAGCGGCGCGGCTTGGTTATATCCAACATTGAAGCCGCCGATAATGCGTCAAAAAAGTTCGGAGGCCGTCTTGAATTTTTTGACCGCGTGAAAAACAGCGACATCGTCATTCTGTCCCGCCAGATTACAACCCTTTTCGAAGCGCAAGTTTCCGCGCTCCGCGCTTTCCAGCTTCTGGCATCCGAGGCGCGCACGCCGAAGCTCGCGGAAAAATTAAGCGCGATAGCGAACGACATCCAAAGCGGAAGTACGATATCTACCGCTCTCTCGCATCACGGGGATGTGTTTACGCCGTTTTATGTGAACATGGTCAAAGCCGGGGAAGAATCCGGGAAGCTGGACGAGACCTTCGCCTTTCTTGCCGATTATCTTGACAGAAATTACGAAATCACGCAGAAGGCGCGCAACGCGCTCATCTATCCCGCATTCGTCATGTCCACATTCCTTGTTGTGATGGTGCTTATGATGACTCTCGTCGTTCCGAATCTGGCCGGCATGCTTTCGGATATCGGGCAGGATGTTCCGCTCTACACGAAAGTCGTTATCGCAATGAGTACGTTTGTGTCGCAATACATCTTTCTAATCATCATTCTGCTTGTCTTTTTCGCCGTATTTTCAGTGCGTTACGCCCGCACGGACTCCGGGCGAATGGCGCTGTCAAAGGCGCGAATGCGGGTACCATACATCGGGGACGTGTACAGAAAACTCTTCCTTTCCCGCCTAGCCGACAACCTTTCCACGATGCTTCGTAGCGGAATCCAGATTTTGCGCGGAATTGAAATAACGGGAACCGTGGTTGGCGACCCCGTATACGAGGATATTCTCAAACAGGTTTCAAACGACGTGAAAGGCGGCATGCCAGTGTCGGATGCGTTCAGGCGGCATAAGGAAATGCCGGGAATAGTCGTTGCTATGATAAAAATCGGCGAAGAGACCGGGAATATGGGAAGCATCCTTGATACGATGGCGAGATTTTACAGGCGGGAAGTGAACAACTCAATAGACACGCTCGTCGGACTGATTGAGCCCTTCATGATAGTCGCTCTCGCGGTCGGCGTCGGCGTGCTTCTGTCCGCGGTTCTCATTCCTATTTACAATCTTGCCTCGGGATTTTAGCCCCTTACCACTTTTATCCGCCTTTGAGGCGGATAAAAGTGGTAAGGGGTTGTCCACACCCCCGCATTAAGATTCCAGAAAGAGGTATACAATTGAGCCACGCGCCGAGAGGCGTCAATTAAAGGTAAATTAATAATTTCAACATGATAAAACACAGCAATCCCGTTTCGGTTTCTGATAAATCGCGAGGGTTCACGCTCATTGAGCTTTTGGTAGTCATTGCCATCATCGGCATCTTGTCGTCAGTAGTTCTCGCTTCCTTGAATAGCGCGCGAGCGAAAGGCCGGGATTCGCGAAGAGTCTCCGATTTGAAGCAAATAGCAAATCAGGTCGCGCTCTTGGGAGAAACGACCGCTTTTGCTGGCTGCACCGGAGCTACCGGTGGAATTGCAAGCACCTGCACCACTCCGGCACTGAATAGCCCCGCTTATACCGATCCGTCTGTGTCTGCGGGGGCTGCCGCATGTGGAGTTGCCGCAACGTCAGTCTGCAATTATCGTGTGAGTTCTGGAGATGGTGTAACGACCCCGCCAAACGCAAATAATTTTGATATCTGTGCCTATCTTGAGGTAGGCGCTGGTACGCTCGCATCGGGAATGGTGCAAATTAACAGTTCTTCAGGATACGGAATTATAGCTGGTTGTGCACGCTAAACGTGTGATATTATTAGTCATTAATTAATAATTAGTATGAACAAAATGAAAAACAAAGGATTTACGCTGATTGAACTCTTGGTAGTCATTGCCATCATCGGCATCTTGTCATCAGTCGTTCTCGCGTCTCTCAACACCGCGCGTCAAAAAGGCCGCGACGCGCGCAGGATTTCGGATATTAAGCAAATTCAACTCGCTCTTGAGCTAAACTACGATTCTACCCAAAGCTATCCTGTTGCTCTCTCGGCCCTCGCCACAGCTGGTTACATTACAACGGTGCCGAAAGACCCAAGTGACAACTCGGACTATGGTTATATACAGCTAACGAGCGGTTCAAAGTATATCCTCGGAGCTCAGCTTGAGGTAGCCGCAGCCAACCCATTGAATAGTGATTACGATGGAAACCAAGCGATTACATTACGTGGAGTTGCGACCAACTGTAATTCAAATGCCGGCACTCCAGGGGCGACCGAGGTAGTGTACTGTGTACAGCCGTAACGCGGTGCTTTTGAAGTTTTATCAGTTATTAATTAACAATTAGCATGATTAAAATAAAAAACAGAGGATTCACGCTCATTGAGCTTTTGGTAGTCATTGCCATCATCGGCATCTTGTCGTCAGTAGTTCTCGCGTCTTTGAACACTGCGCGCCAGAAGGGGCGCGATGCGCGCAGGATTTCCGACTTGAAGCAGATACGAACCGCCATTGACCTCTACTACGATTCTGTCCAGGGCTACCCGCTTTCAATCGGGACTGCGTCCAGCAGTGTCTTGGTTACGGGCGGTTATATCTCGTCCATTCCAGCAGACCCAACGTCTGGCGCTGCGTATTCGTACGTTCCTCTTACGGCAGTTAGCGGGACCACCCTGTGCACAACTTCTCCGTGTGCAAGCTATGTCATAGCTGCGACTCTGGAAAACACTAGCAACACGGTTCTTGCGACATCTAATAAGACAGATTTCACTTTGACTCCAGGTCCGAATTGCAGTACTACCGGAGTTTATTGCGTACGCGTTCCGTAGCTTAGAGAAATATTAGCGCCACGCAAAATCCCCGCGAGCGGGGATTTTGCGTGGTAAACTCTGTTTTAATGCTTTCCTTCTCACTCATCATTTATTTCGTTTTCGGCCTTATCGTCGGAAGTTTCGTTAATGTTGTCATCCTGCGCTCGGGCGCGCGCGCGCTTTCAGGCAGAAGCGCGTGCATGTCTTGCGGCGTGAAAATTAGGTGGTTTGACCTCATTCCCGTTGTTTCGTGGCTGGCGCTTCGGGGGAGATGCCGCGCGTGCGGAAGCCGCATCTCAATTCAATATCCGGCGGTGGAATTGCTTATGGGCGCCGCGTTTGCGCTTGTTGGAAGCGCCCCGCTTGCTCCTCTTGAGAAAATAATCGGACTCCTCATTTCAGCAATTCTGCTCGCGATTGCGGTCTACGATATCCGGCATACCATCATTCCGAACGCGTGGGTGTGGGCATTCAATTTTCTTGCATTATTGTCTTCACTACTAACTACTAACTACTTACTACTTACTATTCTTGCCGGCCCGGCTGTGGCGCTTCCGCTTTTTGCCCTGTGGCTCGTATCAAAAGGAAAATGGATGGGATTAGGAGACGCGAAGCTGGCATTAGGCATCGGTTGGCTCTTGGGACCGCTCGCGGGCATTGAAGCACTCCTTCTCGCATTCATCATAGGCGCCATTGTTTCTGTATTCGTGCTTTTGCCTCTTCCGCGCATTGTTCGGTTCTTCAAAAAACAGGGGATAGCCGCATCAGGCTTCACGGCATCGTATACAATGAAAAGCGAGATTCCATTCGGACCGTTTTTAATCGTTGCCTGCGCGCTCCTGTGGTTCTCACAGATGTACGGAATTCTAATTCCATTTTTATGGCAATAACCCCTTACCACTTTTCCTATGTCTACATTCTGAACAGCATTCGGTTCCCACGACGAATATACATTGGTTTTACAAACAATCTTAGAAAACGCTTCAGCCAACACAACGACGGGGAAGTAATCTCGACAAAGAAATATGCACCATGGAAATTACTTTATTATGAAGCGTTTTCTAAGGAGCGATTCGCGCGCCAACGTGAGTTGCATCTCAAAAATAATGGCAACCCTATGCGCGAGTTGAAAAAACGTATCGGCTTTGATTCTGTTAGGAAAAGTGGTAAGGGGGGCTTCACTCTCATCGAGCTTGTTGTCGTTGTCGCGATTATTACAGTCGTTACGTCCGTGGTTCTTGTAAGCAACACAAAATACGGCGGGTCAGTTCTTCTCCAAAATCTCGCGTATGACATCGCGCTTTCCATACGCCAGGCGCAGGTGTACGGAATATCAGTGCGCGGTTTCGGAACGACGAATATGTTCACTGCCGGATATGGAATGCATTTTGACATAAACGATAACGCACATTACGAACTTTTTGCGGATGCGGATGGCAACGGATTATTCAGCAATGCTTCCGAAAATGTGCCTCCATCTCCGTATGTAATCGGCCGCAATTACCGCATCAAGAAACTTTGCGCTCCGGCCGGAACGAACTTCTCCTCATGCGCTTCCGTCCAACAGCTTGATATCTTGTATAAGCGCCCCGAACCGGACGCGTGGATTAGCGCTAACGGAAATTCATGCCTGCTTCAGCCCTCCAATTGCAAGGACAGCGCGCGCATCATCGTTGAATCGCCGCGGGGTGATGTTTTGAGCATTGTTGTTGATGCGACAGGGCAAATATCAGTGCAATAATATGACCCCTTACCACTTTTTTAAGGCAAATGACCCCTTACTACTTTTCCAACTCACATTCTATGTTGTCGAATAGCAAAAAAGCGAATATGTTGAGAAAATACTTCAGTTCATCGAGGGGTCGTGGGAAAAGTGGTAAGGGGGGCTTCACCCTTGTCGAACTCATTGTTTCCATCGGGCTTTTTTCGATTGTCATGCTCATTTCAGTGGGCGCGCTTTTGGCGCTTACCGGAGCCAATCGCAAAGCGCAGGCGCTGCAATCTGTTATGAACAATCTCAACATCGCGCTGGACGGAATGGTGCGTTCCATTCGCATGGGAAGCGATTATAACGGTTCGTCCAACTGCACAAGTAATTCTGGTGGACCGAAAGATTGTACCGGCGGGACCACAGTATTTTCTTTTGAACCATTTGGCGGAAATCCGACCGACCCTACCGACCAGTGGGTTTATTCTTATAGTGCGGGTAGGATTTATAAATCTGTTCAAGGCGGAGCAAATCCGATCGCGCTCACGTCTCTGGAGATAACCATCGACAGCATGAAATTCTATGTGGTTGGAACGCAACGCGGCGACACTAATCAGCCGAAAGTGGTCGTTACCATGCAGGGTACGGCAGGCGCGTCCAATTTGAAGACAAAGACTACATTCAGAATACAGGCTACAGCCGTACAGCGGCTTTTAGATTTATGACCCCTTACCACTTTTTTAAAGCAAATGACCCCTTACCACTTTTCCAACTCACATTCTATGTTGTCGAATAGCAAAAAAGCGAATATGTTGAGAAAATACTTCAGTTCATCGAGGGGTCGTAGGAAAAGTGGTAAGGGGGGCTTTACCCTCGTGGAAACCCTTGTCGCGATATCCTTGCTCACCATCGCCATTGTTGCTCCTATGTCTCTTACGACGCAGAGTCTTTCGAGTTCCTATTATGCGCGAGACCAAATAACGGCTTTCCATCTCGCGCAGGAAGCGATTGAATCCGTGCGGCACGTGAGAGACGGCAATGTTCTAAAAAATGCGCTCGGTACGACAGTGAATCTTCTTAACGGTTTTCCTGACGACTTTAGTACCAATCCTTTTTATGTTGATACGACTACCGATGCAATGATAACGTGTGGCGGGAATCCGTGTCCACCGCTAAAAAAGAGTCCTGAAGGATTGTACGGCTACGGTAATGATTGGACCACCACGAACTTTACCCGCACCGTTCGCGCGACTTTCGTCCCAGACCCTCCCGGAACTCCCAGTGACGAAATCAACCTTACCGTTACGGTGTCCTGGCGGACAGGAAGTTACCAAACTCGCACATTCGCCATTTCCGAGAATCTTTATCGGTGGGTAAACGACGGAAGCGCCGCGAGATGAATATGACCCCTTACCACTTTTCCTACGAAAACATTACTCGTCAACGAGAGTGCAAAAAGCACAAAAGTTTTGGTTTCGTTAGGAGAAGTGGTAAGGGGGGCTTTACCCTCCTTCTCGCCGCGCTTATCTCATCGGTTGTTCTCGCTCTCGGTGTTTCAATATTTGAGATTGCGCAAAAACAAGTCAGTCTTTCCTCAATAGGACGCGAATCGCAATTTGCTTTTTATGCCGCTGATACTGCTGCGGAGTGCGCTCTGTATTGGGACGTTCGCTGGAATTATTTTGCCCAAACTCCGCCCTTCGATTCCGCGACGTGCGACAATCAGCCAGTCGCCATCACCCTCCCGCGACCGTCAACGCCTACCCGCACTATGTCATTCAACTTCAATCCGAATGGATTCTGTTCGAAAGTCACAGTCAAAAAATGCGATATTGACGTATGCGACTCTTATCAGAACACTCACACTATAATTCGTGCCGACGGTTACAATGTTCCGTGCGCGTCCATAGACTCAAGTACGCGAGCTCTCCAACGCTCGGTGGAGTTGCGCTATTAAAGAAAATAAGGAGCGTAGCGACTATATTTTCTTTAAGATTTCCTAACCTCGTTACACTCGGTAATGAAATCTAACATGATTCCCAAAGAAACCCGCGCCAGATACGAAAAATTAAAAACGGCAATTAACCGCTACCGCCGGCTCTACCACGTTTACGACAAGGAAGAAATCTCGCAGGCCGCGCTGGATTCTCTGAAGCACGAGCTTTCCAATTTGGAAAAACAATATCCCGCGCTTGTGGCGCCCGATTCGCCAACACAGCGGGTGGCTGGCGAGCCGCTTCCGTTCTTCAAAAAAGTCCGGCATAAAGTAGCGCAGTGGTCATTTAACGACGCGTTCTCGCCCGAAGAAATGCGAGAATTTGATGCGCGCGTAAAACGTTTTTTGTCTGCCTCCGGCGGGCACACCGTTCCAAATATCGAATACGTATGCGAATTAAAGATTGATGGATTGAAAATCGTACTCGAATATGAAAAAGGATTATTAAAAGTTGCCGCGACGCGCGGAGACGGCGAAGTCGGGGAAGATGTCACCAATAACATTCGCACCATAGAATCTGTTCCGCTTTCGCTGACGCGGCCGATAGACATAGTCGTCGAAGGGGAAGTGTGGATGAGTGCAAAGGACATGGAAGAGTTGAATAAGACGCGACCGAAAGAAGGGGAGACGCTCTTCGCGAATCCGAGAAACGCCGCCGCAGGCGGGATTCGCCAGCTTGATCCGGCCGTTGCCGCGGAACGCAAGCTGGATGTTTTTATTTATGACGTGGCGCTATCGAGCGAAGGGCGAGGAAGTACTGAGCGTAGCAGCGCGAATGTGAAAACATCAGACCCGCCAGCTGGCGGGTTCCCGCCTACGCAGAACGAAGAGCTTGAATATCTGCGAGAACTCGGTTTTAAGGTAAATCCGCATCACGCGCTTGCGAAAAATATCGATGAGGTCATCAAGTACTGGGAAGAGTGGAAGCCCCGACGCCAAAAGGTCGGAGCAGGCGGAGCGTCGGGAAAGAAGCAGCAAGATTATTGGATAGACGGAATCGTCGTTAAAGTGAATGAGAAAAAATACGAAGAAGCACTCGGATACACCGGCAAGGCACCGCGTTTTGCTATCGCTTTCAAATTTCCTGCGGAGCAGGTCACTACTGTCGTGGAGGACATTGTTCTCCAAATAGGCCGCACGGGAGTACTGACTCCGGTCGCGCATTTGGAGCCGGTTTCAGTCGCCGGCTCCGTCGTCTCCCGCGCGACCTTGCACAACGAGGATGAAATCAGGCGTCTTGATGTGCGCGTGGGCGACACTGTTGTATTACAGAAAGCAGGGGACGTGATTCCAGACATTGTGCGGGTGATGAAAGAACTGCGAACGGGGCGGGAAAAGCCATATTCTTGGCCCAAAAAAGTATCCGCGTGCGGAGGGGACGGCGCAATCGAGCGAATGAGAGGACAGTCCGCGTGGAGATGCGTTTCCAAAAATTCTTATCCGCAATTTAAAAGAAAGTTATATCACTTCGTCGGCAAGCACTGCTTTGATATTGATGGCATGGGGCCGAAAATCATAGACGCACTCCTTGAGTATGGATTGATTGCCGCGTACGGCGACATTTTTACTCTAAAACGCGGGGACTTGCTTGCGCTTCCGCGATTTGCCGAAAAATCGGTTGATAACTTGCTTTCCGCGATTGAAAAATCGAAGACGATAGAATTGCCGAAATTCATTACGGCGCTTTCCATTCCGCATGTTGGAGAAGAAACCGCGTATTTGCTCGCGAGACATTTCAAGAACCTGGATAAATTAACAGAAGCAACGAAGGAGGAATTGGAAAAAATAGACGGAGTCGGCGGTATCATGGCGGATTCAATTGTCGCGTGGTTTGCGGATAGAGAAAACCAAAAGATATTAAGCCACCTGCTCAAGCACGTAACAATAAAGAGTTCTGTCCGGCTACGGGCTACAGGCTACAAGCTAGCAGGCATGAGTTTCGTTCTCACCGGCACGCTCTCCAAAATGCCGCGCGAAGACGCGGCCGAGCGCATACGCGCTTTAGGCGGCAAAGTGACAGGTTCGGTTTCTAAAAAAACGAGCTATGTAGTGGCAGGGGAGAACCCGGGTTCAAAATACCAAGATGCCCAAAAATTTGGCGTGAAAATCCTTTCCGAAAAGAACTTCGCGGATTTGCTAAAACCCTAACCACCCTCTACTTGGAGGTTTCACCTCCAAGTAGGATAATACGGCAACATCTTCAAAATATGGCAAACAGAAAAGTACCTTTTGTAACTGGCGAGCATTATCATCTGTATAATCGCGGAATAGATAAAAGAAATATTTTCTCAAACCAAAAGGATTTGGACAGATTTCTTCAGAGCATGATTGAATTTAATACGCTTGCTCCGATAGGCAGTATTTACGAGAATTCGTTTGCGCAACTTGGAGGTGAAACCTCCAAGTTGAAAAAGGCGGGAAAGGGAAAGGCAGAGAAACTTATTGATTTTATTTCTTATTGTATAAATCCAAACCATTATCATTTTATAGTAAAGCAGGCCTGCGAACGTGGCATTGAGAAATTTATGCATCGTTTGGGGACCGGCTACACGATGTATTTTAATGAAAAAGAAGAAAGAAGTGGCTCGCTTTTCCAAGGAGTATTTAAATCCATTCATGTTAATTCAAACGAGTACCTGCTTCATTTGAGCGCTTATGTGAATTTGAATGATAGGGTTCACCAACTTGGAGGTGAAACCTCCAAGTTGGTGAAAAGCAAGTCGAGTTGGGGGGAATATGTCGGAAATGAAAATGCAAACAAGGGAATATGCGAGAAAGATATAATACTCGAGCAATTTAAGAATAGGAAAGAATACAAAGAATTTGCTTTGGAGTCTCTGGAAGCAATTAAGCAAAGAAAAAAGGAACTTGAGGACATCAAGGAATTTCTACTGGAATAGATTTCTGCCCTCGATCCTCGCTTGGGGCCACTTGGAGGTGAAACCTCCAAGTGGCCCCAAGCACTATCCCCACCACCACAAAATCGGTCTGGACAAATGCTGGAAATATGCCACTATTTTGAGATTACAAATAGCAAATTTCTCCATGCCCGGTAGGACAATTTGGCATTGCCTTGATTGTGGCGTGCGTGGATACAAGCAGGAAATTATTATGAATGTATGGAAAGATGGTGTAAATCGGATTAACAACGGCAGAAATGATGCCAAATTGTACTCACCGGGTATGCTTAAAAGACTTGCGGTTAGCGGTATCGGTTTGATTCTCCTTGCTACTCCTTTACTTACTAGCGCCCTTACGGTTCAAGAGCAGATTGATGCGCTACGAACGCAGCTCCAGACCTTGCTGGCGCAAATCGCCACCCTCTCCGCGGAAACAAGCGGCAGTTCCGGCGCGAGTTCGGGAAGCACGGCATCCGCTGGCGCGTCCACAGCCGTAACTTCCTGTCTCGCGCTCTCCAACTTTCTTTCTGCCGGAGACAATGACGCGAATAGCAATGGCGAGGTTACCAGACTCCAGCAATTTCTGGCAGGCCAGGGCGCCTCAATTTATCCGGAAGCACTGGTGACAGGATATTTCGGTCCGGCAACACTGCGTGCTCTGAAAAATTTCCAGACGGCACAAAGTATCGTCTCCTCGGGCGGTTCGGAATCCACAGGATATGGAGCTACCGGTCCGCAGACACGCACGAGAATCGCGACACTGACGGGATGTGCGGCATCTACTAGCGGCACCTCTAACAATCAAACGGCGACGCAACCTTCCATAACTGGTTCCGTCTCCGCCAACGGTAGCGCACTAAGAATCACATACACGAACCTCCCTGCAAATTCGTATGTCCATCTTATCAATGAGGCTACCGGCAATGTGCAATCTTCCGGCGTATTTGAAGTTTCAAACATTTCGGGCAGTGACGAGATAGCAAACGAGTCGATAAGCGATATCCCCGCTGGCAGATACTTCCTCCAGGTCAGACAGCGTCTGACAGGCAGTACTGATCCAGTTATATCTGTCAGTTTTCCGTTTGCTGTAGGTGGAGCGAACGCACCCACCATCACCGTCATCTCGCCGAATGGCGGAGGATATTGGTATAGAGGAAAGACCGAGTCCGTCACGTGGAGCAGTACCAATATCCAGAGCAACGACCAAGTGCTTATTCGTCTCCGCAGTATTAGCACCAATCAAGAGCATAATTTGCTGACCAGTACGGTTAATGACGGAACTGAAAGTTTTGTCGTACCGACATCGATTCCATTAGGAACCTATAAGCTGGAAATCAAAACACTTGTTGGGAGCTATCTCGATGCAAGTGACTCGTACTTCACGATTGTAGATCCGCTCGTCGTCACAGCGCCAGTCATCAACATCACCATAAACGGTTCGGCGTACGACGGCTCAACATACACCACGACATTCGGCGGAACAGCCAGAATCGGATGGGCTGTTACGCCGACAAGCGGCACCACCTGCGCCGCGGCAGGTATCGGTATTGATGGGGGTTCTGACGCCGTAAACTTAAGCGATGGAGGTCGTCCGTGGACAACTCCAGCTCTGTACACCAACACGACATACGGCATAGTTTGTTCCAATTCAGCCGGCACTACGTATAAGTACGTGAACATCAATGTCCCGGCGCAGGCGAACACAACAGTCGCTGGCACTACCGCTCCTGCCATCACTCTAAATGGAAGTAGCGACAACTCAAGATTAAGCATAAATGTGGAGTTTGGAAGAACAGCTACATTTAATTGGAGTGTGTCGCCGACTGTCGGAACATCATGTTCCGCCGCGGGGAACGGCGTCAACGGAGCAATAGGTTCCGGCGCCATTAACTTAAGCGGTACAGGGACAACTCCGGCTCTCTATGCCAACACGACTTACGGCATCGCTTGCGTCAACAGAAACTCTGCAGGAGTAGTTTCCGGCACTACGTACAAATATGCAGACGTTACAGTTGCGGCACAGACAAGCGTGACAACCGGCGGTACCCCAACTATATCCTCCATCAATCCTTCAAGCGTCAACACAGGCCAAACAACAAACTTCACCGTAACCGGAACAAACTTCCAGTCGGGCTCTATGATCTACTACACAGGCACGTATTCCGGCTCCCCCGGCTCCTTCACTCCGACATTCAATTCGTATGACCCGACTCACTTGACGTTTACTGCGGGGCCGCTGAATTCCGGTACTTATACCTTCTATGTTCAAAACCCGAGTGGACAAAGGTCTGGCACGTTAAATATGACCGTTACTGCGCCTGCAGTAGTTGCCGCACCGGCCGCAACCGCCCCTGTAATAAACATCACCATAAACGGTTCGGCGTACGACGGCTCAACGTTCACCACCACGTTCGGAGGAAGGCCTAACATCGGATGGACTGTTACCCCGACAAGCGGGACGACATGCGCCGCCGCCGGTAACGGTATTGGTGGAGGGTCCGGCGCTGTCAACTTAAGCGGTTCGTGGACTACTCCTCTGCTATACGCCAATACAACATACGGTGTTGTCTGTTCCAATTCATTAGGTACAACGTATAAGTACGTGAGCATCGGCGTTCAAGCGCAGGCGAATACGACAACTACTGGCAATCCAACATCTCCTACCATCACCCTAAACGGCAGTAATGACAGTTCAAGATTGGGCATAAACGTGGAGTTTGGGAGAACAGCTACGTTCAATTGGAGTGTGACACAGCCTACTGGCACCGTTACAACTTGTTATGCCGCAGGAAATGGCGTCAACGGAGCCACAGGGTCTGGCGCTATTAACCTAAGCGGTTCAGGGACTACTCCCGCTCTTTACGCCAACACCACATACGGCATCGCCTGTTCCAACACCAATTCATCCGGAGTAGTTTCCGGCACCACGTACAAATATGCGGACGTAACTGTCGCCGCACAGACAAGCGTGACAACCGGCGGTACCCCAACTATATCCTCCATCAATCCTTCAAGCGTCAACACAGGCCAAACAACAAACTTCACCGTAACCGGAACAAACTTCCAGTCGGGCTCTATGATCTACTACACAGGCACGTATTCCGGCTCCCCCGGCTCCTTCACTCCGACATTCAATTCGTATGACCCGACTCACTTGACGTTTACTGCGGGGCCGCTGAATTCCGGTACTTATACCTTCTATGTTCAAAATCCAGATGGACAAAGATCTGGCACGTTAAATCTGACGGTCACTGCGCCGGCCGCCGTCACATACACCGCCCCGACACTAAGCGTTAGTAACAGCAACCCCACCGCCGGAACCACAATCAGCTTCACATGGAGCGCCCCCAATGGGACAGGCTGTTCCTGGTCAAACAATGGAGTATATGTCGGAGTACTAAGCAGCTCTCCCGTTTCCGTGGATACGACAGGATTATCCGGCGTCTACAACATGACAGCCAGTTGCTCTTATCCGAACGGTCAAACAATGACATCAAATCAGGTGCCGGTTACTGTCGCCGCACCGGTTGCCGCGCCTGCAGGACCGCTTGGATGTTCAGCGGACGGCGCGTTATTCAAGGGCGGGACATACAGAGAAAGCGGCGGTGTGCGCGCGCTGTGCCAGTCGCCGAATTACACATGGGAGACTTCTTCGGCACTAGGTTCAGGAACTTATGCTCCTGGGTACTGCGCAGTCGGCTCATATAATTATGCGAGCGACACCTTTGGAGCTCTCGGTTCGCAGTGCTACAACTGCAGCGGAGGGGCTTGGGTGCCTATGTCGTCATCTTATTGCAGTGGTTTAATCTCTATGGTCTCTCCATCAAGCCAGACCGCGAGTGCTATGAATGCATTCGGAAGTGCGATGCAATCGCCAAGTCCTACGCAAGAAACGACCAGCGGATTCTCGTACACATTCACGCAGGATATGTACCGCGGTCAGTCCGGGGCCGAAGTATCAGCCCTCCAGCAAGCTCTCAAAGCGGAAGGATTGTTTGCCGGAGAAGCAACGGGGAACTTCTACGACGTAACGCGCGAGGCCGTCATAGCATTCCAAATAAAATACGGCATCAATCCGACCGGCTATGTCGGAACTGAAACAAGAGCAAGACTGAACGCGCTGTACTAACCCAATTCATTCAAGGTTCCACCTTGAATACAAATCGCGAGCTTGCGACGGAGCATCATCATGGAAATTCTGGCAGTCTGACTGCCAGAATTCCAAAGCAAGAAAATATGAGTCTAATGGAAATACTCAATTAGTTCCTGCGAATCATAAAACTCCCTTGCCAACGCGCCGAAGCTAGATGTAGTGGTGTCGATGGTTATCTCCGAACCGCCAGCTTTCGGAGCAGAATTGGGGTGCGAATTCTCAAATCCGATATTGTATAGCGTACTCGCGATTTCCGGCCTGTTTGAAATATCAAATCCGGCGTTTTGCCATTGTTTCAAAAGTTGCTTCATGTATAAAGAGG
>ERZ1292640.153-Hain-H43-02um-R1-153-length-55715-cov-6_pt2 | contig 25987 bp, 22 predicted proteins | sample MGYA00564404_ERZ1292640 | MGnify/ENA primary metagenome ERZ1292640 (study PRJEB36523, sample SAMEA6512636) | groundwater metagenome | collected 2019-01-08 | study: AquaDiva: Metagenomics assemblies of 32 groundwater samples | reverse complement strand
TTACCACCTGATCATATTATGGTAAAAGTGTCACCTATTATTCGTGAACCGCAATCCGCAAAATTAAAGCGAACCCCTTCTTCGAAGCCACAACCGCAACTGCCAAATTTGTTCTCTGCTTCTGAATCGCCCACATGATCGTAGCTATGCTTTAGGCTTACTTATAACGTTTCCAGGGGGTGTTTCCGGTGGAAGTCCGCCCGAGATAGGGAGCCAGCTGAGGAAAGGAAATAGCCATTGAAGCCGAGGAAAAAAGCTTGTTCCAAATCCATCATTAAGGCAACCGTAAACTTTAAATATCAGTTGTAAACTATTATTAACATATGATAACGAAAGATAACAATTACCGGGTCATGAAGCTCTTTTTCGACGGGCCCGATAGGAAAATCCACATCCGCGCAATTGCAAGGCTGCTCAAGCTGTCCGCGCCGGGAGTTTCAAAAATAGTCGCGAGGCTCAAAAAAGAGGGGCTGCTTTCCTCTGAAAAAACCGGTTTGGTGGAGAACGTATCCGCCTCGAAGAATGAGAAATTCCTGCGCCTGAAGAGATGCTATAACCTCCTGAACGTCCATGAATCCGGGGTTGTGGAATTTTTGCGGCACCAGTACGAGGAACCCGAGGCAATCGTGCTGTTCGGCAGCTATGGGAAAGGGGAGGATGGCTCAAGGAGCGATGTCGATATCGCCGTAATCACGCGCATGGCAAAATCTCCGGATTTAAAAAGTTTTGAAAAGTACGTCGGGCGCAGAATCAACCTTTACGAGATAAGGATAAAGGAATGTGAAAATGAGTTCCTCAACAACCTCGCAAACGGAATTGTGCTATACGGCTACCAAACGCTGATTCAATGATAGAGGATTTCCAGTTTTATGTGGACGCAGGCGTGGTGAAGAAAGGCAGCCCGAATTTGGAGAACGCCGCCGCACTTATGGAAAAATCGCTTTCACGCCTTGCGTATGTACGCGAACAAAAAATCAGCAACGAAACCGCCCCGTTTGTTTTCGAGGACATTTACGAGGCTTTGAGGGAGGGCTGCCAGGCGTTGATGGAGCTGAAGGGCTACAAGCCGTATTCACATGAAGCCCATATTGCATTTCTCAGGGAGTTTTACAAATTCCCCCAGCCCCTTCTAGCGGCATTTGATCGGCTTCGGATTCTTCGGAACAAAGCGGTTTATGGCGCTGCGCACATATCGCCTGAAACCTGCAGGGAAGCGCTGGGGTTCATTGTCAGCGTCCTCCCAGAATTCAAAAGGCATTTTGATAAGGAATTCCGGGCAGGTTGAAAATGAAATGGGTCCGCAAAGTCAACGTTCAGCTCATTGATTTGATGGCAGCCGGTTGGGGAGAGATAAGAACTAATTGAAAAACGGAAAAAGCCCTAAGATAAAGCTTTTATATACCATTTCCATCATACTTTTAGTGATATTTTTAATCACTATTAAAAGTTTTTGATAAACCTTTTTCTAAAAAGGTTCGTGGAGGTGGGAAGAATGAACATGAACGTGAGGCTGGAGGGGAAGCTCGAGCAGATCGTAGATGCCGCAATTGCGCAGGGGATTGTGAAGAACCAGATCGAAGCGATCCGGGTTGGGCTATTGGAACTCAACACAAAATATCACCTGCTCGAAAGGTATGCATTCATCCCTACCGAAAAGATTTCAGAGAAAGAAAGGAGGGAGCTGAAAAAAATAATGAGTGAAATGGAATCTGGCAAGGAATATTCCCTTGATGAAGTCATGGCTGGAAAATAGGCGAAGGCAATGTACTACATAACGCTCGAAGGGAAGGCCCGAAAAGAACTTAAGAAAATAACGGGAGGATACAAAGAAAGGATTTTTCAAGCACTTGCCACTTTGAAGCAAAAGCCGACCCCTTACGACCTATATGACCTAAAGAAAATCGATGGATTGGAGGATACATATAGAATCAGAATTTCGAGTTATCGGATCATTTATAGGGCATATTGGTTGGAGAATACGATAAGGATCCTTAAGGTGGAACGGAGGAGCGAAACCACCTATAAATGATTGGCAAATAGGCTCGGATGGGGGACAAGGAGAACTCATGCAACATACACGGAATATCGTAAAAAGATGCCCTAACCGCTCAATTTTTAAACAGGGGATCACATATTAATAGCTAAGTTGATAAGCTGGTTGTGATTAGGGGTTTTGAGGAATTGAGAGCGATTCGTTTTGAAGAGTCTTATTCTTTGAATTTACCTTTGAGCGATTAGCATATCTGCTGTACGGACTGGATCTTCCCTTTTAGGGAAAATTGCCAGATATAGAATAGGTGAAATAAGGTATGGGTTTTAGAGACAGGGACGACAGAAGGGGCGGCAGTGGAGGCGGAGGCGGCGGATATCGCGGCGGAGGCGGCGGTGGTTTTCGTGACCGTGGCTCAGGCGGCGGCGGTGGAAGCTTTGGAGGTGGCGGTGGATTTTCGCAGCGCGAAGCACCAGTCAAGAGCGGAGAGGAATACGACGTTGAAATAACGGACATTGCCGCAAAGGGCGATGGGATTTGCAAGATCCAGGGATTCATTATCTTCGTGCCCGGCGCAAGCAAGGGCGAAAGGTGCAGGATTCGTATCAACGAGGTCCGCAACAGGTTCGCACTCGCACAGAAGGTTGGCGAGGCATCTGCAGCGGGATCAACCGAGGCAGCTCCGGCAGCATCCACAGAGGATGAGGCAGGGGACGGGGAAGGGTCCGACGACGAACAGGTCGCTTAGATTTCCTTTTTTCTTTTTTTATTTTATTTTTCCTGATTATTTGATTTTTTCCTTTGGCCAGACTCCATTTTACCTAATGCTTTCCTAATGCGTATGCCTATTTCATCAATCAGGTCATTGGGAAGCAAGCTGACAATCCTCTGGTGGATCACGTTTGCACTGCCGCGCTTTACTGATGGGGGATAATAGAAAGCACCGCCATGAGTCAGGCGCAACCGATAACGCCTCTGAAGCATTCTTGCAAACGCCAAATCAGGATTTCTGCTGCCGCTTAAGCTGGTTCTGGAGATGTCGAACGGCACGAAATGATAGAAGGCAGAAGGCGGTTTTGCATATCCTCCTGCCCGCTGGACTTGAGGAATGGCGTTCATGACCTCATGCAGGCGGGAATTTTTTTGATCCAACACCTTCAAAGCTTCGCCCATATGAGCACGAAATTGCTTGGGATTTTGCAAGTAGTGGTTTATCAATTCTGCGCCGGCTTCTTCAAGCGGGGTTGGGGGGTTTAATTGCGGAGGCGCAAGGGTGAAGTTAATTGTATTTCTCAAAGCCTGCGAACGCTTATCTTTGCCAGGTATGACTGCCCATCCGATTCTGGCTCCCGTAAACCAAAAGAGGGGGTCTTTCGAAAACCCGCCAAGGTGTACAAGCGGAAAGCGCCTTTCTTCTGGCAGGGATTCCCAAACCTTGAGCATCGATGTGTAATTGCCTTCGGTAACAGTGCCGCCATATACTTCGTCCGCTACTACGGTCAGGTTATATTTCCTCGCAACCGCAGCAATCCTCCCGAGTTCGGCTTCGGAATAGAAAAAGCCGGTCGGATTGTTAGGATGCGTCAGCCAGAGTACCTTTATTTTTTTCAAAGGAACGCCCCGGTTTACGAGTTTTTTTATCCTTACCTCGATCTCATCGGCGGTCAATCTGTAACCGTTTTCCTCTTTCGCAACTATTCTCGAGAGCTTCCCTCCCGCGAGATGCGTGGAGCTTTCGTACGGCGGATAAAACGGCGCGCCAGCAATGCCATAGGAATCCTGCATGAGCGACTGCGAAATTTTCTCAATGGGGTCAGTAGCGCCCCTGCCTACCAGAACATCTGAAGGTTCCGTCTTGAAACCGAATCTGAAATCGGTGTAATCTGCGACTGCTTTCTTGAAATTCGGCGTTCCAGTGGAGCCGGAATATCCCGTTTGACCCCGCTCGAAAGCCTTAGTCAGGTAATCCAGGAAAAGATGGTTGGTTCTGAAAATCGGATGTCCTGGCACAACCGTATCGCCGATGCTCGCTTTGATGTAGCCCTGGTGCACAAGTATGTTCACAAAACGGGAAACCTCTTTTTTTTCATCTGGAGGCAAAAAATCGAGATTGGGATTTACCTCCCGGACATGTGTTCTTAATCTTTCGACCATTTCCATTTGCGGGAATGGCAGTTTGTCCTTAAGTACGGTAGTCAATTGGTCGATTCTCATCACCGAACGGGCAATAACATCGGGTTCCTGGGGATCCAGAAGCCTAATCCCATAAGGCTTAGCGGAGCGGACTCGCTCGGAAATATAATCGACAACCCCGGATGCGGTTTCGTCTCTTCGTGCAGGCAAAAAAACCACCTTCCACAATTTCTTAATTAAGTGCTTTTTAATTCCATTGCATTTTTTCCCTACCTGAACTTTTCGTCAATCCCCAAATTTAAGGTCGTGGATTAGCGTTTATTAAGCTTGCCAAATCTAAATGATAAAAAATTTTGCGCTGAAAATTAAAAGAGGGCAATAAGGATATGACGCTTGCAATTGCGAAGAGGGTACACGATGCAGAGTATGCAATCAGGGATCCAAAGATGGCACAGGCCGTAAAGGAGGTACGCGCAACTGGCAAGAAAATTTATGAATTCAATATCGGCGATCCAGGGGCCCTTAGGGGGGAATATGGCTTTTCCATGCCGGAATACATCCGAAAGGATCTAATCAAGGTAATTTCCAGCGGAAAGTTCGATGGGTATGCAAACGAGCAGGGGGATATCGAGGTTAGGAGCGCAATTGCCAATGATTCAAAAAAAAGGAAAATTGCCGATGCAAATCCGGAAAATGTAGTGGTGGGAAATGGCTTATCAGAGCTAATTGGATATTTGTTTGGGGTAACACTTGAGAAGGGCAAAAATATTGTGGTCCCAAGGCCCGATTATCCCCTCTACACCGCAATGGCCAAATGGTACGGGGCGGAAGTTAGGCACTACGATCTTGATCCAAATGACAAGTGGACGCCAAAGCTGGATCAGCTTGAAAACGCAATTGATGCAAATACGGCATGGGTGGTTGCCATACACCCAAACAACCCGACGGGATCGATTATAGATTCCGATAAAATGGCGCAGATGGTTAAAATTGTGGGTGAAAAGGGATTGGGGCAAGTGCCGCTAATGTCGGATGAAATTTACCATAGGCTTAGGTTCGATGGCAAACCCCACCCGGCAATGGCGAGCTTTTCGCAGGACGTTCCAATAATCACAATGGATGGATTTTCCAAGGGCTTTTATTCGCCGGGCTGGCGCCTTGGGCATGTGCTCTTCTCCAATTTTCCGGATGGCTCCATTAGGGATGCCCTAATCAAGGTTTGCGCATTTAGGCTCTCTGGCAACCAGGCGCTCCAAATGTCTTATGCGCACGCATTAAATGAGCTCCATCAGTATGAGGAGGAGCAAAAAAAGTACCTAAATCGGATGGTGGACCGGGTGATTTTTGGGGCGAGGAGCATAAACTCCATGCCCGGGCTTGAAGTAATCGAGCCAAGCGGCGCATTTTACATGTTCCCAAGGGTTACAAAAGGCCCCTGGAAAACTGACCTAGAATTCGTGGAGCAACTATTAAGGCAGGAGGGAATCCGCGTTGTTCCGGGAAGCGGGTTTGGCATGAAACCACAGGATCGCTATTTCAGGATGGTGCCGCTAGGTTCAAAGGAGTTCCAAGCGGAAGCATTCGCAAAGATGCGCACATTCATGGAAAGGCATCTTCCGAAATGAGAATGGCAAATTTTTAGATGGATCGATATATTTGTGTTTTACGTCCAGAAGAATTTTATTGAAAAATTCAACCGATAACCTTAAATATGCGCTCGGATTTTTAAATTATGATGCACCCACCATCTGAACGCCAGATTGCCGCGTTTATTGTCTTATCACTATTTTCCATTGCCCTATTCGCAAAAGCAGCCGAGCCGCAATCGCCTCCACCTGGCAATCAGCCCAGGGGCGATAACCCACAAGGCGGACCAAACGGTTTTGGTGGCGGGGCTGGTTTTGGGGATGATGGGTTCGGAGGCGCAGGGTTTGGCGGTTCCCCTGATTTCGGTGGAGGCGGGCCGGGATTTGGAGGGGATGATTTTGGTGGAGGCGCAGGGTTTGGAGGGCCGGGAATGGGCGGATCGGATTTCGAAGGCGGCGGGTTTGGGGATCCATCTTTTGACAAATTTATGGTTTCATCCCAGCCCATGGTAATTCCACACGAGCTGCCCGACGGCATTTCGGATGAGGAGATGTTTTCTGCGAGGTTTGGGGATGAGCTGCGGACGCGCTTTAGCCTCGAGGAAATCGCAGAAAAATGCACAAACACTGAAGAGTTTTCGAATTACATTTATACTGAAATTAAGGCTGAAGGGATAGAATTGGGCAGGGAATTTTGCGCCGAGCTAAAGGAGAGCGCAGATAGGTGCAAGCAATCAGGCGACATGTGCGAGCAAATAAAGGGGAATTCCGGCGGAGCGCAGCTTTCATGCCCCCCCAAGCAGGATGAAATGCTCGCGCAATGCAAAGGGCGAATTTCGGAGGAGTTCTCGCAACGCGAGGAATATATGAAGGAGGAATTGCCGCTTACGTGCGAGAGGGAATACTTATTGAGCGCGCCGAACTTTGAGCGGATGTGCACTGAAGGCGATGAAGGATTGCCATGCTCGGAGGAAAACTTCGTCAAGGAATGTGCGCAGAGAATGCAGGGAATGGGCGGTTTCCCGAATGATTATAGGCCGCAAACACCTCAGGGCGGCAATTATCCCCAGGGAGGTTATCCTAACCAGCAGCAAGGAGGACAATATCCGCAGGGGCAATATCCGGGAGGGCAACCTTTTCCCGGTCAACCAGGGCAGTACCCCCAAGGGCAAGGTTACCCTGCGGGCAGTTATCCTAATCAACAATATCCCCCAGGAGGCGAGCCTTACCCGAGCAATTATCCCGGCGGGTATCCTTCGGATCAGCAGCCTATAGGTGAACCATACCCTACTGGCACAGCACCGACTCCGTCTTTGGACGCCCCACAAGCGACAGCTCCTCCCTCTGAAACCGCGCCACCACAGGCGACTCCACCAGCCGAAACGACACAAACACCTCCGCCTGCTGAAACACCACCATCATCTGAACCGCCGTCTAGCACATCCGGCGGATTTGTGATGGGCTATTGGAACGTCCTCACTGGCTTGTTTGCCGCAGGGCAACATTTTGAGGATGGCAGCGCACCTAGGGATAGTACGGCGTTTGATAGCACAGCGTTTTGCAGGCAGCAATGGCAGGAAAGCAAGGATCGGATTATGCAAAGCTGCCAAAACCGCAGGTATCCGATGGGGGTGAAATCAAAGGAGGAACTATGCGATAAGGGCAAGTTCATAAGCGCCTGCAGTGAAAGGGTTTTGGGGCAATTCAGCAAGCAGAAAAGCAACACGCAAATGCAGGAAAGATTATGTGAAATCGAAGTCAAGCTCAACGGCAGGAAGTTCGGGCAATTCTGCAAATTCCAGCAGAAAGGATATGAGATGTGCGTGGAGCGGAGCAAGCGTGCATGCGAATTTGGGGAAAAGCAACTCAAGAGATGCGACCTTTTGAATTCAGAGGAACGAATGAAAGAGTTGATCGCGAAAAACGTCAAGAATTTCTGCCTCGTAAATCCATACAGGAAGAAGGCAAAGGCTTCAGCTGAAAAAGATGGCGGCGGCGCAGCTGCGACGGCCGAAAAAGATGAGATCGGTAGGAGCATCGGGGTATTGACAGGGAATGATCAGGCGCTTTCGGATGACTTGAAACCATGGGCTTCAACAGAAGCAACAGGCTTGGCAGATACAAAGCAGAAATTGGATGCGCTTGAGAATGCCGAGAAACAAAAGGATGCAGCTTACGGGATGGCTAAATTTTTGGGGCTGAAGGCGGAGCAGGAGAACAAGGAGGCGGAGGAGCTGAAAGCGCAAGCGGATAAGCTTGCAACGACAACCGGGAGGCTTGAAAAGCTTGCGGAGCAGGTGGATGATGAGGCGCTAAAAGCGGCTTTATTGGAGCAGATTCAGGAATTGAAGGATCGCAAAACCGAACTTGACAAGAAATCCGAGGGCAAGCGTTCTTCCGCAAATGGGATATTCAGCGCATTGAAGGGATTATTTGGTTAGGCGAATTCATTTTATTGGAAGCTCAAATTTAACGCAATTCAACTGCAGCACCTAAAGCCTATCTTTTGGTCCCCTTCCAGGGGGGCGCCAACTATATATGAAAAGCACCCGCCCCCTTTTTGGGATGCGTAGTAGCCCCCGCGCACGATTCCTGTTCCGATGAATGTTGCCCGGTTTTGCTCCCAATTGTAATAATAATCACTGCCATGCCGCAAGGTCTCGCCGGTAAACTGCCTTGGAAGCACGTAATCCTTGCCAGCGCTTAGGATATCATCGCGCTCGACTAGGCCTTCATAAAATGGCGTTTTGTCATTTACGGAATCCGATACCCATTCCCAGAAATTGCCAACAAGGTCGTGGACCCCTTCTTTTGATGTGCAGTTGGTTGCCTTTCCAGTTGGCACATAGGAGGAATTCCACGAATTGCACTCATTATCGCCAAGATCGCCATATTTTTCGCCCCGTATATTGCATGAAGCGGTGAATTCTGCCGATGTGCATAGGCGCTTTCCCACCTGCCTGCAGGCACTTTGCGCATCAGCCCGGGAGATGGAGCTGGTTGGAATCCTGCCTCCTTGTATGATGATTTTCCCCTGCACCATGGAAGCCTCGAAATTGTCAATGCAAAAATCACCCTCTGCAATATAGGATGAGCCTCCGGAGCACTGCTTGTGCCCAGTTTTGAACGTGAAATTGCTTGAGCGGTTGCAGCTCTCGCCAATGCAGGAAATGACACGGTAATGGTAGGGGGTTAGAAATTCAAGGCCGGTTAGGTTAATCGAATGCACGGTGGAATTATCGCCCTGCTTGATTATTCCCCCATATTTTTCGGTTTTGCCATATTCCACAAATGAATTGGATTTTTGGAACGTTTGCCAGTTGACCCTGGCAGTGAGGTTTGATACATTAACGTAAGGATCTCCCCGAAACGAAATGGGTATTGGAGTGGGGGTTGGCGAGATGTCAATAATTGGGGCGGGTGAGGGGACATCTACAAGGGGCTTTTTGCTTGGGGATGAAGATGCGCTTGGAACGATATTTGATGGTGTTACTGAGGCGCCAATTGTTGGCATGGCACTTGATGAGGCGGTTGAGGTTGGCGTTGGGGAGGGCTGGGAGCAGCCAAAAAGCAGGAGTGAAAAAATCAGAAGAATAAAGGCGGAATTTAGGTGCATGGATAAGTAACAAGCGGGGAAAATATAAAGCTAACATCGGCATAGCCCACCGGAAACTACCCCTCATTTAGAATATTAACTCATTTTTCGCCATAATTGAATCGATGGGAGGAAATGCTCTAGGGATAGGCCGCACATGTTTTGGAATATTGAAGGATTGGCGCAAAGGCCAAAACAAATGGGTTTAATAATTTTGCCAATTTTAATATTTTGGTGATTGGCATGAAACGTTACTTTGCCAGAATTGATAAATTTGGCAGGATATCTATCCCCAAACGCCTGCGCACTGAAGCGAAACTGGAAGGCGGCTTCCTTGAAATTTCAGTCGAGAAGCTAACAAAGGAGGAGGAGCGTCTGATTTTGCAGCCAGTTTATGCATCATCTGGGAATCCAGTTGAGGATTTGATTGGCATGAACCTTCCAATTGAGGATTGGAAAAACATCAAAAAGCAGTTGGAGGGGCGTTTTGGATGAGGTATTTGGTCGATACCTGCATTTTCATGTATGCTGCGGGAAGCGAGAGCGACCATAAGGCTTCGTGCGCAGCAATCCTTAGGCGGATTCATGCGGGTGAAATCGAGGCCGCCATCACAACGGAAACCTTCCAGGAAATCACCTACCGCTTTTCCAGGATGGGCAAAACCAAGGATGGCGCGGATATGTGCTGGCGGATCCTTGCAATGGGGCTTGCCGTGCTTCCGGTAACGGAATTGGACATCGCCAATTACCTCGAACTCATAAAAAAATACGGCTATTCCGTCTCAAACCGCGATCTTTTGCAGGTATGCGTCGCGCAGGGCAATGAGATCCAGAATGTGATAACGGTTGATTTGGATTTCAGGGGATATTCTGAAGTGAGTGCGGTTTTGCCGGGGAAGGTGTGATGAATTAGGTACCTACCTGCACTCCAGCTAATTTGATCTGAGAGTCATTTCCACCGGAGATTACGCATAATCCTACCAATAATTCCCATCAATAAACCAAAAGTTGCTTTCAAATCAACCAAATCTTAATATTGCGCCGCCCTGCAAGTTTTAACAATGATAAAACCAAATCCTTAAATATTAGTTATAACTAATTATAACTAAGGTGATGGGAATGGAAATGGTGGAGGTCAAGGTGAGGCAAGTGGGGAATGCTTTGGGGGTAATTTTGCCAGGAGCTCTTGTGAAAAGCGAAAAACTCAAGAAAGGGGATTCCATCAAGCTAAGCGTGTTAAGGGAAAGGAAGATTGATGCCAGGTCCCTGCTTGGCTTGACAAGGGGAGCTTCACCCTTTGTCAGAGAGCACGACCATAGGGATTGAGGCGGTATGCAAATGCTGTTTGACACTTATTCGTGGGTTGAGCTATTCAACGATACAGAGGCGGGCAGGAGAGTTGCCAATCTGATCAATGCGGAAACCGCCGCAACAGCAATGGCAACAATTTCGGAACTAACAAGCTGGGCTATCCGGAATAATCGCGATCCGAGCCTCATAATTGAAAATGTGAAGCGATTATCCGCTATCCTCGAATTTCGGGAGGACATTGCAAAACTTGCCGGCGAGCTGCATATCCAATATAAGAAGGAGATGAAGGATTTTGGGATGGTTGATTCCATGATCTACGCAACTGCGCTTGCGAACGGCCTGAAATTAGTTACCGGAGATAGGCATTTTGTGGGGAAAAAGGATGTGGAGATGATCTGATCGCGCAGGTTACCCAAAATCCCCATCTTAATTGCTCCTTTTACCTCTAAACCCCAACACAAAACCAATTCAATAATCCGTTTCGTTTGCCTCAAACCCCCTCGCTTTCAGGAATTCCTTTGGTGTCATATATTCTTGAAATGGCTCAAAATCCCTATCCACGGCAAGCAATACCCTAATTCCAAGGGCTTTGGCGGTTGCCAGATGTTCCAAATCCTTTTCCTTGATTTTCCCCCTCCATTTTTCCATTTCGCCACTGATCCTTTCCCGGGGAATGACTTGAAAAAAATAAAGCACCTGCTTTTTGGCCTTGTAAAATATTGATGAATCGTATTCTCCGGTCAATACCAGTTCCATTTCCTCAATTGCCTTCTGGCTTGTAATCCCATGAAGCTTACGCTTGGTGATCATTTTCACAATCGTCGCGGAATTGCTTTCCGGATAATTAAATGCCCATATCAGGACGCTCGTATCAACAAAAACCCTCTCCATGTCATCTGGCAGCCTCAATGTGCCTCCCGACCTCCTCTTCTGAATATTTTTTACCTGATTTTTTGATTGCTTCCTGCACGTCTTCAAGCATTTTTGTTCCATTAACTAACCCCAGCTCCATCCCATACCTTAGAAGGGCTGTCCTGACCGCCTCTGTTTTTGATTCGCAGTAGCCAAGGTCGATCATTTCCTTGAGTAATTGGGCGCTATTTCCCCGAAGCCTGACTGTGAAATCTGTATTCATGATATCACCAATATATACTTAATATATCACAAATATATAATTGTTTGTTTTGGTTGCTTTCCATTATTCCAGCCACGAACCCCCATAACTATGTTTGGTTGACAAAACTTCGAGCAAAAGGTTGATTTTCAATTAGCTGCTCCAGCGCATTTGTCAACAATCTCAAACCCAATTTCCTCGGCAGCCATTAAATCTGCCGGTACATTCGAATATTTAACCCTGCATTCGTCTATTTCAATTGATAATTTTTTCAAGAATGGAAGAATTCGGGTGGATTAAATTGGACCTGCCTGGCCATGAGCGTCTTTTGGAATTACTTCGGATATATTCCAAGGGGGACCTGAAAGGCAAACGCATACTCGTAATTGGCGATAACGTGGGCCATCTAACCAGCCATCTTTTGACAAAGCTTGGAATGGACGCGTATGGCATTAATATGAGCGGCAAAAAATTCGCGGATTCGCTTGAGGCTGTAAAGGAGGGGCGGCTTATAGCCGGAAATGCCATGCACCTTCGCGAGCATTTTGGCGACCAGAAATTTGATTTCGTGGTATCCAATGCAACTATGAGCCCCCAAGGCCTTGGAGCCGGTAGGTTTGGGCGTATAATCAAAAAACATGGTCTGGACCGGATCTTCTTAAGTATTAGTGAGGGGCTATTACTGGATAGGCTCAGATGGAGGGCTTATGCAAAAACCTCCTCGCAGATCCATAGGGCGGTTTTTGCGCAGTTGAATAAAGGTGGGCTTGCAATTCATGTGGTTTATGAAAATGAGGAAATTCCTAACCAAACAAAGGAGCTTGCTAGCATCGGTTTTGGCGTTCTCCATCGGAGAAATAACGAATTGGTTTTGAGGCGCTATAATAGGGAGTGAAAATAAAAAAAGAGAAAAACAGAAGGGTTTGTCAATTAATCCTGCGCTTTCATCACAACCTTCACAAGCCCCGTTCCACAGGGGATCGTCTGGCCGATGATGATGTTCTCGGTGATTCCGCGCAGTTCGTCCTTTTCGCCGGCAATGCAGGCGCTTATCAGGTGCTTTGCGGTCTCCTCGAATGCGGCGCGCGCAAGGACGGATGCCTTCTCTCCTGCAAGCCCGTGCCTACCAATGCTCTTGATTTCGCCCTTGTAGCTCATGACATCGGCAATTAGTGCAATATGGCGGTGATCAACTTTTAGCTCCTGCGCTTTTAGGACCTTTTCGATCTCGGCAACAATTGAATTGCGGCCGGCCTCAATCCCAAGCACGCGGTTTACCTCCATTATGTCATTTGATGTCGTCCTGCTGGCCTCGACTTCGGGGATTTGGAGCACTTGTTCAAGGTTCGTCCCTTCGGTTGCAATCGTGAACGTGCCATCAGGCTGGTTAATGATGATTGCGCGGTTGATGCCGGCAATTCCCTTGAGGATGATTTCGGAAAGCTTGGTTGTTGTCTTGCGCACGATTTTTAGGGTATCTTGCTTGGGGATGACCATCACGGTATCACCGCGTTTCTCATATTCCGCAACGGTCTTGATCGCCTTTAGTATTTCCTCATCATCTACCGATAGCTGCTTCATCTTCTCCTTATCAAGAATTATCTTTATGCGCTTGTTTTCAAAATCCTCCTTGATCGATGCGATCTTGTTTAGCGGGATTTGCTCGATGCTCGCGGCAATGTGCGCAACCTTCTTGTAATCCTTCGAGTACTGCGCCTTCAGGACAATGTCCATGACTGGGCTCTTTGGGGATTTCCGGGCGTCCACGATCTCGACAAGCCGGGTAAATCCAAGCTGCGCAAGCGAGGCAACCCCAGCGTAGTGGAATGTCCGGAGCGTCATTTGTGTTCCAGGTTCGCCGATGCTTTGGGCTGCAATAACCCCCACCGGTTCGCCATAAGTTATTGGCTTTCCGGAAGCGTCAAGCCCATCGCCGCCATAGAAAAATTGGGCGATGTTGCCCTCGGCGTCACGAACGGAAATATCCTCCCTCACAATCAGGTCCTGCAGGGCGTTAATTAGCCTTCTTTGCATGTAACCTGTCTTTGCGGGGTTGACTCCCTTGTCAACGACGGAGTCCCTTCCTCCTGCCGCATGGAAGAAATATTCGACCGTGTCCATGCCCAGTTTGTAATTGTTTGAAACAAAGCCCTTTGCATACGCGGATAGGTCCCCTTTTCGGAAATGCGACAGGATGCGGTTGGAATAGCCAGCAGTCATGCGCTTTCCACGGATGGCCTGCTGCCCTACAAGCGCCGCCATTTGGACGACATTGAGGAGTTTTCCCTTGGCTCCCGCCTTGCTCATCATGATTGCGGGATTGTGATGGATTTCAATCCCTCCAAAATACACCTTTTGCTTGTGCACGTAGTGCAGGATGATTTTTCCGCACTTCTCCCTGGTTTCCTCAAGGATGTTCATCATCTTCTCCTCGAAGGTATCCTTAAGTGTTTTTCCGGGCTGGCGTAAAAGCCGCCCTTCCTTTAATTGGTTGATCACGATCTTTTGCAGGCCGCGGCTTTCCTTTACGACGCCGCGGATTTCATTCTTCGCCTCGATTGGGAGCTCGTAGTCCGCAAGCGAAAGGGAAAGGCCGTAGATTGCAAGCACTTTTAGCGACATCTTTGTGGAAGCGTCAATGAATTTTTGCGTTGGCTGCGCACCATATTTCAAAAAGATCTCGCGGGTGATTGCATCATTGGTTTTGCTGTCGATGTGCCCCGAAATAAGCTTGCCCTTCTTGATTTCCACAAGCTCCTTGACCTTGTTTGTGAACTGGAATGCAAAATCATCCGGAAGCAGCATGGAAAACATTTCATGCCCGGTTAGGCCTTCCTTCACATTGGCAACGATATCGCCGGATTGCAAAAGCTCGCATGCCTCCGTCCTGGTGAATTTGATTCCCGGAAGTGTCATGAGGTATAGGCCTGAGATTTGGTCCAAATCAGCTGAAATTATTGGTTCGCCATTCCTCGGGGATAGTATCTGGTCGTGCACCTTCATCAAAATTTCGGCCTCCGCCTGCGCCTCCTCATTTTGCGGCACGTGCAGGTTCATTTCATCCCCGTCGAAATCGGCATTGTAGGGCCGGCAATCTGCAACGTTGAACCTAAATGTCTTGCCCGGGAGGATTTTTGCGCTATGGCACATCATGCTAACACGGTGAAGGGATGGCTGCCTGTTGAAAATCACGGTATCGCCATCCATCAGCTGCCGCTCGAGGGTGTAGCCGGTTGCGATTTCCCCAAGGACTTCTTCCAGGTTGGCTTTTGTTACGCGCTTGCGCCTGCCATCTGGCCTGATGACATAATTTATTTTTTCGGTGTGGGTTGCAATCAGGTCCTTGACATACTCCATGTTCCACTCGTTTACCGTAAGAGGAAGGGTGAGTTCTGCTGCTATGCTCTCAGGAATTCCCAGTTCGTTGATTCCAAGGGATGGATCGGGCGAGATGACAGTCCTTGCAGAGAAGTTGACACGCTTTCCGGACAAGTTGTACCTGAAGCGCCCCTCCTTTCCTTTAAGGCGTTGGAAGAGCGTTTTTAGCTGCCTTCCGGACCTGTGCCTTGCAGGGGGAATCCCGGCAGTTTCGTTATCATAATAAGTCACCACATGGTATTGCAAAAGCTCCCACAAATCCTCAATGATAAGTTGCGGCGCGCCGGCATCGATGTTTTCCGCAAGGCGCTGGTTGATGCGGATGATATCCACTAGTTTATGCGTCAGGTCATCCTCGCTTCTTTCGCCGGTTTCCAATGTGATGGAGGGGCGGACGGATACGGGAGGGACAAGAAGGACGGTTAGGACAATCCACTCCGGCCTGAATGCGACGTGGAGCTGATTTAAGGCCTCATCCGGGATTCGCTCGATGCGCTCACGGATTTCGGATGGCAATAGCTTTCGCTCCTCTTCGTAGAGGGAAATTGGGCGGATGAACTTGATTACCTTTTGCTTCTCGCCGCAGTGCGGGCATTCGGCGACTTTTTTTGCCTTGTCAAGCGAATCGATTTCAAGAAGGAGCTTTCCGCACCTGTTGCAGGTTGCCTTCAAAAGCTGGTAGATCATCTTTGCAAATCCCACATGGATTACGGGGCGCACAAGTTCGATGTGGCCAAAATGGCCCGAGCAGCTCTTCATCCTGCCCCCGCATGTCTTGCACTTAAGGCCAGGGTCGATGACGCCAAGGTGCTGGTCCGCAAGGCCCCCGGCGATAGGATAGCCATCCTCATCATAAGTGTCTGGAACGGTGATCTTGGCGGATGAGAGCTTGCGCACATTGTCCGGGGAGAAGACGGAAAATTCAATGCTTTCGATTACTTTCATGCTTATCAAACCTTTGAAATATTAAATTGCCCTTCAAATGCGGAACAATCCAATTAAAAAAAATATTAAAAAATAAAGATGCATTCCGGAAAAATTCCATTCCGAAATTTTAATGCTAATTGCTTTTTTGCTTTAGCCCTTCTCCTTCAAATTAATCTTTGGGAAGATTTGACACCCAATGGGGGATATCCCCCACCACGTGCCACGCAGACTTTATAGTCTGCTGAGCCGCGAAGGCTGATGCTTCACGGTCGCCGCCTCCCCCTTATTTTCACTATTAATTTCCTTTTTCATTAACCTTTTTCCTTCAAATTAATCTTTGGGAAGATGCCAATGGATTTCATTTCATCCATGAGAAGCTTGAATGCATAGCTCATCTCGACTTCCGCTACGCTCGTGCTTTCGCAAAGCGGGCAGTATGACTTGTTCTTGAGCTTATCAAAAACCCCCGAAGCGCCGCATTTGGTGCATATCAGCTCGGTGGTTTTATCCGAGCTTTCAATCATCCTCTCCTTTAGAAGCGAACTGGCGCCAAAGCCAATGAAGCAATCACGTTCCATCTCCCCAAGACGCAAGCCCCCTTCCCTTGCCCTTCCTTCGGTTGGCTGATGTGTTAGCATCTGCACGGGTCCCCTGCTCCTGGCATGGATCTTAAGGCCGACTAGGTGGTGGAGCCGCTGGTAATAGATGACGCCGGTGAATATTTTTGCCGCAATCATTTGCCCGGTGTAGCCATCGTATAAAATCTCGTGGCCGGATGGCTCAAAGCCGTACCTGCTAAGGATTGCCTCGTAATCATCCTGCGAATCCCCGGTAAAGCTGGTGCCATCACGGATTGTGCCTTCCATGCAGGCAGCCTTGCCTCCAAGCATCTCAAGCAGATGGCCCGCAGTCATTCTTCCGGGAATTGCATGGGGGTTGATGATCAGATCCGGGACAATTCCCTGCTTTGTGAATGGCATATCCTCCTGGTTGACTAGCAGGGCAACGATCCCTTTTTGCCCATACCTTGAGGAAAATTTGTCGCCAATTTCCGGGACATTTGTTTTGCGCACACGGACTTTCACAAAGCGGTTCCCCGCCTTGCTTTCCGAAACCATGACGGAATCAACTATCCCATCCTCATTGCTGCGGACGGTAACGGAGCTCTCCCTCCTTTTTTCAACCTCCACATCCAGGGCGGAAATTTCCTTTAGGAATCTTGGGGGGGAGCTTTTTCCAATCAGGACTGAATCGCCCGGCACATAAACCTCGGGGGAAATAAGCCCGTCGGGCTCGATATTTTGGTAAATTTCCTCACCTAAGTAGCCCTGAACGTACTCCGGGGGGATTTCGAATTTATCCTTTTGCCCGCCAGGGTACCTGCGTTCCTCAGCGGAATAGGTGCGGAAAAAGGCGGATCTTCCAAGCGTCCTATCTACTGCGCTCTTGTTGAGGACAATAGCATCGTTCATGTTGAAGCCATAATAGGAAAGGACCGCGACGACAAAATTCTGGCCGGCGCATCGCTTGTAGTTCTTTAGATTTTCGTAAATGCGGGTTTGCACAATTGGGCGCTGGGGGTAGAATAAAACATATCCGCGGGTTTCGCCGCGCAAATTGAAGTTTGCTGCGTATAGGCCAAGGGCCTGCTTTGCGTGCTGGGAAGCCATCAAGACCCTGGGGGCCATGTTGTGCTCTAGGAATGGGATCTGGTTTGAGACATAGCCAAGCATCGAGGTGGAATCAACTTCAATGTGAGTGTGCTGGGGGTTCAGGTCCTCTTCGCGCATTGCAACATAGGCGTTTTCCTCCTCTTCGGCATCCAGGTATTCGATTAATCCTTTTGAAACAAGTTCCTTCCATTGGAGTTGCCCATTGCGCAGCTTTTCGGTATGCTCTGGAATGATTGCACTTTTGCCATTCTTTGCTACAACAAGTGGCCTTCTTGCCCTGCCTTCGTCGGTATTTACAAATAGCTCGTTTGTCCTATCGTAAAAGCAGATGTTGGCATGGGGGCTAAGTTCGCCCTTGCGCCGCTTGTCGCGAAGCTCACCCGCAAGCTTGCGGCCATCGTCATGGAAGCCAATGAACCTGCCGTTTAGGAAAACCGAGCTCTTCATATCAAGCCACCACGTGAAAATGAAATTTCCTTAATGCCAAAATGGAAAAATCCAAAAGGATCCAATCAAACCCAAAGCAAACCAAAATACTCAAAAATCAAAAACGCAAAATGGAATGATCAATTGAAAATTGCGCCAGACCTGCAAAAGCGCAGGACCGATCCATTCAAACCCGAAATAAATATCATAAAATAAAAAATATAAAAAAATTCAAAGCGCCTGCATCGTAACCCCAAGGGAACGGAGCGTCTTTTCAACACCCTTTTCCTCGGAGCCGGGCGTGATTTCGCAAAACATCGCAAGCGATTTTATAAGCCCGCAGTTGGGGCCTTCGGGCGTTTCGTTGGGATCAAGCCGCCCATAATGGGTGCCATGCAAATCCCTTGCCTTGTGGTGCGGATGCTTTTTAGCAAGTGGCGAAATGACCCTTCGCATGAATGCAATTGAGGAAATGAAATTGTAGCGGTCAAGCGGCTGGCAAACGCCGGTGTGCCCTCCCATCCAATTGCCAGTTGCCATGGAATACTTGATGCGCTCGGTTAGGGCATCGGGGCGAACAATTGTGAACAGGGTCATTTTCCTCCTTCGGATGTTTGCCCTCTCAAGCTGGTAGGCAACATCCTTGACGAAGAATTGGAAGGCGTACCTGAAGAGCTCTTCCATCAGTTTTCCGGTGATCTTGATGCGCTTATTTGCGTAGTGATCCTTATCCTCCGGTTTGCGCTTGCGGTATGCGGTTAGGATTGCACGCTCGCCCATCCTGCATAGGTAATAGGCCTTTGCAAGGCGGTCCTTTTCATCGACGCCGATGTGAGGAAGGAGGTATCTGTCAATTAGGAGTTCTGCGCGCTTTAGCTGGTAATCAACGGGTTGGCCAGGCGCCGCCCTTTTGCCAATTGCCTCAAGGGCATCACGCTTTGTCTTGATGTCCGCATCCGCCTCATAATTAAGCAGAAGATCGTTGTGGATTTCAATCATGTCGGGGAATGCCGCGGAAACCTTTTCGGGCTTATCTAGGCCAAGAGCCTTTAGGAGAACAAGCAGTTCGATTGATTTGTTGAATGATGGAAGCGTAACGGAAAGCCTGCCCTCGCGGGTGCGATCAACCGTGATCCTTCCCCTAAAGCCAAGCCTTGTGGAAAAAACCTTTGCCTGGATGAGCTCTTTTTCCTTTTCCCTTGAAACGAAAATGCGGTTTGGCGCAAGGTCCTCAATGCTAATGAGCGCTTTTTCTGTTCCATTAATGATGAAATACCCGCCGGGGTCCAGTGGATCCTCGCCCGCGGAGAGCAGCTCATCGCGGTTCATTATTGATAGATAGCAGATTTTTGATTTGAGCATGACTGGCAGTTCGCCAATGAAGACTGTTTCGGTCCTGCCTTCGGATCCGGAAAAAAGAGGGGTGATTTCAAGGAAGAGCGGGGCGGTATAGCTTAAATCGCGAAGCCTTGCCTCCTGGGGGTAAAGGACGCGCCTTGTGCCATCGGCTTCAGTAACTGATGGTTGGCCGACCGTGACTTTTCCAAGCTTGAGAACGAGATTTTCAACCTGGGGCTCGATTGTCGATTGCGCCTCGACAACCAATTGGAGGCCCTCTTCGATGAACTTGTTGTAGGAATCGATAAACTGCCGCATAACGGAGCTATCCTGCAGATAATGCTTTGTGAGTTCTGCGCAATCCATTAATCGATCACCAGCCGGTAGTATAACTCCTCCTTGCTCTCCCCGTATGTCCGCTCAATTTTAAGGACATCGCCGGCCTTGGCGGAAAGCGCCTTGGCGGATGGGTCGTCGGATTTTATAAGGGGAAGATTTTCCTTGGTAATTTTGTATTTTTCGAGGACTTCTTGCACTTCCTCCTCGGTGGCTATGGTTTGCTTAGGGAGAAAGACATGGCTAAAATTAGTATCCATCGTATCAACCAACAGTTGGAGAATCCCCTAGCCCTTTAGAAGAGACATTATTTCGCAATCAAGATTTATAAACCCTTTGACACCCTGACACCACTAGGGGGCTAACCCCCCTACTCGTAGTCGCCTCTACCCCCTTAATTTGATGCGCAAATCAAAAATAGGAAGTGGATGCTTCCAAGGGTATCGTGAAGCGGATGCTTCGCGATGAGTTGAGAATGCTCAACGATAGCAGGGGAACCTAGGTTCCCCCAAGACGCTTTTTCCAAACCAATTTAAATGACTAGCGCCTTCCTTATAGCGGGGGGGCAAAACATGAATGCGACAAAGGAGATAACGGTAGTTGCAAAAGACCGGATCGGATTGCTTGCGGATGTATCCGAAACGCTGGCAAAAGCTGGGATCAACATTGATTCCGTTTCTGTGGATAGCTCGGCTAGGGATTCCATCATTAGGCTGGTTGTAAGCGATCCTGCAAAAAGCAAAAAGGTGCTGGAAGCAGTTGGTTTCAAGGTTATGGATACGGATATACTAGTCGTCGGGATACCAGATAAGCCCGGAGAGCTTGCCAAAATATCAAGATTGATGGCGGATCACAAAATCAACATTGATTCTATGCTCGTGATAAACAAGGAGGAGAACGGAAGCATCCTTGTTGCAATGAAGGCAAGCGATTATCCATCTGCCAGGAAGATCCTCCGGGAGAGGAAGTACCTCTAATTCGATTTAACCTGATTTGATGGTGCATTTTTGCTTAGCTGCGTCCCCACCAATCAATTCACCCTTGGGATTGGCTAAAGCCGCATATATGCCCTTATCGCAAACATAAAGCATCGACTCTGTCCAATGGCTCCGCTCCCTCTCAACAAATGTTTCCCCTTTCTTGATATTGTAGAATTGCCCATCCCGGGTAAGGCCATCCCCGCTCACTAACTTTTCATTGCAATAGAATTTCATTAAATATTCGTCATTCCCCTCCGTTGCATACCATGAAACGATGTCATTTGGCGCAGTGTTCGTCTTCAATGTGAATTTGAGACCGCCGCCCAGAAGGAACGTGCCGGCTTCTGCAACGCAGCTTTCGATGTGCCAGAAATCTGCTGCCTTGTAGGAGGATGCGCCGGCTGCATCAGCGCCGTTTACTGCCACCGCTTTGCTGCCGCAACTGCACTTGGGATCAGTTATACCCAGCATTCCACATGGATTTTGGGCTTCAAAAGAACCAGGCTTACCGCAATAATATTCAAAATGGAGATGCGGGCCGGTTGTGGACGAACCCGTATTCCCTGATTTTGCAATAAGTGTTTTAGTGTTTTTTGGGATTTGATCGCCCATCTTTACAGAAATCTCATCCAAATGATAGTATCCGCTAAAGCACCCGTTTTTGTGGTCAATAACAACCCGGTTGCCTTCACCTTCTTTTGTGCATTTGGGATCAATGCCCCCATTACCGCAGCCCGCAGCGATGATGTTTCCGCTTGCAATGGCATACACATCCGTTCCACTTTTAACAGCAAAATCAACCCCGGCATGGTTCGTATCCCTATTGACCTTACAGGCAAAGCCGTCGGAAATAGTTGCTCCGGGCATCGTTGGCTGAAAAATTGTTTCTTTGCTTAAATCGCCGCTTGGGGCCCCATTCTTGCTGTATTCGGCAAGCACATCGCCCGAATTGGCAAGCTTTTCCTCGACAACCCATTTTCCGCTATTTTCATCCCCAACATATTTCACAGCATCGGAAACCTCGGGGGCGTCTGCGGGCGTAAGCGATGCAAAATCCTTAACTCCAATTGCGGCGAAGGCCTGCATCTCCTTGCCCCCTAAAACCGTTTTAGAATACAATACGTAAATTCCTTCCTTATCCAGTACATATTCTTGCATTTCGCCCTTTTCCATTAAGGTAATTGTCGCCGGATCGGAAAATTCAAGGATTTTTATTCCCTTGGCATAATCGCTTGGGGTAATTTTTCCCGAACCGGTTTTTTCAATGAGTTCCTTAATCGAGTCCTTATCATAATACAGAAGTGATGCGATCCTCTTCCCTTTTTCATCGCCTGCGGGGAAATGGGCAAGGTAGGATATTTTAGTGTTGATGTTTGCAAACGAGGACTTGGTAGGTATGCGTTTATTGCCGTTAAGATCCAGGGAGAAATATAGCGATCCTTCAAGGTATCCTTCACTCTTGATGTTTACCTTAATGACACCTAATTCCCGTTTCGTTTCCTTTGCCTCCAATTTGCTCTTTGGATAATTGGTGATTGAATACAAAGTCAGCGTAAGTTGGTCTGAAAATCCATCCTTGGGGGCAAAACTAGAATAATCCGCGGAGAATTTCAAAGAATCGGCTGCAAGCTTGCACGAAAAAATCGTTGTTTTCGCAGAATCGGGCTTTCCTTTCAGAGCCTCATCGAATTCTTTCGAGTGTTCGGATGAGGATATTTCACAACCATATTCCTTTCCGGGGTCATGAGGACCTATCTTTCCTGCAAAATCAATTTGCCTGTCCAATACCGCCGGTTTTTCGCCATTTTCGAAAATTAGCATGTGCTCTTTAGGTATTGCCGCGAAATTCAATTTTGCAGATACCGATCCCTTGACGGTATCGCACTTAAGCGAGCCCGGAGAGGTTGGAATTTTGGGGAATTCAAAAATACCTTCCGTAACTTCAATCGGAACCTCCTTGAAAGCGTATTTTCCATCCTTTTGCTCAAGCACAAAATTCCCTTTAGCGAATGTGCCCTTCAAACCCACCCCGCTTCTAAATTCGCCTATATCAGTGGTTTTAGCGGTGGCACCCGGAATTCCCGTCACTTTGCAATCCTCCTTTGAGAAGATGTCATCGGTTTTCTTGAAATTTGCATTTGTTAGGGATGGCTCCTTGTCGGTTACAATGAACTGGAGATTATTGGAAATGGGCTCTATATCGTAATCCCCCGTTTCACCTATAGAAAGCTGCACGGGCGCAAGAACGATCCTTGAAGGATTGTAATAATTCATGTACAAGTAAAGCTCGTCTTCCTTGTTCAGGGCCGTTCCGACTTTGCCTTTTGGAATTGATATCTTGCTCGCATCTGCCATCAGTTTGATTTGAAGTTGATTGTCCTCGATATCGCAGGAGACGGATCCTTTTATTGCGGATTCATATTTTCCGGAAGTTGAGGGACCGGATAAGGGGTTGAATGATTGCCTCGATGTTGAAAGCGGGTTGTAATTGAGGTTTTGGGCAATCCCTGCAAAGTACTTTGGATCGGATTCAACCTTGCATAGGGGCGAGCTGGTGCTTGCAGAGCCAGCGGAAATCTCATATTGCGCATACCTTTGGAGGGTAAAGGGATCAAGCTCGATTATGATCTGGTTATCCAGTATTTCGTTTTGGCTGGAAGCGGCACCCCTGCCTTGTTGGTTGCAATTGTAGCATGGAATTTGCCTTGGGCCGAGGATATTTGGATATGGGTTGCCGCCTTTTGCAATTATCCTTACGGCAACCGATTCGCGCCTTCCGGATCTCAAGAGGAATGCAATTGAGCCCTCCAAAAAACCCGAATCGCAATTGCCTGCGGAAAATCTAGGATCAATATTGGAATTGCCAATGCCAAATGAAATTGAGGAGCTGGAGCGCAAATTGTTTTGCGTGTAGGGGGAGTAGGGGTATTGGTAGGGCTGCTGCTGATAATTCATGCCCGGGTAATTGCCATAGTCCACATATCCTCCGGAGTATTGTGGGGCGGGGTAATAGCCATCGGAAAACTGGTTGTAGGGCTGGGAATTGTAATTGTATTGGCCTTGCAGGTTTCCCCCATAATAGGATTGTCCGGTACCGTAATTGTAGCCTCCATTCAAATTGGCATCTAGGTAATTTCCCCCATAGCCCATGTTCCCATAGCCGCCTTGGCCTCCCAATCCTCCATTCCCAAAATAGCCATTGGGGTAGCTGCGATCGTACCCTTGCTGCGAATAATAGTTCATGCAGGAGGGGTTGTTTGCATAGATGCGCGAGAGCAAATTGTTGTATGTTTCGGAGGAGGAAAAATCAGCAAGAAGCCGAACCTTCTGGTCAACTGGGCCGCAGAATTCGGTTGTTATCCCATATTCGAGGTTTTGGAGGGCGCAGGAGGAAACGGGCTCCCCAAATGCGCCAAGGGAGTACTGCAAATCAAACCTGCGCGTGCTTGCATCAAGCTCAAGTATGATGGGGTTTGGCACACCCTGCAGATCCGAATAGTAGTTGAGGGATCCATCCGTTGAATCGGAAAATGCATCCAGCGCGGTTACCACAATATTGTAATAAGCCGGCTCGCTATCCTGCAGGGTGATCTTGAGCTGCCCTTTTTTCCGGAATGATTTTGTGAGCGCTTCGCCAATGTAATCCGCGGTTAGGGAAACGTATTTAGCGGTGCACTCGGCGCGTACCCGGAAATTCGCCTCCGCTATAATCTCGCAATTGATTGGTTCACCGATGTTCTTTGCGGAAAAGACCTTGTTGTCAAAGCCGATTTCATCCAATTTCAATTCGATGGTGCCTGGGATTTCAATTGTTCCTGGAGGGGAAATGGATGGGTCAGCGGAAGGATCAACACTGGGGATTGGGGAAGTTATTGGTGGAACCGATGGCTCGGGGCTTGGGATGAATGTAGGCCCGTGCACATCGATTTTAATCGGGATTGTTTTTGAGATCATGGAATTCTTGGTGAAGCGCTGCTGAATGAGGAGGTTGCAGGTTTTCCTCACAGTCAATTCCGGCAGAATGCCTATTGTGATGGTCTGTGAATCGCGGAAATTGGTAATTTCATTTGGCTCGGCATAAATTACAGGGGAGATTTCCGTTCCGCAATTGGAAATGACGGAAACCGTGCTTTTCGCATCTAGGGTTGTCGAAATCGTGAACTCTTCTTCAATTGTTTTGGTGGAATCGCCCGTAAGTTTTATTGAGGATGGCGAAATTGTCAGCGTATCTTCGCTTATGCCAACATCAATTTTGCATTCGTCATAAGTTTTGTATTCGGGGTGGGATACACGAATGCCAATTTTGCCAAAAGCTTGTGGGTTTGCGGAAATAATATAGCGCCCATCCTGCCCCTCATTTCGTTCATTATTGCCAAGCGATTGCAACTCCTCCGCTCCAAGGGGAGATTTGTCGCAATCATATAGCGTTACAATTGCATCGGTAATTGGCGCATCATTATCGGATAAGGCGCGGATTGTGACTTTCTTTTCCTCCCCAGTTAAAAGCGTCAAGGGCGAAACGGAAACCGCCATGAGGTTATCGCCGGTAATCCGCAAATTCTTGCTTACCTTGTAGGAATTCTTTTCGGTGTTGAATGAGAGGCGCAAATCAGTTGTTCCCGCGCGGATTGCTGAAAACTTGAGGAAGCCGGATGTTTTGATGCCTGCGGGAATGGAAATGGAAGCTATTTGGGTATCGGCTCCAGCGGCGGAATTGTCATCCGCAAAGCCATCCCCTGTGCTGCTTCCCGTCAATTTGACATTCTTGCTCCCAATGGAAATGGTATCAACTGGCTCTTGGGATAGGATTTCAAATTTTACAAGGAAATCGCTTCCAAGGGGGATTTCGCTTTTTTTATCGAAAATAATTTTTCGGCAGAAATTGCCTCCATCCAGGCAGGTAAGCGGGGAAGAGGTGATTTTGAGCTGCTTTATTGCGTTCTTGCCAGTGCACATGCTTTTCACGGCATCAACGGGGGCGATGTTATCCGCAAGCTTCCTTACTTCCTCTTCTTGGGGGAATAAGGCAACCACCCCTTTCCTTACCGCATAGGCTTTGTAGTTGAATGCAAATGATGAGGATGCGGGCGCATCTGGTTTGACCTTTATTTTAAGCGCAATTTCCCGCGATCCACTGGCGCCTTTTGGGAAGAGCAAATCTAGTGAGCCAATTGTGCCATTATCTGATCCGGAATAGCAG
>ERZ1292640.810-Hain-H43-02um-R1-810-length-26002-cov-9_pt1 | contig 26002 bp, 32 predicted proteins | sample MGYA00564404_ERZ1292640 | MGnify/ENA primary metagenome ERZ1292640 (study PRJEB36523, sample SAMEA6512636) | groundwater metagenome | collected 2019-01-08 | study: AquaDiva: Metagenomics assemblies of 32 groundwater samples | reverse complement strand
AGGAGCGCCGCGACGCGATGCGCGTCGCGGCCAGACTCCATATTCCGTTCTGCACACTTGATGCGGGCACTGAATATAAAAAAAGCGTGATTGATTACTTGATTAGCGAGTATCGCGCCGGGCGAACGCCGAATCCGGACGTAATGTGCAATCGTGAAGTCAAGTTCGGCGCATTCTATCGCTACGCAATGGCAAATGGAGCAGATGCCATTGCAATGGGACATTACAGGAGTGGTGAAAAAGACCAGAGTTACTTCCTCTGGGCAGTCCCAAAAAATATTTTGAATGCGACTATTTTTCCAGTAGGGAATTTAGAGAAGGGTGAAGTAAGAAAGCTCGCTAAGAAATTCAATCTGCCTGTTTCAGAAAAAAAAGATAGTCAGGGAATCTGTTTCTTAGGTTCTGTTTCCGTTAAAGAGTTTTTGGAAAAAGAACTTGGGAGCGACAATCCGGCGCTTCTCTATACACTAGGGCAAAGAGTCTCACGCCCAGGCGGACCGTGGTTCGTTGTCGGAAAAGATGTTGAGAAAAAAGAAATTAAAGTTTCAAAAACTCGCATATCTTCTGCACGAGAGGTTTTATTCACGGATGCGAATTGGTTTAGTGAACCGGTCAACAAATTGACGGCACAGTATAGGTATCGCGGGCCAAAAATTACCGGGAGCATTGAGGATGGCCGATTTGTGAGCGAAAAGCCACTTCCCGACATCCCAGCCCCCGGTCAGTCAATTGTTTTTTACAGTGGTGACGAAATGGTCGGCGGTGGTATCATTACCTCATGAGCCACAAACGTCTTTGGATCTCTGCGACTATCATCGCATTTGTAATTCTAATAACTTTCGCCCTATCGGTACCGCATACGCGCGATATCGAAGTTAATCCGTCACTTCTTGCCGCGACGACGAGCGCGCCGACAGTCGTCCTACGCGATTCATTTAAGAAAGGCCTACACACGATTTCCGGCTCTATAGAAACGCCGAATGCGTGTACTCCAGTCAACGCCTCGGCTTCTCTCATTGGCGATGCATCAAGTAGACAAAGTATCCTCGTTACAATCTCCACGCCGAAAGACTCCGGCATCTGTCTCCAAGTGCCGACCCGTACAAGTTTTCAAACGACTGTTTCGGCACCCGCGTCTCTTCCGATAACAGTAACCGTTAATGGTTCTCCAGCGAGTACAACTCCATGATGACGACGCAACCGGTCATAGTTAAAGCGGATGGGTCAAAAGAGATTTTTGACCCCGAACGCCTCGCCTTATCTCTTGAACGTTCCGGCGCCGGCGAGTTCACGGCAAAACGAATATCAAAAACTATTACCAATACTGTCGCGCCAGGCACTTCTTCAAAGGAAATCTATACGCGCGCCTTCTCGCTTCTGCGCAAAGATGCGCGTCCAGTCGCCGCTCGGTACGCACTCCGTCGCGCACTTCTGGAGCTTGGTCCTTCAGGACATCCGTTTGAAGATTTCATTTCGTACCTATACCGTACGGAGGGCTGGCAAGTGGAGACCCGCAAGATTATCAAAGGCAAGTGCGTATCGCATGAGGTTGATTTCTATGCATCACACAAAGAACAGAACGAATTTCTCGCGGCTGAACTTAAATACCATAACGACCCCGTGTATAAAACAGATTTGAAGGTCGCTCTATATGTAAAAAGCCGTTTTGACGACATTTTCGCCTGTGATGCTTCTGTACGTTCCTGTCCGATCGACCGTGGAATTCTTGTTACAAATACTAAATTTACATCGGAGGCTATAGCATATGCAGAATGTTCCGGCGTAGAACTCTTGGGCTGGGGATATCCTTCCAACGACAGTCTCTTCATCCGCATGAGTAGAGCTAAAGTGTATCCGATCACTACTCTTACGGGGCTTTCTCGCGCCGAAAAATCCATTCTTATAGAACGTGGTGTAATCGCAGTTGACGAAATTATAAAGAATCGCCGCTCGCTTGACTCGCTACATCTATCGAGCGAGCGTGTCGGCGAGCTTCTCGCCGAGGCCGACGGATTACTCTCACTACCATCTGTACCCGATCAAAAAAACAATGAAAAACTTTGAATTTCGAGAAATTGGGAACGAAAAAACATACGATCCAAACAATCTATGCAATAATGTTCCATTTACGCAAGGAAATTTTTATGGAGATTGGCAAGAATCCTTAGGCAGGTTGGTTAAAAGATTTTTGATATATAGCGATAATGAAATTGTTGCGTATTTCCAAATGATAAAATATCCGCTTTTGCTCGGCAAAACCTACCTTTACATACCATACGGACCAGTGATAAAGGTTGTCTCGGAAGATTTTTTCGCCAATCTGAAACAGGAACTAAAACAGATTGCCAAAACAGAAAATGCCGTTTTTATTCGGCTTGATTTTACTCCGCCAGTTTCGAACGATACACTTTCTAAATTTTTTACAAAAGCCCCTCTTTACACGTATCACTCTGCCCATTTTCAGCCACGCGTGGAATGGTTTTTGGGTTTAGAAAAATCAGAAAATGAGCTACTGGCCGCAATGCACGAGAAAACTCGTTACTCAATACGATTGGCGGAGCGCAAGGGAATAACAGCAGAGATAATCACTGGAGATTTTGAAAAATATTTTGAGATTTTTTATGAATTAGTAGATGGAACGGCAAAAAGAAATGGTTTCAGTATCCATCAGAAAAACTACTACGAGAATATTTTTCAAAATCTCTCCAAAACAAATTCTTATTTATCAATAGCGAGATATGGTCAAAAAATTTTGGCGGTTGATCTGATTATTGTTTTCGGGAAAATCGCCAACTATGTTTTTGGTGGTTCAAGCGACGAAGAAAGAAATCGTATGCCGACTTATTTGGTGCAGTGGAAAGCAATTTGCTATGCCAAGCAACTTGACTGTAATTATTACAACTTCGGTGGCATAGCCACCAAAAATAAAATATATAAGGGCTGGGACGGACTAACAACTTTCAAAAAGAAATTTGGTGGTCAAGAAATAACACACTCTGATTTTTTTGATGTCGTTGCAAATCAATTTTGGTATCGCCTTTACAACATTAGAAAACGCTTAAAGAAAATCAGATTATGAAAAATCTTCTGAAAAAATTATTGCCAGAAGAATTTGTTTTACTGTATCACGCTCTTGTGGCGATTTTTGCGACTTTGTATTATGGTTTTCCGTCAGAAAAGATGATTATTATCGGCGTAACCGGAACTAAAGGAAAAACATCAACAATAAATTTCATTTGGTCTTGCCTAACGGCAGGCGGATATAAAACCGGAATTATTAGCACCGCAAACATTCGTATTGGCGAGAAAGAATTTTTGAATAAATATCACATGACAATGCCCGGCCGTTTTACAATTCAAAAACTCATGGCGCAAATGGTAAAAAACGGCTGTAGGTTCTGTATCGTTGAAACAACCTCTGAAGGTATAAAACAATATCGTCATATCGGGGTGTATTACGATATGGCCATTTTTACCAATTTGTCGCCAGAACATCTTGAAGCTCACGGAGGAAGTTTTGAAAAATACAAACAAATGAAAGCAAAAATGTTTGCGGTGCTTTCCTCTCATAAAAAAGTTATGGGCGAAAAAAAGATTGAAAAATTTATCATTGCAAATAAAGACAGTGAGTATGCTGATTATTTTCTGGATTTCAAAGCCGATAAGAAAATTACTTTTGCTATAAACAATAAAGCGGACTATATTGCGAATAATATCCAAGAAATGGATACTGGCGTAAGTTTTGAGGTGGCAAAAGTAATTTTCAAAATCGGCATTTTGGGCAAGTTTAATGTTTATAACGCTTTGCCCGCTATTATCGTTTGCCGTCTTGTTGGTATAAAGGATGATCTAATCGCGAAAGGGTTGATAGAATTACAGACTATTCCGGGCCGAATGGAGAAAATAAACGAAGGGCAAAATTTCACAGTGTTGGTTGATTATGCCCACGAAAGAGAAAGTATCACGAATATTTTACAGACGGCAAACAATATGAAAAGGGCCGGGACAAAAATGATTATTTTGCTTGGCGCTGAAGGAGGCGGACGGGATAAAGCTAAACGACCAATTATGGGCGAGCTTGCCGCAAAGATGGCCGATTACGTAATCGTGAGCAATGTTGATCCATACGAGGACGATCCGAAGCAAATTTTGGAAGATATTGCTGTCTCGTCTGAAAAATTTGGAAAAATTAGAAACCAAAATTTGTTTGTTGTCGAAGATCGAAGATCGGGAATTAAAAAAGCCTTATCTCTTGCAAAGGAAAATGATGTCGTGTTGATAACTGGCAAGGGTGCAGAGCAATCTATCGAGATTGGTGGCAAGAGATTATCCTGGGATGATAGACAAGTTGTCAAAGAAGAATTAGTATCATTTATACAAAAATAGTATGGTTCGATCTAACTCACCATAAAATGGCAAAAACAGCTTTTAAAAAGAAGTTCGGTAGCGGACCGTACGACCCTACCTCTGGTGAACCGTATAAAGTAAGCAGGTCAAAGTTAGATCTTTTTACCGAGTGTCAGCGATGTGCATTTTTAGATATGAAATGCGGCGTAAAACGCCCTTCAATGCCTGCATTTACGCTGAATAACGCAGTGGATGAGTTATTGAAACGTGAGTTTGATATTCACAGAGAACAGAAATCACAACATCCGCTTTTAAAAAAGTACGGCCTTGATGCGGTGCCATTAGACGATGAGAGAATGGACGAGTGGCGCGACGCTCTGCGTCGCGGTATCCAGTATCATCACGTCCCTACAAACATTCTGCTCCGAGGCGGTATAGACGATGTGTGGGTTAATCCCGAAGGTGAGTTTATTATTGTTGATTATAAGGCGACTAGTAAAAAAATCGGTCCAAGCTCTGAAGACGACCTCTATGACCAATACAAGCGCCAGATGGAAATATATCAGTGGCTCTTCAAAATGAACGATTTTAAAGTTTCTCCAACTGGCTACTTTGTATATGTAAACGGCAAGTCGGACGCAAAGGCATTTGACGGGAAATTGGAATTTGATATTGAGCTTATCCCATATACGGGAAGCGACACGTGGGTTGAACCGGCGATTTTTGATTTGAAGGTAATGCTCACGGGCGACAGTATCCCGCCAGTCGGCATTTCTTTCGGCGGTGGCCCATGCGAATACTGCACCTACCGAGAAAGTGCCGACAAAACTTTCCAGTCACAGCACAAAAAACTTGACAAATAGGCATAGTGCGTAGTATTATTTCTTTTGGAATAAAGAAAGTAAGTCCTATCAACAAAGTCCTCAAAGGAGGTCAGAATGAGCACTAAACCGGAAATGAGAAAAGATGTTCCGGAACGAGTTTTAAGGAGGAATGTCTTGGATTTCTTCTCGCCACGACGGCTTGCAGAAGCGGGCGTCTCAACAACAAGTGAAATTACTCGAATCAGGAATGCACTGAATTTTGAAGAATTGGGTAGTGGAACTATGCGAAAATTAATCAAACGAAGTCGGCAGAAACGTGATTATCATGCGTGGGTCTATCGTTCAAATCCTGCTGCTCTGCTCCGATGGGGCCATGTGTACTTCCGAGATATCCCAGGCATCGGATTAAAGGCCGAAATGTGCCTAGTCGCCGCCATCAATATGGCTTAAGACCGCTCACAACGGAAACCGTTGGAGGGCGGTTTTTGTTTTATATTTTGTACATATCAAAATAAGACTACGACCGTGGTATTAATTTGATATCCCAATACAGCCTAAACCTAAAAAACGACTATACCCCAACTTGTGCCGACCGGTACATCTTAGTGGATACTATGATTTGTTCGTTTATATGCTATAACTCGTTTTATGAACGTAAAGATAGAACCGTCGTGGGAGGAGAGACTAAAAGGCGAATTCGAGAAGTCCTATTTTGCTGAGCTGACAAGGTTTGTGAAAAAAGAATACAAAGAAGGCACAGTGTATCCGGCTCCCAAAAACATTTTTCGCTCGTTTGATTTGTGTCCGTTTGATACAGTAAAAGTGATTGTTTTAGGACAGGACCCGTATCACGGAGTGGGGCAGGCGAATGGACTCTGCTTCGCGGTCAGCGACGGCGTACAAGTTCCACCATCGCTCCAAAATATCTATAAAGAAATCGCGAGTGATTGTGGATATCAGATGTCCACAAAACAGAGTGGGGACTTAACACGCTGGGCAGAGCAGGGTGTTTTATTATTGAATGCGACTCTGACTGTTCGTGCGCACAGTGCCGGCTCGCATCAGGGGAAGGGTTGGGAGCAGTTTACCGACGCCGTCATCCGCGCGCTGTCAGAACAGCGCGCGGGCATCGTCTTCATGCTCTGGGGCAACTATGCCAAATCAAAAGGCGCACACATAGACCGTAGTAAGCACCTCGTCTTGGAATCTCCGCACCCCTCACCATTTTCTGCGTATTCAGGTTTCTTCGGTTGTAAGCATTTCAGCAAAGCGAACGAGTATCTCATCGCTCATAACGAAACTCCAATTGACTGGCTCTAATTATTTCTGCCAGTAGGCTTTGAAGTTTACAATTTCTGATACCAGCTCTTCTGCGGTTTGTCCTTTGTAACAAATGTTTCGGTCGTCTACATACACAAATGCGATTGGTTTCCCCGGATTCGCGCCGAACAAGTCGTAGCGATTATTTATGTAATCAAATGGGATATCAAACTGCCCGCAATATTTTTTTAGGAAGTCATCACCGCGCGTGGAGTGGACCATGATCTTATACCCGTCTGTCTTGAGTCTACGTATAGCCTCTACTACTGCAGGAATCGGGTCCTGGATATGCTCCCCGTGAACAAATCCCGAATACGAGGCGATAACGCCATCAAAGTCAAAAGCTACTATGCGTGGTTTAGCGATATTCATATCATCAACAATACTATAACTAACTGGAATGTGATATGCTCTCCGAGTCATGAAGCGCAAGCGTTATACAAAAGCCGATTTTGCATGGACAAAATGGACAGAGAAGGACTTCAAACGCATTGCGACTGATGTCATTCGTCGCAAGAAGATTTCATATGCTGAAATAAGAGCCATTCCGGCAAATAAACGCACATTTGAAAACACAGTTTATGCTTTAGAAGCATCCGACGACCAATCGTCAGACGAGATGAGTCGTATAAGCATATTAAAAGAGGTCAGCCCGAATCCAAAAGTGCGTGTAGCTTCGGCAAAAGTGATTGAGGGATTACAGAAAAAATATGTAGAAATTGAGTACGACCCACGGATGTATGTGGCGTTAAAAGAATACGCGAAGAGAAAAGAGAAGATAAATGGTCCAGAAAAACTCCTATTTGAGGACATGATGAAAGGGTATGCGCGCATGGGCTTTGATTTGCCTAAGGCTAAACTCGCGAAGTTAAAGGCAAATATAAAGACGCTGGGCAAACTCGCACTCCAATTTGACCGGAATTTGAACGAATACAAAGACCACATTCTCGTTACAGATGCAGAGCTGGACGGACTGCCGGAGAGTTACCGAGCCAATCTGGCGAAGGTTGGGGGGAAATATAAGGTTACTCTCGTGTATCCGGACGTTTTCCCATTTATGGCCGGAGCGCATGACGAAGAGAAGAGGCGAGAGTTACTTGAAAAGTTTGTTCGCAAAGGTGGCACCGAAAACGTTGCAATTCTTAAAAAAATGTTCAGACTGCGAGCTGAGAATGCACAGATGCTCGGATATAAGACTCACGCGGACTACCAGACAGAACTTCGTATGGCGAAGTCTGCAAAGAACGTATGGAGTTTTATCAATGACCTAGAACGGCGGACCAAGAAACGTGTGGCAGAGGACCTAACAATGCTCCAGAACGACAAACGCCGACGTATCGGCGATGTGAAAGCTGTCCTAGGCGCGCACGATGTAGCGTATCTCTTCAAGCAAATCAGAAAAGAGAAGTTTGATATTGATTCAGATATTGTTAAAGAGTATTTCCCATTTGAACACGTCAAGCAGGCAACGCTTGATGCGTATCAGAAACTGCTCGGCGTTGTCTTCAAGTGGCGCTCTGATGTAAATCTGTGGCATAAGGATGTGCAAACATATGACGTATACGATAAGTCCGGCGATTATCTTTCAACATTCATTCTTGACCTCTATCCGCGTGAAGGGAAATACGGTCACGCTTGTGCTTCAGAGCTGACATATGGCCGACAAGAAGGCGAGATTTATCGCGCGCCACTTGCCGCGATGTTGGCCAATTTTCCGAAGCTAAGCGTCGCGAATCCGTCGCTCATGAGCCACGGTGAAGTAGAAGTATTCTTCCATGAGTTCGGGCACATCATGCACTTCACGCTCACTAAAGCACGTTATAGAGCACAAGCGGGTTTCAGTACGGCAATGGACTTTGTTGAAGCCCCGTCGCAAATGTTAGAAAATTGGGTGTGGGATGCTGGGATGCTCACACGGCTTTCAAAGCACTATAAAACTGGCCGTCCGATGCCAAAAGATTTAATAAAAAGAATTACTGATGCTCGTCTTTTCGGCGAGTCGTGGGGCGTGCGCAGCCAACTCGTACTCGCTTCGCTTGACCTCATTATTCATACAAAAGGCACAAAAAATCCGGTCGCATTATATGCAAAACTAGATAAAAAACTCATTGGCATCACTCCGCCTAAGCGTCAGCTCTGGATTGCCGGCTTTGGTCACATGGCACATGGATATGATGCAGGCTATTACGGCTATCTCTGGTCAAGGGTTTATGCCGAAGATATGTTCAGTCGCTTTAAGAAGGAGGGTGTGCTTAATTCTAAGACCGGTCGCGACTACCGACACTGGATTCTTGAAAAAGGTTCCAGCATGGAAGAAATTGACCTTGTGCGAGGATTCCTAAACCGCAAGCCGAATAACGAAGCATTTCTCAAATCAATTGGCGCCTAAATTGTGCTATCTTTTTAGACATGACCCCCATTAGAAAGCTCGGTGACTCGCGTTCAAACGGGGCAAGCGTCAATGAAGTGAGGAGTAAATACTTGGCCTTTTTTAAGGCGCGCGGGCACGCGGTGATACCGAGCGCGCCTATTGTGCCCGAGAATGACCCGACGACCCTATTCACCAGTAGCGGGATGCAGCCACTCGTGCCGTATCTGCTCGGACAGGAACATCCGGGGGGAAAGCGTCTCGCTAACTCACAACTCTCTTTCCGCGCTGAAGATATAGAAGAAGTGGGGGACAACCGCCACACGACATTCTTTGAAATGCTCGGCAACTGGTCGCTTGGAGATTATTTCAAACAGGAACAGCTAAAGTGGTGTTATGAATTTCTTACTAGTAAAAAAGAGGGGCTCGGTTTGGACCCGAATAAGTTGTACGTGACAACTTTTTCAGGTGACAAAGAAAGCGGTATGACGGCAGACACAGAGTCGGTAGAGATATGGAAAAAGATTGGCATCGCGAGCGACCATATGTTTACCTATGGCGCGAAAAAGAATTGGTGGAGCAGGGCAGGGGTTCCGGCGAAGATGCCTGCGGGAGAAATTGGCGGACCGGATTCAGAAGTTTTTTACGACTTTGGCACTCCGCATGACACAAAGTTTGGAGAAGAATGCCACCCGAACTGCGACTGCGGGCGATTTGTAGAAATAGGGAATTCGGTCTTTATGCAGTTTATAAAACAAGCTGACGGCACCTTCGGAGAATTGCCGAAACGCAATGTAGACTTTGGTGGCGGTCTGGAACGACTATCGGCCGCGGTAATAGGGAACCCAGACATATTTATGATAGATGTGTTTGATTCGGCGCGCGCTGTTCTTGAAAAGTATTCGGACAAGAAATACACCGATTCGCAATCGACTCGTTCGTTCAGAATAATTTTGGACCATACTCGTGCGGCTTCAGTCATGCTTGATGCTGGGGTTCGCCCTTCTAATACCGAACAGGGATACATTCTGCGGCGTCTTATCCGCCGTTCAATACGTGAAGCCGACAAACTGGGAATCAAGGGAGCAATACTCGGAGAGGTCGCAGGAGGACATGAGAACGAGTTCAATGCCGAAGAAGCACAGTTCAGGAAAACGCTCGCCAACGGCATGCACGAGCTAGAGAAAATGGGTAATAACATAGACGCCTTTATGCTCTTTACTACATATGGATTTCCAATTGAGTTGACTGAAGAAATTGCAAGAGAGAAGGGAATTGCGCTTGATATGGACGCAGTGAAGAAAAAAATGGAAGAACATCAGGCGCTCTCGCGCGCTGGAGCGGCGACTAAGTTCGCTGGAGGGCTCGCCGACCACGCCGAGCAGACTATTAGATATCACACGGCGCATCACTTACTCTTAAAAGCATTGCAAATAGTGCTAGGTAAAGACGTGCATCAACGCGGTAGTAATATCACGAGCGAACGCATGCGCATAGATTTTTCTTATGGACAGAAAATGACTGACGAACAGAGGGAAGAAGTAGAAAAAATCGTAAATGAAGAAATCAGTAAAGCTATCCCAGTAGAGAGAAAAACTATGACGCGAGAAGAAGCCGATAAACTCGGCGCCGAACACGAGTTCGGGGCTAAGTATCCGGATATGGTCTCTGTGTACATCATTGGTTCGTCGATAGAATTCTGCGGTGGTCCGCACGCGTCCAACACAGGCGAACTTGGACATTTTAAGATTATCAAAGAAGAAGCCACATCAGCCGGCGTTCGAAGGATAAAAGCTGTTTTATCCTAGACCGCACCCGCTTTGCCGACGAGGCAGGTCAAGGCAGTACTGGACACTTAATGCTGTTTGTCGTATCTTCCATCTAGAAGTTAACCATTCCCAACAACAGGAGAATAGCCATGGGACAGGTATTTACATGGGATTCAATACAAGCAGGGAGAATTCCGAAACAGGAAAGTTTCCATCGCGTCGCGTCTATGTTACGCGAGGCACTTTCAAAGAATCCGGCAATAATCAGCGCATTACTTTTCGGCTCGGTCGTCCGCGGAGATTTCAACATCCGTAGCGATATAGACTGCGTCGTTATCTACGACACGAGACAGGAAACTTGGGCAATGTTGGAATTGCACGACATCGACCAGATTGCGTACGAACTGCATGTGCCGATCAATTTTACGCCTTGCGACACGGTGTTGGCGAAGACTCGTCTGCATCATCTTGGTGTGTCCTTCGTCCGACACTTGCAGGCATCGATAGACGCAGGAGGACTCATCAAAGGCAGTCTCGTTGACTTACTTGCGCCGACGGCACCCGCTGAGCAAGAGATTGAATCGTACATCAAAATGAAAATGTTCAGCATGCAGACGGCGTTTGCGAAAATGGCTTCCTTCAACGAAGAGGGAGTCGTAAGGTTTCTTCGAAAGGCACTCGAAGCCTCGACACATGTCGCGCGTAAGATGCTCATATACGAGGGTACGCTGGGCGGAGATTCTAAAAAAGAAGTCCAGATGCGTTACGGGGAAACTATGCCGACATACCTTTCGGACCTATTTGACCATCTAATCGGGATAGATTCGTGGTACAGCTCACAACTCGAGCTACAACTGAAGACCCCGATACAAACGGCATACATGAAGACTCTAGCCGAGCTTCAGACAGAACTGCCAGTGGTGCTTGAATTTCTTCGTTCAAACATTCTTCGGCTCAATGCTCGTTAATCGTTCCGAAAAGGCCCGTCAATTGGCGGGTCTTTTTCTTTACAAAACATATTGGAGCAAAGCAGTGCTAGAATAAACAGATGAGTCCCGTTAGAAATCACGGACACTGCATCCCATCAAACTGGGAGGTCGATTTTATAAACCTTAATTACTTAGGTCACGCGACTGTACACAATCAGTCCGTGTCCTATTTCTAACGGGATGAGTTTTGCGAAGTCCATAGTACTTATAGACATCAGCGCCGGCTCGGTCGCCGGCGCGTATGCGCATTATAAAAAGGGCGAGATGCCAACTCTGCTCTATACTCAACGTTTGCCGATTGAACTTCACGACGGCGAACCGCACGAGACATCTATGTTGCGCACTTTTTCAACACTAGGCAACACTCTTATTCGCGAGGGAGCGCCGATTCTTATGCGCTCCACGGGTAGTGGGAGCGCGGACGCAATTCTCGTCTCCATAGATACTCCGTGGCAGGAAACGAAGATCCGCACGGAGTCTTTTGAACAGAAATCCGATTTTGTTTTTACAAAAAAAATGGTTTCTGCCGTGCTTGAAAAAACAAGCATTACGCCTCCGGGAAAGGTACTAGCCGACGAGAGCGTCATCGGTACGGTTCTTAACGGTTACGAAACGCGCGAGCCGTACGGGAGGAAGGTGCACAGGGCTTCGGTCATAATCCTTACCTCGCTTATTAAGCAAAAAGTTTCCGACGGAATCGTCACAGTTGCCAAAAGTTTATTTCATACTAAGAATATTTTTTCCATTGCTGGCAGTTCTCTCCGTTATCAGGCAGTACGCAGAATGTTTTCCCACGAGCGCGACGCGCTAATTCTTGACGCGATGGGGTCTCTGATATCCGTCGCTCTTGTGCGCAAAAACCTGCTGGTCGCCGTCGCCGAAGTGTCTGGCGTCGTTGCTGGCGACGATGATTTACGGATAAAAAAGATTATGGACGAATTTGCGGAACTGGCGAGACAGTATCCGCTGCCGCGAACCATATTCTTGTTGTCTCAAGAACGCGGCTCTTCTTTTTTGGAAGAGGCATTCAAAACGCCGAAACTTGGCGGACTCTGGCTCTCTGACAACCCGCCTAAGGTGGTCCCCGTTCTGGCGAGCCATATCACTGGCTTTGTACGGCAAATCACGACCACTCCTCCGGACCTCCCCCTTCTCCTCACGGCGTTTTTTTATCAACATGGCCCGTGAGGGGTGCTATACTACACTCATGCGTACACTAAACGACATCATCCCGCCGTCTCGCCGTAAGGAGATGGATTCAATTATTAATACTAACAATCAAGAACCCACGAATTTTTCTTCAGAACGGCCGCCGAAGTTCCCTTATGTGACGCTCGGTATCGTGGCTCTCGTTATCGCTCTGTCAATAGGTGCGTTATTCTATTTTTCTACCGCCAGAGTAGATGTAACCCCGAGCACTGTTTCTGCGGAGATCCAGAGCTCCTTCACCGCTGGCAAGAGCGACGGAGACCTGCCGTTTGAAGTCATTACTGCACAGAAAATCGCAACACAAAGCGTCAAGGGGAGTGGGACAAAGACCGTAAATTCTTCCGCCTCCGGCACTCTCACTATCTACAATACCCAAGCGAAGTCCCAAAGACTCATCACCAACACTCGCTTTGCGACCTCTGCCGGGCTCGTCTTCCGCATACGTTCGGCAGTGACGGTTCCCGGCGGTACTACTGCGAAGCCGGGCAGTGTAAATGCAAAAGTTTATGCCGATAAAGAAGGGAGTTCTTACAATATCGGCCCCTCATCTTTCACTATTCCCGGATTCGCCGGCACACCGCAGGAGTCCATGGTATATGCGCGTTCGTCAGGCCCGATGACAGGCGGAGCTTCCGGAACGGTACCTGTCGTGGATACTGCTCTTGAAGCGCAGACGCGAAGCGCGCTCGCCTCCGCTCTCGCTCCAGACCTTCTAGCGAGTCTGAAAGAGCAGACTCCCTCAGGATATGTGCTTATACCAGGCTCGGCGACAACAACCTATGAAGAAGTCGTTCCGACGGCTTCTTCTGCGGACGGCATGGTTGACATAAAAGAGCAGGGAACTATTACCGCTGTTGTCTTCCAGAATTCCGCGCTCGCGAAGAAGATTGCCGGCTCGGTCGCCGGTCTTAACTATCAAGGCGAACTCACTCTTTCTGGAGTTGACAACCTTTTGTTCGCCTCCGCCAATATGCCGAATTCCGGCACGTCTTCGTTCTCTTTCACTCTCGCGGGCACGGCGCCTCTCGTCTATACCATTGACCCTTCGCGCATAACGTCCGCGATTGCCGGCAAAACCCGTCCAGAGGCCAAGACGGCGCTGGATAACTATCCGGAGATTAAACAGGCCGTCATAATCCTCCGGCCGTTCTGGAGACAGACGTTCCCGCAGGACCCCGCTTCTATCAAGGTCGTGATTGACGGTTTATAAGACACCTGCTAGATTGATATGGTACCTGTATGGGAGTCGATTCATAAATGAGCGAAGGCGAAGAAATTAAGTCCACGGTAGAAGGTACCGTTGAGGAGGTATTGCCGAACTCGCTTTTCCGTGTTCGCCTCCCAGGAGCCGAGGAGGGAATGGAGGGAGAGCTTGTGCTTGCCTATCTCGCAGGGAAAATGCGTCTGCATCGCATCCGCGTATTGATGGGGGACAAAGTGGAGATGGTGCTTGACCCGTACGGTGGCAGAGCGCGGATAGTAAGGCGTTTAACTTAAGCACATTGGACGATGAATCCCGTTAGAAATAGCGGACGCCGTTCAAATGTTGTAGAATCATTAAAATTATTAGATACCAAAATTAATAGTGGGCTCCGCGTGACGGCAATGTCCGCGTCCTATTTCTAACGGGATGAAAGTCAAGGCGTCAATAAAAGTGCAACAGCCGGGAGACCAGCTCGTCAAGAGAGGCGGGCGCCTTTATCGTATTAATAAGAAGAACCCGCGCCGTAAGGCGCGACAGGGCTAACGCCAACTTTTAACTTACAGCTTCCAACTTACAACTATGAGAATCTCCGGCGTTACCATTCCCGATAATAAACAGCTAGCGTATTCACTACCGCTTATTTTCGGCATCGGGCCGGCGCGCGCCCGCGAGATTCTGAAAAATGTCGGAGTCAGTCCATCAAAAAAGGGGAGCGAAGTTACAAGCGAAGAGGAGCGGAAGATTCGCTCGCTCGCGGAAGGATTTACGATTGAAGGCGAACTTCGTCGAGAGATAGGCCAGAATATAAAGCGTTTGAAAGACATTCGTTCTATCCGCGGAGACAGACACGCGCGCGGGCTCCCGGTGCGAGGACAGCGTACCAAGACGAACTCACGCACTCGCCGTGGAAACGTCCGTAAGACGATGACCTCGGGCCGTCGTACGTTGGAGAAGACATAGTGCGATACAAATATGAAAACCCATGCGAATAATACGAATAATGAAAATACTTTTGCGAATTCCATTCGTATCATTCGCATGCCCGTGAGTTATTCGCATCGCACATAAATTATGGGTAAAAAACGTATAATCAAGAAGAGTGGTCGTGGAATGGACGCCGGGAGGAAGGAGCGCGCCATGTCTAAGGTTACAAAGCGCCACTTGGAGAAGGGAATTCTTCATATTGAAGCAACCTTTAATAACACGAAGGCGACACTTACAGACGATAAGGGGAATGCCGTCATCTCTTCAAGCGCGGGCGCGCTCGGCTTCTCCGGCGCTAGGAAGTCTACTCCCTACGCGGCGGCAAAGGTCGGAGAATTTCTCGGCGAGAAAAGCGCCACGATAGGACTGAAAGAAGTTACCGTCATTATTCGCGGTGTCGGCGCCGGACGCGAGTCTGCGCTCCGCGCATTCTCCGGCAAGGGTATCGCCATAAAGTCCATTAAAGACGTGACACCGGTCCCCCATAACGGTCCGAGACCGCCGAAACCGCGCCGCGTGTAATTATGTTTAATTAAATATGATTACTGGACCACGATATAAAATAGCCAAGCGCCTCGGCGCATCAGTCTTTGAAAAAGCGCAGACGCAGAAGTTTGCGCTATCCGCCGACCGCTCCGCTAAAAATAAGAAGCGCAGTCGCGGCCGCCAAAGCGAATACGGCAAGCAGATGCTGGAGAAACAGAAGGTGCGCATAACATACGGACTTCCTGAACGACAGTTCCGAAATTATGTGCGCAAAGCGCTCTCGGCGCACAGCGTCCAGCCGATAGAGCGCCTCCACGAACTTCTTGAGCTCCGGCTGGACAACGTCATCTGGCGGCTCGGTCTCGCGAAGACTCGCCGAGGCGCGCGCCAGATGGTGTCGCACGGGCACGTTCTCGTGAACGGTAAAAAGTCCCGTGTTCCGTCGCAGACGCTGTCGGTCGGCGACACTCTCGCCGTGCGCGAGGGCTCAAAGGAGCACGGCGTCCTTGTCGGATTCAGCGAGCGGTTTGCCGAGCAACCCCTTCCGTCTTGGCTCTCATGGAATGCCAAGAACATGGAAGGGTCCGTTAAGGAGAAGCCGACTGCCGTTTCGGCAGACCCGGCTGGCGACCTAGTCGCCGTGCTCTCGTTCTACACGAGATAGACATTTAAGTTTTTAAATGTTTAAATATTTAAGTATTAATAAAAGGTAATTACGATTGCGTTATGGAATACCACATCACACTTCCAAGTAAGCCGAGAGTTGTTTCTGAAGAAGGGCTTCAGGGCGTTTATGAAATAGATTCGCTTTATCCTGGCTACGGCCACACGCTAGGCAACTCTCTGCGCCGTATTATTCTCTCTTCGTTACCTGGGGCATCTGTCACACAAGTCAAAATTGAAGGCGTTCCGCACGAATTCGCTACTATTGACGGCTCACGCGAGACGGTCATGGAGATTCTCTTAAATCTTAAACGCGTGCACTTTGTCCTCCACGGCGACGAACCGCAGACCGTTTCACTTGTTGCTAAAGGTTCAGGCGAAGTAACGGCTAAAGATTTCAAACTCCCGAGCCAGGTTGAAATAAAAAATCCCGAACAGCATATTGCAGACCTATCCGGCAAGGCAACTCTGGAGCTGGAAGCGACTATTGAAAGAGGTCTCGGCTACGTGGCGCGCGAAGTGCTCACAAAAGATAAGGTTGACGTCGGAACCATCGCTCTGGACGCTACTTTCACGCCGATTCGCCGTGTGAACTACGAGGTAGAGAATATGCGTGTCGGCGACCGCACAGACTTCAACCGCTTGCGCATCCTTATAGAGACGAACGGCACAATAGCTCCGAGGGAAGCTCTTGAGAAATCTATTGAGACGATGATTCACCAGCTGAAGGCCGTCATCGGGTTCCAAGAAAACGAATCCGCTTCTTCCTCCGCCCCCGCCGAAGGCGGGTCCGCCTCCGGCGGAAAGATTAAGGTCACAGACCTTGAACTCTCTGCACGCATAACCTCCGCACTCACGGATGCCGGGATTAAGAGCGCGGCTGGGCTAGCGAGGAAGACTGCGAGCGCGCTTAAGGAGCTGGACGGGATAGGCGAGAAGGCGATTGAAGAAATCTCGGTCGCGCTAGCCGGCCACGGGCTGACCCTGAAGGGTGAATAATAAATATGGCGTACACGACAAAAGGACAAACATTCCACCGAGAAGCCGGTCAGCGCCGAGCGCTTCTAAAGTCGCTCGCGCGTTCGCTAGTTCTTGAAGAGCGCATCTCTACGACTGAAGCGAAGGCGAAGGCGCTACGCCCGTTTGTTGAACGACTCGTCTCATATGCCAAATTGAACACGCTAGCTAGCCGTCGGCTCGCCATTACGAAGCTCGGCGACAAAACGGCTGTGAAGAAGCTCTTCGGCTCAATCGGTCCGCGCTACGCTGAACGAAAGGGTGGCTATATTCGCGTGACCAAGCGCACAAAACGCGGAAGTAACGATGCCCGAAAGTTAGCTTACATTTCATTCGTATGACATTAAACACAAAACCGACGCCAACAACGCACATCATAGATGCGACCGACCGCACTCTAGGGAGAGTGTGTAGCGAGGCGGCGCATGCTCTGCTCGGTAAGCGCTCGGTACACTTCGCTAAGAATCAGGCTCTGCCGGTCACCGTTACGATAAACAATGCGAGCAAGCTCCATCTTCCGAAGCGCCGTACTGCTGGCAAGGTCTATACGCGCTATACCGGCTACCCGGGAGGCTTCTACGAGATGACAATGGACGAAATGCTCGCTAAGAAGGGTGTCGCAGAAGTTGTGAAGAAAACGGTAGACGGAATGATTCCGCGCAACAAGCTTCGCAAGCCTCGTATGAAGAACTTGATAGTCAACGAATAACTTTAACCTTATCCCTTACACCTTATGACTTCTTTTATTACTGCAGTCGGACGCCGTAAAACCGCAATTGCGAGCGTGCGCATGAGCATCGCGCCGAAGAGCAGTGTCACGGTAAACGGTAAGAGCCCGAAGGATTATTTTAAGACGGACCTGCGTGCGCTCGTCGCCATTGAGGCTCTATCCAAAGCGGAGAGTACAGATAATTACCGCGTCACCGCGCATGTCTCGGGTGGCGGTGTCTCCGCACAGGCAGATGCGCTTCGTCACGCCATCAGTCGCGCCATAGTTAAGGCGGAGCCGAAGACTCGCTCCGTCCTTAAAAAGGCGACCTTCCTCAAGCGCGACCCGCGCGCCAAGGAGCGCAAAAAGCCGGGCCTCGTCAAAGCAAGGAAGGCGAAACAGTGGAGTAAGCGATAACTGCTTATCGTTTACTCCTATCCCGCGAAGACGGGACAGGCCAATAGGGTCTTAAATATTTTGTTATGATAAAAGTGTGGAAATTCATTTCAGCGATCACGCGCTCTTGAAGCTTGGCCAACGCAAGATCTCGTTGAGTTTTGTGCGCGAGGTAGTGAAGTCTCCAGATCTGCGTTTACCCGGGAATTTTCCACGCGAAGAGTGGTATCGCCGTTTCGGAGTGCGCTATTTAAAGGTCGTCGTGGTACGCGAGCCAAAACAGATTGTTGTCGTTACCGCACATTGGGTAAAGAAAGTGCCACTGTGATATACTGCCGATATGAAGATTACGTATGATAAAGAAGTCGACGCGTTGAATGTCTCGATTCGCCCCGGGACGGTTGCTAAGACTATGGAGGTCTCTCCCGAGGTGTTTCTCGATGTCGACAAGAAAGGCCGCATCCTTAATCTGGAGATTCTCGGTGCGAAGGAAAAGGTTGGGGCTAGAAACTTCAACACGGTGAATATCGGCGGTACCATGGTTCCGATGTCCTCACTGGCGTAATAAATAAATCGGCTTATGCGGCGATGGGTGATGCGGCCGACTTCGCGCTCGCTATTGTTTCGGCGGAGCCGAAGACCCGCGCCGTCCTAAAGAAGGCGACCTTCTTCAAGCGCGACCCGCGTGCCAAAGAGCGAAAGAAGCCGGGCCTCGTCAAGGCAAGGAAACGTAAACAATGGTCTAAACGTTAGTTCATCAAAACGACCACGATACTCGGGGGCGCTTTCGTTTGCCACAACGCGTTTCCGCAGTCCAAACACATGAAATGGCATCTTGCATGTGCGGCCACCGGAAGGTGATTAGCCGCAATGCCATTTCTTGTGAGGGACAAGAAGGCCAAACAGTGGAGTAAACGCTAGCACCCATGTTGGACGTACGACGTCCAACATGGGTTTAAATAATGAATAGTGTCAAACACTCAATCTTGCGGAAGCCTCGCTTCCGCATATTCCACTACGCTATATTGTTTCCACATTACCAGAGCGGGAGTCTCAAATGTTATGGACTATCGTTAGACCCGTCGACATTACCAGAAGAGTGCAAAATAAGGTGGCCTCATACAGAGATTTGACAAGTAGCTTTAAAGGATATACAATTCAAATCAGATACGACGGAGTTCCAGCGAGGAGGAATCAATGACTGATTATTTGAAGAGGTGTGGCGATTGTGGTGGTAAAGGTCGGGTGTTCGATACAAAAACAAAAAGGGCCAACTGTTATTGCAATAAATGCAGTGGTAAAGGATTTATCTGCAGCATATGTAATAATACTGGCAGAGTGAGCGATGATCGTTTTACTATCCAGCGGCCATGCCGTTGCACAGATGCTGGATCTTGGGGGTTGATTGGATAGCCGACAATAACCTCGTACGGGCTACTTCTTGTTACAGGTAGCTCTTTATTGGGCAGAACAAGAACCGTTCCCTCATCGGTAGACCGGCGGACTAAACTCCGCCGGTTTTTTATTGCTTCACTATCCAAACTATGTACCGGTCGGCACATATCGTGGATACCTTGATTTATATGTTAGGGAGCGTAGAGTCGCTTTGGACTCAAACCATTGAGTACATTTATTCAGCCAACGACAGGAGGAAGTCATGAGTGATTTTGATGTTCGTTGTGAAAAGGCAAAAGAGATGTTGCGTCTATGGATGCTTCTCGTGCTGATGCCAGCCGATGATGAATCCAAGAAGGAAGAGAGTGTGCAATGCAAGAACAAAATCTTCGCTTTGCTGAGCGATCCACTGCAGGTCGGCATAGAACAATTGCTCACAAGTGACGAGCAGTCCTATGCCGCTAAACTGGATAGCGTTTTCAAATTGGCGTGTGCAATGTACGGAGATGATGCGCTCGACAAATTTGATCGAGCAACATTCCGTTCAGTAGTGGCTCAGAAAAAGGCAATTGTTGAGCACCGGCGTGAAGTAAGGGGCGGATGGTCACCGAGACCAGAGGTTCTGAACAGATAACAAAGGCCCTGCTCCGGCAGGGCTTTTTTTTGACTATAAACAAACTTTCAGGCATAGTAGGAAGATGCAAGAAGAGGATGACGTAAAGATTGAACCCGAATTAGCAGAAGAAGCGGGAGAAGTGCGACCAGAAGATAAAATCGCGAAGATGCGCGAGGAGTTGAGCGCGTGCAGGAAGGAGAAGCAGGAGTATATGGACGGCTGGCAGAGAGCGAAAGCCGATTATGTAAACGCGCTAAAACGCTTTGAAACCGATGCTAAAACATCAGAGTTAAGAGGTAAGGTACGGGCGGTAGAGACGCTTCTTCCGGCGTTTGACGCACTTGAACGCGCGAAAGAACACAGCGAGATACCGGATGGCTTCATGGCGATAGCGAAGCAGTTGGAGAGCGCGTTCGCTTCGCTCGGACTGGAAGAAATCGGGAAAATTGGAGAGAAGTTTAATCCGGCGATTCACGACGCTCTCGGACAAGATGCGACTGACACACTTGAAAATGATGACACTGTTACTGTAGTATTAGAAAAAGGCTGGAGAATAGGGGACGATATAATACGTCCTGCAAAAGTTCGCGTCAGTCACTTTATTAATAAATAATTTTTTAATTTATGGCAAAGATTCTAGGTATAGATTTGGGTACTACTAACTCCGCGATGGCGATTGTAGAGGGTGGCGAACCGCGCGTTCTAGAGAACGCAGAGGGCGCGCGCACAACGCCATCTATAGTGGCGATAGGGAAGACGGGTGAAAGAATTGTCGGCACATTAGCCAAGCGTCAGTCCATAACCAATCCTCTCAATACTATTTATCAAATTAAGCGGTTTATAGGGCATTCTTTTGACGAACCGAACGTGCAGAAAGATAAGGCATCCGTGCCGTTTGAGATACGAAAGGGTGAGACAGGCGGAGTAGAAGTAAAGATGACGGAGAAGTGGTATCGCTCTGAAGAGATTTCAGCGATGATACTCGGAAAGCTGAAGGCCGACGCCGAGACGAAACTTGGAGAGAAGATTACACAGGCGGTGATCACTGTCCCTGCCTACTTCAACGATGACCAAAGGAGCGCGACCAAGGCCGCGGGACAGATAGCGGGGCTTGAAGTATTGCGCATCATTAACGAGCCGACCGCCGCCGCTCTCGCATACGGATTTAATAAAAAGAAGGATGAAAAAATAGCTGTCTTTGACTTCGGTGGCGGGACATTCGATATCTCTATTCTAGAAGTTGGCGGAGACGTGATAGAGGTGAAGAGTACCGACGGCGACGCGCACCTCGGCGGTAAGGACATTGACCAGAAGATTATTAATTGGCTTGCGGACGAATTTAAGAAAGAGAGCGGGATAGACGTGCGGAGAGACGCGCTCGCGCGCCAACGCCTAGACGAGGCTGCCGAGAAGGCGAAGATAGAGCTCTCTAGCGCGATGGAGACGGAGATAAATATCCCGTTCCTCACTTCAGATGCGTCTGGCCCGCGTCATATGCTGATTAAGATGACGAGAGCGAAGCTGGAGGATATCTCTGGAGAATTTATCCAAAGAGCGATGGACATCACCAAGCGTGCGATGGAGGCATCGCCGTTTAAAATTGGCGATATCAACGAGGTAATTCTCGTGGGCGGGCAGACTCGTATGCCGAAGATGCAGGCAGAGGTTGAGAAATTCTTTGGCAAAAAGCCGAACATGACTGTTAATCCGGACGAAGTCGTCGCCATCGGCGCCGCCATTCAAGCGGGCATTCTTCAGGGCGATGTGAAGGATATTCTGCTCGTGGATGTCATTCCACTTTCACTATCAATAGAAACGATGGGCGGAGTGGCGACAAAACTTGTTGAGAGAAACACTGCGATACCTACTTCGCGTTCACAAACTTTTTCCACTGCAGCGGATAACCAAGCATCAGTAGAGATTCATATCACGCAGGGCGAGCGCGCGATGAGCGCCGATAATAAGTCGCTCGGTAAGTTTATGTTGGACGGCATCCCGCCGGCGCCGCGCGGTATGCCACAGGTAGAAGTGAAGTTTGATATTGACGCTTCCGGAATCCTCACGGTCACTGCCAAGGAGAAGACTACGAGTAAAGAGCAGAGCATTCGCATTGAAGGCTCCACCGGCCTCTCAAAGGCCGATATTGAGAAGATGGCGGCCGATGCCGAGACGCATGCCGCCGATGACGCGAAGCGTAAGGATCTCGTAGAGGCGCGGAACATCGCCGACCAAGCAGTGTATGCCGGAGAGAAAGCGATTAAAGAACACGGAGAAAAAGCTGGCGCAGAAGTGGTGAAAGAAGTGCAGGACAAGATTGATGCACTTAAGACTGCGCGCGCGAGCGAAGATCCTGGGACTATTAAAACCGCGACAGAGGCGCTCTCGTCCGCACTCATGAAAATTGGCGAAGCAATGGCCAAAGCCGCCCAGACCCCGCCTCCCGCAGGCGAAGCCGGAGGTCCCGACTCTGGTGGAGGGACTCCAGCAACCGACGCCGAGTTTAAAGAGAAACCATAATTTGATATAGCCAGCAAATAGGTCGCGTGGCACAGAGCTTGCTTTGTTGCGTTCCGATCTATATAGTTCGCGTGGAGGCAGAGTTGAAATTCCGACAACCCGTTATTCAGGAGTGATTATGTATACCAAGCCGTCATCAAAGCTACTCGAACAAATTCGAGCGGCTCAGACTAGCGAGCAACGAGAGCGGCTCGCATGCGCGTATCATTTTGGAATTGACCCGTTGCAAATCAGTTATGTAAAAACCAAAACAGATGGCGGTGGGCATTTCACCGGTCTCGATGTGATATTGAACATCGATACTGGGCGCCGCGTAGGCCAGTTCATCAACATAACACTGGCTACAGCAACCATTGACTCCAAGACCCACAATCATGGTTACTGTTCGAACTGCGATATTTTGTGGTGGTGGCCAAGGGTCCTTGGGAAACGCGATTTCCGTATACTGGACAGGTATAGAGGGCCACACTGCGTTTATTGTCGCTCCTTGCTGAAATCAACGCGCCATGCCAGTTTTAGGAACTGGCTCGGCGCGCCCAGAGAAGAAGTGTTGGGTGGATAAGCTAACGAATGGTATGAGGCGAGGCGATGCGGTGCGGGGATAAAATCCTGCGCCGTTTTTGTTTTTGCATATCGAGTGTTCGTTATCTTATACGACCGTGAGGAATAACGAACATACGTTTTTGAGCAAGATTTACAAATGCGGGAATATATTTTATACGCTATAATAGGCGAATGGAAATTCTGATTGCACGCGAGTCGGTTGATAAGGAGACGCTTGATGCGCTCGCGAAGGAGTGGCACGTTTCGCTTGTGAAGGGTGTTGCCGACATCTCGCGTGGCATCATCGCGCTCGGCGGGGAGTGGCATATGGACGCGAATAATCGTCTGATTGAAGATGGGTCGGAGCAGAAAAATCTCTGGGGTTTTAACATCTATCAGAAGGAGTACGGAGATAAGGCAATTGAATATAATTCGCTTATCAACATCCGACCGATGCAGGGGAATAGAAGTATGGAGATTATGGACGAAAACACGCGTAAGGCGGTGCGTAAGGTAGTGGCGCTCGCAGTCCCATTTCTCGGCCTATGACGCGTGGCGCAACATTCTATTTCGCAAATCTTGGCGCAGATGTTTCTCGCTGTATAACTGCAGCGAAACAGGGTAATGAGACGCGCTATGAAGATTCTCTACTGCGCGCGTACCGAACGCTTGAGGAGTTGCATAAAACTGGGAGGCCTGAAGCATACGAAGAGGGTCTCCTTATGCTCCGTGGCCTAGCCATCGCGCGCGAGACGCCAGATTCACTCGCGTCCTTTCAAACATCTCTCGACTCTCTCATCAGCCCATTCGCTTCTCGCCTCGCCGCTTAATTCACACGTGAGCAGCAGTGTTCGTTATCTCATACGACCGTGAGGAATAACGAACAAGAATGGTTTCTTTGTTTTGCATACAAAAAGGAGTAGGAGTATAATCACAGCACATGGTTCGACCATGCTCACCATAAATGGCCACTACAAAGGATTACTACAACGTGCTGGGGGTGGATAAGAGGGCGACACCGGACGACATTAAGAAGGCGTTCCGTAAGCTCGCGCATAAGTATCATCCCGACAAGGGAGGTACTGACGAGGCGAAGTTTAAGGAGATTACCGAGGCTTACTCTGTTTTAAGTGATGATAAGAAGCGTCGCGAGTATGATACGTATGGACAGGCGTTTGCCGGTTCGGCAGGCTCACGGCAAGCAGGCAACCCGTTTGGAGGTTTTGACTTCAACGGCTTCCAGCAGGGATTTGGTAATGGCGGAGTGGATTTTGATTTCGGCGATATTTTCGGCGACATATTTTCCGGCAGAGGTGGTCGCACACAAACTCCGCGCGGTCGTGACATATCCATTGATATAGAGGTCTCTTTTAAGGACGCAGTGTTCGGCACGAGTCGTAATGTCTTGATTGCAAAAGTTTCTACTTGCACGCTCTGTCGCGGGAACGGAGCGAAACCCGGTACTGAACTGGAGAAATGCACGACTTGTAACGGGAGCGGTCGCGTTCACGAGACACGCAATTCTATTTTGGGACAATTTACCTCTGTGCGCGCGTGCAACATCTGCGACGGAAACGGGAAAATCCCGAAAGAGAAATGTCCTGAATGCAAAGGTCACGGCACTCTACGCCGACAAGAAGAAATTAAAATAAATATTCCAGCCGGCATAGACCACGGAGAGATGATACGCATGACCGCACAGGGCGAAGCTATTAAAACCGGAGTCGCTGGCGATTTGTATGTAAAGGTTCATGTGAAGCCTCACGCGATATTTCGCAGAGACGGCGTGAATCTTATTATGAACCTGCCTGTTAAGCTCACCGATTCTCTGCTCGGCACGACCGTCTCAATAGAAACGCTAGAAGGGAAGACGCTGGAGGTAAAAATCCCGCCGATGAAGCGCGCTGAAGAATTACTGCGCGTGAGAGGAAAAGGTATTCCAGTAGACGGTTCTCGAGGCGACCTCATCATCCGCATGGAAGTCGCTCTCCCGCACAAACTCTCCGCCAAAGCTCGCAAGTCTCTAGAAGACCTCAAATCTGAAGGGCTCTGAGCCCAGTATAAAGGGGCAAGTATAAAGTAGTTAGTGAATTCCCCTTATACCTTATACTTAATACTATATACTACTCATATGACCGCAACAGACGGACTAGCGAAGGTGAACGAGCTGGCGACGACTTACGCCTTTACGGCATGGAACGGCGTAAGTGATTTTCTTATTATTATAATTCTGTTCAGCGTACTCTTTCTTTTTGCGTGGTATGTCGGGCGCGCCACTCTCGTTTCTATTCTTATGGCGTTCTATGCCGGCTTTGCGATTTACAAGACGTTTCCGTATATGTCATATCTGCCGACTGCTCCCGCGATGACGGCGCTCCTCGCACAAGTCGCCCTCTATGCAGGCCTCACACTCGTTTTCTATATCATCCTGCGCCGTGTCGTCGTCTCTGACTTCCTTTATGTAGGTATATTTGGGACGATAATTCTTTCATTCCTCGGCGCCACCTTTATACTCGCACTCGCATTCCACGTATTCCCGGTTGCCACTGTTTATACATTTACTCCGGCAGTCGCCGCACTCTTCGCTCCCGTCAAGTATTTCTTCTGGTGGTTCTCTGCTCCCGCCGTCGGTCTCTTCTTCCTCGC
>ERZ1292640.809-Hain-H43-02um-R1-809-length-26070-cov-9_pt1 | contig 26070 bp, 24 predicted proteins | sample MGYA00564404_ERZ1292640 | MGnify/ENA primary metagenome ERZ1292640 (study PRJEB36523, sample SAMEA6512636) | groundwater metagenome | collected 2019-01-08 | study: AquaDiva: Metagenomics assemblies of 32 groundwater samples | reverse complement strand
GACGTGCGCGCCAACACGACGCAGGCCGTGCCCGATGGCAGCGACGGGTGGGGCCAGCGCTTTTGCCTGACCGGTCACAAGTGGTTTTTCTCGGCGCCCATGTGCGACGCCTTCCTGGTGCTGGCCCAGGCGCCCGCAGGACTGAGCTGCTTTTTCATTCCGCGCGTCCTGCCGGACGGCAGCCTCAACACGATCCACATCCAGCGCCTGAAAGACAAACTCGGCAACAAGGCCAACGCAAGCTCCGAAGTCGAGTTCAATAGCGCCACCGCCTGGCTGGTCGGCGAGGAAGGCCGCGGTGTGCCGCAAATCCTCGAGATGGGCACCATGACACGGCTGGACTGCGCACTCGGCACCAGCGGCCTGATGCGCCAGGCGCTTTCCATTGCGCTGAACCATTGCGCCCAGCGCGAGGCCTTCGGCAAACCGCTGATCACCCAGCCGCTGATGCGCAACGTGCTGGCCGACCTGGCGCTCGAATCCGAAGCGGCCACCGCGCTCGCCATCCGGTTGGCCCGGGCCTTTGACCACAGCGCCGACCCTCACGAACAGGCGATGGCGCGCCTGCTCACGCCGGTCGCCAAGTTCTGGATCTGCAAACGCGGCAGCCACTTTGCGCAGGAAGCCATGGAATGCCTGGGCGGCAACGGGTATGTGGAGGAGGGCGGCGAAGGCATCATGGCCCGCATCTACCGCGAGATGCCGCTCAACTCGATCTGGGAAGGTGCCGGCAACATCATGGCGCTGGACCTGTTGCGCGCCTTGCGCAAGGCCGATGCCGCCGCCGCACTGGCGCAGGAACTGGCACCCGCCCAAGGAGCCCACCCGGCGCTAGACCGGCTGGCCGCGGCCTTGCCGACCCGCGTCGAGGAGATGGCCAACGAAATGGAGGCCCGGCGCCTGGCGCAGGACGTGGCGCTGGCCGTGCAGGCCGCGCTGCTGTACCAGAGCGCCCCCGCCACCGTGTTCGAGGCTTTCTGCGATTCACGGCTGGGCGGCGACTGGGGCCAGGCTTTCGGCACCCTGGGCGCCGACGTGGACTTCGACGCCCTGATCAACCGCGCCATGCCGCGCTGATGCGCTGACCTTTCTGAAAGAACCACCATGGCCGACCTGATTCTTCACCACTACCCGAACTCGCCCTTCTCGGAAAAGATCCGGCTGATCATGGGCTACAAACAACTCGCCTGGAAGTCGGTGGTCATTCCGGCCCTGATGCCCAAGCCCGACGTGGTGGCGTTGACCGGCGGCTACCGCAAGACACCGTTTTTGCAGGTCGGTGCCGACATCTATTGCGACAGCGCGCTGATCGCCGATGTGCTCGAGCACCTGCAGCCCGCGCCTTCGCTCTACCCCGAGCCGGGCAAGGGCTTGGCGCGCATCATCGCGCAGTGGGCCGACAGCACACTGTTCTGGGCCGCCATGGCGCACAACCTGGGCTCCAAGGGCGCAGCCCACATGTTCGCAGGCGGGCCGCCTGAGGCGGCCCGGGCGTTTGGCGAAGACCGCAAGGCCATGAGCGCGGGCATGGTTCGCCTGCGTCCGGCCGACGCGGCAGCAGCCTACAAGTCCTACCTGCGGCGCTTGTCGGACATGCTTGACGAACAGCCGTTCCTGCTTGGCCAGGTACCCTGCATCGCCGACTTTTCCGCCTACCATTCGCTGTGGTTCACGCGGGTGCGCACGCCCGTGGTCGCCGACATTCTGGCGCACACGCCGGCGGTGATCGACTGGATCGACCGCATGAGTGCCATCGGGCAGGGCACGATGGAGAAGTTTGACGCCGCCAGCGCGATTGCCCTGGCGGCAGCGGCGCAGCCCATGGAACCTGGTCATGGCCTGCTGCGCGACAGCACCTTCCAGGACGAACATGGCATCCCGCTCGGCAGCCGCGTCACGGTCACGGCTGAAAGCTTCGGGCCGGAGCCGACCGAGGGTGAGCTGGTTGCTGCGACACGCACGCACTACACCTTGAGCCGCACCGACGACAGGGCTGGCAAGGTGCATGTTCATTTCCCGCGCATCGGTTACGCGCTGAAAGCCGTCGCACCGGCATGAGCGGGATCACCTGGCGGTCTGTCCCGTTTGCAGCGCTGACCACCACCGAGCTTTATGACATCCTGCAGCTTCGCACGGAAGTTTTCGTGATGGAGCAGGCCGGCATCTATCAGGACATGGACGGAGCAGACCACGCGGCCGTGCACCTTCTGGGTACCGCCGATGGCGGGCTGGTAGCCTATGCGCGCTGCTTTCCCCCCGGCGTGAAGTTTGCCGAAGCGAGCATAGGGCGCGTCATCACCCGCCAGATCCTGCGCGGAAGCGGCCAGGGCCACGAGCTCATGCGTCAGGCCATCGCCTGCGTAGTTGAGCAGTGGGGTGCGCAGCCCATCCGTATAGGCGCGCAGGCACGGCTTGAGAAATTTTATTTGCAGCACGGTTTTGCGAAAGCAGGAGACCCCTACATCGAAGACGGCATTCCGCATGTGGAGATGCTGCGACCCCTTTCATTTCAGGAGCAAACATGATCAGTGACCTCAAAGGCAAAACAGCCGTTCTCACCGGCGCCGGCTCAGGCTTCGGCCTCGAGTGCGCACGCATAGGCGCACGGCTCGGCATGAACCTCGTGCTCGCCGATGTGCAGCAGGATGCGCTCGACAAGGCCGCGGCTGAAATGACGGCCGCCGGCGCGCAGGTGCTGGCTTTCCGCCTCGACGTGTCCAAAGCCGCCGAGGTCGAAGCGCTGGGCGCCGCCGTGCTGGCACGTTTCGGCGCGCCGCATTTTGTCTTCAACAACGCCGGTGTCGGGGCAGGGGGTCTGATCTGGGAGAACACGCTGAAGGACTGGGAATGGGTCATCGGCGTCAACCTCATGGGAGTGGCGCATGGCGTGCGCGTGTTCACGCCCATGATGCTCGAAGCCGCCAAAAAAGACCCGGCCTGGCAGGGCCACATCGTCAACACCGCGAGCATGGCCGGGTTGCTCAACGCGCCCAACATGGGCATTTACAACGTCAGCAAACATGCGGTGGTGAGCATGAGCGAAACGCTGTACCAGGACCTGGCGCTGGTCACCGACCAGATCAGCGCCTCGGTGCTGTGTCCCTTCTTCGTGCCCACCGGCATCAGCCAGAGCCAGCGTAACCGGCCCGATGAGTTGCCGGCCGCCAGGCCGACCAAAAGCCAGCTGATCGGCCAGGCCATGAGCGACAAGGCGGTCGGCTCCGGCAAGGTGACGGCGGCCGACGTGGCGCAAAAGGTGTTCGACGCGATCGCCGCCAACCAGTTCTATATCTACAGCCACCCCAAGGCTATTGGCTCGGTGCAGACGCGGCTGGAAGACATCCTGCAGGCGCGTAACCCGACCAACCCGTTTGCGCACAAGCCGGAGATTGGCGAGGAGCTCAAGAAGGCCTTGCGCGAGGCCTGAAGGAGAGGCGTTCATGCTGACCGCCACCGCGCTGCAGTCCGGCCCCATCGAGGTCGTTGACTACCGCTGCAGTACCGGTCCCGACGCCAGGCCTTTCACCGAGGTGCACAGCGGCTACTCGGTGTCGTACGTACGCAAGGGCAGCTTCGGCTACCGGGTGCGCGGCGAGTGTTATGAGCTGGTCGCCGGCTCGGTGCTGGTGGGCCACCCGGGCGACGAGTTCATGTGCACACATGACCACCATCTCTGCGGCGACGAATGCCTGGCTTTCCATCTCTCGCCGGGTCTTGTCGACCTGATCGGCGGCGACGCCGTCACCTGGCGCACCGGCGGCCTGCCGCCTTTACCCGAACTCGTGGTGCTGGGCGAGTTGGCGCAGGCGGCGGCCTGCAAGGAGAGCGATGTCGGCCTGGACGAAGCCGGCCTGTGGTTCGCCTCCCGTTTTGTGGACGTGGTGACAGGCCGCAAGCAGATGCCGCAGCGCGCCACGGCCAGAGACCGCCGGCGCGCCGTGGACGCGGCGATGTGGATCACCACCCATTCGCAGGAAGACATCGCCCTGGCCCACGCCGCCAGCCAGGCGGGCTTGAGTCCGTTTCATTTTTTGCGGCTGTTCTCGCGAGTACTCGGCGTCTCGCCGCATCAGTACCTGGTGCGCTCCCGGCTGCGCCACGCTGCGCGGCTGCTGGCCGGCGGCGACCGGCCTGTCACCGATGTGGCGCTGGACGTCGGGTTTGCCGATCTCAGCAACTTCGTGCGCACCTTCCACCGCGCGGCCGGTGTCTCGCCGCGTGCCTTCCGCCAGGCCGCGAGAAAAGGCCTGAAAGGAGAGCGCAAGATTCTCCAAGACCGCATGGCCGCGCTGCTCGATGATGACCGCTTGATCCACTCTTCAAGCAGGAAATCACCATGTACGACCACTTCGGCATAAAGGTCAGGGACCTCGCAGCCAGCATCCGTTTCTACGAAGCCGCTCTCGCACCCCTGGGCCATGTGCTGGGCTCCCACGACGACAGCTACGCCGGCATCGGCCCGGCCGACGCACCGGCCTTGTGGCTTTATGCGTCCCAGGGCGCCAAGGGTCCCGGCACCCACATCGCGTTCCGAGCAGCAAGCCACAAAGCCGTTGACGCCTTTTACAAGGCCGGCCTGAAAGCCGGTGCCAGCGACAACGGCGGACCCGGCCCGCGTCCGGATTACAGCCCGACCTATTACGCCGCCTTCCTGATCGACCCCGACGGCAACAACGTCGAAGCCGTCTGCCCCTGAAGCCGGGACACGGGACGGCGGCTTTCCAAGGGGTTTTGTCACCGCCCTCAGGCGGGCTGAAGTGCAAACGTCACCTTGACGGCGGGGGCAACCTGCCTTCGTCCGGCAAGACGCGCGCTGGCGCTGACCGACGTCGGGAAGGTCAGAAGCTGAAGGGGAATTTGACCCCGATGGTGATGTCCGGCGCGTCGGCGGTGACGCCGATGCCGAGGTTGAATACCATGGACCGCCGGTCCGACAAGGCATAGGTCACGCCGAAGTTGAGCACGCCGGCGCTGGAATCGCTGCCGTTGACGGTTTGCCAGTCCTGGCCCTGCTGGCGGATCCGTGCCTTTCTTGCAAAACGGTGCGAATACGAGGTGCTCAGACTCATGCGTTCGTTGAGGGCAAAAGCAAAACCTGCGCCCAGCGAAAACTGGTCACCCAGCCTGACGCTGCCCGGCGTTCTCGTGTTCGGGTCCGAACTGATATCACTGAAGCTGCGGTCAAAGTGGTGGGTGTAACCCAGGTTGGCAAACAGGATGGCCGGGTCCACCGTCTTGATGAAACTCACCCCGGCCGAAGCCGCCCACACGCCATTGCCGGTCGGCAGCTTCTCGGGAAGCTTCAGGTTGCCACCCGAATCCGGTGAATCCTCGAACTTGATGCCATAGGGGCTGGTGCCGGTCGGTGCCTTGACGCGAAAGTTGAGCACGGTGTCAGGGTGGTCCGCGCCTTCCTGGATCAGGCGGTAGAACACACCCGCACTGACATCACCCACATCGCCGTTCGAGACATTCCTCTCGGCCACGGCCGAGGTGCTGAAACCCGCGCCGACCGAGGAAAAGGCGGAGTAGCGGTACAGGTAGGGTACGTTGAGGTCGAACTGGAGCCGGTCCGTCGGCGCATAACGCCCCGTCAGGTCAAAGGTCAGGGTGTCGGCCTTGATGCGGTCTAGATTGATCTGCCCCAGAAAAATCGCATCCAGCGCCAGAAATCCATTGAGAAAAAGGTCCCGCCGGTTCGAGTGGGAATAACTCACGCCCGTTTCCAGGGTGAACTTGCGGTCGAACATGGCGCTCTGTTCGCGGTACACCGCCTCGGCACTGCGCGAAGCGGGTGCTTCCCGAACCACCTTCTCTGCGCCGCTTCCCTCTGCGGAAGCAGAAGCCGGCTCCCGGCTTGCGGAAGCGTCAGGCTGGGCGCCATCGGCCGTTCTCACCATGCGCGCCTGGCCCGGGCTGGCCGCCTCCAGCTGCTGCAAGCGCGTGGCCAGCACCCGCAGCGAGGACTGGTGCGTGTCCACGCGCTGGGTCAGCTCCTGGATCTGCCGGCGCAACTCAGCCACTTCGCCATCGTTGTCCGCCAGACAAGCCAGGGGGAGGCCGGTTGCCAGGGTCAACACCAGGGGCCGCAGCGGAAAAAAACGTCGCATAAGATCTCCCTCATCAGTTTTTTCGATGGCCACTATGGACTGGCCGCCGGAAGGCGGTGCGCCCCTTTCAGCGCCCCGTGCGACCCGGACAGCTCAAAATGCGCCGCTTTGCGGCATCAGCTTCATTCCCAGCAACTGGTTGCCCGACGGGGATGCCGGTCCAGACTCAGAATTCATCTGGACATTGAGATTGATCCTGTTTTGAATCTGGTTGACGTCGCCACCCAACTGCACCGACTGCAACACCTGTCCCCCGCCCATGCCCACCTGGCGAATCTGCTGCATCGCCCGTCCCTGGTCCGGCACCGCGACGGCGACATTCATGCCGTTGCTGCCCAGTCCGACGGACGCCACGCTGCCACTGGCCGTGGTGGTGGACGCCGAGAGCTGGCCGGTTGAGAGGGGCTGCTGGGCGGATTGCCCCGATGTGTTCTGGACGTTGATGCCTATGGTGTTGGTGATCCCGTTCGAGGTGCCCGCCACCTGGATGTTCTGCACCACGCCGGTAACGTCCTGCAGCCCTCCGCCGCCGCCGGCGACCGCAGAGCCCTGACCGGCAGAACCTCCCATGGCTGCCTTCTGCTCCACGGTGATGGTCGGCACAAAGCTGACCTGCGGCGTGTTGCCGGCCAGATTGATCTGCAGCACCCCGGACGCGGTGATGGACTGGCCAGAGGACGCCAGCCACTGCGTCACCATTTCGACACCGAAGTACATGACTTGTCCGGCCGCCACGAATTTGCCGCGCATGTGGCCGAGCTCATCGTCCGGAACGACGGCCGCGTGATCAAACACATTCAGGTCGGGCGGCAGCGCGGCGCGCGCCAGGGGCAGGGTCACCAGGGCGCCTGCCAGTGCCGCCACCAGTGTCCGTTGTTGCCACGACCTGCAGCCGGCCGCAGGGTGCGGCGGCTTGTTGTGCCACGGCTTTTTCTTTTGCGCCGTGGCAAGCGCCAATGAATAAATGGTTCTTGTCATCACATGTCCCCTCAAACTTCAGGACAGCTTGCTGTCCGTCGACCGAAGACCATCCCGTTGCTCATACGTTGCGCAGCGCCTCAGAACAGCTCTGCGGCGGAAAATCCGAATTCCAGCAGCTGGGCATCCGTCAGTGGCCGCCACGTGTCCATGGTGCTGCGTGCCGTCAGCGGCTCGCCGGGCCGCAAAAGCACGGTGTCACGTTCAAAGCCCTGGCCGATGACGGCGAACACCACCCGGTTCCAGCCGCTCACAAACTCCTGCTTGGCGACGACGCGGTTGCCCAGCGCTGGATCGGCCAGGTAGACCTTGTCCGGTGTCGTTTTCTTGAGCACCACAAAATGTTTGTACCCCCGGATATCCAGCAGCACGATGGTGGGCACCTTGATCTTTTCCAGCATCTCCGGCGCCATGTTGTAGCCACGGCCGCGCATGCCCCTGGCCTGCACGTAATTTTTCAGGTCGAGCAGGGAAAATCCCTTCTCCCTGACGATGGCGGGATCACTGACCAGGAGCAACCCCTGGATGACCTCGTCTTCGGTCAGCTTCTGCCCATAGGCGTAATTGAGGATGGTGGCCAGCGCCGCCGCACCGCAGCTGAAGTCGGTTTTCTGCGGCACCATGTCCACATACCGCAGCTCCCGCATGCTCAGCACGTTCTTGTGGATGGCGCCGGCACCGGGAATCACGCCACCGAGGCCAACCGCACCGGCCTGGCCCGCCACCGGCAGGCAGGCCAGGGCATGGCCCAGCAGCCACGCGGCAGGCTGGATCCATTGGTGGCTTGCAAGGGTCACGACGGCTCATCCTTGTCCGGCTGAACGCCTTCGGCCGCCGGGGGGGCGGCCGAAGGTTGATCCAGCAACGGAACTTCAGCGGCGCAGCGCCTCGCCGCCACCGCCGTTGGTGCCACCGGCGTGAGTCGCCGACACAGCCATACCGTTGTATTGCTGGTTGTTGGTGCCCGATGCGATGTTCACGCCGATATTGCCCGCCGCGCCCATCAAGGCGTTGCCGCCCAGCGACGACGTGTTGGTTGTGGCAATGCTGACGCGGGTCACGACGGGGATCATGCCTGTGACCGAGCCGCTCAATGCAATGTCACCCTGCTCATTGAAGCTCAGGGCGCCGCCGGCGCTGGAGTCGCCGTTGGGTGTGCCGTTGGCGTTCAGGCCGGACGAAGCCTGGCGACTCTGGGCGCCCTGCACGTCGCTGTCGAGGTCGATGTGCCCGGTCTGGGTGCCGCCCGGGTGGCTGGCACCTGTCCAGGTGTCGGGGTACTGGTTACCCTTCTGGTCGGAGATGCCGGCATAGATACCCCGGGACTGGAAGGCCAGGTCCACCGGAACCATGGTCACGACTTCCCGCTGCTTGGGCGTGTTGGAAGTGACGTTGTGGTCGTTCATCTGCTTGACCGCCACCGTCGCCGTAGCCATGCGTGCAACCGCGACAGACGCCGCCAGGTCGTTTTTCTGCTGGTTGCTGTTGCCGGCGGAGATGTTGACCCCGATGTTGCCGGTCGCATTCTGCAACGCATTGCCGGCCAGGGACGCGGTGTTGGTGTTGCCGAAGTTGATGGCCCGGTTGGCCTGGACATCCTGGCGTGCAAAGATTTCAGCGTCGGACGAACCGAACAGGAAGCTGGCATCGGATGCGGACAGCGCGGCAGAATTCGCCTGCTGGTTATTGTCGCCGGCCGTGACGTTCAGGCCGATATTGCCTGCTGCGTTTTGCAGGGCGTTGCCGTTGACCACCGACGAGTTCGTGACTTCGTCGTTGGCGACCTCGTTGAGGTAGTTGATCTGCTTGTCGTCAACCACGGCGGCAGAGCTCGAGTCGACCGCGATCGCACCGCCAACCTGCACGTTACCGCCAACGTTGACGTCCTGCCGGTAGCGCAGGTCTTTCTCGATGTTGACCCGGGTGCGGTTCTCCGTGGAACTGCTGTCCGTACTGACACTGGTTGCCGACGTGGACTTGCTGTCCTGGGGGCCTTCCTGCGAAAAAGCCAGCGGAGCGGCGAACAATGCGGCCACCGCCAGTGCCAGAGGGGCAGACTTCATTTTTTGCGTTTTCATGGAATGATCTCCAAAAAGTTAGGAACTGTCTTAAGGTTTCGTCCCCAGCTGGAGCTGGAAGGCGAAGTTGTTGGCCGTGCTGTTGCCCGACCCCGCAGACTGGTTGATCTGGACCAGGCCGCGCGAACCGCGAAAGGCGGAATCGGAGATCGATACCGCCTTCATGTTTGCGCTCCTGGCCGGGCCAGCCAGCCCTACTCCGGAAGCAGTTGCAGCGAGCAGGCTCTCTGAAGCTGCCTCCACATCAAAGCCCACTGCAACCGCCATGCCGTTGGCCTGGGTGTTACCCACGCCACTGGTCTGGTTCACGGAAACTGCGCCCGAGCTGTTCGCAAAGGCACGGCCCCCGATCACCGCGATGGACAGATCCGGCGCGGTAGCGCGAATCCACCCGGTCGCCTGATGCACACCGACCAGGGCCACGGCAGTGCCGCCGTCCAGGCCAATGGCCATGGCGCCCGCATTCGTCTGGGCATTTGAATCTCCTGCTGCCATGTTCACGGCGAATCGGCCGCGGACATTGCTCAGCGCATTGCCGTCGATCACGCTGCGCGTGACATAGCCCGGCAGTTCCGGACCTGTTCCCTGGCTCCAGCAAGGAACCGAGACCAGCCAGGCCAGCGCAGCCAGCACCGTGTTTGGTTTGGGTTGAATCCGCATCATGACCGTCTCCCTACCGGGTGCCGGCGGGGGCGAGGACGCCGGTCAGGGTCTGGCTCAGTGCACCGGTGGCGCGGCTGACGCTGGCTCCCGCCTGCACGCCAAAGCCGCCAGCCAGCGACCCCAGCCCGCCTGCCGGCGCAAAGGCATCGCCCCCTGCGCCGGTGAATTTTCCAGACGCCAACCCGGCCTGCGCCGTCGCCGTCTGCGCAGTGGCCGCCACGCTGCCCATGTGGCCCTGCACGCGTCCCGCGATGGCTGCCGATTCGTGGTCCGTCAGCTCGGTGACGGCCCCCGCACGGACCGCGGATCCGGCCCCCAACATGGACCTCACCGGGACATCCGGCGCGGTCTGGACGCCAGTGACCTGCCCGGTATGGCGTGGACCGGCCGCCGACTGGTAAGGCACCTCCCGGGTGATGACCAGCAAGCCATCCCCGGCAAACACCTGCGCGGCAACGGCGAATTGCCCCACCACCAGCACAGCAGTGCAAGTCCATCTCTCTGGATATCGAGACATGATTTTTCTCCCTTCGCTGTCGGATGAATCCAGCATCACCCGTCTGCTCGACATCGCGTGGCGCCGAAGCCGTCCTCGGGACGGGGCTTCACGTCCTGCGTTATCGGGGGCCAGTGTCATCCCCGCCGCCGGGTCTGCCAATCCCTTCAATGAGGTATCCCCGGTGACGAAACAGCGGGTGGCTTTCATGCGCGCAGCCCTGTGTTTCATCAGGAGTCTCTTGGAGAAGGCGTCCTTTTTTCGACGGACGCAGGGCCTGAAAGCCCGTCCATGGCGAGGTGTAAAGCCGGTAACCGGGCGTATAAAAAATGCAGGGGAAGGAAGGGCCCGGGAAGGCCAGGCGATCGCGGCCTGCCGGGTCAGCAGCCGAATCGGGAGGGCGAACGCGCGGCGGTAGCAGTCTGAACGACCGGGCGTGGTCAGCTTCGCCCGGTCAGCGGATGCCTGTTGCCGCTGCGCCGGTGAGGTTCAGGCGGGCTGAAGTGCAAACGTCACCTTGACCTCGGCCGCTACCGGGGTGCGCCCGGCGCGGCGTGGCTGGGCGGTAGTAGCGGCCATCACCAGACTCAGCGACGATGTTTTCATCGCGTAGATCAGCGCGCGGCGGTGCTCCGTCGTCAGGAAGCTGCCGCCGGCGTCCACCACGATATCGCGCTGATCGTCATCGAGCGTGACCCACAAACTGCCTTCGTGGCAGGTGATCTGTACGCCGGCGGCATCGGACACGCTGAACATCGCCTGGTGGGCAAGGGTCAGGTCCAGGGGGCTTGAGTCGGTCATCATGGCACTCCTTTTGAATTTTCACATTCGGTGTGGAAATGAATATACTGGCCGGCCTCAGAGCGTTCAAACGGTCATTTGGAATCCTTGGCATGCCTCCAAAGAATGTGAAACCTGCTTCCCCGGCAGTCCTTGCCCAGGGCTTTCGCCGCAGCGAGCTGCCGCGCCTGGAGCTCCTTCACAGCTTCGAGGCCGCCGCGCGCACGCTGAGTTTCACCCGGGCAGCCGCCGAGCTGTTTCTCACGCAATCGGCCGTCAGCCGGCAGATCCAGCAGATCGAAGCCGACCTGGGCACCGCGCTGTTCGAGCGTCGCCACCGTGCGCTGGCGCTGACCGACGCCGGCAAGCTCATGCAGCGTGCCGTCAGTGATTGCCTGGAGCGGCTGCGCGATGCCACCGCCAGCGTGCGCGCCACCACGCCGGCGCGGCAGGTGGCCATCACGACCACGCCGGGATTTGCCTCGCTGTGGCTGATCCCGCGGCTGGCCCGTTTCACGGCCAGCCATCCCGGGGTGGACGTGCGGATTTCCGCCACGTTGGAAGTGCTGGACCTGGAACGAAGCGGCATCGACGTCTCGGTCCGCCTCAGGACCATAGAAAATGCCGAGGGCAGTTCCCTGTTCGAGGAAACCGTGACGCCCGTGTGTTCACCGCTGCTGCTGAAGAATCACGCCCTGCCGTTGACGGAACCGGCGGACCTGGCAGGCCACACCCTGCTGGCCACCGACATGCCTCAAGGCCAGCCACTGACCATGGACTGGGAGCCCTGGTTCCGGGTCATGGGGCTGCCCGACATGCGCATGAAGAATACGCTCCGGTTTTCGCAGTACTCCGATGTGGTGGCTGCTGCGGTAGCCGGGCAGGGCGTGGCAATCGGCCGCCTGCCGCTGCTGGCAGAGCTGCTTCGGGACGGCCGGTTGGTTTCGCCTTTCAGCGGCGCCGCGTCTCGCTTCGGCTACTTTGTGACCACGGCTCCGCGCTCGGCAGGCAACAGCGATGCGCAGGACTTCGTCCGCTGGCTGATAGCCGAGGCCGAATCCGCGAAGATCGTCTGCGCCTGAAGGTGCCGGTCAGGCCGGGCATTGCAGGCTCAGGGCCTGCAGGGTCTTGCCGCCTTGCGGATCAAACACCACCAGATTGACCTGCCGATCATGGCCGGGCGTGGCGGCAATGCTGCGAAAGGCCAGTTTTTTCGGGGTGGCATCGGCGCTTCGGTAGTCGCCGGCCTGGGTGTATTGCCGCACCACAAAATCATGCTTCAAAAACTCACCGGCGTTTTCGCCAGCCTTTACCTTCGAGTTGTGACCGTGCTCGGTGACTGTCCAGTAGGCCGCCCACGCCGGCACCGGTGCCGCCGCGTTGACCGGCGTGACCACGGCTTCGAACTGATCGCCAGCAAGTTGCCTGAGCTCAATGCGAATCTGGGCGGCTTCCTTCTGGCCGCTGATGCGTTGCTCTGCCCCGTGCCACTGAGGCCAGTCACGGCCATTGACAACCACCTGCGGCGTATAGATGCTACGCAGCCGGTTCCTGTTGGCAACTTCCCGCTGGCGCGTGGTGTGCGCAGGCGCCGCAAACCGGTCCACCCATCCGATGTAGTCCCAGTAACCCACATGAAAGGCCTGCACCACCAGGTCTTTTCCCTTGAGGGTCGAGGCCCACTTATCAGCAGGCGGGCAGGAACTGCAGCCTTCCGAGGTATAGAGCTCCAGCACCGGCGTCACCAGGGGGCCGGAGCTGGCTGCGCACTGGTTGGACATGGAAGATGTGGCGCTGGCCCATGCGGCAAGGGCGAAGACAGCTATTAATTTTGTAGCAGAAACAGCCATGACCGGGGGCCTTTAAAGAGTCATAACCCCTGTTTGTCGTGCGGGAACGGCTGTTCTTACAACGCCGCTTTCACACCAACCGAAGGCGCGGTCCCCTGATGACCATGGTAACGGGCCCTTTCCTCCGGCTTTCAAAACCAGCAGGGCACCTCAAGTGGGTCAGCCTGAATGGGCGCTAATGGTCTACCAGGGCGAGTTTCAACGGCATTCAATACTGCCAACGCCTTGCGTTCCGGCGTTGGCCGCATGAGAATCCCATGCATATGCTGCGCAAAGTGCCGGAGGGAGAGACGATATGGCGGAAACCTCAGACCCTGAGGTCCCGTCTGCTTACGCTCGCCGCGCTGCCCTTGGGTCCGGCGGTGTTGCTCGTCCTGCTGTTCATCGTCCTTCAGGCCATGCGCATACAGGAAGAGGCGCAGGCCAGCGCGCTGCGTACGACCCGCGCGCTTGCGGTCGCGGTCGACTCCCGGCTTCGGGAGGTCGAGGCCGGCCTGATCGCCCTGACTGTTTCTGACTCCCTGCGCAACCAGGATCTCGCCACGTTCTATAAGCAGGCCCTGTCGTTCCAGGTGTCGACGGGCCTGGGCACCGTCGTCGTGCTGGATGAGCGTGGCCAGCAGCTCGTCAACACGTCCCGCCCCTATGGCGCACCATTGCCGGCGCTGGGCACCCAAGCGCCAGCCATGCCAGTCATCCTGGGGGGCAGGCCGATAGCCCGGGTAATCAAAGCACCAGCGTCGGGCGAGCCGCTGGCTATCGTGAGTGTTCCTGTGCGTATCAACGGTCAGGTGCGGTACGCCCTGTCGACGACCCTCGACTTTCGCTATTTCGATGATCTCCTGCGCCAGCAGGCCCTGCCGCCAACCTGGATTGGCGCCATCGTCGACTCCGCGCGCGTGGTGGTGGCGCGTACCGTAGAGTCAGACAAGTTTGTCGGTACGCCGGCCTCCAGCACCATCGCCCACGCGCTGTCAATCGCCCGGGAAGGCGCTTTTGATGGCGTTACCCTCGAAGGCATTCCGGTTCGCACACTTTATTCATCCACGGGCGATGCCGGCTGGGCGGTGGTGGTGGGTGTGCCGAAATCCGAACTGGCGCGCGAGTTGTACATGCCGCTGCTCTGGTTCTCCGTGTCCATCCTGCTTGTACTGGGTCTGGCCGCCGCTTCTGCGTGGTGGTACGCGCAGCGCATCGGCCGCGCCATGGCTCTGTTGAACAACGCTGCCCGCGAACTTGGGGGGGGCGCAGCGGTCAGCGTGCCGCCCTTGGGCATTGTGGAAGCTGACCAGCTCGCGGCCGCCATGACCCGCGCCAGCTCGGAACTGCGCGGCAACGAGGCCAGATGGAGCGCGGTTCTCGCGTCGGCCATGGACGGCATTGTGGCCGTGGACGAATCCCAGCGCATCGTCATCTACAACCCCGCGGCAGAGCGGATTTTCGGCTGGAGCTTTCACGAAGTCATGGGCCAGCCTCTGGGAATGCTCATTCCGACCGAGCACCGCGGCGCACACGAGGGACAGGTGCGGCGGTTCGGACGTACGGGCGAGACTTCACGGCGGATGGGCGGGAGCGGCGGCGTGGTCGTGAGCGGGCTGCGCAAGGACGGGACGGTTTTCCCGATCGAGGCGTCCATTTCACATGTGGACAGGGGCGGGGACCGGCTCTACACGGTCATCATCCGGGACGTCACCGAAGCCGTGCGGGTGCGGGATGACCTGACGCAGATGGCCGCGCAAGCGAGCCATGTGCGCGAGCAGGAGAAGGCGCGGATCGCGCGGGAACTGCACGACGAACTGGCCCAGTCACTTGCCGTTCTGAAGATGGACCTTGTGCAACTGGGTAGTTCACTAAGGACCAGCAACCCCGACATGGCACAAAACGTGGCGCGGATGGTGGCCGAGGTCGACGCCAGCGTGGCGGCCACCCGCCGCATAGCGGCCGACCTGCGGCCTCTGATGCTGGACGATCGGGGCCTTGCCACCAGTATCGAGTGGCTTGGCGAGGAATTCACCGGCCGTACAGGCGTTGCCTGCACCGTCCAGCTTGAAGGGGACCTGGACTTGCCGGAGCCCTACGCCACCGGGGTATTCCGCATCGTCCAGGAGGCGCTGGTCAACGTGGCGAAGCATGCACGCGCTCATCATGTCGAGGTCAGCGGCGAGCGCAACGCAACAGAAATCCGGTTTGCGGTCGTCGATGACGGTGTCGGGTTCGACACTGGCAGACCGCGCAAGCCCCTGTCTCTGGGTCTCGCCGGGTTGCGCGAACGCGTCCACCTGCTGAAGGGTAAGCTTGTTGTGACCAGCGAGCGGGGTAACGGAACCCGGGTAGAGGTAATAATCCCCGCGCCGGCGGCAGCCCATGCGGTTGGGCTTTCCGGGGACGATACGATTCCTGGTTGAGTGCTATGAATTTCAGGGCACTGTGAACGTTGGCGCAGTAGATGCGGCCAGTGGATTGACTCCGACCAAGAAGCTTGATGTCGATGTGTTCGACGTACTTCGCTAGTTGTCGAGAGTTCCTGCAAAGTGCTGAAATCGTCCAGGGACTTTGCCAGGCGGGGAGTCGAAGAAAAAGTAGCCAGATGGAATTTACTTTTGTGAATTCCCCGATGCCGTCGCAGATCAGAGCAGGGGAGGCGTGTCCGTACGCACGACGCGTGTACGCACGCCATCACGCGTTTCCAGGCGGTCTTCCAGTTCGCCGATGTAGGCGGCCAGGGTGTTGCCGGACTGCTCGATCTTGCCGATCAGCACCTGCTGGGTCTGGGCCAGCCGTTCCGCCAGCACCGTCCCGTGGGCTGCCTCGCGCTGCTGGGCCACCACGGCCTGGGCTTCGAGGTACTGGCGCAGTTCCGTGAAACGCGAGGCTTCGGCCTTGTCGGCCAGCTCGCGCTGGGCCGTCAGCGCCCGGGTGGACTGGCGCATTTCCAGCAGATGGGTGCTCTGGATGTACAGCGTCGTCGCCAGAAACACCAGCAGCACCGCCGCCAGCAGCACCAGCATGACCATGCCCAGCGGCATCTGCACGGTGGTGAAGCCCAGGCTCAGCAGGGAGGGCCGGCTGAATTCGTCGAGGTTGAGCGCGGCAAAACCGGCCATCAGCACAATGGCGACGATTAACACAATGGTTCGGATACGCATGTTCGGGCTCCAGGAAATGAAGTCCTGATCATGCTGGCCGCGCGTGGCGCTGTCTGTAGGAAAAAAGCCTGTCCGCACGCGCGGGGAAGCGCGCAATCAGCCGGGCCTGGCGGCGTCGGTGCCTGGCTCCGACTGGTCGGGTGGGCGTGAGCCGCCCGGCTCCAGCGCTTCGGCGGCTTGCTCGTTGAGTGCCTGGCCGGATTGCTTCGGCCTGGTCAGCGGCGCCGGTGTCCAGCGCCCGCCATGCATCAGGTCGATGCCGCTGCTGATGTCGCCGCACAGCTGCAACTGCAGGCGCTCGGCATCGCGGCGGCGTATGTCTTCGGCCACCTCGGCCACCTCGGCCTCCTGCACACCGAGTTGGCGCAGCGCCGCACTGCTGAAGGCCAGGGCCGACTCCAGGGTTTCGCGCAGTTGGTAGTCCACGCCCAGGCGGATCAATTCGATCGCGTGCTGGCGGTCGTAGGCGCGAGCCAGCACCGGGGTCAGGGGGAACTCATGCTTGGCCAGTTCCACGATAAGGCTGGTTGCCTCTTTCTTGTCAACACAGACCAGAATGGCACGGGCATGACCGGCGCCGCTGGCGTGCAGCACGTCCAGCCGCGTGCCGTCGCCGTAATACACCTTGAAGCCGAACTGGGCCGCCGCGCGGATCATGTCGGTGTCGTTTTCGATGATGGCAATGTCGATGCCGCGCGCCAGCAGCGACTGGCTGGCAATCTGCCCGAAACGGCCGAAACCGATGATGAGCACGCTGCCCCGCAGGTCCTGGGCAACGTCAACACCGTCCATGTCCTGCTCCGGCTTGGCGGGCAGGAGCCAGCGAAGCGACATGACCGCCAGCGGGGTCAGCGCCATCGAGATGATGATGGCGGCCGTCAGCACGGCGTTGACACTGGCCTCCACGATGCCTGCCGCCGCCGCCGCCGAATACAACACAAAGGCAAACTCGCCGCCCTGGGCCATCATGGCGGTACGTTGCAGGGCGTCGCCATGGTTCGACTTGGTGACGCGGGCCACGGCGTAAATGCCCATTCCCTTGAACGCCATGTAGGCCAGCACACCGCCAAGAATCAGCGGCCAGTCAGCCAGCACCAGCTTGAGGTCCAGCGACATGCCCACACCCATGAAAAACAGGCCCAGCAAAATACCGCGGAAAGGCTCGATGTCGGCTTCCAGCTGATGCCGGAAAGTGGATTCGGACAGCATCACGCCGGCGGCAAAGGCGCCAAGCGCCATCGACAGGCCACCCCACTGCATGGCCAGGGCCGCGCCCAGCACCACCAGCAGGGCTGCGGCCGTCATCACCTCGCGTGCCTTGGCCCGCGCCAGTACGCGAAACAGTGGATTGAGCAGCCAGCGGCTGACCGCCACCAGGCCGATGATGGCCGCCAGCGCCACGCCGATGCTGACCCAGCGCGACACACCCGCGCCGTCGTTCGCAGCCGGCGCCAGAAAAGCCACGATCGCCAGCAAGGGCACGATGGCGAGGTCTTCTAGCAGCAGGATGGACACCATGCGCTGGCCGCGCGGGGTGGAGGTGTCGCCGCGCTCTTCGAGCAGCTGCATCACGATGGCGGTGGACGACAGCACAAAACCCATGGCCGCGATGAACGCCACCACCGGTTTCAGCCCGACGGCCATGCCCAGCGCCGTGAGCAGGGCACCGCAAACCACCACCTGCATCAGGCCCAGGCCGAAGATCTGGCGCCGCAGCGTCCAGAGCCGGGTCGGCTGCATCTCCAGACCGATGACAAACAGGAACATCACGACGCCGAGTTCGGCCAGGTGCAATATCGTTCCGGCTTCGCTGAACAGCCCCAGGCCAAAGGGGCCGATGGCCAGCCCGGCCGCCAGGTAACCGAGCACCGAACCCAGACCCAGCCGTTTGAACAGCGGCACGGCCAGCACGCCTGCGGCCAGCAGAATCACCACCTTGACCAGCTCACTGCCTTGTTCGACTGCCATCACATTCCCGTGGACGCGCCCCGCGGGGGCTGATGCTCAGGATGGTAGCGGAGTTTGGCGGCGCAAGGCCTGCCCGCCCTCCGGCCTGCGAGCCTCTTTACCTTGCCTTCCTGCCTATTTGCGCAGGTAGGCGGGCAGCATGTCGAACAGCGGCGTCGGCTCGCGGCGCAACGCGCGGCGAACCGTGGTGCTGTCCAGCGCCGGCGTACCGCTGGACAGGTTCAGGTAGGCCAGCTGCTGCATCCAGGCGATATCGACCTGTCCGTCGGGACCGGGCCGGGAAAAGATCAGCTCCAGCATCCTTTTGGCCGGCTCGTTGCCCTGGTTCTGCGCCAGGCGGTAAAGGCGGATGGCCTCCACGAAGTTGGCCGGCTGACCTTCGCCGCGGTGGTTGCGCTGCGCCCGTGCAAAGGTGTCGGCGGCAGCGGCCGAACTGCGGGCGGGCGGCGTGACGCGCAGGCGTTCCGACAGCAGTGCCGCGTTGGCTGAAGCCGCCTGCGACCTGGACGCGACCGCGCGAAAATGCTCCAGCGCTTCCGCGGGCCGGTTGGCAGTGATGCTTTCGAAGCCGAGTTCTATCCGGGCATGCACGCTGCCGCCCCGCGCCGCGCTCAGCAGCAGTTGACGGTCAGGCGCGGGCGCCACGGGGGTGGGTTCACCGCGCAAGCCCGGTGTCGCCAGCTGCAGCGGCGACAGGCGCTCGTCGACCAGCCACTGCAGGTACTGGGCGCGCGGCAGGTCCACCCGGCGCAGCAGCGTGATCCAGCGCTGCGCGCCCGCGGGGTTGGGCGCAGTGCGGCAGCCATCGATCTCGCACCAGGCCAGGCCGGCGGCGGCCAGCGGCTCGCCCAGCGCACGCGCGCGCTCAAACCAGACGGCCGCCTCGCCCGGGCTGGCCGTCACGCCGATGCCGTGCAGATACAGCAGGCCGAGCAGCCAGGCCGCGCGGGCTTGCTCCCGCGCAACGCGGCCCGGTTGCGGGTCTGCCGACAGGGCCCGTGCGCGCAGCCGCGCGACTTCCGCCTCCAGCGCGGAAGGGTGCTCCCCGGCTTGCAGTGGTGGCGGCGGCAATTCGGTAGCGCTGAGCGTTTCGGGCGTCGGGTCCGCTGCGCGCAGCGGCGGCGCGGGCGGCGGCGATCCGTCGAAAGCCGGCTCGGTCTGGATGCTGCCGGCAGCCTGGACCGCTCCCAGCCACAGGCAGCAGCAGAAAACACGGGAGATGAACCGCAGCATGTCCGGCTTCCTGCCGCAGACTAACGCGCGGCTGCAGGTGGCGCAGCAGCCGCGGCCGGCGCAGCGGCGCGCCTGGGCCCGACCTGCCACTGGACACCGGCAAAGGTGTAGCCATCGGCCCCCAGGCTGCCGGCGAACGCCTTGTTGATGTCCTCGAGGCTGGTGGTCTGCCGCAGCGGCACCAGCGCCGGAGCCTGCAGGAGCTGCGGCAGTTTTCCGGCCACGTCGGCATCGGTGGCAAAACAGCCCGCGCGCTCGGTGCCCGTGCTGGTCGCATCCATGATGAAGCCGGGCGTGGGGCTCATCCAGTCCGGGATGCGGATCGCCTGGCTGGCGCTCAGCAAGGCATTCGGATTCGTGGCATTGGGCAGCAGGCGCATCACCTTGCCGCCCGCCTCATGCAGGAAGCAGTACAGGTAGGATGCGCGCGACAGGCTCGCCGACAGGAAGATCTGCTCGCCGACCTCGAAGGCGGAACGTCCCACCAGCACATTTTCGATCTGCAGGCTGATTTTTCTGGGCGGCGCCGCGCTGCCATAGGCCGAGGGGCCGTAGGGGCTCGTGCCACCCGGGCGCTGGTAGTCGGCCGCATTGGCCAGCGGCGAGTCGCTGCTGGAGGACCAGCCGATCTGCACGAGCTTGCCGTCCTTGCCCAGCGAGACGAAATGGCGCAGGGCGCGCTCGTAGGTCGGAAAATCAACCCTGCCGGACACCACCATGCCCGCATCGGCCTGGAAGCGCCCCAGCGCTGTGCGGAATTCCGGGCTGTTTTCTTCCAGCTGCGTGCCGTTTGGCCCCAAATAGCCGTGGCTGATGAGCGAACGCTGCACCAGCTTGTTGTGCAGCAGCGGCGAGCCCTGGTCGTACCAGTCGCGCAATTGCCGCTGGAAATCGGGGTGGGTCTGCTCGAGGGTCAGGCACTGCCAGTAAGGCACACGCGCCCATTTGCCGACCAGTTCGATGGTGGCCAGCTCCACCAGCGTCCGGATGGCTGCCCCGGCCCCCTGCGCATAGTCGCGGCCCACATTGAACTGCACGCCGTAGTTGCCGATCCGGCCGGCCAGATCCAGGCCCTGTCCGCCGCTGGCGATGATGACTTCATTGGCAGAGTCGAGCCCGGGGATCAGGGTGCGCGAACGGAAGTCGCCGATATGTAGCTCCAGCCCGATGATGGTGGCGTTGCGGTTCTTGCTGTAGCCGGTGTCCAGCCGCGACGCGGCGGTGCCCACCTCGAAGCGGTTGTTGATGACGTTCTGGTCGACAAACGCGATCGCGCCGGAGAAGTAGAGGGCAGGGCGCTGCAGCTGGATCTGGTTGTTGTTGAGCAGGATGGTGGTCAGGTTCTGCACCGTGTCCTGGCGCGCGATGTCGACCTCGTAGTCGACATAACGGAAGGCGTTGCTGAGCCGGGACATCTGCGAGAGGGCCGTGATGATCATGTCTTTCGTGGCCACCGGCACACGGGTCGAAAAATCGGGAATCTGCTTGCTGGTGATCAGCGTGGTGGAGATCTCCGCCTCGCGGAACAGGTAGTCCATGCACATCAGCGAATCGGAAAAACTCGAGACCGATCGCACGGGCCGCACCACGGGCCGGTTGGTGGCGCTGGCATAGGACTGGAATTTGGCATCGTCGCGCGGATCGGCCGGTGTCGCGCAGCCTGCCAGCAGGACGGCGCCCGCCAGGCCCAGCACGAGGGCCAGCGAACTGAGGCGGGACCTGACAGGCGCAAGCCCGATGGATGGTTTCATGTTGTTCTCCCCACGACGATTGTGAAAATTTTGAAATGACGGCCTGAAGACACGCCGGGTCTGCCGCGGCAAAGGCCACGGCTACTTGCAGATGTTCACAAGATCACCCTTGAGCACCACGATCTGCTGGTTGGTGGAAAGGCCGTTTTGCCGGGCACCGGGTGCAGCACTTGCAACCGTCGTGCTGCCGACTTCCTGAATGCAGGTTTTCTTGAATCCGTCAGAACTGGCCGAGCGGGTCGCGTCCTCGTCGGTCGAGATGCCGTTGGTCTGGTCAGCATTGGCCTTGGCCTCATAACGTGCGACCTTGGCCTTCATCCATGCAGGCATGTTGTTCATGGACTCCAGCGGCGAGCTCGGACGTGCGCCGCCAATCGGGGCCATCTGCACGGAGATGCGTTTGGTCAGAATGACCGGGTCCTCGCCGGGCGCATTCTGTGCCCATGCGGATCCCACCAGAAACAGGGCGGCCATGGTGGCTGCGCCCACTACCTGCGATGACGTTTTCATGACGGAATCTCCACACGTTAAAGAAAAGGAAAGTGGAAAAGTGCCCGATAAGGCGCCCCCGGACCCCGCACCCCCCGCCAGGGCCTTCACCCCGCAGAACCCGTTGAATCAGCCGGGGCTGACAACGGATTCGGCGACGAAAGAGACCCTGGAACGACGCTCTCAGTGGCCGTGGCCGTGGCCAGAGCTGGTCGTGGTGCAGGCGAAGCAGGCATTGTTCGAAGCAATGTTCTGCACCGCTGTCGCATCGCGGCCGGTGGCGCTGTTGAGCACATAGCTGGCATCCAGCAGCGTGGCCTGCAGCGAGTTGCCGCTGACCGTGACTTCACCGATGTTGGACGACAGGTTCTGCTGGGCCACCGTGTTGGCGTTCGAGGTGTTGCCCACATAGCTGCCGCGTGCACCGACGATCTGCAGCGAGTTGCCGCTGATCGTCACATCACCGGCATTGCTGGCCAGGTTTTGCTGGGCCAGTGAGTCTTCACCGTTGGCGGTGTTGACGACGCCGGTGGTTGACAACACCGCGATCTGGGCAGAGTTGCCGCTGATGGTGATTTCGCTGGCAGGTGTCGGGCCGGTAGCCATTGCAGCGGTAGCAACAGCGGACAAGGCGAGGAGTACAAGTTTTTTCATGACAGTTTCCTTAAAAAGTGACTTAAGACCTTCTGGTCGCCAGGGAATCCGGTGACCAGCCACATTGACTTCGCGGTGGAGAACAGCTCTTTCCGGTGGGAATTGGCAGCTCTTTCGGCGTTGTCGAGGTGGAGTTTGGGTACGGCGCAGGGTTACGCCAATAACCAGTCGTGAGTACTTCAATCGGGGGAGAAAAGCCGTCGTCCCTTTTCAGTAATCGATGTGGCGACGACGGTCCTGCAAGGGGGCCACGCTATTAATTTGTGAGATGGTTCGACGAAGGGAAATAGTCAGTAACAAGCTGTATCCAAAGAAACACGCAGAAATAAACATCAATAGGGTCACCCATTTGCGACCTAATTGCTCCGTTGCACAAAAAAATCACGGATGTTCGATGTTTCTGCCTCGTTCACCACGTGACTTGATGTAACGAATCCGCCAGGGCTTCAGCACAATTTTGGGAGTGGACAAACAGTCAAGCGCAAGGGTGTTCAGGCGAAACCACGGGGTGATGCCACCGGCATCATCCGGGATTTTTTGATGCGGGTCATACCGCAGCAGGTTTCCGCTCTGCACACTTGCACCGGTTTCATTCAAGAGCACGTAAAAAAAACAGTACAGGGACGTTATGCAAAACATCATCCAGACCACGGCTGCGCTGCAGCCCCCGCCCCGCGATATTCGCGGAATTCAACCAGGCCTGCAGGCAGCACACGAGGGCCCCCCCTCGCTGTGGCCCAACTTCCTCAATGGCCAGCCCGGCCAGCCGGTGCGGGTCCTGCTGATCGATGATGACCCCCACATCCGCAAGGTGATCTCGCAGGAATTGCTGGGCGACCTGCGCACGGATGTGGTGGGGGAGGCCAGCAACATGCGCGAGGGCCGGCGCCTGATTTCCCAGCTCGAGTTCGACGTGATGCTGGTGGACCTCAATCTGGGTGACGGTACCGGGTTCGACCTGATCGACCACATGAAAACCACCAGGCCCATGGCCGAGGCGGTAGTGATCTCCGCTCTGGAAGACGAAGAACACGCCTTGCGCGCCTTCACACTGGGCGCCACGGGCTACTTCGTCAAGAACTCCTGGTTCGGCAACTTTCCCGAGGCGGTGCTGCAGGTGGCCAATGGCGGCGCCTCCATCACGCCCCACCTCGCGCGGCGACTATTGCACAAGCTGCAAAATGGCCAGGACCCCGGGCACTCCTCCTATGGAACGAGCAACAAGAGACTGTCGGATCGCGAAAAGGAAGTGCTGAAAATGGTGGCAGCGGGTTACACCAGCAACGAAATTGGTGCGCGGCTTGCCGTCAGTTGCCAGACGGTCAACTCCCACATCAAGAACATCTACCGCAAGCTGCATGTGCGCAGCCGGGCCCAGGCGGTCAGTTATGCGGCGCATCGCGGCCTGTTCTAGGGGACCCTCATGTCCATACGCGCATTTCCCGAGGGTCTGCTCCCCGCGCATACCAAGCGTGTGCGCCGGGCGGCGTCGCCGGCACGGCCCGAATCCTCCAAACCGGGCCCTTTACAACGCGGTTTTTCCAGCCCCGCTCTCGCCGGGGCTTTGCGCCTGGCACTGTTGCTATGGCTGACCCACTTTCTGGTCGGCATGGGGCTGGGTTTCAAGGCCGGATCGCCGCACGCGGCCTACGTCGCCCACCTCGGTTTTCAGTTTCTGCTCATCAGCGCGGCCTGTTTCCTGTTCACCGTGGTGCACGTGGCCAGCTCGAGGATTTACTGGATCCTCGGTGTGCAGGCCCTGGCGGGAGCAACGGCGATGTACTACAACGGCAACACCAACGGCGCAGAGGTGCCCGTCCCCTGGGTGCTGATGAACCTGCTGTCGGCCATGCTGCTGACCATCGCCATGGCGGCCTGCGTCTACCTGCCACGCAGTTCCCCGGGCTGGCTGGCCCTGGCGGGCAGCATGCTTGGTCTGGGCATATGCATACAGCAGGTGACGCTGGCAGATGCCATGGAAGACAGCGCCGTGCTTTTCAGGCATTTTTATGTGCTGCTCCTGCTGGTGGTCTGGCAGTTGGTGACCCGGCGCGGGCGCCTGAGACGGCTGGGCACGGGCGATGTCCCCCGGGCCGGCAGCAGCCAGGAGACGGGGGCGACTGCCTCCGCCGTTCGCCACGAGCGCCGCCGCATTGCGCGGGACCTGCACGATGGCGTCGCCTCCCAGATTGTCAGCATCCTGTCGTCGCTGGACCACCACGCGCCCGAACAGCAGGCCCTGGGCCTGGCGCTCGAGCAATGCCTGCTGGACATCAAACTGACGGTGGACGGCATCGAGTCGGAGGACCAGAACATCGTCGAGGCACTGGGCTCCCTGCGCTACAGGGTGCAACCCCCCCTCGACAAGTTGGGCATCCACATGATCTGGGACGTCGAGATATGCAGTGCCCTGGAAACCGTTCGCGGTGATGAGGCGCGGCAGGTTCTTCGCATTGCGCAGGAGTGCCTGTCCAATGTGATGCGCCACGCAAAGGCCTCCAGGGTGGCCGTGTCCTGCCGCTACGCCGCCGACATGGGCTGCATGGAGTTTGAGGTGCGGGACAATGGCGCGGGCATCGCCCACGACCTGCTCTCAGAGGCGGCGGGCAAGGGCCTTGACAACATGCGCCAGCGCGCCCGGCTGATGGGTGGTGAACTGACCATCTCGAGCAAGTTCGGCAGCGGCACCCGCGTGCAGCTGACCTTGCCGCTGGACCCCGAACTCTGCGCCGTACCGGTGGGGCCTGCCGACGTCTAGGAACCTGGGGGACGCCGCCAGGGTAGGGCTTCCCGCTGTGGGACAATCCCGACCCTTGACGCCGTGGTTTGAGGCCCAGTCCCTCGCCCGGCGCCCACCCGGTTCCCCCATTCACAGCCAACGACGAATCCCTCCTCTTCATGCAAAAAATCATTCGCCAGATCGCGGCTGAAATCAAGGTTCAGGAACACCAGGTCAAGACCACCGTCGAGCTGCTCGATGGCGGCGCCACCGTGCCGTTTATCGCGCGTTACCGCAAGGAAGTCACCGGCGGTCTCGATGACATCCAGCTGCGTGAACTCGAGTTTCGCCTCGGTTACCTGCGCGAGCTGCAGGAGCGGCGCGAGTCCGTGCTGAAAAGCATTGAAGAGCAGGGCAAGCTGACGCCCGAACTGGCCGCCGCGATTGCCGCGGCACCGACCAAGCAGGAGCTCGAAGACCTGTACCTGCCCTTCAAGCAGAAACGCCGCACCAAGGGCCAGATCGCGCGCGAGGCCGGCATCGAGCCGCTGGCCGACAAGCTGTTTGCCGATCCGGCGCTCGTGCCGGCGGACGAGGCGGTGGCTTTCGTGAAAGCCGAAAAAAACGAAAACGGCGACGACTTCACCACCGTGCAGGCCGTGCTCGACGGCGTGCGCGACATCCTGTCGGAGCGCTGGGCCGAAGACGCCGCGCTGCTGCAGTCGCTGCGCCAGTGGCTCTGGAGCGAAGGCCTGCTCTCGTCCAAGCTGGTCACCGGCAAGGATGAAAACAATCTGGAGAACAGCAAGTTCCGCGACTACTTCGACTACGACGAGCCCATCGGCCGCGTGCCTTCACACAGGGCGCTGGCGGTGTTTCGCGGCCGCGGGCTGGAGATCCTGGACGCCAAGCTGCTGTTGCCCGAAATTCCCGAGCCCGGCAAACCCAGCATCGCCGAAGGAAAAATTGCCGTGCACCTGGGCTGGAGCCACAAGGGCAGGGCGGCCGATGACCTGCTGCGCAAATGTGTGGCCTGGACCTGGCGCGTCAAGCTCAGCCTGTCCATCGAGCGCGATTTGTTCAGCCGCCTGCGCGAGGAAGCCGAGAAAGTCGCCATCAAGGTGTTTGCCGACAACCTGCGCGACCTGCTGCTGG
>ERZ1292640.808-Hain-H43-02um-R1-808-length-26075-cov-22_pt1 | contig 26075 bp, 20 predicted proteins | sample MGYA00564404_ERZ1292640 | MGnify/ENA primary metagenome ERZ1292640 (study PRJEB36523, sample SAMEA6512636) | groundwater metagenome | collected 2019-01-08 | study: AquaDiva: Metagenomics assemblies of 32 groundwater samples | reverse complement strand
AAGATTGCCAAGGCCCTGGAAGAAATTAATGCGCATGCATGATTGCCTCTGAATTTTGCCCCAGCCGCTTTGCTTCGCAAAGCGAAACTGCAGGGGCAAAATTGGCTAAGGAATTTACGGTGTATGTTAAGATACAATGAATTATTGTCCCGGCATACAAGTTTTAAAATCGGAGGCCCTGCGTATTGCTGGATAGAGCCTGAAAACCCTGAAGCGGTTTTAGAGGCAATCTCTTTTGCAGAGGGTAAAAATAAACCTTTTATAGCGGTCGGCAAAGGCACTAACCTGTTAGCCAGAGACCAAGGAGTGGACGCTGTAATAATCCACCTGGCAAAAGGTTTTGAAAAAATAGAAGAAGAGCCTGGCGGAGCGATAAAAACAGGCGCCGGGCTCAGCCTGGCAAAGTTAATAAAATATACTTCTAGCAAAGCCCTCGCGGGTTGTGAATTTCTTGCAAGTGTACCAGGGAACCTGGGCGGAGCTATTTTTATGAACGCAGGCGCGAGGAGCCTGGACGACCAGGCTGTATTTAATGAGATAAAATATATTCTGCTGGATATAGAGGTTATTGATTTAAAGGATAAAAAGATAAAAACGCTGAACGCTAAAGACATAGATTTTAAATACCGTTATTCAGGTCTGGATGGAAAAATTATTTTAGGAGCCAGGCTTAAGCTTAAGAAAGAAAAAAAAGAAAATATCCGGAATAGAATCAAGGCGTTTAATAAAAAACGGGAATGGATTATCCATCTAGGCCTTCCGAACGCAGGCAGTATTTTTAAAAATCCTGAACCCGGGAAATCAGCAGGCATGCTTATAGAATCCTGCGACCTTAAAGGTAAAAGAATAGGCGGAGCTGAAATTTCCAAGGTTCATGCAAACGTGATAGTAAATACAGGTAGGGCTACAGCAAAAGATGTCCTTGGCCTGATAGATTTAGCCAGAACCAGCGTTAAACAGAAATTCGGCATAGACTTAGAGTTGGAGTTAAAAGTGATATGAAAAATAAACGTGTCGGCGTATTAATGGGCGGGCCTTCTTCTGAGAGGCAGATATCTATAAAATCAGGGAAAGCAGTCTGTCAGGCCCTGGAAGCTAAAAAAATTGAATATATCCCCATAGAACTTATGCCTGGATCAAATACACATAGCTATGAAAAGCTGGCAAGTGACCTGATTAACCGGATGAAAATAGACGTGGCGTTCGTGGCCCTGCACGGCGAATTCGGAGAAGACGGCACAGTGCAGGCGCTTCTTGAAAAAATGAATATACCCTATACAGGAAGCCGCTCTTCTGCGTCCAGGGTTGCAATGAATAAAATAACAGCAAAAGAGGTTTTTAAATCAAATGGAATACCGATCGCGAAGCATGAGGTTTTAGATAAGGATAAATTTACAAAGGATTTTGATATAAAAAAGTATTTTAAGGATTTGGGCCAAAGCCTTGTTGTCAAGCCTTCAAACGGCGGCTCCTCCATAGGCCTGGACATAGCCAGTAACGAAGCGGAACTGAGCGCCTCAATCAAAGACGCGTTTAAATACGACGATAAAGTTATAATTGAAGAATATATAGCAGGCAGGGAAATTACAGTCGGCATAGTAGAAGACAGGGCTATGCCCATTGTGGAGATTGTGCCAAAAAGGAGATTTTTTGATTTCACGGCAAAATACGAGAAAGGCCTGACCGAATATATTGTGCCTGCAGGGATAGAGAAAAAGCTGTCCCTGCTTTGCCAGGACATAGGCCTCATGGCGCATAAGGCCCTGGCCGCGCGTTCATTTTCGCGCGTGGATATTATTTTACATGAAGTAAAAGGGCCTGTGGTGCTGGAATTAAACACCATACCGGGCCTCACAGAGACGAGTCTTCTGCCAAAGGCGGCAAGAGCCGCAGGCATTGAATTTGAAGACCTCTGTCTTAAAATATTAAATTCAGCACTGCCGTAGGGGCGGGTTTGAAACCCGCCCCTACAGACCAATGGTCAAGATAAAAAAACAAAAGATCCATCCGCATAAAAAAAGGAGAGAAGCTTCGTCTAAGCCAAGGCGTAATTTTAAAGGCTTTTTCAACTTTTTGTTCTGGACATTGCTTGTGGCATGTATCGGCGCGGGCGTTGTGGGGTTCCAGTATTTATTTGTGGATTCAGATTGTTTTAATGTAAAGGCCGTGGACGTGAAATTTTACGATGAGAAAAATGTGCTTAGAAAAGAACCGCTGACTGATATAGACGACAAAAAAATCATAGGCGCCAATATATTTTTGGTGGATCTGAAGAGTTTTAAAGACGAGATAGAAGAAAGGCATGCTGAATTAAGGGATATTATTGTGAGGAGAGTGCTGCCGAACAGGCTGCTTGTGCAGGCAAAAAAGAGGCAGCCTTTTGCCAGGATACATTCTGACAGGCAATATCTCCTTGACAGGGAATGCGTCTTTTTGCCGGATACAAAGAATTTTTTAGTAGAGGAAATGCCTCTCATCTCCGGAGTCAGGATAACGTCTTCCAGGGACTCTGGACCGAGATTGAACGAATCCCAGGAAGAAAAAATTAAAAAAGCGCTTTTTCTGATAGCCATGATATCCCGGAATAAAAAACTTTTGAAGTTTAAATTGAAAAATATAGATGTAACCGATATCCGCAATATATCTTTTTATTTTGACGCGGAAAACGTAGAGATAAAAATTGGCGACAGCGAATTCAATAAAAGGCTTGATACGCTGGGAACCGTGCTTGAACAGCTGGGACAGGATATAGGAAGAGTAAAATACATAGATTTACGTTTCGAGGACCCGATTGTGGGTCCACGATAAAAACCGCGTAGGTCGCCGCAGGCGTCCTACGCGGTTGGGGTGGTTTTTATGCATTCTGAAATTGTATGCGGTTTAGACATCGGCGCTTCCAATGTCAGGGCTTTGATTGCGAATTCCGAAAGGGGTATCCTCGGGTACAGCCAGGTTCCTACCAAAGGTTTCTCCAGGAGCGTGGTTTCGAATCTCGGGTTACTATCAGATGCCATAGAGTCAAGCGTCATGAAGTCAGAGGAAATGGCAAGGGCCAAGGTCAGGAAGGTTATAGTAAATGTCTCAGGGGTCCATATAAGGACATTTCAGAGCCGCGGCTCTGTGCATATTTCAGACAGGCCCAGCGAGATTACAAAAGACGACATAAAAAGGTGTATAGAATCTGCCAAAATAATAGCAATGTCTCTGGACAGGGCAGCGGTGCACCTGGTACCTGTCAGGTATTTTATAGACGATAAAATGGAGATAAATGATCCACTCGGGCTTTTCGGTTCAAAACTCGACGTAGACCTGAATATAATCACATCCCTTATTGCAGTTCTGCAGAATGTTACAAAGGCAGTAAATCTTGCAGGCTATGAAGCGGACGAGCTGATAGTTTCAGGCGCAGGCACAGGCTTTGCTGTTTTTGACGATAACCAACTGCAGAACGGCGCAGTGCTTGTAGACGTTGGAAAAGAAATCACAGAAGCGGCGCTTTTCATAGACGGCAAGATCCTGGACTCGTATAATTTTCCATTCGGCGGAGACGACCTTACCCAGGTTTTGCAGGACAATCTTAAAGTTATGTTTGATGAAGCAGAGGAAATAAAAATAAAATACGGCCTTGCTGGAAAGGATGAGATTACAAATCTCCTGCTGCCTAAGGTAGATTCAGCGATGGGGGACGTGTATAAAAAGATAGAACCGTTTCTGAAAAATAAAAAAAGCCTGCCCAGTATAAGCGTGGTAGGCGGCGTCGCGAAAATGGACGGCTTTATTGAAAGAATAGAAAATGTTTTCAAAGTCCCTGTAAGCATGGGGAGGATAAAGGTCACGGATAAAATATACGATATAACATTTGCCTGCTCGCTCGGCCTTATGAAATACGGCATGAAAAAAATAATCGCCCAAAGATCCGGCGCATACGCGCCTGAACCAATAGGCTTTGCAGGCAGGTTTATAGCAAAGATCAAATCCATCGTCTCAGAATATTTTTAACAGGGTGAGGGTCATATGATCGGCATTATCGGCGCAGGTAACATGGGAATGGCAATAGCATCCGGCCTCAGGGAAAGATTTCTTGTCAGCGATCAGGACGCGTCTAAATTGAAAGCCATTAAAAACAGGAAAGTTTCTATAGCCCGCAGTAACATTGATCTGGCCAGGCAGTCAAATGTTATTATCCTTGCTGTGAAGCCGCAGGACATAGAAAAAGTTTTAAAAGAAATAAAGCCTCACGTAAAAGAAAAGCTTATAATCTCCATAGCCGCAGGCATAAAAACAAGCTCTATCGAAAAGGTATTGGGCAAAGTAACGGTAATCAGGGTTATGCCTAATATGCCTGCAATGGTTGGAAAAGGCATTTCTGCGATCAGCCGCGGCAGATTTGCCGGTCTGAGTGATTTTAGAACAGCTTCCAGGATATTTTCAAACGTTGGCGAAGTTATCGAGGCTAAAGAAAATATGATGGACGCTATTACTGCTGTTAGCGGCAGTGGCCCCGCCTACTATTTCTTATTTACGTATTTACTTCAAAAAGCAGCTGAGGCAAGCGGCTTAAAAAAAGACATCGCAGTTAAATTAGCCAGGGCTGCGTTTATCGGAGCGGCAGAGGTTGTTAAATCTAAAGCTTTATCCATGGAGGAGCTTGTTAAAAAAGTCGCATCCAAAGGCGGCACCACTGAAGCCGCCTTAAAAGTATTTGAGGAAGAAAAACTTGAAGCAATTGTCAAAAGAGCTGTGAAAAACGCGACTATGCGTTGGAAGAAAAGGAGATAAATAATGCCGAAAGTAGGGATTATTGGGGGCAGCGGGCTGTACCAGATAGACGCGTTAAAGGATATAAAGGAAGTCGCGGTTAACACGCCTTTTGGAGAGCCGTCGGATAATTTTATAATAGGCAGTCTCGGCGGCGTAGAAGTGGCATTCCTGGCCCGGCACAAAAGAGGCCATACGATATTGCCCACAGAGATTAATTACAGGGCAAATATATACGCCATGAAAAAGCTCGGGGTGGGACAACTTGTGTCTATTTCAGCGGTCGGGAGTTTTAAAAAGGAGCTGAAGCCCCTGGACATTGTGCTCCCTGACCAGTTTGTGGATAGAACTAACCAGGGCCGTAAAACCACATTTTTCGGGGAAGGCATAGTCGCTCATGTAAGTTTTTCAGAGCCTGTGTGTTCGGATCTGAGGAAGATAATCTGCGATACGGGAAAAAGATCAGGCATTAGGATGCACGACAAGGGCGTGTATCTCAATATGGAAGGCCCTGCGTTTTCCACAAAGGCAGAGTCGCATTTATATAAAAGCTGGGGCATGGATATTATAGGTATGACAAATATGCCTGAAGCAAGGCTTGCGAGGGAAGCTGAAATGTGCTTTGCGACCATTGCGCTTGTTACAGATTATGACTGCTGGTATGAAGAAGAGGTGAATATTGAAATGGTCATAGGCAACCTGCTTAAAAATGTGGATGCTGCAAAAAAACTCATAAAGGAAGTGGTGCCGCAGCTTAAACATGAAAGAAAATGCGCTTGCCAGAGCGCGCTGAAATATGCTATAGTTACTGACAAAAAACTGATACCGGAAAAAACAAAAGAAAAGCTGGATATAATTATAGGTAAATACCTTTAAAACCCTGTCCACCCCGTAGGTGAGCCAATTGGCTCACCTACGGGGTGGACAAGCAGGTCAAACTATGGAATACAAAAATACCTTAAATCTGCCAAAAACTGATTTTCCGATGAAGGGGAATCTTCCTGAAAAAGAGCCGCTTATCCTTGAAAAATGGGAGAAGATGGATCTCTATAAAATGATAAGGGAGCAGCAAAAAGGGAGACCTAAGTATATTCTTCACGATGGGCCTCCGTATGCAAACGGCAATATCCACATAGGCCACGCCCTGAATAAAACCCTGAAAGACATAGTCATAAAATTTAAGACAATGCAGGGGTATGACGCACCTTATGTGCCTGGCTGGGACTGCCATGGCATGCCTATTGAACACCAGCTTTTTAAGGAAATGAAAAAGACAAAGCATGACGTGGACCAGGTGAAGTTCAGAAAAATGGCCCATGAATTTGCAATGAAATTCGTAAGCATCCAAAGGAGTGAATTTGAGAGGCTCGGGGTATTCGGAGACTGGAACAATCCATACCTGACCCTGAAACCTGAGTATGAAAAAGCAGTAGTGGCGAGTTTTAATAAACTTGCAAAAGACGGATTTATTTATAGGGGCCTTAAGCCGATAAACTGGTGCGCAAAATGTGAAACCGCTCTTGCAGAGGCTGAAGTAGAATACGAAGACCATGTCTCGCCGTCGATATATGTAAAATTTAAAATTGCCCCTCGAGCCTCGAGCCTCGAGCCTACAGCTTTTCTTGTCTGGACAACGACACCCTGGACTCTTGTGTCAAATGTCGCAATAGCAGTGCATCCGGACTTGAAATATGTATTTGTAAAGACTGACGGCCACGGCACTTTAATAATGGCGCAGGATCTTCTGGAAACTGTATCTAAAAAACTCGGCATAACAGGTGATGTTATAAAAACAATAAAAGGTAAAGACCTGGAAGGCATGGTTGCCAGGCACCCGTTTTTAAACCGCGAATCAAAAGTTGTCCTGGCTGGCTATGTCTCAAATCAGGACGGCACAGGATGCGTTCACATTGCGCCAGGCCATGGCCAGGGAGACTATGAAGTTGGGCTAAAATATAATCTTCCGGTTGTCATGCCTGTGGATGAAAAAGGAAGGTTTAAAAAGATAGATTCATTTGAGGTGCCTGATGAAGTGACAGGTAAAAACATACTCGAAGCCAATGACATTATTCTAAAAATCCTCCTGGATAAAAAAGCCCTTTTGATATCTGAAAAAACACAGCATTCATACCCATGCTGCTGGAGGTGCCATTCGCCGCTTTTATTTCGCGCTACAAAACAATGGTTCCTGGGCGTGGATAGAAACAGCCTCAGGCAGAAAACCCTGAAGGAAATAAAAGTCATAAAATGGGTGCCTGATATAGGCGAGAAACGCATTTACAGTATGATTGAACTCAGGCCTGACTGGTGTTTATCGAGGCAGCGTTACTGGGGAGTGCCCATACCTGTTTTATACTGCTCTTCGTGTAATTCAGAAATAATGGACGAAAATGTTATGAAAAACATAGAAGATATATTCGGCAAAGAAGGCTCTGATTCATGGTTTGCGAAAGATGTGAAAAGTTTTCTGCCGGGAGGTTTTAAATGCAAAAAATGCGGAGCTGGCGAATTTAACAAGGAAACAGATATTCTGGATGTATGGTTTGAATCAGGAGCAAGCCATCAGGGGGTTTTGAGGGCAAATAATGCATTGGCGTTTCCAGCGGATTTATATCTTGAAGGCAGCGACCAGCACAGGGGCTGGTTTCAGACATCTATTCTTATAGGAATGGGCGTTGAAGGCGCCGCGCCGTTTAAAAACGCGCTTACTCACGGTTTTGTAGTGGATGGCGAAGGCAAAAAGATGTCAAAGTCAGCCGGGAATGTTGTAAGCCCGCAGGAAGTGATTTCCAAAAAAGGCGCAGATGTCCTGAGGCTCTGGGCAAGTTCGTCGTATTATTTTGACGATGTGAGGATTTCAGAAGAGATACTGGACCGCACTGTAGAGGCATACCGCAAATTCAGGAATACTGCAAAGTATCTTTTGGGCAACCTGTATGATTTTGACCCGAAAAAAGATTCTATACCCAATAAAGATTTGCTGGAAATAGACAGATGGGCGCTTTCCAGGCTGAATTCCATGCTTAAGTATGTGACAAATTCATTTGAAAGTTTCATGTTTCATGAAGTGACCAGCTCTATGTATAAATTCTGCATTCTGGATATGTCGAATTTTTATCTTGATATTTTAAAGGATAGGTTGTATACTTTTGGGGCTGGTTCAAAGGCCAGGAGATCCGGCCAGACAGCTCTTTATAAAATACTGAGCGTTCTTACAAGGCAGATGGCGCCTATAATCCCTTTTACAGCAGAAGAGATATGGGGATATTTCAATAAAGAAAGCTCAGTGCATCTTGCCCAGTGGCCGAAGGAGGAAGAGGATCTGATTGATCCTGAGCTGGAATCAAGATGGCAGCGCCTCATAACCCTGAGGGAAGAGGTCCTGAAAGCCCTGGAAGAAAAAAGGATCAGCAAATTAATAGGCAGTCCCCTGGAAGCCAGGGTAACGGTCATTATAAAAGAAAAAGACGAATACGAATTTTTAAATAAATACCTGGCTGACCTGCGTTATATATTTATAGTATCTCAGGTAGAGTTGTCAAAGGGAGACAAAAGAGAGATTCAGGTGAATAAAGCAGAAGGCGAAAAATGCAGCCGCTGCTGGAACTGGAGCGTATCGGTCGGGGACAATCAGGCTAATCCAACACTTTGCGACAGATGCGCTGGTGTTGTAACAGGGGGTTAATGTAAATGACTAAGCAAGAGGCGTTAAAATACAAAAAACTTCTTTTAAAACTTAGAGAAGATGTTACCGGAGAAATAAACAGTATAGCCAAAGATAACCTTAAATCGCAGAAAGAGTCGTCAGGCGATCTTTCGGGTTATAGTTTTCATATGGCAGATATGGCAAGCGACAGTTACGATAGAGAGCTCAGCTTTAATATTGCCAGCGAAGAACAATTGGTTGTCTACGAAATAGATGAGGCGTTGAAACGCATAGAGGATGGTAAATTCGGCAAATGCATAGAATGCGAAAAAAAAGTGCCTCTAAAACGCCTCAACGTTATCCCTTATGCCAAATACTGCATACAGTGCCAGTCAAAAGAGGAGAAGAATGGAGCCCACCCGGGCTAAAGCCCGGGGTTCCTTGGGCGGAATACTGAGCCCCGATTGCAATCGGGGCGAATGTATAAAAAACCTTCTTAATGTCCTCTGTATTTTTTTAGTCCTTTTGATTGACCAGGTTTCCAAAGCAATTATCTCCTCAAAGTTATCTTTGGGCCAATCCATACCTATAATAAAGAATGTCCTGCATATCGCATCTGTAAGAAATACAGGCGCGGCTTTTGGACTTTTTAAAAGCAGCACATATTTTTTTATTGCGGTTTCAATAGCCGCTATAATCATAATAGGAGCCATGCTTATAAAATCTATCAGGAATAAATGGCTTCTCAATATCGGGCTTATCCTTATAATGTCCGGAGCCCTGGGCAATTTGATAGACAGAGTTAGGCTTGGCTATGTGATTGATTTTATTGATTTTAGGGTATGGCCTGTGTTTAATATCGCAGATTCAGCTATTACCATAGGCACTATCCTGCTCATTGTTTCATTTCTTAAAAGAACTCCCGACGTAGCCCATGTTTAAACCTGGGCTACGTCTATGACTCCGTAGAGACACTTATAATAACTGTTACAAATTTGACAGAGAATAAAACGTGTGATATACTTTAAGTAAGAAAAAAGAGCGCTATTTTTTTTATTATTAAATTAAATAGATTTATAAAGTATTTACACAAGAGGCAGAAATGAGAGAGTTATTATTCAAAAACATAACTTCGGGCAATAAAAAAAGAAAAGACCTCTATGTGTCTGAAACAGTTGAGAAAAACGGGGTTACTACCACTACGCAGAAGCGCTCTACCTATATAATAGGCAACTGCGATAAATTTAAATCTCTGGAAGAACTGGCAGAATGGAAAAAGACCATAGGCCTCGCAGTCAATAAAAGGCATGTATTTGTTATGAAAAAACACGATTCCAGTCTAAATAAAGATATGTTTATATGCGACGTAGTAGGCAGGTTTTATGCAGTGTCAGGTATCGATATTTATTCAATAGCGTTCAAACATTCTTTTGAAATAGATTTTTCCTACCAAACCTAATCATCACAAACCTAATCATCTATTGACTACCTTGTTGCCATATGATAAACTTTAATCTATTCAGGAGGTTTAATTGAAAATAACGGTTTTAGGCGATGGAGGATGGGGCACTGCATTAGCTATCCTATTGAAAAATAAAGGTTTTGACATTTCTCTCTGGGGAGCCTTTAAGGAAGATATAGAGGCGATTCAAAAGCACGGAGAGAATAAAAAATTTCTGCCCGGTTTTAAGATTCCGAAAACTATCCAGCTTACCAGCGAAATATCTATTGCCTGCGAGGACGCTGATATCATAGTTCTTGCCATACCATCCCGTTTCCTCAGAGACGTAATTACTAAAAATAAAAAAATATTAAAAGAATCGCAAGCTGGCTTTGTAAGCGTTGTAAAAGGCATAGAAGAAAAGTCTCTTAAGAGAATGAGCGAGGTTGCGATAGAGGTGCTGGGAGATGTGGAGCTTGCTGTTTTATCAGGCCCGAGCATTGCCCCTGAGGTGGCGGCCGGGATTCCAACCGCAGTAGTGGTTGCTTCAGCGGACGAGATCTTTTCCATGAAAACAAGCGACATATTCAGGGCAGAGCGTTTCAGGGTTTATACAAGCAAAGACCTGGCAGGCATTGAACTGGGGGGAGCTCTTAAAAATGTAATAGCTATTGCGTCAGGCATTGCTGACGGCCTTGGATTTGGGGCAAACACAAAAGCAGCCCTGCTTACAAGAGGCCTGGCTGAAATGACGCGCCTTGGCTGCGCAATGGGCGCATCCCGCGAGACATTCCAGGGCCTGAGCGGCCTCGGAGATATGATTACTACATGCGTAAGTTCCGAAGGCAGGAACCACAGGTTTGGCCAGGAGATTGGAAAAGGCAATAAGCCGGAATTACTTTTAAAGAAGAGCGTAATGGAAATAGAAGGCGTCTGGACATCCCGCGCCGCAATCCAGCTCGGCAAAAAATATAATATAGAACTACCCATAACACAGCAGGTTTATTCGGTGTTATTTGAAAATAAATCTCCACTTATAGCTGTTAACGAATTAATGGCCAGAGAACCAAAAGCAGAATAGGGGTGTATATGCATTTTGAAGAGAAAAGAAAATCAGAACGGTTCAGGTTCATGCAGCTTTTGCAATACGAGAAGCTTCTGGAGGACGGAAGCTTTGATATGCCCTACACTGTATATGCCAGGGATATCAGCATGACAGGAATCAGCTTTTATTCTATAGAAAGCATGAAGGTTAATTCAAAAGTAAGGGTGGTGTTTGAGCTTGAAAAGAAGAAAATTTCTTTTATAGGTCAGGTGGTCAGGATGGAGATTGTGAGCGGCGCGCCATCTAATTTTCTGTTAGGGGTTAATATTGAAAAGATAAACGACGAGGCTAAAGAATGGTTTACTGATTTTGTCCGCAAGATAAATATTTATAATGTGCTTAAGGATATAGACTTCCAGGATGTGGTTGACATACATTTTGTAGCAGGTTATCCACCTATTATAAAAAAGATCGGAGAGTTTTCAATCTCAAAGACCCAGCCTATATCAGAAACCGTGCTCAAGACCATGCTTTTTAACCTGCTGGATGAAGATAGATGCAGGCAGTTTATAGAAGAGAAGGAGACAAATTTTGTTTTTCATTATAAGGACAATATACGTTTCAGGATAAACCTTCATGTGCAGCAGGGTAAGGTAGAGGCTGTATTCAGGCTGATCCCGCATAAGATTCAACTGCCGCATCAGCTCGGGCTTCCTATAGCAGTAGAGCAGATGATAATGGAGAATAAAAGCGGGCTAATACTTGTGGCAGGCAGGACAGGTTCCGGCAAAAGCACTACTCTGGCTTCCCTGATAGAATTTTTGAACAATAAAAGAATGAGCCTTGTAATAACAATAGAAAAGCCTATCGAATATATCCACACGAACAAAACCTGTATTATAAAACAAAGGGAAGTGGGGAAAGATACGCTTTCGTTTTCAAATGCAGCCAAAAATGCGCTCAGGCAAAGCCCTGATGTTCTTCTCATAGGAGAAATCCTGGACGCTGACACAATGGAAGTAGCTATAACTGCCGCGGAAACAGGGATGCTGGTAATTTCCTCAATTCATGCAATTGATTCCAGCCAGGCCCTGGACAGGGTTATTTCTTTCTTCCCTGCAGAACTTCAGAAGCATATGCTTACAAGGCTGTCCCTGATATTAAAAGGCATTGTCACGCAGAGTCTTCTGCCTCAGAAAGACGGAAAGAAGCTTGTGGTGGCGACAGAAGTGATGCTTGTGAATAATGCCATGAGAAGGATAGTGAGGGACGGCGATTTTAAGCAGATTCCTACTGTTATCCAGATGAGCGGCAACATAGGCATGCAATCCATGAGGACTTCCCTGGAACAGCTGATAGCCAAAGGTATTGTTGATATTCACTATCTCCAGGAATAGTCGTATTTGAAACATGTTTTAGCATATGGTATAATTTTTACACATAAAGGCGGGGCGTGGCGCAGTTGGCTAGCGCACTTGAATGGGGTTCAAGGGGTCGCTGGTTCGAATCCAGCCGTCCCGACCAAAAATATAAAGGTGGCGTTATAATGGGCGATAAACAGGAATATCAACCTTCCAGTATCAAGCTTGAAAGGAGAAAGTTTAAAAGAATAAGTAAAAATTATGTTATTTCTTATACTCCTGTAAAAAGCGAAAAGTTAAAATTTGATATATCGCAGACCAGGAATTTAAGCGAGGGCGGATTGCTGTTTACTGCTGACAGGATGTTTCAGAAAGGCGTTGTTTTAAAGCTCAAACTCAGATTGCCTCAATTTTCTGATTATGTTGTATTAAAAGTGCAGGTTATTGATTCCATTGAATTGGCGGAAAACCTGATGTATGAAACAAGGGTCAAATTTATGGAAGTAGACCAGAAGGTAAAAGAAGTTATAAGAAAACGGGTGGACTATGCATAAAAATAAAATGAAGCCCAATAGGTCTAAAGCCCGGGGCGAATGTATAAATATAGGTTTAATAGGTTTCGGGACCATAGGATCCGGCGTTGCAAAGTTTCTTCTGGAGAGCCGCGGCGTTTTATTGAAACGCACTGGAATGGAATTTAATCTTTTATGGGTGTGCGACAAGGACCTGTCTTCGAAAAGAGGCGTAAATATCCCCAAAAATATACTTACCAGAGACGCTGATAGAGTAATAAACGATCCCGGCGTTGATATTATCGTTGAATTAATAGGCGGCATTCATCCTGCAAAAGAGATTATCATAAAGGCGCTCTCGCAGGGGAAGCATGTGGTGACTGCGAATAAGCTGCTTTTAGCAAGCGAAGGAGATGTGATTTTTAAGAAAGCCAGGGAGTGCGACAGAGAGATATGTTTTGAGGCAAGCGTCGCAGGAGGAGTCCCTGTTATAAAAATAATACGCGAAGGCATGGTGGGCAATAGATTTTCCAGTATTTTTGGAATATTAAATGGGACCTCAAATTTTATATTATCCAGTATGACCGGCGCAGGCTCTAGTTTTAAAACTGCCCTTAAAGAGGCGCAGGAAAAAGGCTATGCTGAAAAAGACCCATCTCTTGATATAAAAGGCTTTGATTCCAGCCATAAGCTCGCGATACTTTCGCTTTTGGCTTTTGGAAAAAGAGTGAATCTTGATGATATTTATGTGGAAGGCATTGAACATATTTCTAATTTTGATATCCAGTATGCTAAAGAACTTGGTTATGTCATAAAGCTTTTAGCAATAGCAAAGCGTTACGGGAATGAATTAGAAGTAAGGGTACATCCGACTTTTTTACCTTCAGGATATCTTCTCTCGTCAGTTTCAGGCGTTTACAATGCCATATTTATAGAGGCTGATTTGGTTGGGAAACAGTTATTCTACGGCCAGGGAGCTGGTAAATTACCTACTACAAGCGCTGTGGTGAGCGATATAGTGGATATCGGTTACAATATCAGGTGCGGAAAGGGCGCTGCAAAGCTTATTGTCCCAAAGGATACTGAAATAAAAAGCATCAGAAAAATGGACGATGTTGTTACCAGGTACTATGTGCATTTTTCCGCGATAGATAAGCCGGGAGTGCTTGCGAATATAGCTGATCTGTTAGGCAGGCACCATATCAGCATTGCAAGCGTTGTGCAGAAAGAACGCAGCAAGGCGCATATTGTCCCTATAGTCATGCTTACTCACGAGGCAAGAGAAAAAGACATGCAGGCAGCATTGGCCAGAATAGACAAGCTCCCTGCAATAAAGAAAAAAAGCGTTTTAATAAGATTAGAAAAGTAAACACTTCGGAAGTGGTGAGATTGTATGTGGTCAGGCATAATTAATAAATATTGCGATTTTTTACCAGTCACCAAATCTACGCCTGTAGTGACTCTCAACGAAGGCAATACCCCTTTAGTATATTCATGCCATCTTTCAAAATTAATAGGCGGAGAAGTTTATTTAAAATACGAAGGCCTTAATCCCACTGGATCTTTTAAAGATAGAGGCATGACCATGGCTATTTCAAAGGCCCTGGAGGAAAAACATGTTGCAGTCATGTGCGCTTCCACTGGCAATACCTCTGCTTCGGCAGCAGCCTATGCTGCCCGCGCAGGGATTAAATGCATTGTCCTGATCCCGAAAGGCGCGATAGCTCTTGGCAAACTTGCCCAGGCCCTAATCCACGGCGCTCAAGTTATTGCAGTAGACGGAAATTTTGATGATGCGCTTGACCTTGTAAAAGAAATAACCGCAAAACACCATATACAGCTTGTAAATTCAATAAATCCTTATAGAATTGAAGGCCAGAAAACCGGTTCATTTGAAATATGCGATCAACTGGGTTTAGCCCCGGATTTTCATGCCATACCAGTAGGAAATGCAGGCAATATTACTGCATACTGGAAAGGCTACAAAGAATATAAAGAAAAAGCAAAGATAAAGAATCTTCCTGTAATGCTTGGTTTCCAGGCAGAAGGCGCAGCCCCAATAGTGCGAGGAAAAATTATAGAAAAGCCTGAAACTATTGCCACTGCTATCCGCATAGGAAATCCTGCCAGCTGGAAACAGGCAGAAGCTGCCAGGGATGAATCTAAGGGCCTGATAGATATGGTCTCTGACGACGAAATCCTGGAAGCGTATAAATTTCTTGCGTCAAAAGAAGGCGTATTTGTAGAGCCTGCTTCAGCTGCTTCAGTGGCAGGAGTGATAAAGCTTACTAAAAAAGGCTACTTCAAAAACTTCAAAAATCCCAAACTCGTCTGCATCCTTACCGGCCATGGCCTCAAAGACCCTGACCGTGCCATAAAATCCATCAAAGAACCCAAAATCGTTCCTGCAAATCTTCAATCAGTCTTATCCAAAATTTCTCTTTAACCCATTAATTTCCAGTCACTTATAAATAACTTGACACTTCAGACAATGTCTATAGTGTCAAGTTGTTGAACTTACTTAAAAAAAATTGAAAGAAAATCCTCTTTTTGATGTGTCTTATATATAGACATCTAACCAAACAACTTTACACTTCAGACAATGTCTCAAATGTAAAGTTGTTTAACCAAAAGGAGGTATGCCATGGTGGATATAGCCCATCTGATTGAACAAGGAAAGATAAAACGATATTTCAGGGCAAGAAGCAAATGTTATTTTGATGGAGCCATAAGCCATATTACTCAACATGCATCAGGAGCGGAGCCTTTATTTTTAGAAGATTCAGATTATCTTTATATGCTTCATTTGATAAAAGAAACTCTTTGTGAATTTAATTGCAAGACATTAAGTTTTGTACTAATGCCGAATCACATCCATTTATTGTTGAAGTTTATCGAATCAAATATGCCGGCTGCGATGAAAAAGCTGTTCCAAAATTATGCGATGTATTTTAATAAAAAATATGCCAGAAAAGGGCATGCTTTCTGTGGGGCATATAGATCTGCATTATGTTTTGATGACAGCTATCTTCTTGCCGCTTCATTATATATGCACTTTAATCCTGTCAAAGCTAGATTGACTAAATATCCTATAGATTACAGATGGTCTTCCTGTGCATTGTTTTTGAAAAATGTAGAGAAGGATACATTTGTAGATTATAGATTTATACTTGAGACTCTGGATACAGATATAGATAAAGCCAGATTGAAATATAAGAACTTGTTAGACAGTTTTTATATTAACAGAATAGACGATGTGTTTGAAAAGCCTAATGGCCTAGATACTATAGCGCAAATGCTAAGAGAAAAAGATGAAAAATGGGCTATTAAACATGGATTATATGGCGATTCAGATTTAGATAAAAAAATTCAAGAATTAAAAGAAAGAGACAAACTTAGGGGCTTGCAAGAAAGAGAAGCTAAATTTTTTTTGATAAAACAGTTAAAATCAAGAGGTTATTGTGTTTCGGATATAGCGAAGAAATTGGGTTTGAGTCGTCAGTCTGTATATGTATATCTGGATTTTTAATGAACAACTTGACACTTGAGACATTGTCTCAAGTGTCAAGTTGTTTTGGTATAGAGTAACATGCCTAATAGACATTATAATGTGCCTCTATTTTAATTCACACCAATAATCTATCTATTTATAATGAAAGGTACTTTTATGAGAATAGCAAAGGACAGCGGTATTCTAGCTAACAGGATAAGGACCATTCGAAATTCCAGGGGATGGACGCAGCAGAGACTGGCAGAAGAGATAAATGTCCACCCTACTTATGTAAGCAGAATAGAAAGCTGCAAAAAAATCCCTACTTTCTATATAATTTCCCGCATTGCAGAAGTTCTCGAAATAGAAACCTATGAACTACTTATGGATGATAAAAAGCTAGATACAGCTGACTACAAGAAAAATAAAATTATCAGTATCCTTAAAGAATCCAGCCCATCCAATATAAATATTTATTATCCATTAATTAACGTATTGCATAAAGAGCGTAAAAGAAAAAAACAAAAATAAAATATGCTAAGAGCAGCATTGTATCTAGTTATCTTTGGCGTAATAATGGGAGGATGCGCTAGCCAGGCAGCCAGCTATACCAAGAATGATATTGTAAAGATTACGGATTTCGAACTCTCGCCCGATGAATCAAAAGTAGCCTTTTCAGCAGTGACTCCTGTAGGGAATCTGGATATCTGGATAGTAAATATAGACGGTAAAAACCTAAAAAAGCTTACCTTCGAGGACCATTCGCCTACAAATCATATAGCCAGATTTTTTAAGAAATATCACTGGGCAAATTATTTTGAAATAGATATGCATTCTCCAAAGTGGACTGGTGATGGACAGATTGCATTTTGCCAGGAGTTAAAGAAATACGAAATGTGGGGCCCTCGTACGATCAGTAAAAGATTTAGAACTATTAAACCAGATGGGACTGATAAAAAGTCCCAAACAGATTTAGATAGGGTTATAAAGCAAGAATCGGCTACCCATATAAATAGATTTAAATTTTCAAGCCGATCAGAAAAAAATAAAATAACAATCCTGCTAAAAAATGACTATCTCTGGATTTTGAGAGATGGAGAAATCGGTCCTAAAAAGTTAATTCAATAATCAAGTAACCATTTGGCTGTATATTTTTATGAAGCCTATAATTTATCCGGCAATTTGCCTATCTTTCATTTTTTTTGCAAGTAATATTTTTGCACTAGATCAGCCTGAGGAGTTTTTTACTGCTGAAAGCACCAAAGGCGCAAAAATAAATTTTTACTGTTACGAAAGCGCTGCGGATAAAGTTAAAGAAAAGCCGGTATTATTGGTGCATGGCTTTAATTCTAACGGAGCAGTTTGGCGTAACAGTAATAAAGATTATGTAAAAAAGTTGAACGAAAGCGGCTATGATGTAATTGTGGTAGATATGCGGGGAAACCCGGTTGATACAAATGGGGATCATAAATTTGATACGCCTGTTGTGGGAAATTCATGGGGCTATGGAGTCAAGGATTTAGGGGATGATGTAGGCGTGGCGCTGGAACAGGGGATGAGTTATTTAAATAAAAACCTTCCGAACCGCAATTATGAAAAAGCAGATGTTATAACTCATTCTACAGGCGCGCTTGCGGTAACAGCATATTCGCGTTCCCTTGGTTTGATTACCTATAGAGATAATATAGATACGATAATAGAACTTGCGCCGCCGAATAATGGCTCTACCAGCCTAGTTGCTAATATGAAAAGTATTCTGGGCATTATCCCGTCAGTTTTTACCCAGAGTATAACCGCATATCAGTATGCCCTGGAGGTAGCGGAGAATAAAATCTGGATACCTGGAAGCCGCATGGAATCTGAGAATCTAAGGAAAGAACTGTCTCCTGACAGTATGTTTATTAAAAGCATTCAGGATCTCGGGCCTGATAAGCGCATAAAGACGTTTATTGCAATCGGCAATGAAGACTGGGTAGTTGGCGACTGGAGCCCTGTAATAGATAAAAGGGATGATATAGGTTATGAATATTTCCTGGGTCTGGACCATTTTAACTTTTGTAACAGCGAAACAGTCCTTGCCGCCGTATTAAATAAGCTGGATAAAGGCGGGGATAGTAATTTTTTCAACAGGTTTAAGCCGTATAAAAATAGACAGCTGGCTTTTTTGTCGGGCCCTGGCATTGACCATCCTGATGATACATTTGATACTGTAGATTTTGCAAAAGGAATAGACATCAGCCCGGCCAGGCTTTTTGATTTATATCTCAGAATCGCGGCGAAGAAAAATAAAGCCTATCTGCTGAAATATTGGGAGATACTTTCTCTATTTGAAGATGCCCAGTTGGAAATTTCTACCGCTGGCTATATAGACAATGTTATTAATGAGTGGGAAGAGGTTTTAGGCGGGAAAAATAAACTTCTTCATGACTATTATATGTACGCATCGAGGGAATATCTGGAGGCGCCTGACATAGCTGTATTGGCAAACGGCTATTACAATGAAATGAGAAAATTAATAATAGAAAAAATAGGAGAGCCTGTAAGGATTATAGACCATACATTTGAACTTTATATACTTGACGAACAGAAAACGCTTGTTATCCCTACGGGCGGGCTTTCCGGGCTTTCTCATTCAGCTATATTCAAAAATAAACTTGCAGAATATGTAAAAAATGGCGGGACAGTTATATGTTTTTCCCAGCAGTATGGTTATGATTTTAACGCCCTTCCGGGAGAAAAATTAAGTGCATACGGTTGGCAGGAGGATGCGTCCTGCCACGCAAAAGCCGCTTACATTGAAAACTTTCACCAGATTCTTAGTTCGCAAAGCGAACTATACCCTGATTTAAAACTGGATGGATATTTTATAGATTATCCGGATAATGCCAATATCCTGCTTAGAAGGTCAAAAAATCAAATGCCGGCGATGCTTATGTATAATTTTGGAAAAGGCATTGTTATTGCGTCGTCACTTTATTCAGACTGGGGTTATTTAAATGGCCAGGCAGGCTCTTCGGAGATCAATCTTATAAGGGATCTTTTAAGATGGGCGAAATCCGGCAAAGATATGCCTGAATATAAAACCGGCCAGGGTTTTGAAGAGCCGATACGGACAAATGTAGATTTTGACAAGATAGAAATGATTTTAAGGTCGCCTGGCGGAGAAATTTTAGAGAAAAATATTTCAAGCGAGGCAATTTATAAATCAGGCCTGAGCCTGGATAAGCCCGGCATCTATTCTGTGGATTATATTCTATACGGCGCTGATTCTAAAACTATCCAGCCCCAGGCAGAAGGAATTTACTTTTCCTTTGCAAAGCCACCGCCGAGCGCTCCAGAGAGCCCTGATTTTACATTTGACATAACAAGCGACAATGAAAATTACATCTCAGGAACCGAGGCTGTATTCAGCTTTCATATCAAAAATAATACCGCAAAAGACGAGTCAATAAGATATATTGCAAAACTTCCGCACCATAACATAGAGTTTAATGAGACAGCCGCGGTTCCTGCCCATAAAACTATTTCATTTGATAAGAAAATAACCGCTGTCTCGACAGACCTATTAAGTTCTGATTTCTATTCTTCGGAAAATGTTTTTGTAGGCAAAGCAGAAAGAGGTGTAAATGTCTTTCAGCCCAGCCTGGAAATAGCGATGAGTACCGATAAAAGTCAATATCTGCCAGGCGACAATGTATCAATAAAAGCGGATTTGGAAAATAAATCTGAGGTTGCGCTTAATATTCTGCTTATATTGTCTGTAATCGATTCCACTAGTAGAGAGATTTATTATAAGTCTTTGGAATTTTTTGTCTTTGAGCGAAAGACCTGGTCCTGGGCTGAACAATTTATAATTCCGGAAGACGTTTCAAAGGGAGTGTGCAAAGCCAGGCTCAGCGCGTTTTCAAATTCCAGGCTTATCGGGTATAAAAGCGTATGTTTTGAAGTTCCTAATCCTTTGATTTATGACGGCGAAGAAATAGAAAACCCTGTGGAATCTTACATTATCTCTGGCCCGGACGCGGGTTTAATTATAGATATGGAAAATAATTATCCGAAGGATCAACTTATATCTGCGAGCGTCAACATTAATAATAAAGGAGAAAGAATAGAAGCGGCCTCTCTTGATATTAGAGTTTTTCCGGAATCGGATTCATGGGATTTATGCGGGATAATAAAGGATAACGGAGGCGCTATTATAAAAGGCGCCATAATAGACGGTATTTATACAAATAAAGACGGCAGATACAGGCTGAAAGGCCTTGATAAAGGCCGGCGCTCTATTAATATAAAAGCCCCTGGTTTTGATGCCCTTTCAAAAGATATAGAAATCCTGCCGGCTGGCAACAATCTGGATATAAATTTAATCCCGTCAAAATACGGAAATCTGTCAGGCATTATTGAAAATTCAATAGGCTCAACCATTACACTAGAGCCTGTGAGCGTTGCCGGCTCAGACGCTTTAACTAGATTTGCTGTAACTTCGGGCGATAGCTTATTTAAATTTAGATATTTGCCTGGCGGAAGTTATTCTTTCACTGTTTCTCCAGGCGGAATATCAAAAAACATACAAGTAAGCGAAGGTGAAAATATTTTTAACGATATACTGGACCCAGCCATATATCAGGATTTTCAGGAGATAGAGCCTAACAGCGCTTTTACAAATGCAAGCGGGATAAATCTGGATTCAAGGATACACGGCAAAATCTACAACGTCGGGGACGAAGACTTTTTTAAATTCAATATCCTTGAAAAAGGTATTTTATATATCAGGATGTACGAAGTGCCGCAGGGCTTGAGGCCTTCCATAAAGATATACGACATCGCGGGCAGAGTGATTTCAATGAAAGGCGGCTCCGCTAACGAAAAAATAACGCTTGAGACGGAGTTTAATAAACCAGGCGTCTATTATCTTTTAGTAAGGGACTGGTATGGGAATGTTTCTTTGCCAAGCGGATATTCCTTAAGCTTCTTCTTTATAAAAAATCTGGATGAATACGAGCCCAATGATACAATAGAGATAGCGAAACTTATTGATTTTGGAAAAAATTATTTTGCCACAGTCGCAGTAAAAGCCGACACTGATTTTTATAAATTATCCATACCAGATGCCGGAAAAATAACTGTTTATCTGAAAGATATGCCGATCAATATAAGGCCTTATATGAAACTTTATAATGATAAAAGCCAGAATATTGACATAAAAGGCGGCGTAGCTGGAGAAGATGTTACAATGGAATTTGAAGTTGCTAACCCATCTAATTATTATGTTCAGGTCTATGACAGGTATAATAGCGAGAGTTCTTTTTTAAGATACAGGCTTCTGGCCAGCTATACCCCGAGCAATACCTATCCATCTTCCGATGTTACGCATTTTCAAAAGCACGAGGATATTCCTGACATAGATGAAGAAAAGCGGATTAATTTTGAAATCCCCGCCATTGCTGAAAAGGGAAAATATTATATAGACGCGGTATTAAAATCTTCTGTTTCGCAGGAGATCGCGAGGTTCGTAAAAGCTTTTTATATAAGCGAAAAGTTTGAAATAGAGGTTGAGGCAGAGGCTGAAGCTGATATTTTTAAGCTCAAGGTTAAAAATCTGAGTTCAGCGAGGGGTATAAAACTTTTTGCTGAAGCGAGATGCGGGGATTATGAAAAAAAGATAGATTTTGTACTTGGACAAGAAAAGGACCTGGAATTTAATATTTCCGGCCTGGACGGGACAGAGAAAATTTATTACGGGATATATTTTGAATCAGGAAAAGCCCTTTATTTAAATTCTTATTTAGCAAACAGCGAAGAGCCGGAAGCGCCTTCGATTAAAATTATTATGGCGGGATGCGGCAAGGATGTTTATGAAGACGGAGAAAATGTAGTTCTTAATTGGAAGATTGAATCAGGCGAAGAATGTTCTATTAAGTTAAATGCGGATTTAATAAAGCCGGATTTAGATACTGTAAATATTGTCGAAGAAGAAATAAATCTCAAGAAAGGCATAAACGAAATAAATAAAGAGGTTTCTGTTGAGCTTAAACAATCAGGGATTTACAGGGTTATGTATAAATTTGGAGAGATTGGCCAGGGCTCTGTATTTTTTGATGTAGGCCAGAAAGAAATTCCGAAAGAAAATCACGAGCCTGTTCTATTTACCATAGGCGAAAAAGAAATAATTGCAGGAGATAGTTTGGAATTTTTTGTAGAAGCCACTGACATAGACGGGGATCTGCTTATTTATTCCGCAGAGTCATTGCCTAAAGGAGCCAGGTTTGACCCGTGGGTAAAAAGATTTTACTGGGAACCTGAAGAAAAACAGGCAGGAGAATATTTTGTAACATTTATAGTAAGCGATGGAAAGGCCAAGGTTTCTGAGAAAGTCAAAATAATAGTATCAAGCTCGATAGACATAATACCAGAGGCGAAGATAATCGCGAAACCCTTAAGCGGCATAGCGCCGCTGGAAGTGCATTTTAGTTCTCAACTGGTCAATAAATATAAAAGAATAATTAAATATGAATGGGATTTTGACGGCAAAGGCGTATATGATTTTAGTTCACCCGAATCAGGAGAGGTTGTTTTTACATATACAGGCGAAGGCAGTTTTCCTGCGGCACTGCGCGTAACAGATAAAAATGGAATTACAAATACTTATGTTGCCGCTATTAATGTGGAGAAAAACCCTGATGCGCCAGGCGTATATTTAACCGCATCTTCTTTGAAAGGCACTGCGCCTTGCAAGATATTTTTTAAGGGTGACGCATTCTGCCCCCAGGGTATATCTAAATATGAATGGGATTTTGATGGCGACGGCATTTTTGATGCTGGCTCCTCAAAATCAGGAGAAGTTGTTAAAACCTATTCTCTTCCTGGAAAATATAACGCAGAATTTAAAGTTACCAGCGTAGATGGGCTAAGCAGTTCAGAAAAAGTTTCGATTGAAATAGAAGATCCTGGAATTTTGAGCGTTGAACCAATAATAGAGGGAATTAACCCTTTAGGGTTTCATCAAGATAACAGCCTAAAGGCTGGGTTCCAAAACCAAGGCAATGTTCCAGTAGAGATAAGTTTTGATGCAGTTATTGACGCGAAAAGTCCAATCCAGAAATATCAATGGGATTTTGAAGGCAACGGTATATTTGATTACACTTCCTTAAGCCCGGGCATAGTTAAACATGCCTATTGCGAACCAGGTGTCTATACGCCTGTAGTACGGGTCACAGACTCGAATAATTTATCCAGCCAGGTTAAAGCAAAGGTTAGATTTGGTATTTTTGATCCAGAGAGTATTAAAAAAGGTAAAATTATTGTAAATCCGCAAAAAGGCAAAGCTCCTCTTTTAGTAAGATTTTCCTTTGAAACTGAAAATGAAATAAGCGATGCGGAATATTTATGGGATTTTGAAGATGACGGCGCAATTGACCTTATAACATCAGCTCCCCAGGCAGAATTTACATATAACTACCCTGGAAATTATATGGTAAAACTTGATGTCAGGACAGCAAACGAAATAATTATGTCACGCCATGAAATAATTTATGTCACAACAGGGAAAGGCGATGATAAAAAGCAGGAAGTTCTTTCTGAAAATATGCATAAGTACAAGATAGGCAAAATAGAGCTTCCAGATAAAACTTCTTTAGTTTTACCGGCTGATATGCTGGATAAGGATGATGTTGTTAATATAAAGAAAATAGAATCCAGCGAGCTTCAAAAAGAAATTAATTTTAACCAGAATAAACCCATAGGCGAATACAGGGAGTATAAATTTGAAAATCGCCAAGTTCCTTTTAATAAGGAAATGACTATATCTATACCATATCTGGATGAAAATGACGATGGTGTTGTAGATGATAAGAATATAAACGAATTAACGCTTGATGTCTTCTGGTATGATGAGAATAGCGGAGAATGGAAAATCCTTTCAGACGCTCTTGTATTTCCAAAAGAAAACATAGTTACGGTAAAGACAAACCATTTTACTATCTTTGGCATTGCTGGCGCTGAAAAGAAGAATGAAAATAATTCTCAGCCTGAAAATCCAGAAAGCGGAGACAGAGTAAGCTGTTTCATTGCCACTGCCGTATTCGGTTCTCCCATGGCTAAAGAAGTTGTAGTGTTACGCGAATTCAGAGATAAATATTTATTAAAATCAGAAACAGGAAAGAGATTAGTTGATTTTTACTACCATTTCAGCCCGCCGATTACAGAATTTATTAAAACCAAGCCGTTAACCAGGGCTTTTGTAAGATACCATCTTAAATTCCTTGTATATCTAATCAAATCTATACTATAATACTTACTATTAGGAGTCTGTTACAAATCAAGTCATACTCGTTTTGTGAATTAGTAGCAGTAATGAGGGGTTATGCACATTCTGGAAGTGGCGTTAGAAGATAGCGGCAAAAGGGTGGATAATGTAAGCCTCAAACATCTGGTGGGGGTGAAGCCGGAACTTGAGATATCCAGAACTCTTGTCCAGGACATGATAGACAAGGGCGAGGTTCTGCTTAACGGAAAAAAAGTAAAACCAAGCCACAAGGTAAACACAGGCGATAAAATAGAAATAGACCTGGAAAAATTAGAAAAAGAAAGCCTTGCAGAGCATTGTAAAAAAATCCCAAGGGCTGAAAAATTACCGCTTAATATAATCTATGAAGACGATGATATACTGGTTATAAATAAGCCTGCAGGCATGGTGGTGCATCCTGCGTGCGGGAATTATTCAGGCACGCTGGTGAACGCGCTTTTAAATTACAAAGGCTTCCTCACAGATTTTAACGAACCACGAACCACGAACGACGACCAAAGGGAGTCCCGAGCGAAGTCGAGGGACGAACGACGAATAATGCGGCCTGGAATTGTCCACAGGCTTGACAAAGATACGTCAGGAGTAATGCTTGTTGCAAAAAGAGGCTCAGCGTTACGTAAACTTTCAGGTCAATTAAAGAACAGGACCATTACGAAAAAATATATAGCTGTTGTAAAAGGAATTATTGAATTAGAAGAAGGGATAATAGATTTACCGGTCAACCATGATAAAAAAAATAGAATGAAAATGGTAATCGATAGGTATGAGGGAAAAGATGCAGTAACGCAGTTCAAGGTTTTATCCAGAAATAAAGAAAAAAATTTCACAATCCTGGAAGTGACTCCAAAAACAGGCAGGACTCATCAGATACGTATACATTTTACGCATATAGGCCATCCGATTTTAGGAGATACGCTCTATAATGGCCCTGCGGTCCAGGGCTTATCAAGACAAGCCCTGCACGCAAAATCCATAAGCTTTATTCATCCTTCCAAAAATATTCAAGTCGAATTTTCTGCTGAAATCCCAGCTGACATTAACCAATTTCTCCGTTAATTCACAAAACGAGTAATACTCGTTTTGTGAATTAAGGATTTACCGGGAGTTACTTAGAGCATAAGGGCTTAGAATAGAGTGGTTAGGCTAATTGTGTGCATAATTTTTATTGACACAAGATATTGAAATGTATTATACTTATAGTGGTTTAGAAAAAAGTATCCACAATATATTGACAGACATTTTTTTAAGTGTTATACTTGGAACTAGTTAAAAACGTATAAAAAAGTATTTTTTCACTTGAAAGGATTTATATCTTGAATGTATGTCATATATATGATATACTTTTAAGTAGAGAAAATAGTATATATACTAGAAATCCCATTGATAAGGGTAAACCATTCGAAAGAATGGGGCACAAAGCTTTAGAGCCTAAAAGTCCGGAGGGACTTATGGTTGTCAGCTGCCAAAAGGATGAAATAATAATGTGAATTTAGCCCATTCTTCGATGGAAGAATGGG
>ERZ1292640.807-Hain-H43-02um-R1-807-length-26084-cov-14_pt1 | contig 26084 bp, 32 predicted proteins | sample MGYA00564404_ERZ1292640 | MGnify/ENA primary metagenome ERZ1292640 (study PRJEB36523, sample SAMEA6512636) | groundwater metagenome | collected 2019-01-08 | study: AquaDiva: Metagenomics assemblies of 32 groundwater samples | reverse complement strand
GCCCCAGCCCCAGAATTTCCACGCCAGCTTTGCGCCGGCGCGCGCCGCCGCTAACGGCAGCGGCAGCGCTACCTTGTGACGGCGCTCGATCAGCGCGCGGTAGCTCACGGGTTCCGCGGCGGCGAGGTTGTACGGGCCGCGGGCGGCGCGCTGCAGGCACAACAGGATGGCGCCGGTCACGTCGTCTTCGTGCACGCACTGCAGGCGCGGCTGCGGCTGCGGCAGGCGCGGATAAAACGGCTGGCGCAGCAGCCACTTCAGCAACGGCTGCGCATGCGGACCGAGGATAACGTGCGGCCGCAGCCGCACGCAGTCGGGAAACTCGCTGGCCAGAGCGTTTTCCAGCAGCGCTTTGTGCTCGGCATAGAGGAAGCCCGCCAGCGGCCGGAACGGCGCGTCTTCCGCGAGATCGATGCCCTCGCCGTAGACCGCTGCGCTCGACAGGTGGATCAGGCGCCTGACGCCGGCCGCGCGCGCCGCGTGGAAAGCGCGCAGGCTGCCGGTGACGTTGATCCCGAACATGTTCTCAGGGCGCGTGCGGCCGCGCAGCACCACGCAGGCGAGATGCACCAGCGCGTCGTGACCTTGCAGCCACTGCCCGAGCCGCGGGTCGCGGATGTCGGCGCGCCGCGCCGAGAATTTCGGATGGCCGCAATGCGGCGGCGCGAGGTCGATGCCCGTCACGTGTTCGACTTCGCGCAGAGCACACAACTCCGGCAGCAGCGCGCGTGCCAGCTGCGAAGATGACCCGGTGACGAAGACTCTCACCGGTTAAACGCCGGCATTACGTGCCGCGCGATGCATTGCATTGATTCGCGCGTGACTTCGGTATCGAGTGCGCCGGCGCCGACCGCGCACAACAGATTGGTGACGCCCGCCGTCTCGTACTTGCGCAGCTTGGCGGTGCATTCGTCGGGGTCGCCGACGACCGCCATGCCGAAAGCATCGAGCAGGCCCAACGTGACGCCGAGCTTCATCAGCCGGCGAAAGCGCCCGAGCTCGTGGATCTGTTCGTAGCTCGGGTACAGTTTTTCGAGCACCGGCAGCGTGGCGCGGAACAACTCCTGGTAGAACCATTTGAACGCAGGTGCGGCGAGCCGGCGCGCGCGGGCGCCGTCCTCAAGGCACAACAGACCGACGGTCATGCCGATGCGCGGCGGCGTGACATCGCGCCACGCGCGCTGGAAGTTCCCGATGTCGTGTTTGACCATGAACCACGGCTTGAAAGGCCCTGCCAGCACGCCGAGTTTGCGCCGTGCCGCCCAGAGATAGGTGTCCGGGCTGACCGCCGCGGTCCACAGCGGCGGATGCGGCGACTGCACCACGTGCGGCACGATATCGAGCGCGTCGCATTGGAAATGCGCGCCCCGGTAGGTGACCGGTTGGCGCGCAAAGCTGGCGAGGATGACATCGAGCGCTTCGTCGACGCGCTCGCGGCTTTGTTCCAATGCCACGCCGAACGCAGCGTATTCGGCCGGCGCAAAGCCGCGCCCGACGCCGACCTCGAGCCTGCCGCCGCTCAGGATATCGAGCGTGGCGATGCGCTCGGCGAGGTGCACAGGATGGTGCAGCGGCAACGGGATCACCGCATGGCCGAGGCGGATGCGGCGTGTGCGCTGCGAAGCCGCGGCGAGCACCAGCTCGGGCTTCGACGAATGCGAATAGCCGCGCATGAAATGGTGCTCGACCAGCCACGCGGCATGAAATCCCAGGGCCTCGCCGAGCTCGATTTCGGCCAGCGCCTCGGCGTATGCCAGGGTCTCGGTGAGCGCGCGGCCAGGCGGGAGCGCGAGTTCGTGGAAGAGGTCGAAGTGCATGGCGGGGTGCGCCCTATGATGCCAGCGCGTAACCGAAACGCCAAACGGGCGTTAATTGTGATAATCGCGCCAACTGGTTAAAATCCAAGCTTTTTTGGATGGTGTTCTCCGCCGTGGCAGCCGACAACCTGGTCGAAATCAGCGGTGTGAGCTATGCGTATGACAAGCGACACCCGGTGCTGACCGGGATCGACATGGTGATTCCGCGCGGCAAAGTCGTGGCCATCATGGGCATCAGCGGCTCGGGCAAGACCACGCTGCTGCGGCTGATCGCAGGCTGGTTCAAGCCGACGCGGGGTTCCATCAAAGTGGACGGACAGTTGATTGACGAGCTCGACCGCGAGGGGTTGTACCAAATGCGCCGGCGCATGGGCATGCTGTTTCAGTTCGGCGCGTTGTTCACGGATCTCACGGTGTTCGATAACGTGGCGTTCCAGATACGCGAGCATACCGACCTGCCCGCCGCGATGATCCGCGATATCGTGATGATGAAGCTGCAGGCGGTGGGTCTGCGCGGCGCGCACGCCCTGATGCCCTCGGAACTCTCGGGCGGCATGGCGCGGCGCGTGGCGCTGGCGCGCGCGACCGCGCTTGATCCGATGCTGATCATGTACGATGAGCCGTTTACCGGGCTCGACCCGATCTCGCTGGGCGTGATCCGGAACCTCGTCCGGAAACTCAACGACGCGCTCGGTTCAACCTCGATCGTGGTCACGCACGACGTGCAGGAGGCGCTCGATATCGTCGATTACGTCTACTACCTGTCGGAGGGCGTCATGGTGGCGCACGGCACGCCCGGGCAGATGCGCGCATCAACGGACCCGCTGGTGCATCAGTTCGTGTGGGGCGAGTCGGATGGCCCGGTCGCGTTCCAGTACCCGAGCCGCGATTTCAGCGAGGAGCTCGGCCTTGTTTGACCGCGGCGCCATCATCAATGTCCGCAACGTCGGGCGCCACGCGCTCGACAGCGTGCTGCGGCTGGGCTATGCCTCGCGCTTTTTCGCGCTGACGCTCGCGCACTCGGGAACGAGCTTTCGCCGTCCGCGCCTGATCGTGCGCGAACTATATTTCACCGGCGTGCTGTCGATGATCATCATCCTGGTTTCGGGGTTGTTCGTCGGCATGGTGCTCGGTTTTCAGGGCTATCAGACGCTCAAGACCTATGGCTCCGAATCCGCGCTGGGGGTGCTGGTCGCGCTGTCACTGGTGCGTGAACTGGGGCCGGTGGTCTCGGCGCTGTTGTTCGCAAGCCGCGCGGGCTCGGCCATGACCGCCGAGATCGGCCTGATGAAAGCCACCGAGCAGCTTTCGGCGATGGAAATGATGGCAGTCGATCCGATCGCGAGGGTGGTGGCGCCGCGTTTCTGGGCCGGCGTGCTCTCGATGCCGCTGCTGGCGGCGCTATTCAGCGCGATGGGCGTCTACGGCGGTTATCTGATCGGCGTAGTGGTGATCGGCGTGGACGAGGGATCGTTCTGGTCGCAGATGCAAAGCGCGGTGGACTTCCGCGAGGATATCGTGAACGGCGTGATCAAGAGTATCGTGTTCGGCATTGCCGTGACCTGGATCGCGCTGTTCGAGGGTTACGACGCCCCGCCCACGGCCGAGGGCGTCTCGGGTGCGACCACGCGCACGGTGGTCACCTCGTCGCTGGCGATACTGGGTCTGGATTTCATCTTAACCGCATTCATGTTTCGGGGGATTTAATGGAACGCTCGACACTCGATCTCTGGGTCGGCCTGTTTGTCGTCGCGGGGCTCGGCGCGCTGACGATCCTCGCGCTCAAGGTCGGCAACATGGGCAGTTTTGGCGGCACTGAAACCTATCAGATATCCGCGTCGTTCACCAATATCGGCGGTCTCAAGCCGCGCGCGGCGGTGAAAAGCTCGGGCGTGGTGGTCGGCCGGGTCGCCGCGATCACCTTTGACAACGACAAGTTCATGGCGAAAGTCCTCATGAACATCGAGTCGCGTTACAAATTCCCCAAGGACAGTTCGGCGTCGGTCCTGACCGCCGGCTTGCTCGGCGAGCAATATATCGGGATCGAGGGCGGGGGGGAAGACGCGATGCTCGCCAATGGGGATGCGCTCAAGCTCGCCCAGTCGGCAGTCGTGCTGGAGAAGCTGATCAGCCAGTTCATGTTCAACAAGGCGGCCGAAGGCGGCAGCGCCAAGTAAGGCCGCACGTATAATAGTGCAAGCGAACGCTAACCTTGCAGCGTCAGAAAAGCCGATTCCCTCCCCCTTGACGGGGGAGGGTAGGGTGGGGGTGAGAATTACCATGACTCGCAACGTTTTCACCCCCATCCCGCGCCCGCGGAGGGCGGAACAGGTTCCGTCGGCTTGCCGATGGATGTGACCCCGCAGCGGGATGCAAAGCGCCGGATATCCGCGTGCTATTGTGCGCCTTCACGGTCGCATCCCGTAAACGGGTCCCTGCTCCACGTTCCGGCGCACTTCCCCCATCAAGGGGGAAGGAGTTTCGTTGGAATCTTGTGACGCAGTAAGACGAAGGAGCGGTAATGAACAGATTGATATTCGGTTGTCTGCTGGCGATGGTATGGTCGGTCGCGGCGTCGGCGCAATCCACCGGCCTGGCGCCCGATGCACTGGCGAAGAAGGTCACCGAGGAAGTGCTGGCGATCGTACGCGCCGACAAGGATATCCAGGCCGGCAACCACAAGAAAATTCTCGATCTGGTGGAAGCGAAAGTCCTGCCGCATTTCAATTTTTCCCGCATGACGCGGCTTGCAGTCGGCGCGCCGTGGCGCCAGGCCAGCACCGCGCAGCAGCAAAGCCTGACCAACGAATTCCGCATGCTGCTGGTGCACACCTATACCAACGCCTTCACCCAGTACCGCGACCAGGTGGTCGAATACAAGCCGCTCAAGCTGCAAACCGGCGATACCGAGGTGGTGGTGCGCTCGCTGATCAAGCAAAAGGGCGGCGCCGAGCCGATCGACATCAATTACAGCATGGAGAAAACCGCCTCCGGCTGGAAGGTGTACGACGTCACGATAGCGGGCGTGAGCCTGGTTCAGAACTACCGCAGCACCTTCAGCAGCGAAATCCAGAAGGCCGGCATCGACGGGCTGATTGCAACGCTTGTGGCCAAGAACAAGACGCTCGCCCAGCAGTCCGCCCGCAAATGATCGAACGCGACGGCAACCTGCTGCGCGTGCGCGGCGCGCTGACCATCGCCAGCGTCACGGCGGTGTGCGAGGCCGGCAAGGAGCAGTTCGGCGACGGCGATCTCGTGGTCGATCTTGCCGCGGTCACCGAGGTGGATTCCACCGCGTTGAGCCTGCTCCTCGAATGGCGCCGCGCCGCGCGCGCGAAAAATCTGCAGATTGCATTTCGTAACCTGCCGGAAAGTCTGAAAAGCCTGGCGGAGCTCTACGGCCTGACCGGGCTGGTCGCTGAAAAAGCGTGAGGCGGTTGGTTCCCGCGATTCAGGTCGAACGGGTCGTCAAACGCTACGGCGAATTGCAGGCGCTTGCCGGCGTCAGCCTGGAAATTGCCCAGGGCGAGTTCTTCGGGTTGCTCGGCCCCAATGGCGCCGGCAAGACCACGCTGATCAGTATCCTCGCGGGCCTCGCGATCGCTTCCAGCGGCAGCGCCCGCGTCATGGGGCACGACGTGGTCGCCGCTTATCGCCAGGCGCGGCGTGCGCTCGGCGTGGTGCCGCAGGAACTCGTGTTCGATCCGTTCTTCACGGTGCGCGAGGCCTTCACCATCCAATCCGGTTACTTCGGCCTGCGCGACAACCGGGCCTGGATCGACGAATTGCTGCACCATCTCGATCTCACCGGGAAAGCCGACACCAATATGCGCCAGCTCTCGGGCGGGATGAAACGCCGCGTGCTGATCGGGCAGGCGCTCGCGCACAAGCCGCCGGTGATCGTGCTCGATGAGCCTACCGCCGGGGTCGACGTCGAGCTGCGGCAGTCGTTGTGGCAGTTCATCCGGCGGCTTAACCGGGATGGGCATACCATCGTGCTCACCACGCATTACCTCGAGGAAGCGGAGGCGTTGTGCGGCCGCATCGCGATGCTCAAACAGGGCGAGATCGTCGCCAACGACTCGACGCAAAACCTGCTGCAGCGCTTTTCCGGCTGCTACGTCAACCTCAAGCTCGCGCCGCAGCGCCTGCCGGAGGCGCTCCAACCGCTGCTGGCGCACCAGGACGAGACCGGATTCCGCCTCGCGCTGCGGAGCTACGACGAGATGGGGCACGTGATGGCGGCGCTGCGCAGCGCCGGCGCGAAGGTGCAGGAAATGGAAGTGATGCAGCCCGACCTCGAGGAAGTGTTCGTCAAGATCATGAGAAGTGAAGCAGTCACTGCCTCACGTGCGGAGCACCCATGACCGGCTTCTACACGCTGTTCCACAAAGAGTGGCTGCGTTTCTGGAAAGTCAAGGTGCAGACGGTGCTCGCGCCGGTGTTGACGGCGCTGCTGTTTCTGCTGGTGTTCGGCCACACCCTGCGCGGCACGCTCGAGCCGTACCCCGGCATCGCCTATGCCGCGTTTCTGGTGCCGGGGCTCGCGATGATGTCGGTGCTGCAGAACGCGTTCGCCAACGCGAGTTCGAGCCTGACGCAGTCGAAAATGACCGGCAACATCGTTTTCGTGCTGCTGCCGCCGCTGTCGCATCGTGAATTTTTCTTCGCCTACCTGCTCGCGGCGATGGCGCGCGGCCTGGTGTGCGGCGCGGGCGTGCTGCTGGTCACGGTGTGGTTCGTCGAGTTGCGCTGCGAGCACCCGCTGTGGGTGCTGGCGTTCGCGCTGCTCGGTAGCGGCATCATGGGCGTGCTCGGCATCATCGCCGGCATGCATTCGGAGAAAGTCGACGAGCTGGCGGCGTTCCAGAATTTCATCATTCTGCCGCTCACGTTTCTGTCGGGCGTGTTTTATTCGATCCACTCGCTGCCGCCGTTCGCCCAGGTGTTGACGCACCTGAACCCGTTTTTCTACATGATCGACGGCTTCCGCTACGGCTTCTTCGGCGTCGGCGACGTGTCCCCCTGGCTGAGCGCCACGATTGTCGCCGCGTGTCTCGCGGCCTTATCATGGCTGACGCTGTGGCTGATCAAGACCGGCTACAAGCTGCGCCACTGACGCAGCGACCAATCACCAATCACGAGGATTTTCAATGACACCTGAGCAAATCAAACAGTTCATCGAGGCGGGCCTGCCCTGCGAGCACGTCGAGGTATCCGGCGACGGCCATCATTTCGAGGCGGTCATCGTGAGCGCGGAATTCCGCGGCAAAAACAAGGTGCAGCAGCACCAGCTCGTCTATCGCGCGCTCGGCAGCCGCATGCGCGAAGAGATCCACGCGCTGTCGATGCTAACCTGCACGCCCGAGGATTGGGCCGGCAGGTAACCCCAGCGCGCTGCGCACATGGACAAGTTGATCATCGAAGGCGGCGTGCCGCTCGCCGGCGAAGTCGGCATATCCGGCGCCAAGAACGCGGCCCTGCCGATTCTGTGCGCGGCCATCCTGAGCGCCGAGCCGCTCAGAGTCGGCAATGTGCCGCACCTGCAGGACGTGACGACCATGCTGGAGTTGCTCGCGCAGATGGGAATCGCGATTTCGGTTGACGACAAGCTCGGCGTCGAACTCAACGCAGCGGCGCTCAACAACCCCGGCGCGCCCTACGATCTGGTGAAGACCATGCGCGCATCCGTGCTGGTGCTGGGGCCGCTGGTGGCACGCTGCGGGGAGGCTCGCGTGTCGCTGCCCGGCGGCTGCGCGATCGGGCTGCGGCCGGTCGATCAGCACATCAAGGCGCTCGCGGCGATGGGAGCGACGATCGCGATCGAGCACGGCTACATGCATGCCCGCGCGGCGAGGCTCAAGGGCGCGCGCATCATCATGGACCTGGTCACCGTCACCGGCACCGAAAACATCATGATGGCGGCGACGCTGGCCGCCGGCGAGACCCTCATCGAAAATGCCGCGCGCGAGCCCGAAGTCGTCGATCTTGCCAACTGCCTGAACGCGATGGGCGCCAAAGTGAGCGGCGCCGGGACCGACGTGATCAGGGTGACCGGGGTGGCGCGGCTGAAGAGCGCGCGCCACCACGTAATGCCGGACCGCATTGAAACCGGGACTTTTCTCGCTGCGGCCGCAGCCACCGGCGGCGAGATCCGGCTCAGGCAGACGCGCGGCGACCTGCTCGACGCCGTGCTCGAAAAATTGCGCGAAGCAGGCGCGCAGATCGACGCGGGAGCCGACTCGATCAGTCTGCGCATGGATCGGCCGTTGCGCGCCGTGAGCCTGCGTACCGCGCCGTACCCGGCGTTTCCGACCGACATGCAGGCGCAGTTCATGGCGCTGAACAGCGTCGCGCGCGGCACCGCGCTCGTCACCGAGACCATTTTCGAAAACCGTTTCATGCACGTGCAGGAGTTGCGGCGGCTCGGCGCGCAGATCGAGGTCGAGGGCAATACCGCGGTGGTCACCGGCGTCGATCATCTCGACGGCGCGACGGTGATGGCGACCGACCTGCGCGCGTCCGCGAGCCTGGTGCTGGCGGGGTTGATTGCGCGCGGCGAGACCACGATCGAGCGCGTCTACCATCTCGACCGCGGCTACGAAGCGATCGAGGAGAAACTCTCCAGGCTCGGCGCGCGCGTGCGCCGCGTGCGTTAGGGCGGTAAAATGTTTTTTTATTCCGTCGCGCAGAACCCGTGATCAGCATTGCGCTGTCCAAAGGACGCATCCTTGACGAGACCCTGCCGTTGCTGAAGGCCGCGGGCATCGTCGCGTCCGAAGATCCCGACAGCTCCCGCAAGCTGATCATCGCGACCTCGAATGCCGGCGTGCGGCTCATCATCGTGCGCGCGACCGACGTGCCGACCTATGTGCAATATGGCGCGGCGGACCTGGGTGTTGCAGGAGGGGACGTGCTCGCCGAGCACGGCGGCAACGGACTGTACCAGCCGCTCGATCTCGGGATCGCGCGCTGCCGGCTGGTGGTCGCAGTGCGCAAGGGCTTCGATTACGAGCAGGCCGTGCGCCAGGGTGCGCGGCTGCGCGTTGCCACCAAGTACCCGCAAATCGCGCGCGAGCATTTCGCGGCGAAAGGCGTGCACGTCGATTTGATCAAGCTCTATGGCTCGATGGAGCTCGCGCCGCTGACCGGGCTGGCGGAAGCGATCGTCGATCTGGTCAGCACCGGCAACACGCTGAAAGCCAACGATCTCGTCGCGGTGGAAGAGATCACGCAGGTGAGCGCGCGCCTGATCGTCAACCAGGCCGCGTTCAAATTGAAGCGTGCTGCCATCCAGCCGATGCTCGATGCTTTGACGCGGGCGGTGAAATGATGATCGCGCTCAAACGGCTCGCGACCGGCGCGCCCGACTTCGAGGCCCGCTTCGCGGCGTTGCTCGCGTTCGAGGGCGCCCAGGATTCCGCCGTCGATGCCGCGGTCGCCGGCATTCTCGATGACGTGAAGCGGCGTGGCGACGCCGCGGTACTCGACTACACGCGGCGCTTCGATCGCGTCCAGGCAACTTCCGTTGCGGAACTCGAGTTGACGCGCGACGAGATGCAGCGCGCGCTGGCGGACTTGCCTGCCACGCGCCGCGGCGCGCTGGAGCAGGCGGCGGCGCGCGTGCGCTCCTATCACGAGCAGCAGGTAAGCCGCTCGTGGAGCTATCGCGACGCGGACGGCACGCGCCTCGGGCAGCAGGTGACCGCGCTCGACCGCGTCGGCATCTACGTGCCGGGCGGCAAGGCCGCGTATCCGTCGTCGGTGCTGATGAACGCGCTGCCGGCGCGCGTGGCCGGAGTCGGGGAGATCGTGATGGTGGTGCCGACGCCCGGCGGGGAAAAAAACCAGCTGGTGCTGGCGGCGGCGGCGCTCGCGGGAGTCGATCGCGCGTTCGCGATCGGCGGCGCACAGGCGGTCGGCGCGCTCGCTTACGGCACGTCCACCGTGCCGCCGGTCGACAAGATCGTCGGTCCTGGCAACGCCTATGTTGCCGCGGCCAAGCGCCGCGTGTTCGGCGTGGTCGGCATCGACATGGTGGCGGGGCCCTCCGAAATCGCGGTGATATGCGACGGCACGGTCGATCCCGACTGGATCGCGATGGATCTGTTTTCGCAAGCCGAGCACGACGAACTCGCGCAGGCGATCCTGCTGGCGCCCGAGGCGCGGTTTATCGAGCAAGTCGCCGCCAGTATCGAGCGGCAGCTCGCCGCCATGCCGCGCCGCGACGTGATCCGGGCCGCGCTCGAAAAACGCGGCGCCCTGATCGAAGTACGCGACCTCGAGGAGGCGTGCGCGCTCGCCAACCGCATCGCGCCCGAGCACCTCGAACTCGCAGTCGCCGATCCCGAGGCGCTGCTGGCGAAAATCCGCCACGCCGGCGCAATCTTCCTTGGCGGCTACAGCTGCGAGGCGCTCGGCGATTACTGCGCGGGGCCGAACCACGTGCTGCCGACTTCGCGCACCGCGCGCTTCTCGTCGCCGCTCGGCGTCTACGATTTTCAGAAGCGCTCGAGCATAATCGAGGTCTCGCGGCAGGGCGCGCAGCGACTCGGCGCGATCGCGGCCGAGCTCGCGCGCGGCGAGGGACTGACCGCGCACGCCCAATCTGCCGAATACCGGATGAAATGAATTCCGTGTCCTCTGCGGCAAGAAGCTTTTAGGCATGCCGAAAACACCTGACGAAATCATCCGCGACGAAATACGCGCGCTCGCCGCGTACCACGTGCCCGACCCGGCCGGAATGGTCAAGCTCGACGCGATGGAGAACCCGTACCGGCTGCCGCAGGAGCTGTGCCGCGTGCTTGGCGAAGGCGTTGCCGGCGCAGCGCTCAACCGGTATCCCGATCCGGCCGCGCGCGAACTCAAGCTGCGGCTGCGCGCCGCGATGCAGATTCCCTCAGCCATGGAACTGGTGCTTGGCAACGGTTCGGACGAGTTGATCCAGATGCTGGCGCTGGCAGTGGCGAAGCCGGGCGCGGTGATGCTCGGATTCGACCCCTCCTTCGTGATGTTCCGCATGATCGCGGCTTTTGCCGGCATGCGTTATGTCGGCCTCCCGCTCAACGCCGATTTCAGCATCGACGTCGCCGCCGCCGTCGCTGCGGTCGAGGAACACCAGCCGGCGCTGATCTTCATCGCCTACCCCAATAATCCGACTGGCAACCTGTTCGATGCCGCCGCCATCACGCGTATCATCGCGGCCGCGCCGGGAATGGTCGTGGTTGACGAGGCCTATCACGCGTTTGCCGGAGCGAGCTTCATGCCGCGGCTCGCCGAATTTCCGAACCTGCTGGTGATGCGCACCGTCTCCAAGCTCGGGCTGGCGGGCTTGCGCCTGGGATTGCTCGCCGGGCCCGGCGCCTGGCTGCACCATATTGACAAAGTGCGTTTACCGTATAATGTCAATGTGCTGACGCAGCGGGTGGCAGCCGAGGTACTGCAACATCGGGACGTGCTGGACGCGCAGGCGGCGGCGATTCGCAGCGAGCGCTCGCGGCTGTTCGCCGGATTGCGCGGCTTGCCCGGGGCCGAAGCGTACGCGAGCGAAGCCAATTTCATTTTGTTCAGGGTGGCGAAGGCGGACCAGGTTTTCAGCGGACTCAAACAACGCGGGGTTCTGATCAAGAACCTGCACGGCTCGCACCCGCTGCTCGCGGATTGCCTGCGCGTGACGGTCGGAACGCCCACCGAAAATGCCCAGTTCCTGAGCGCACTCAGCGCGATCCTCAACCCTTGACCGCCTGCGGCCATTATCTCCGGCAATGACTGGTCCCACTATGAGCAAGCGTACTGCAGAAGTGACACGCAGCACCCGGGAGACGCGGATACGCGCCAGCATCAACCTCGACGGCAGTGGCGCGGGGAAGTTTGACACCGGGGTGCCGTTTCTCGATCACATGCTCGACCAGGTCGCGCGCCACGGCGGGTTCGATCTCGAGATTTCTGCCAAGGGGGACCTGCACATCGACGCGCATCACACGGTCGAGGACATCGGCATCACGCTCGGCCAGGCGCTGGCGCAGGCGCTCGGTGACAAGCAGGGTATACGGCGCTACGGCCACGCCTACGTTCCGCTCGACGAAGCGCTGTCGCGCGTGGTGGTGGACTTGTCGGGGCGTCCCGGGCTCGAGTTCAAGATCGATTTTGCGCGCGCGCGCATCGGCGAGTTCGATGTCGACCTGGTGCATGAGTTTTTTCAGGGCTTCGTCAATCATGCCCGGGTCACGCTGCACGTCGATAACCTCAAAGGCGACAACGCGCACCATCAGGCCGAGACCGCGTTCAAGGCGTTCGGGCGCGCGCTGCGCATGGCGGCCGAGCTCGATCCGCGCGCGCAGGGCGTGCCCTCGACCAAGGGCACGTTATAATCGCCACCCACGCGTTTTCGCATGCCTGACATCGCCGTCATCGATTACGGGATGGGTAACCTGCGTTCGGTCTCGAAAGCGATCGAGCATGTCGCGCCCGGGCTCGAGGTCGTCGTGACCAGCGATCCCGCGACCGTGGCACGCGCGGCGCGGGTGGTGTTTCCCGGCCAGGGTGCGATGCCCGATTGCATGCGTGAAATGGACGCGCGCGGTCTGCGTGAAGCCGTGCTGGATGCCGCCTGGAACAAACCGTTCCTCGGCATTTGCATCGGACTGCAAATGCTGTTCGAACGCAGCGAGGAAGGCGCCGTCGCGGGCTTGGGCGTGCTGCCGGGGCAGGTGCGGCGTTTTGCTGCCGCGGCCATGGTCGACGCCAGCGGCGCGCGCCTCAAAGTGCCGCATATGGGCTGGAACCGCGTGCGGCAGGTGGCCGCGCACCCGTTGTGGCGCAGCATCCCGGATCAGTCGCGGTTTTACTTCGTGCACAGCTATTACGTCGCAACGGCCGCGCCGGGATTGGCCGCCGGCACGAGCGAATACCCCCATGCATTTACGTGCGCGATTGCGCGGGACAACGTTTTTGCGGTGCAGTTCCACCCCGAAAAAAGCGCCACCGCCGGCTTGCAGCTGCTCGCGAATTTCGCGCAGTGGCAGCCCGCAACTCGGCTCGCGCACCCGCGGCGGCCGGCCGCGGTCGGGGCGGGGTGAGGGCGCTGGGGCTAGGCGAATTCACGCCACGTGTAGTATCATGAATTCAACCGCCCTCATGCCTTTTTCTTCAGCGTTCATTCGTCCCCTATCTCCCTTGCAACCGCGGCGCACGCAAGACCATCGCGAGCGATTGAGGCGAGCCTCGTAAGCGCGCAGCATGCTGATCATTCCGGCAATCGATCTCAAAGATGGCAGGTGCGTACGCCTGAAGCAAGGCGTGATGGCGGACGCCACCGTGTTTTCGGAAGACCCCGGCGCGATGGCCGCCCACTGGGTCAAGCAGGGCGCGCGCCGGCTGCACGTGGTCGACCTCAATGGGGCTGCGGCCGGCAAGCCCAGGAATGAAAGCGCGATCCGGGCGATCGTGGCGGCGGTCGGCAACCGGATACCGGTCCAGCTCGGCGGCGGCATCCGCGATCTCGACACCATCGAGCGCTATCTCGACAGCGGCATCAGCTACGCGATCATCGGCACCGCCGCGGTCAAGACGCCGGGTTTTCTGCACGACGCGTGCACCGCGTTCACCGGCCACGTGATGGTTGCGCTCGATGCGAAGGGCGGCAAAGTCGCGGTGGACGGCTGGTCGAAAATGACCGGCCATGACGTGATCGATCTCGCGAAAAAGTTCGAGGACTACGGGGTCGAGGCGATCGTCTACACCGACATCGGCCGCGACGGCATGCTGACCGGCGTCAACATCAACGCCACCGTCGAGCTGGCGCGCCAGCTGACGGTGCCGATCATCGCCAGCGGGGGCATTACCAATCTTGATGACATCAAGGCGCTGTGCGAGGTCGAGCCCGAGGGCATCGTGGGTGCAATCACCGGCCGCGCCGTGTATCAGGGCACGCTCGATTTCGCAGCGGCGCAGAAGCTCGCTGACGAACTGTCAAAACCAACACCGGTGAAGGAGTGATCCCTTCACCCCCAATGGGCCTCGCCAAGCGCATCATCCCGTGTCTCGACGTGACCGCCGGGCGCGTCGTCAAGGGCATCAACTTTGTCGGCCTGCGCGACGCCGGCGATCCGGTCGAGATCGCCGCGCGTTACGACGAGCAGGGGGCCGACGAACTCGCGTTTCTCGACATTACGGCGAGCAGCGACCACCGCGACCTGATTCTGCCGATCATCGAGGCGGTTGCGGCGCAGGTGTTCATCCCGCTCACCGTCGGCGGCGGCGTGCGCTCGGTGGCCGACGTGCGGCGCCTGCTCAACGCCGGTGCCGACAAGGTCAGCATCAACACCGCGGCGGTGCAGAATCCGCAGCTGGTGGCCGACGCGACCGGGCGCTACGGCTCGCAGTGCATCGTCGTCGCCGTTGACGCGAAACGCATCCCCGGATCCGACCCGTTGCGCTGGCAGGTCTATACGCACGGCGGCCGAAGCCCAAGCGGGCTTGACGCGCTCGAGTGGGGCCGCAAGATGGAGCAACTCGGTGCCGGTGAGATACTGCTTACCAGCATGGACCGCGACGGCACGCGCCAGGGGTTCGACCTCGAACTGACGCGCGCGTTTTCCGATGCGCTCGCGATTCCCGTGATCGCGAGTGGCGGCGTCGGCAGTCTCGACCATCTCGCCGACGGCATCCTGCAGGGCCATGCCGACGCGGTGCTTGCCGCGAGCATTTTCCATTACGGAGAATACACCGTGCGGCAGGCCAAGCAGCTGATGGCTGAGCGCGGTATCGAGGTGAGGCTGTGAGCAGTGAGGGGTGAAGAGTGCGGAGCGAGGAGTAGAATCGAAGTTGCAGAGGAATGCTGGACGTGAAATGTCAGACAACTGGCTCAACAGGGTAAACTGGGCGCAGGACGGCTTGATACCGGCGATTGCGCAGGATGCGGCGGGTGGCCGCGTGCTGACGCTCGCCTACATGAACCGCGAGGCGCTGAAGAAAACGGTGCAGACCGGAGAGGCGCATTACTGGTCGCGCTCGCGCAAGAAGCTGTGGCACAAGGGCGAGGAATCGGGCCACGTGCAGAAAGTACAAAGCATACGGCTGGACTGCGATCAGGACGTGATCCTGCTCGAAATCGAGCAGACGGGCGGCATCGCCTGCCACACCGGCAGGCACAGTTGTTTTTACCTGAAACTGGTCGCTGGCGAGTGGGTGGTGACCGATCCGGTGCTGAAAGACCCGCAGGAGATTTACCAGAAATGATGGACGCCACGATCCTGAGGCGGTTGTCGGAAACCATCGCCGCGCGCAGGCAGGCCGCACCGGCGAGCTCTTACGTCGCGAGCCTGTTCGGCAAGGGGCACGAGGCGATCCTCAAGAAAGTCGCCGAGGAATCGGCCGAGACGCTGCTCGCGTCGAAAGACGGTGATAAACTGCACGTCGTGCGCGAAACCGCCGATCTCTGGTTTCACTGTCTGGTATTGCTCGCGTGGCACGGCTTGACGAGTGATGATGTGCTCGCCGAGTTGCGGCGCCGGGAGGGCATCTCCGGCCTGGACGAAAAGGCGTCCCGTAAGTAACGGGGCGCAGGGTATTAGCCTTACCGTGTCAAGAAATTCCAGAGGAACTCCTTCCCCCTTGATGGGGGAAGGTTTCCCTCCCCCGTCAAGGGGGAGGGAAGTGGCTTTTCTGACAGGGTAAGATTAGAGGCATCGGGAAAAAGTCGCGCACCGGCAAGGCGGGCTTTTTCATGTTAGAGGAGTAGGCACATGGGCTCATTCAGCATCTGGCACTGGCTGATCGTGTTACTGGTCGTGGTGCTGATTTTCGGCACCAAGAAGCTGCGCAACATCGGCGCCGACATTGGCGGCGCGGTGAAAGGCTTCAAGGATGGCATGAAAGCGGAGGAAGAAAAATCGCCGGCGAAGGCCGAGATCACCGCCGCTGGCCAGACCATCGAAGGCGAAGCCAAGAAAGAGACGCAATCAACAAAGACGTGAAGGGTCGTTCACTCCTGCACTCGTTCACTTCATGTTCGACATCGGATTCAGCGAGCTCATCGTCATTGCGCTCGTTGCGCTGATCGTGATCGGGCCGGAACGTCTGCCGAAAGTGGCGCGCACGCTGGGCCACTTGCTGGGGCGCATGCAGCGCTACGTCAATGACGTCAAGTCCGACATCTCGCGCGAAATGGAGCTGGATGAGTTGCGCAAGCTGCAAAGCACCGTGGAGGACGCAGCGCGCTCGATCGAACAATCGGTGCACGCGGAAGTCCGCACGACCGAATCCCAGCTCGACGCAATCACCGCGGCAGCGACCGAATCCGCGCCGGCTGCTCCTGCTGCGGAGGCGCCGCCGGTGGTCGCGGCTGCCCCGCCGGTGACTGCCCCCGCTGCCGCACCCGGATCGCCGCAGCTCGAGCTCGGGCTTGACGCAGCGGGCGAGGCGCCGCGCAAGCAGGCTTGAGCGCGCCGGGGCGCGGCAATGACCCAAGACACTTTCATTTCCCATCTGGTGGAGTTGCGCGACCGGCTGCTGCGCTGCCTGATCGCGATCGCGGTGGTATTCGTCTGCCTGTTTCCGTGGGCGAAAGACCTCTACACGCTGCTCGCCCAGCCGCTGCTCGCGGTGCTGCCGCAGGGCGGGCAGATGATCGCGACTGATGTCGTCGGCGTGTTTCTGGTGCCGGTCAAGGTTGCGGGTATGGTCGCGATCATCATCACGATGCCCTATTCGCTGTATCAGATCTGGGCGTTCGTCGCGCCCGGCCTCTACGCGCATGAAAAACGCCTGGTGGTGCCGCTGGTGATCACCAGCTCGCTGCTGTTTTTCGCCGGCATGTCGTTCGCCTACTTCCTGGTATTTCCGGTGGTGTTCGGTTTCATGGCCTCGATCGCGCCGGAAGGCGTGGCGTGGATGACCGACATCGAAAAATATCTTTCCTTCGTGCTCACCATGTTTATCGCGTTCGGCATCACGTTCGAAGTTCCGGTCGCGGTGGTATTGCTGGTGAAAATGGGCGCGATCAGCATTGCCAAACTGAAGGAAATCCGCCCGTACGTGGTCGTCGGTGCGTTCGTGGTCGGCGCTGTTTTCACGCCGCCTGACGTGGTGTCGCAACTGATGCTCGCGTTTCCGCTGTGGGTGCTCTACGAACTCGGGATTGCGGCCGCCGCCCTGATGATCAAGCCGCAGCCGGGGGATGGCAACGGCCTGCCGCCGGGCGATGCCGAAATCGAGCGCGAGCTCGACAAGGTCGAGGCCGGGCGGAAGAAGGACTGAAGGTTAGCGGCCGGTATCGCTGCGCGCCGGCTTCGGACGCGTGCCGACGCTGACCTTGAACTCGATCTCGTCGTTGGCGCGCACGATTTTGAGCGGCGCCACAGTGCCCGGCTTGAGCGCAGCAATCAGATTGAGCGTGCTCGCGTAATCGGTCACCGGTTTGTTGTCGACGGCCACCAGCACGTCTCCGGCTCGCAGCCCGGCCTGCTGGGCCGGACTGCGGGGCACGACATCGGTGATCAGAGCACCTTTCACCTTCGGCAGGTTGAGTGCCTTGGCGAGCTCGGGAGTCATGTCCTGCACGCCGATGCCGACCCAGCCGCGCGTGACCGCGCCGGTCGCGATGATTTGCTCCATCACCTGCTTGGCGAGGCTCGACGGGATCGCGAAGCCGATTCCCTGCGAACCGCCGCTGCGGGAGTAAATCGCGGTGTTGATGCCGAGCAGGTTGCCGGCGCTGTCCACCAGCGCGCCGCCGGAGTTGCCGGGATTGATTGCGGCATCGGTCTGGATGAAGTTCTCGAACGTGTTGATTCCGAGCTGGCTGCGGCCGAGCGCGCTGATGATGCCGAGCGTCACCGTTTGGCCGACGCCGAACGGATTGCCGATCGCGAGCACGACGTCCCCGATGCGCGCCTGATCCGACTGCGCGAAAGTGGCCACCGGCAGTTTCTCGAGGTCGATCCTGAGCACCGCGAGGTCGGTTTCGGGGTCGGTGCCGATAACGCTCGCCTTGACGCGCCGCGTGTCGGCCAGCGCAACCTCGATTTCGTCGGCCGCCTCCACCACGTGGTGGTTGGTGAGTATGTAGCCCTTGTCGCTGACGAGCACGCCCGAGCCCAGGCTCGCGCTGCGCCGCTTCTGCGCATTGAACTGGTCGCCGAAGAAATGGCGGAATACCGGATCGTCCATGAACGGATGACGCGGCACGTTGATTTCCTTGCTGGTATAGATATTGACCACGGTCGGCATCGCTTTGGTGGCGGCGTCGCCGAACGACGCCATTCGGTGCACCGGAGTCTCAACCGCAGCTTCCCGGGTGGTGACGACCTCGACGTTAGGCCGTGCGCTCCACGACAGCAGATCGGGACGCAGCGTGGATACCACGAACAGTATGCCGAGGCAGACCGTGGCGGTCTGCGCGAAGATGAGCCAAAGTCTGCGCATAGGATGTTGGAGCGGCTGCAAGGAGAGTCGCGTCCGTGATTATTGCCCAAATCCCAGTCTAATACCATGACGCACAAGGTTTTTTTCACATTTTGCTTAAGTTTTTGCGCGCGTTTCGCTAAAATAACGCTTTTTTTCCAAACGCCAGCGGGGAATTTCCATGTCCGATCAGCAAGTCGATAAGGGGAAACGGTGTTTTCTGGTTGCTGCAACCAGCGTGGTGGGCGGTGTCGCAGCCGGGGCCGCGGCAGTACCGTTTATCGGCAGCATGCTGCCATCGGAGCGCGCCAAGGCCGCAGGCGCGCCGGTCGAAGTCGACATCAGCACGCTCGCTCCCGGCGACAAGGTGACAGCGGAATGGCGCGGCCAGCCGGTGTGGGTCGTGCGCCGCACCAAGGAAATGCTCGAAACCCTGCCCAGGCTGGACAGCGTGGTCGCCGACCCCAAAAGCGAGCGCAAGAAGGACGAGTTGACGCCCAAGTACGCGCGCAACGAGCATCGCTCGATCAAGCCGGAATACCTGGTGGTGGTCGGCATCTGCACGCATCTCGGCTGCGTGCCGGTCGACAAGCTCAAGGCCGGACCCGAGCCGTTCGAGGCGAGCTGGGAGGGCGGATTCTACTGCCCGTGCCACGGCTCGCTGTTCGATCTCGCGGGCCGCGTCTACAAGAACAAGCCGGCGCCCGACAATCTCAAGATCCCGCCGCACAAGTACTTGAGTGACGGCAGGATCCTGATTGGCGTCGACACCGAGGGAGCGTAAGCATGGCCGCGGCCGAAAAACAACCCGTCACCGGCGCAGGCCCTTTCAACGGCGTGCTGACCTGGATCGACCAGCGCTTTCCGCTGGTTTCCAGCTGGAAGGAACACCTGGCCGAATATTATGCGCCGAAGAACTTCAATTTCTGGTACTACTTCGGCTCGCTCGCGCTGCTGGTGCTGGTGATGCAGCTCGTTTCCGGCATTTTCCTCACCATGTTCTACAAACCCGATGCGGCGCAGGCGTTCGCCTCGGTCGAGTACATCATGCGCGATGTGTGGGGCGGCTGGATCATCCGTTACCTGCATTCGACCGGCGCATCGATGTTCTTTCTGGTGGTCTACCTGCACATGTTCCGCGGACTGCTCTACGGCTCGTATCGCAAGCCGCGCGAGCTGATCTGGATTGTCGGCATGCTGATTTTCCTGGGCCTGATGGCCGAGGCGTTCTTCGGCTACCTGCTGCCGTGGGGCCAGATGTCGTACTGGGGCGCGCAGGTGATCGTCAACCTGTTCGATGCGATACCGCTGATCGGGCCGACGATTGCAGTCTGGATCCGCGGCGATTACGTGGTGTCGGATGCGACCCTGAACCGCTTCTTCGCATTTCACGTGATCGCGATCCCGCTGGTGCTGCTCGGGCTGGTCGCCGCGCACATACTCGCGCTGCACGAGGTCGGCTCCAACAACCCCGACGGTGTCGAGATCAAGGACAAGAAGGACGCGGCCGGCCGGCCGCTCGACGGCATTCCGTTCCATCCGTACTACACGGTCAAGGACACGCTGGGCGCAGTGGTGTTCCTGATCGTGTTCGCGATCGGCGTATTCTTCGTGCCCGAGATGGGCGGCTACTTCCTCGAGTACAACAACTTCATCCCGGCCGACCCGCTGCGCACGCCGACGCATATCGCGCCGCTGTGGTACTTCACGCCGTATTACTCGATCCTGCGCGCGATCACTGAATCCTTTATGTGGGTGCTGGGCGCCGGCGTGATCGGCATGGTGGTGCTGATCGTGCTGAGTGTCCGCAACAACTTCGTCAGGCTGGCGTCGGTCGCGGCCGGCGCCGCGTTGCTGGTTGCCTTCTATGTGCTCGAACCCAAGGTCTGGGGCGTGGTGCTGATGGGCGTGGCGGTGATGATCTTCATTCCGCTGCCGTGGCTCGACCGCAGTCCGGTCAAGTCGATCCGCTACAAGGGGCCGATTGTCAAGAGTGCGCTGGCGGCGTTCGTGATCGTGTTCGTGGTGCTCGGCTATCTCGGCACGCAGCCGGTGACTGACACCGGCACCCTCATTTCGCAGGTATGCACGGCGCTGTACTTCCTGTTCTTCCTGCTGATGCCGTGGTACACGGCGATCGACAAGTGCAAGCCGGAGCCGGAGAGGGTGACATGCTAAGCAAAATTGCCATGAATTTCGCCCGCGCCATGGTTTGCGCTGCGCTGCTCGCACCGCTTGCGGTGCTGGCGGCGGCGGATGGCGCGAAGCTGCAGAAAGCGCCGGTCAATCTCAACGACCTGGTGTCGCTGCAGCGCGGCGCGCACGTGTTCGTCAACTACTGCCTCAATTGTCATAGCGCGACCTACATGCGCTACAACCGGCTGCGCGACCTGGGATTGTCCGATGACCAGATCCGGGACAACCTGATCTTTACCGGCGTCAAGGTCGGCGAGCCGATGAAAGTGGCGCTGAGCACGCGCGAGGCCGGCGAATTATTCAATATCCCGACCCCGGACATCAGCGTGATCACGCGTTCGCGCAGCTCGGAGGCGGGCAGCGGCTCCGACTGGCTCTACAGCTATTTCCGCGCGTTCTACCGCGATTCCGTGCGCCCGACCGGCTGGAACAATCTCGTTTACGAGAATTCCAGCATGCCGCACGTGCTGTGGGAATTCTCCGGCCAGCATCAGGTCGAAGTGCAGGAGTTCAGCTCGCACGCTGCGGCGAAAGCGGCGCTGCTGCAGGCCAAGTCAGTGGCGCGGGTCGACGAGATCAGCGGCAAGGACAAGGACGGCAGGGAAGTGAAGCGCTGGTTGCTCAAGACCATCCGCCCCGGCAGCACGGGAACCCTGACGCCGCTCGAATACGACCGGCTGGTTGCCGATCTCGTCAACTACATGACGTACATGGCGGAGCCGGCGCGCCTGGAACGCACGCAGATCGGCATCTACGTGCTGCTGCTGCTCGGCATCCTGTTTGTGTTTGCGTATCTGCTGAAGAAAGAATACTGGAAAGACGTCCAATGATGACCCTGTACTCAGGCACGACCTGCCCCTTCAGCCAGCGCTGCCGCAACGTGCTGTACGAAAAAGGCATGGATTTCCAGATCGTCGACGTCGACCTGCAGAACAAACCGGAAGACCTGGCGGTGATGAATCCGTACAACCAGGTGCCGGTGCTGGTCGAGCGCGACCTGATCCTCTACGAATCGAACATCATCAACGAATACATCGACGACCGCTTTCCGCATCCGCAATTGATGCCGGCCGATCCGGTGATGCGCGCGCGGGCGCGGCTGTTTCTGTTCCGTTTCGAGCACGAGATGTTCAGCCACGTGGAGACGCTCGAGAAGGGCAATCAGCGAACCGCCGACAAGGCGCGTGCGGCGATCCGCGACAACCTGGCGCAGATCGCGCCGGTATTCGGCAAGCAGAAATACATGCTGGGCGACGAGTTCTCGATGCTGGATGTCGCGATCGTGCCGCTGCTGTGGCGGCTTGACTACTACGACATTCAGCTGCCGAAGCAGGCAGCACCCCTGATGAAATACGCCGAGCGCCTGTTCAGCCGGCCGGCGTTCATCGACTCGCTGACGGCCTCCGAAAAGGTGATGAGGAAATAGGCGGCGCGAGCCATGCCGAAAGAACGCTCAACCAAACCGTACCTGATCCGCGCCATTTACGAATGGTGCAGCGACAGCGGCCTGACTCCGTACCTGTCGGTCAAGGTCGATGCGCAGACGCGCGTGCCGATGGAATTCGTGAAGGACGGCGAAATCGTGCTCAACATCAGCGAGGATGCGGCGCACCGGCTGACGCTGGGCAACGATGCCATCCAGTTCGCGGCGCGTTTCAGCGGCGTGTCGCGCGAGTGTTCGATCCCGGTTACCGCCGTGACCGGCATCTTCGCGAGGGAAAACGGCCAGGGCCTGTTTTTCCCGCCCGAGCCGCAGGCCGATGCTGACGCGGCGCCGGCCACCGAATCCGGCCAGTCGCCGCCCACTAACGGCGGCAAACGCAAGCTGCAGATCGTCAAGTAGGCGCTTTTGCAGGCGGTCGACGCGCCCCCCCGCTATCCGGATTGGAGGAAATCTTGGGAACGTCAAGATGGTTGTTCGGATTCCTTCTCATCGACGCGCTGATCGCGCTCAGTGGTTTTGCGACGGCGCAGGAGTATCCGTCGCGCGTGGTCCGCATCATCGTCGCGTTTCCGCCGGGGGGCTCAACCGATATCTACGCGCGGGTCATCGCAAACGAACTGCAGGCGGCATGGGGCAGGTCGGTGATCGTGGAAAACCGGCCCGGCGCGACAGGGGTGATCGGCACCCAGGCCGTCCGGCAATCCCCGCCCGACGGTTACACGCTGCTCTTCACGTCAAATACCGGCCATGTGCTGGGGCCATTGCTGCAGGACCCGCGTCCATTCGACGCGGTCGGCGATTTCACGCCGATTTCAAAGGCGCTGCGGTTTCCGCTCTACCTCATCGTCCATCCTTCGATCCCTACACGATCGCTGACTGAGTTCATCGCGTTCGCCCGGTCGAAACCGGGGCAGCTCAACTATGCCAGTTCCGGACAGGGCGGCGGCAGCCATCTGGTGGCGGAGCTGTTCAATGCAGCCGCGGGCATCAAGGCCATACACGTGCCCTATAAAGGCGCAGCCCCGGCCTTGCAGTCGGTATTGACCGGGGAAGCCCAGTACTTATTCAACAATATTGGAACTTCCCAGGCGTTTGTTATTGCCGGGAAACTGCGCGGCTTCGCCGTGACCGGTGAGAAGCGATCCCCGGCGCTGCCTGATGTTCCAGCGATCGCAGAAGCGGGAATCCAGGGCCTGGAGAATGCCTATACGTGGTTGGGCTTGTTCGGCCCTGCCCAGCTGCCGTCCGCCGTTCTCGGCAAGCTCAGCGCCGAGGTGATCCGCATCATGCATCTGCCCGAGATTAGCAAGCGCGTCCTGAACGACGGCTACGAAGTGGTGGCGGGCACGCCGGCACAGTTTGCACGTGACATGCAGGCTGAAGTGGCAACGTGGTCGCGCGTGATACGTGAGAAGGGGATCAAGGCGGAGTGAGTTGCAGATCGTTTCGAGCCGGCCGCAGTGCATGCGGCCTCGTCAGTCCGGATAGCATTCAGTCAGGAGCGCAGCAGATGTCAACGCAGGGTAACTGGATCGATCACTTCCCGGGCAACTTTACGTGGTCGAACGCAACGCTGGTCTGCAAGGGCATGGCGCCGTGGGGCGTGGTGGCACTGGAAGAGATCGACCGGATCGGCGAACGGCTCAAGGCGCGCGAGGGCGACCCCGACGCGTGGTGGCAGGAATGGTCGGCGATGGCGGCCAGGCTCGAGCAGACGGCCGATCAGTGCGTCGCCGAAGGGCGCCATTTCACGGCAGGCAATTACTATTTGCGGGCCGGCAATTATTACTTCACGGGCGAGCGCATGGTGCCGCCGGGTGAGCAGAAACTCGGCATTTATCGCAAGGCCCTGCGTTGTTTCCACGCCGGGCTCGCGCGGCGCTATCCGGATATCGAGCGCGTCGACGTGCCGTACGAGGGCGCCGCGCTGCCTGCGTATTTCATGCGCGCGCCGGGCGTATCGGGCCGCGCACCGACGGTGGTGGTATTCGACGGGCTGGACAACTGCAAGGAGATGAGCGTGATTTTTGCGGGGCTCGAGTTGGCCAGGCGCGGTTTTAATACGCTGGCGATCGACGGTCCGGGGCAGGGCGAGGCATTGCGGCTGCGCGAAATCCACAGCCGCTACGATTACGAGGTCGCGGGGACCGCCGCATACGATTACGTCGCGTCGCGGCCCGAGGTGGACGCGCAGCGGGTCGCGGTCATGGCGTACAGTTTTGGAGGCTATTATGCGCCGCGCATTGCGGCGTTCGAGCCGCGCTATGCCGCCTGTGTCGTGTTTGGCGCGGTAGCGTGGGACATCCACGCCAAGCAACTCGAGCGCAAGCGCCTGCTGGACACCGACCCGAAGCTGACCTCGCAATCGCCGTTCCAGCTGCCCTGGGTGCTGGGTGTCAAGGACATGAACGAAGCGATCGAAGCAGTCAAGCGTTTTACGCTCGCGGACTGTGCCAAACAAGTCCGGTGCCCGTTTCTCGTCACGCATGGCGCCAACGACCGGCTCGCGACCCCGGCGGACGCAGAGAAGCTCTATGCGGCAGTCGGCTCCGAGCGCAAGATGCTGAAAATTTTCGCCGCTGACGAAGGCGGTGCCGAGCATTGTCACGTGGACAACCGTCAGGTGGGAATCGATTACGTTGCGGACTGGATCACTGCGACGCTTTAGCCGAAACGGTGTGATGAGTGCTTAAGATGTACGTGATAATATGAATTGAACGAAGGCTGCCCGGCTCCCCTTACTGCGAAAGTTTGCGATGACTGAATCAGGTGAGGCTGCGCTCAGTCCGGAAACGGTGCTCGGCGAAATCAAGAAACACGGCGTCACGCATGTGGTCTGGTTGCCCGACAGCGAGACCAATTGGCTCTACCTGCTGATGAAGGCGGATCCGTCGCTCACGCTCGTTCCGGTAACCCGAGAAGGGCTGGCTTTCTCGACGGCCGCCGGCCTTTACGTCGGCGGCAAGACGCCGGTCATCCTGATTCAGAACACCGGCCTGATGGAATCCGGAGACTCGCTGCGCGGCTGGGGACTCGGCCTCAACATTCCGGTGGTGCTCATGGTCGGTTACCGCGGCTGGACGCGTCACGGCGTCACGCAGGATACGGCCGCGGTCTACACCGAACGCTTTCTGAATGCGTTCGGCATCAATTACTACCTGGTCGAGAGCAATGCCGATGCGCCGCGCATCGCGGTCGCATTCGAAGAAGCGCGTAAAACGAACCGGCCGGTTGCTGTCCTCGTCGGCGACGAATACCACGGCTTCAACCGGTAGGAGACGCGCCGCCGCTGATGCCGGCGCCCGGCGGATTCAGATCGGCTTATAAGCGCGGACAAAGGCGCTCATGAACTTGCCGGCGACCTGCGGCGCGATGGCGTCCACATCGATTCCTTGCCCGCCAAGAAACTGCCGCGCGTCCTCGATAGCGTAAACCCGGGTCGGTTCGATTTCGATTTTTTCGAAACCGGCGCCCGCAAGCTTGCTCTTGTATTCGATATCACGCAGAGCGCCGGCGATACAGCCGATCCACAATTCGACATTTTTGCGGATTTCGGCAGGAACCGCGCCGGTGACCACGACATCCGAGACCGCGAACCGTCCGCCCGGCTTGAGCACCCGGAACGCCTCGCGGAATACGCTGTCCTTGTCGGCTGACAGATTGATCACGCAGTTGGAGATGATGACGTCGACTGAGTTGTCGGGCAGCGGAATGTTTTCGATTTCGCCCTTGAGGAACTCCACATTCTCGACGCCGGCTTTGCGCTGGTTCTCGCGCGCCAGCGCCAGCATTTCATCCGTCATATCGAGGCCGTAGGCCTTTCCCGCCGGGCCCACTCGCTTTGCCGAAAGCAACACATCGATACCGCCTCCGGACCCGAGGTCGAGCACGGTCTCGCCGGGATTTAGTTGCGCGAGCGCGGCCGGATTGCCGCAGCCCAGCGACGCCCGCATTGCCAGTTCGGGAACCTCGCCGCGTTCCTGCGCGCTGTACAGGTTGGAGGTGATTGGATCGCAACAACCGTCCGCAGCGGCGCTGGTTCCGCAGCAGGAAGTATTCCCCGTCCGCGCGCGCTGTGCGGCCTGACCATATTTCTCCTTGACGACTTCAGTGATTTTTTCCGTGATCATGAGCATGCTCCTTTCCAGCGTTGCTTCAAACCCCCCGTGCATACCAATCGCGCGTGGAATTGACGACCTTGACCACCGCCAGCATCACCGGCA
>ERZ1292640.130-Hain-H43-02um-R1-130-length-58707-cov-44_pt1 | contig 26102 bp, 25 predicted proteins | sample MGYA00564404_ERZ1292640 | MGnify/ENA primary metagenome ERZ1292640 (study PRJEB36523, sample SAMEA6512636) | groundwater metagenome | collected 2019-01-08 | study: AquaDiva: Metagenomics assemblies of 32 groundwater samples | reverse complement strand
GTGGATGGCGTCCCGGGCCGAATCGATGAAGACGCTCACGAGCGTCCTGCCTCGAGCTCGGAGAGCATCTCCTGAATGTCGGCGGTAGGCGCCCCCAGCGAGGCCATCCTGGTCAGTGGGTCTTGGAGCGGCGGCGGCTCGTGGCCGGAGGGACGCCGCAGAGCCGCCTCGATGGCCCTGCGTACCCACTCTCCTTTGGACACCCGGGTCCGCTGGGCAGCTTTCCGGATGAGGGCTTCAAGCTCCTCGGGGATGAGGACCTGGAGATGGTGACTCATATTGGGCCCAAATGCACCGGCTGGGTGAAAGCCCCGTTGCCGGCCGAGTCCCAGGCGGCGAAGCGGACCCACTTCTTGCCGGCGGCGTCGAAGGGGATGGCGAAGCGCTCGCTGGCGAACGGCGGCCGGTCGGTGGCTGAGATGACCTGGCGATCGGTCTTCTGGCCGTCTCCCCAGACGACCTCGACGAACTCGAGCGGGAAGGTCCACTCGAGCTCCGCCGTCACCGTGCGTTGGCTGCCGGCGCCCTCAACCGCGAAGCGCTTGATGAGCACCTCGCCGCTGGTGACGAAGAAGTCGCCGGCCCGCAGGGCGCGGATGATGGGCGTCCAGTCCTCGTCGAAGCGGGGCAGGCGGTCGAGCTTGATGTAGCTGACGGTGAGGTGCGGGTAGGCTTCGTCCTCGGGGTACTTGTGGTAGGTATCGCCCTCGGCCAGCAGGTACTTAGGCCCGCCCCAGTTGTTCATGTCGTCCAGCGTGCCGAAGCAGCGCGACTCGCACAGCCGGCTCTCGGAGAGATCCACCGGCAGCGACTGGTAGGAGCCGCCCAGGAAGCGGTCGCTGCGGAACGCTTCCGAATCGCGGATCGCGTCGGGGTAGCCGCTGGATCCCTTGGTGCGCGGGTGCGCCTGCCAGACCAGGCCGTTCTCCTGGCGCAGCATCTCCAGCTCGTCGGCCGGCGAGCCGATGTGCCAGACCTTGCCGTACTGGGGATGGTTCTCGGTGAGCGGCTGCCCCGGCTGGCGGACGTGGGTCCAGTAGACCGGCCTGGCGAAGAGCATCGAGTAGTGGCCGCCGAAGCTGGTGTTCGGCTCCTCGCCGGGCATGATGAGGAAGTCGCGGTCGGAGTGGCGCCTGCCGCCTTCGAAATAGGCGTGCTGCTCGCGGAAGCGCAGCGGCCCCGGGTCCTTGGTGTGCCCGTCGCCGTGGAAGTCGGACATCACGGCGATGTTGACGCCCAAGCCGCGGAAGACCGGGATCCACGGCGCCTGGACATCAAAGCTGCCGGCGTCGAGCAGCATCTCGTGGAAGGCGGTGTGGAAGTGGCTCACCGAGACCTGGTAGCCGGGCAGGGGCTTGTAGCGATCATCGTGCGTGTAAGCCAGCACGGCGTTAGCGGCAGCGGGCCCCGGCTCGGGACTCAGGTAGTAGTAGACGGCCATGCGCTGCCACGTGCCCGGCGGCGCGTTGTACAGCGCGAAGTTGCCCAGCGCGAAGCTGCGGGCCTGGCGGACGCGCTTCTCCCAGAGCTCCTGCGACACCCCATAGGGACGGAACATCTCCTCGTGGTCCGGCTGGCGTACGCCGGCGGAAAACGAGCCGGCGTCGTCCTTGCGGTACCAGACGTAGCCGAGGTTCAGTTCGATCTCGCGCCCGAAGAAGAACTTGTGCGGCGGCGGGAACACGACCAGCGAGCCGGCCGCCGTTTCGATGACGGCTAGGCGGTTGCGTGCCCGCAGCGCGACCGGATCGCTGTTCGGCGCGCCGCCGAACTCGTACTTCTGCCAGGCGCGGGCGACGTCGCGCCACACGACCCGCGGCGCCGTGTCGGTGCGGAAACCCTTCAGGCCAGCGCTGTACTTGTAGGCGACCGAAGGCTCTTCGGTCTTCGCAATCGCCTCCTGCCGAAGGAGGTTCGTCCCCTTGTACACGGTGAACTGGAGCCGGCCCGAAAAGATCCCCAGCGACAGGCCCGGGAAAGACACCTCCAGCCTGGCCCCGTCGGTCTTCACCTGGCAGGCGCTGGTCTGGAAAGAGGAGGCGCCGCGGCGGATCTCCTCCAGCCGCCGCGGCAGGTCCGGATTGGTCCCGGACGAGCCGGGAATCGTAAGCGGCGCGTCCCAGAACACCTTCCACTTCTCGCGCTCGATCAGTTCCGGCGTCAGCTCCAGCTTCAGCCCGCGCAGCGGCGCGAGCTGCTGGTTGGAGATGCGGCGCACGCCAGCGGTCACCTGAAACTCCGGCGCGAGGTTCTGGCCGAGCACGGTCCAGGCGCCGCCCTGCTTGCGAACGGCCAGCTCGCGCACCACCGGCCGCGCGGCCTCGATGGCGAACGTCGCGCGGAGCTGCTGCCCGCGCTCGCCCTGCCAGCTTACGCGCAGCGCGTCGCCGGCCACTTCGGCCTTCAGCCCGGGGATTTCCCTGTACTGGCTGAGGTCACAATTCAGCGCCGCGGCCCGGGCGAGGGCGCAGCCCGCCAGCAGGCAGAGACACAAGCGTGGGATGAATGAGAAGATCACTTTGTTCCTCGTGTAGGAGTCGTCAGTGGACCAGCATACAGCGGCCGGCTGATACGGTGGGCGGCGGCCAGCGCCAGCCAGTGGTAGCATCAGGAGGAAACATGGCGAATAAAGCAACAAGACGGCCTTCGAACGGTCGGCTCGAAGAGGCGCTGGCTGCGCTGATAAACAACCAAGCCTTGTTCGTCGGCCAGCTTGCGCGGATGGACGAACGCTTCGCCAGAATTGAGAGTGAGCTGGGACACATCAAGAACATCCTGCTGCATCACGAGCAAATGCTGGAAGCCCTGCCGCAGGCGATCCGTCAGCAGATCGCGTTCGTGAAGCCGCGATAGTCCAGCGCCCTGCATGGCAGCCATCATGTGACCAGCCGTGCCCCGGTGAGTCCAAGGTGGCGATCAGTGGACCAGCATACAGCGATCCGGCGCTCCTTGATCACCACCAGGCCGTGGGCGTCCGCCAGCGTGAGCGGCTGGTCGGAGTATTTCTTGACCACCTGGGCCGACCTGGCGAGCTGCTCCTGACCGAAAGCCAGCACCGTCAGCACCGGCACTTCCACGATGAAGTTCAGGAACTGGATTGCCCGGCGCTGGTCGTAGCGACGAAGAAACCAGCCGTGCCCTTCGGCAACGACCAGGGCGGAGGTGACCAGCGACGGCGGATTCGAGAAAAGCCACCGGAATAGCGGGTGGAAGCTGTCAGAGCGGTCGAGGAAGGCGATCATCGCCGAGGTATCGACGTAGCACTCAGTCTTTCGAGCCATAGACGATTTCGTCGATCGACTGGCTGGACCGGGCGTTGCCGGACTCGACCAGGCCGGCGTAACGCATCCACGGCCTCTCCCCCCGGGGCGGGAGTATCTGGCGCACCCCCCGGCGCACGAATTCAGCGACCGAGATTCCCAGCGACTTGGCCTCCTTCTTCAGCAGCGCGTACTCTTGCTCGTCCAGGCTGATCTGGGTGCGGATCATGTTATCATCTTCCGGATGTCGAAGACCGCTCTGTTCGCGCTTGCACTTGCCATGACCGCCTTATCCGCCGTTCGCATCGAGAAGACCGCTTACCAGGGCTGGGCCAACTGTTACCGCGTCTCCAACGGGGAGATCGAGCTGGTGGTGACCGGCGACGTCGGGCCGCGGATTATCCGCTGCGGCTTCGTTGGCGGCCAGAACCTCTTCAAGGAATTCGCCGAGCAGCTCGGCAAGAGCGGGGAGAAGGAATTCCAGCTCCGCGGCGGCCACCGCCTCTGGGTGGCGCCGGAGCGGTTGGCCACCACCTGGGCGCCGGACAACTTCCCGGTGAAGATCCAGGCCAAGGGCGGCACCCTGGTGGCCACCGCGCCGGTCGAGCCCTCGACCGGCCTGGAGAAGCAGCTCATCATCACCATGTCCGCCACCGGCGGGCGGGTCGAGGTGCGGCACCGCGTCCGCAACACTACGGCGTGGGCGATCGAGCTGGCGCCCTGGGCGCTGACCGTGCTGGCGCAGGGCGGCACGGCCATCGCCGGCGTCCCGCCGCGCGGCAAGCACCCGGACGTGCTGCTGCCCACTCACCCGCTGGTGATCTGGGCCTACACCGATCTCTCCGACGAGCGCTGGCGGATCTTCTTCAAGTACCTCACCCTGCGCCAGGACCCCAAGGTGGCCGCGCCGCAGAAGCTCGGCCTGTTCAACCCGCGCACCTGGGCCGCCTACCTGCTGGGCACGGATCTGTTCATGAAGGAGACCACGGCCGATCCCAGCCGCACCTACCCCGACTTCGGTTGCTCGTTCGAGACCTTCACCAACGCCGACTTCCTGGAACTGGAGAGCCTCGGCCCGATGACCAGGCTCGATTCCGGCGCCACGGTGGAGCACACGGAGCGCTGGAGCCTGCACAAGAACATCCGGATTCCCGCCTGGACCGAGGCGGAACTGGATCGGGTGATCGCGCCGCTGGTGGGGCGCTAGGACCTCGCCCAACAGGCCCGAAAGCACGCTACTCTGAAAAGAGGGAGCTGGAAGCCCATGCGAAGAGTCTTTCTCTGCCTGTCGCTGGCGGCCGCGGTTGCCTCCAGCCAGTACAAGTACGAAGCCGCCGGCGCTCCGCCGGAAGAGCTTGCGCCCGCCATCCGTGAGGCGCTCCAGAAGACGGGCGCCAAGGTCGTCGCCTCCAGCGGCGCGGTGTTCGCCGAGGTCTGGTTCCGCAGCCAGGCGCCCTCCGGAGGCGCCGCCGAAGAGGGCGCGTCGCTCAGCGGCATTCCCCACGGGGCGCTGGTGGGCGTTATCCGTTTCCCGGCCAAGGGCGCCGACCGGCGCGGGCAGGGCCTCAAGCCCGGCGTCTACACTCTGCGCCTCAGCTTCTATCCGGTGGACGGCGCCCATCAGGGCGTCTCGCCGCAGCGGGACTTCCTGCTGCTGGTCCCGGCGGCCGAGGACAAGGATCTCAACGCCGCGCCGGACTACGAGGCGCTGGTCAAGATGAGCGTTAAGGCTTCCGGCACCGCGCACCCGGCCATCCTCAGCGTCTGGAAGCTGGAGAAGGCCGAGCCGGCCGGCGTGAAACAGGAAGGCGAGGGCGGCTGGGTGCTCCACGGCGCCATCGGCAGCGTGCCCGTCGGCGTGATTGTCGTGGGCACGCACACAGGCTAGCGGCCGACGATGCACGAGCTCAGATACGAAACGCCCGGCGGGATTACCGTCACCCGCCGCACCTCCCGCGTCCCTTTCCGCAAGGGACTCAAGAACCTTCTGCGCGAGCTGGACAGCTTCCACGGCTTTTACCTCTCCTCCGGCTACGAGTACCCGGGCCGCTACTCGCGCTGGGACATCGCTTCGGCGCGCCCGCCGCTGGAGATCGTCGCCCGCGGCCGCGAGATGTGGTTCCGCCCGCTCAACCTGCGCGGCCAGATGCTCGTCCAGATGCTGTTCCCGGTGCTGGAGGCCCATCCGCACTGGGAGACGCTCGGCATTTCCGGCGGCGGGCTGTGCGGCCGCCTGAAGCCGCTGCCGGAGCTGTTTCCCGAGGAAGAGCGCAGCAAGCAGCCCTCGGCCTTCTCCATCCTGCGGGCGCTGGTCCGGGAGTTCAGTAACACGAAGGACACGCGGCTGGCTCTGGTCGGCGCCTTCGGCTACGACCTGCTGTTCCAGTTCGATCCCATCCGCCTCAAGCTGCCGCGCGACGGCCAGAAGGACCTCCACCTGTTTCTCTGCGACGACATCTATTACATGGACCGCAAGCGCGAGCTGATCGAGCGCTGCCAGTACGAGTTCGACGCCGGCGGCCTGTCCACGTTGGCGCTGGAGCGCTCCGGCGAGCCGGCGCCTCCGGCGTCTCAAACGGAACGCGGTGAAATTGTTTCGGATCACACGCCCGAGGAGTACATGGCCAAGGTCGAGGCCGTGCGCCAGGGTATGCGCCGCGGCGACTATTACGAGGTGGTGCTGCGCCGCACCTTCCGCACACCTTACTCCGGCAAGCCCTCCGAGCTGTTCGAGCGCATGCAGGTGGCCAGCCCCAGCCCCTACGAGTTCCTGCTCCAGTTCGGCGACGAGCAGCTCATCGGCGCTTCGCCGGAAATGTTCGTCCGCGTCGAGGGCGGCCGCATCGAGACCTGCCCCATCTCCGGCACCGCGCGCCGCACCGGCGATCCCTTGCGCGACGCCGAGAACATCCGCGCGCTGCTCAACTCCGTCAAGGAGGAATCCGAGCTGACGATGTGCACCGACGTGGACCGCAACGACAAGTCGCGCGTCTCGGTCCCCGGTTCGGTGCGCATCATCGGGCGGCGGCTGATCGAGTCTTACGCCGGCGTCTTCCACACCGTCGATCACGTCGAGAGCACGCTGAAGCCGGGCTTCGATTCGCTGGACGCCTTCCTCAGCCACATGTGGGCGGTCACCGTGATCGGCGCGCCGAAGAAGGCCGCCGCCCAGGCCGTCGAAGATCTCGAAAAGGACGCCCGCGGCTGGTACGGCGGGGCCATCGGCATGCTCCTGCTCAACGGCGACATCAACACCGGCATCCTCATCCGCACCACGCACCTCAAGGACGGCATCGCATCCTACCCCGCCGGGGCCACGCTGCTCTACGATTCGGTTCCCGCGATGGAGGAGGAGGAGACGCGGCTCAAGGCGACCGGTTTCTTCCGCGCCCTGGAGCCGGCGGCCCGCGAGGCTGCGGCGCCGCCGCGCGAGCGCCGCGGCCAGGGCCTCAAGCTGCTGCTGGTGGATAACGACGACTGCTTCATCCACACGCTGGCCAACTACGCGCGGCAGACCGGGGCTGAGGTGGTCACCTACCGCGCCGGCTTCCCGCTCGAGCTGATAGGGCAGGTCGCGCCCGACCTCATCCTGATCTCGCCCGGCCCGGGCCGCCCCGCCGATTTCGGCGTGCCCGACCTGGTGCGCTACGCGGCCGCACGGCGCATAGCTGTGTTCGGCGTCTGCCTCGGGCTGCAAGGCATCGTCGAAGCCTTCGGCGGCGAGTTGGGGGTGCTGGATTATCCCATGCACGGCAAGCCCTCCATCGTGGGCCACCACGGCCAGGGCGTCTTCGCCGGGCTGCCCGAGAAGTTCAAGGTGGGCCGCTACCACTCGCTGTTCGCGAAGAGAGACAGGCTGCCCGAGTGCCTGGAGATCACGGCCGAATCCGACGACGGCGTGATCATGGGCGTGCGGCACCGCGAGTTGCCGATCGAGGCCGTCCAGTTCCATCCCGAGTCGATGCTGACCCTGGATGACGACTGCGGCCTGCGCCTGATGGAGAACGTGGTCGGACAGGTGGCCCGCTAGCCGCATGCGGCAGGTGATCATCGCCGGCGGCGGCCTGGCCGGCCTGGCTGCTGCCGCGGCGCTGGCCGAGGCGGGGTTCGGAGTCGATCTGTACGAGTCCCGCCCGGCCCTGGGCGGGCGCGCGTCGTCCTTTGCACTGGGACGCGCCGGCGAACTGATCGACAACAGCCAGCACGTGCTGCTCCGCTGTTGCACCAGCCTGCTCGACTTCTACCGCCGCCTGGGCGTTGCCGGCCGCATCCGCTTCCACCGCGAGTTCCGCTTCGTCGAGCCGGGCGGGCGCGTCTCGGTCTTTCGCCCCGGCCAGGGTACGCTCAGGTCACTGCTGGCTTTGATGCGCCTGCGATTCCTGAGCACGGCGGACAAGCTCTCCTTGGTCCGCGGCCTGGCCGCACTCAGGCGCGAATCGCGCAGCCCCGCCGAGCTGGACCGCATCACCATGCTCGACTGGCTCCGCGGGCGCCGGCAGACGCGCGGCGCCATCGCGCGCTTCTGGCGCCCGGTCCTGGTCAGCGCCATCAACGAGGAGCTCGACCGCATGGCGGCCTCGCACGGCCTCCAGGTCTTCCGGATCGGACTGCTGGCCGGCGCCGGCGCCCACGAGATGGGCGTTCCCGAGGTTCCGCTCTCCGAGCTTTGCGAAGCCGCGCGCCGGCTGCCGAACGTCGCCATTCACCTGCGTACCCCTGTGGAGCGCCTCGTGATCGCGGAGGACCGGGTGCGCGGCGCCAGCGTGAACGGCGAGCTGCGCCAGGCTGATTCCTACATCGCCGCCGTTCCCTTCGAGCGGATCGGCGCGCTAGCGCCCGAGCTGGACCTGGACCTCACCGCATTCGAGCATTCGCCGATCGCCGGCATCCACCTGTGGTTCGACCGCCCGGTGATGGATCTCCCCCAGGCCGCGCTGCTGGATCGCACCATCCAGTGGACCTTCAACAAGTCCGGCGGGCGCTACGTGCTGGTGGTGGTGAGCGCCGCCCGCGGCCTCATGGCGATGGACCGCGCCGAGGTGATCGCGCTGGCCCTGCGCGAGCTGGCCGAGTTCTTCCCGCGGGTGCGCGAGGCGCGCCTGGAGCGCAGCCACCTGTTCAAGGAGCTGCGTGCGACCTTCTCGGCGCGACCGGGCCTGGAGGCCCATCGCCCGCCTGCCCGCACCCGTATTGCGAACCTCTTCCTGGCCGGCGACTGGACCCGCACCGGCTGGCCGGCCACCATGGAAGGCGCCGTCCGCAGCGGCTACCTGGCCGCCGAAGCGGTGGCCGCCGGCGTACGCCTTGACTGCCCGCGTGGCCCGGCATAGAATTGCCAGCAGTGCCGGAGGTGACACATGTCCGCGAACCAACCTAACGCTCCCCTGCCCGCCAGCGGGAAACCCATGCCCCTCTATCTCCAGTTCATTATCGGCGGCTACGTCGTCGTGGTCGCGCTGGTGATCCTGTATCTGCTGGTCAAGCTGTGGCCGATCGCCGGGACGCCACTCGAACCAGCCGACTTTTTCTGGGGGCAATACCTCCTCCCATCGGAGACCCGCTACCTGCTGATCGCTGCGTTGGCCGGCGCGCTCGGCGCTTACATCCACCTGGCCACCTCGTTCGCCGATTACGCCGGCAATGAGCAGTTGACGGTGAGCTGGGCCTGGTGGTATCTGCTGCGGCCCTTCATCGGGATGGCGCTGGCGGTAGTGGTGTATCTGGCTTTGCGCGGGGGTGTCGTTGGCGCCGGCGGAACCCAGTCGGTCAGCCCGTACGGGGTGGCCGCGCTGTGCGCCCTGTCGGGGCTTTTCTCCAAGCAGGCGACCGACAAACTGCGCGAGATCTTCGAGAACATCTTCCGCACCGAACAGCCGGTCGAGCGAAAAGACGCGCTGGCGCCCCAGACGGGAGCCGCCCGCGGCGGAAAGAGCTGATCGGCGTTCGCCTGGCCCGGGTGGGGCGGCTCCCCGAGCCGCGCCGGGGGCAACGGTAGACAAGTCGGGAGACTTATCCTACCGCGCCAGAGAGATCACCAGCCGCAGCGGGGCGCCGGTCTTGGGCAGGCGAATGCGGCCGGCGGCGTCGGTCGCCTTCCACGGCTTGCCGTCAATCTCGACGCAGGCGACGCGCTTGCCCTCGGGCAGCCGCACGCTGAGCCAGGCGCGGTCGCGGGTGTGCAAGTAATGCTCGCCCAGCGTCCAAAGCACGGCGCCGTGGTTGAGGTTGTAGCGCGACGCGGTGTAATCGTACTCGTCATCGACGCGCGCCCGCTCGCGGTCGTAGTCGAGCCGCGCCAGTTGCGCGCGCTCCTGCGCCGTCAGCGCGGGGATGAACGGGATCAGCACGTACGCCGCCGGGCCGGCGGCCCCCGTCACATGCAGTGCGGCCCCTTCCACCCCAGCTGTTGCTCCCACCGGCAGCCGGACATGGGCCCGCACCGAGCGCCCATCGCTATCCACAGGTGCACCGGCGCCGCCGAGCGGCCGCGCGCGCTGATCTTCAGCATCAGCACCGCCGGGGTCTGCTCGCTGCGCCCCGGATCTTCGGGGGAAAGCGGCCCGCCTTGCCGCGCGATGGGATCGGGCGGCGGGATCTTACGGGCGGCCCGCGCGAAGGTCCGCTCCGGCGCGGCGGCGCGTTTGTTTTCCGAGGTCTCAAGGAGCTGGAAGGTGAGTACGCACTCGCGGGAGACTTCGGTCTTGGCCGTGATCCACTCCCCCTGCCAGGGATCGTCCACCGGGTCTTCGGTATCGGGCGCTTGAGGCGGCGGATAGGGCCAGTTGCGGAACCAGTATTGAAGCGCGACCGCCCGCGCGCAACAGGGGCGGGCGAACGGCGCCAGATCGAGCCGCTCGGCGCGCAGCGTCAGCGCCAGCAGCGCCAACACCAGAAGGCGCATCATGACGACCCGACCATATTCCCGCGGCCGGCGCGCGTCAAGGGAATTTCGGTGACAGGCTACGCTTTCACCAATTAGGTGCTGGCCGCGGGAGATGAAATTAGTGAAAGCGTAGCCTGTCACCGAAATTCCGGGCGGCTGCGATATACTGGCTCGTTACCTGACCATTTCACTCCGCGAGGCAACCATGACTATCCGCACGTTACTCTTGCTTGCTGCTTTCGTGTCCGCCGCCGTGGCCCTGCCGGCCCAGGATCCCCCTTCGCAGGAGGGCCCTGCCGCCGCCGCCGGCCAGGAGCGGCCCGGCGCCCGCCCGCCGGCGGAACCGGAGATCAGACCCTACGAAAAAGTCATCACCAAAGAGGCCAGGACCGAGCGCGGTGTCTTCACCGTGCACCGGATCAAGAGCAAGGTCTACTATGAAATCCCCAAGGCGGAACTGGGCAAGGACTTTCTGTGGGTGACCAAGGTCGCCCGCACGCCGGGGGTCGGCTACGGCGGCATGAGCGTGGGCAACCGCGTCGTCCGCTGGCAGCGCATCGACAGCCGTGTGCTGCTGCGGAACGTGTCCTACGAGGTGGTAGCCGATAAGAACAACCCGATCTCACGGGCGGTCGAGAACTCAAACAACGACACGATCATCATGTCCTTTTTCATCGAGGCGTTGGGCAAGGACGAGGCGCCGGTGATCGATGCGACACGGCTGTTCACCACCGAGGTGACCGAGTTCAGCCCGCGGGCCACGCTGCGCGCCCGCGGCTTCGACGCCGCCCGCAGCTTCCTGGAGCGGATCAAGGCCTTCCCGATCAACATCGAGGCCGAGGCGTCGCACACCTACACCTCGCCGATCGAGCCACCCAGCCCGGGGGCGCCCACGCCGCCGCGCGAGCCCTCGCCGTTCGCCATGGGCATGCGCCCTGGCTCGGCCACCGTGCTGATGCACTTCAGCATGATCAAGCTGCCGGAGAACCGGATGATGCCGCGCCTTAATGACGAGCGGGTCGGCTACTTCAACGTGCGCCAGTACGACTACTCGATCGATGAGCACCGCGCGCCCCGGCGCACTTACATCGCCCGCTGGCGGCTGGAAAAGAAGGACCCCGGCGCGGCCGTCTCCGAGCCGGTGAAGCCGATCGTCTACTACGTCGATCCGGCCACGCCGCCGAAGTGGGTCCGCTGGGTGAAGAGCGGCATCGAGCTGTGGCAACCCGCTTTCGAGCAGGCGGGCTTCAAGAAGGCGATCATCGCCAAGGACCCGCCGTCGCCGGCCGAAGATCCCGACTGGAGCCCGGAAGACGCGCGCTACAGCGTGATCCGCTGGCAGGCCTCGACGATCGAGAACGCCATGGGCCCGCACGTCCACGATCCGCGCACCGGCGAGATCCTCGAATCCGACATCATCATGTGGCACAACATCCTCAACCTGGTCAACCACTGGTACTTCGCCCAGGTGGCCCCGCTGGACACGCGCGCGCAGCGCCTGCCGCTGCCCGACGAGCTGATGGGCAAGCTGGTGGAGTACGTGGTGGCGCACGAGGTGGGCCACACGCTGGGCCTGCCGCACAACATGAAGGCCAGCTCGCTGTATCCGTTCGAGAAGATCCGCGACCGCGCCTGGGTGAAGAAGATGGGCCACACTCCGACGCTGATGGACTACTCGCGCTTCAACTACGTGGCCCAGCCGGAGGACAACATCGATCCGGCCGACCTGATCCCTAAGATCGGGCCCTATGACGTCTTCTCGATCGTCTGGGGCTACAAGCCGGTGCCGGGGGCCACCACCTCGGACGCGGAGAAGAAGGCCCTCGACGAGTGGATTCTGGCCGCCCAGGAGAAGACGCCGTGGCTGCGCTTCTCAACCGCCAAATCGCTGGGCTCCGATCCCGGCGAGAACACCGAAGCCGTCGGCGACGCCGACGCCGTCCAGGCCACCGAACTCGGCCAGCGCAACATCAGGCGGGTGATGGACCTGCTGCTGACCGCGGTGCCGCGCAAGGGCGAGCCGTATGACGATCTCGAAGAAGTGCATGGCCGCGTGCTGGGCCAGTGGACGCGCGAGATGAACCACGTGGCCGTGCTGGTGGGCGGGTTCCACTCGCAGCAGAAGCACGCCGGGCAGGACGGCGTGCTGTTCACCCCGGTGCCGCGCGAGCGGCAGGCGGCCGCGGTGAAGTTCCTCAACGAGAACGTGTTCCGCACGCCGGCGTTTTTCGTGCGGCCGGACATCCTGCGGCGCATCGAGCCGCAGGGCGCGCTGGACCGCATCCGCAACGCGCAGCGCATGGTGCTCAACACCCTGCTCGACAGCCGCCGCTTCGACCGGCTCATCGAGCAGGAGGCGATCGACGGGCCGAAGGCCTACCGCGCGGCCGAGTTCCTCGGCGACCTCCGCGGCGGCATCTTCAGCGAGCTGGCGGCCACCGCGATCAACGTTGACGGCTATCGCCGCAACCTGCAACGGCTGTACATTGGCACGCTGTCGGACCGCCTCAACGGACGCACGCCGGCGACCGGCGACGAGCGGCCGTTCTTCCGCGGCGAGCTGCGCGCGATCAGCGCCGAGATTGCCAAGGCGCTGCCGCGCGCGACCGACCGGGTAACGCGCATGCACCTGGAGGACGTCCGCGACCAGATCGCCAAGGCGCTGGACCCGAAGTTCCCGCCGCCGCAGCCGGCCACGCCGTCCGCGGGCTCCTCGCGACGGGGCGTCGAGGAGCCGGAGACCTGCTGGCCCGACCTGGTGATCCGGCCGTAGGGGTCGGGCATGCCCGACACCCACCCCCTCACACTTCCAGGATCACCGGCATGATGAGCGGGTGGCGGGAGGTCTGCTTGGTGAGGAAGCGGCGCAGGTCGGCGCGGACCTTCTCCTTGATGACGCCCCAGTCGCTGCGCTCCTCGGCGGTTGAGGATTCGAGCGTCCGCGCCACCACCTCGCGGGCCTGCTGAAGGATTCCCGAGGTGTCGTCGGCGGAGATGAAGCCGCGGGTCACGATCTCGGGCAGACCTTCCAGGTTGCCGGTGTGCTTGTCGATGGCGATGATCGGCAGCACGATCCCCTCTTCGGAGAGGTGGCGGCGGTCGCGAATCACGATGTCGGCGACCACGTCATCGACCGCGCCGGAGTCGATGCAGACGCGGCCGACGGTCACCCGCTCGCCCTTGCGGGCGCCGTGCCGGTCCAGCTCCAGCGTCTCGCCGGTTTCGAGAACGAAGGTCTCCCCCAGCCCGAGGTGGCGCAGATGCTGGGCCAGGGCCGCGTGCTTGGCAAGCTGCCGGTACTCGCCGTGGATGGGCATAAAGTAGCGCGGGCGCACCAGGTTCAGCACCAGCTTCAACTCCTCGGCGCTGGCGTGGCCGGAGACGTGCAGCGGCGGGTTCATCGAGCCGTAGATCAGGTTGGCCCCTAGCTTGGCGAGGTGGTTCATCATCCGGTAGATCGCTTTCTCGTTGCCGGGGATGATGCGCGAGCTCAGCGCTACCGTATCGCCGCGCTCGACGGTGAGATGCTTGTGGTTGTTGACGGCCACGCGCGCCAGCGCCGACATCGGCTCGCCCTGGCTGCCTGAGACGACCACCACCACCTTGCCGGGCAGCGCCTGCATGATGTCCTGCGGGCGCAGCAGGATGCCATCGGGGATGTCGAGCAGCCCGAGCGAATGGGCGATTTCAGTCACGCTGACCATGCTGCGGCCGAGGAATCCCACCTTGCGGCCGAATTCGGCGGAAAGTTCCAGGATCTGCTGGAGCCGGTGGACGGACGAGCTGAAGCAGGAGATGATGAGGCGGCGATCGGCGCGGTTGAACAGGTCCTCGAAGCGCGGCCGGATGGCCTGCTCGCTTTCGGTGTAGCCGGAGCGGTCGGAATTGGTGGAGTCCGACAGCAGCAGCAGCACGCCGCGCTTGCCGTAGTCGGCCAGCGTGTGCAGATCGAAGAGCGCGTTGTCGGTGGGCGTCGGGTCCACCTTGAAGTCGCTGGTGTGAATGACCACCCCGAGCGGCGTGGTGATGGCCAGCGAGACGGCCTGCACGATGGAGTGAGTGACGTTAATGAACTCAATGGTGAAGGGACCGAGGACGAGCTTCTGGCCCGGGGCGACGGCGTTCAGGCTCACCCGGCCGGCCATCTCGTGTTCCTCCAGGCGGCGCTCGGCCAGCGCCAGCGTGAGCGGTGTGCCGTAGACGGGGATGTTGAGCTGGGAGAGCAGGAAGGGCGTGGACCCGATGTGGTCCTCGTGGCCGTGGGTGAGGATGAGCGCCCGGACGCGCGCGCGGTTCTCCTCCAGGTAAGTGAAGTCGGGCGCGACCAGGTCGATGCCCAGCATCTCCTTCTCGGGGAACATCATGCCCGCGTCGAGGACGATGATGTCGTCGCCGTACCGCAGCGCCAGGCAGTTGGCGCCGAATTCGCCGAGCCCACCGAGCGGAATCACCTGGAGTTTCTGATCGGGCATACTACTAGAGGAAGTCAAGGGAGTCGAGAAAGTCAAGGAAGTCGAGGAAGGGGAGTCCCGCTACTTCCCCTTGCGCCAGGCGAAGCCCGCCAGCACCAGATAGCCCCCGCCGAGGGCCAGAGTCTGGCGCATTCAACCCGGTCCCGAGCAGGGGATGGCGCCGGTGGTTACCCCGATCAGGACCGTGGCGCCGAGGGCCGCGGCGGCGGCCGCGCCGGTCCAGGCCGAGCCGCGCTTCGGAGCCAGCAGCAGCCAAACGCCCGCCGCCGCCAGCGCCGCACCGGCCAGGAGAAAGATGGCGTAAGCGGCTTGAGTGCCAGTCGCCAAAGCAGCCCACTGCGGAATTCGTCCGATCCCGCCCCAGACCGCCAGCAGGCCGAGCAGGATCATACACACCGCCAGTCCGATGGATCGCTTCCTGGTTGGTTGCATTGGGACCATTATATGCCCGCCGCGCTTCCGGTTCAGCGCCGCGCGGGCGGCGGGAGTCGCAGCGCCTCGGCGTACATTCCCACCACGTGGTAACCCACCATCCACGGGCTGCCCTTGTGGAGGCGGCGGCCGTCCCGCGGCGTGCCGGGGTCGTAGGAGCCAAACCAGCCGCCGTGCTCGGCGTCGATGAAGTTGCGTTTGACGAAGTCCAGCGACTTCTCGAACGCGGGCCAGAGATCGGCGCGGCCGCGGAGCGCCGCGTAGTGCGCGAGCGCGCGCAGAAACTCGGCCTGTTCCCACCAGCCTTTCGGTCCCCTGGTGGCGTTGCCCTGGTAATCGCCGCGGGAGTAGATGCCGCCGGCCTCAGCATCGTAGGCGTGCTTCATCCCGTAGTCGAGGAGTCGCCCGCCGGTTTTCAGGAAGCGGCGCGGCAGGCCCTTTTCGACGGCGCGGCTGAGCAGGAAGGCCCATTCGAACTGGTGGCCGAGCTCAATGCGGCCGCCGCGAGACGGCGCGAGCGGCTTCCACTCGACATCGAACAGTTCGGGCAGGCAGCCCTGATGGTGTTGAAACAGCCGGCCGAAGATCGCATCGGCGAGCGCCTGCGTCTCTTCGAGGACCTGCCGGGAACCGGTGACATCGTGCAGGGCCAGCAGCGCCTCGAACAGGTGCATCATGGGGTTCTGCGAGTTGACGCCGCGAACCTCGCCGAAGTCGAGCGTGGTCCTCGGCTTGATGAAGCCGGCGCTGTCGCGAAGGCGCGCCTTCATTTCAGACCACGTCCCGAGGGCCGCCTCGCGAAAGCGCGCGTCGCCGGTGACGCGCGCGGCGTGCGCGACGCCGAAGATCACGAAAGCGTGGCCGTAGCTGTCCTTGGCGGTGTCGAGAACCTCGCCCTCCGGCGAGACGCTCCAGAACCAGCCGCCGTGTTCGGTGTCGCGGAAGTGCGCGAGCAGGAACTCGGCGCCCTTCCGGACGGCTTCGAGGTAGGCGCGATCTCGCGTGTGGTCGTAGCCCGCCGCCATGACGAAGATGAGGCGGGATTGGGAGACCAGGGTGCCGGTCTGCTGGCCGACCGGCCGCCACTCGCGGTCGAGCGAGGGCTGGAAGAAGCCGTTCGGCGTCGAGGCGGCCGCGCGCCAGCGAGCGGTCTCATCGACCAGGGCGCGGCGGAACCATTCCCGGTCGAGGGGCTGGACAGCAGCTACGGCGAGCGCGGCGGCGATAACGGAGGCCCGCATGCCTTGAGTATAGGCACGCGCGGGCGCGCTCAGTTCAGCCGGATGGTGGTGAGCTGCTGCGGCGCCGGCGCGGCCAGCAGGTCCTTCAGCGTCGTGCCGGTCAGGATCTCATCGACGGCCGTTTGCACGCGGCGCCAGACGCCGCGGATCGAACAGTCGGGGGGCTGCACGCAGAAATGCTGGTCGCAGTAGTCGAGGTCGTAGAGCCGTCCGCCGAGCACGGCCAGCGCTTCCCCCAGGGTAATCCGGTCGAACGAGCGCGCCAGCACGTAGCCGCCGGACTGGCCGCGGACGCTCTTGACCAGCCCGCTGCGCCGCAACACCCGCATCAGCTTGGCGACATAGGGGCCGGAGATGCCCTCGGCCTCGCTGATCTCGGGGATGGTGAGGCTGGCGCCTTCGCCGCGCCGCCCGATCTGGAGCAGGCAGCGGATACCGTATTCTTCCTGGGCGCTGATCTTCATACGTTCTAAATCAATCCGAGCTGGACGAGGGCCGCCGGGGAGAGCTTGCTCTGGTCCCAGGGCGGATCCCAGACCAACTCGACCTTCGCCTCGGTGACGCCGGGGACGCCGCGCACCCGGTGCTCCACCTGCGCCGGCAGCGATCCCGCCACCGGGCAATTCGGGGCCGTCAGCGTCATCTTGATCGCCACCGCGCCGGATTCCTCCACGTCGAGCTCATAGACCAGCCCGAGCTCGTAGATGTTGACGGGGATCTCCGGGTCGTAGCACGACCGCAGCGCTTCAATGACCTGAGCCTTGAGGACTTCCGTGTCAGCCATCATCGCTCCGTGGAAACCGTCTCCTGTTTTCCCTCGAGCGCCGCGTGCAGCGCGTGCCAGGCCAGGGTGGCGCACTTGACCCGCGTGGGGTAGTCGCAGACGCCCGAGAAGGCCGCCAGCTTACCAAGCGGGACCTCGGCCGCGGCCGGCTGGCCGGTCAGCAGGGCGTGGAAGCGCTGGAAGAGGGCCTCAGCCTCGGCGCGGGTCTTGCCTTTCACGCTCTCGGTCAACATCGAGGCCGAGGCGGTCGAGATCGCGCAGCCGGCGCCCTGGAAGCCGATCTCCTTGACCACGTCGTCTTCGAGCTTGACGTAGATCGTCATCTTGTCGCCGCAGAGAGGGTTGTAGCCCTCCACCTTCCAATCGGCGCCTGGGATGGCGCGGAAGTTGCGCGGGCGCCTGCCGTGGTCCACGATGAGCTCCTGGTAGAGGTCGCCCAGCTCGGCGCTCATTGGAGTATCTCTCTTGCCTTCTGGATTCCCCGCACCAGCGCGTCCACCTCTTCCGGCGTGTTGTAGAGGGCGAAGGAGGCGCGGGTGGTGGCCGGCACGCCGAAGCGGTCCATCAAAGGCTGGGCGCAGTGGTGGCCGGCGCGGACGGCGATGCCCTGGCGGTCGAGAATGGTGGCCAGATCGTGCGGATGCACGCCCTCGAGGACGAACGAGAGCACGGCCGCTTTCTCGCGCGCCGTGCCGAGGATGCGCAGGCCCGGGATGCGGGTGACGGCCGCGGTGGCGTACCTGAGCAACTCGTGCTCGTGGGCGGCAATGCGGTCCAGGCCGATGCGGTCCAGATACTCGATGGCCGCGCCCAGACCAATCGCCCCGGCGATGTTGGGCGTGCCCGCCTCGAACTTGTGCGGCAGCTTGTTGTAAGTGGTTTTCTCGAAGGTCACCGAGCGGATCATATCGCCGCCGCCCTGGTAGGGCGGCATGGCCTCCAGCAGCGCGGCCTTGCCGTAGAGAACGCCGATGCCGGTGGGCGCGTAGAGCTTGTGGCCGGAGAAAACATAGAAGTCGCAGTCCAGCTCGCGGACGTCCACCTTGAGGTGCGGCACGGCCTGGGCGCCATCCACCAGCACCGGCACGTTCCGGCGGCGGGCCAGAGCGATAATCTCGCGGACCGGGTTGACGGTGCCGAGGGCGTTGGAGACGTGGGCCACCGCCACCAGCCGGGTGCGCGGGCCGAGCAGCCGCTCCAGCTCCTCGAGGATGATCTCGCCGCGGTCGTTGATCGGCGCCACCCGCAGCATGGCGCCGGCCTGGTCAGCCAGCATCTGCCACGGCACGATGTTCGAGTGGTGCTCGAGCTCGGAGATCAGGATCTCGTCGCCGATGCGCACCCGCAGGCGGCCGCAGGTTTGGGCGACCAGATTGATGGCCTCGGTGGCCCCGCGCACGAAGACGATCTCACGGGGCTCGGCGGCGTTCAGGAACTTCTGCGCCGCGCCGCGGGCCGCCTCGTAAGCGGCGGTGGCGCGCTCGCTCAACAGGTGCACGCCGCGGTGGATGTTGGAACAGTCGGCCGAGTAGAAGCGGCACAGCGCGTCGATGACGGCTTGAGGCTTCTGGGCGGTGGCTGCGTTGTCCAGGTAGACGAGCGGCCGGTCGTGGACTTTCTGGTGCAGGGCGGGGAAGTCCCCGCGCAGCAGCCAAACATCGTAGCCCGGCGCCAGCGCGGTCATCCTCCGCCTCCTCGCTCCGCCTCAAGCCGGCCCGCCAACGTCTCCGCCAGCAAGCCGCGCAACGCCTCGACCTTGAGCCGGTCGATCATCTCGCCGGCAAAGGCGCAGGTGAGCAGGTGGCGGGCCTGCGCCTGGGCAATGCCGCGCGAGCGCAGGTAGAAGAGCGCGTCCGCGTCCACCTGGCCCACGGTGGCCCCGTGGGTGCAGCGCACGTCGTCGGCATAGATCTCAAGCTGCGGCTTGGTATTGACGACCGCGTCCTCGGACAACAGCAGGTTCTTGTTGCGCTGGATGGCGTCGGTCTTCTGCGCCTCCCGGCGGACGATGATGCGGCCGTGGAACACCGCCTGGGCGTGGCCGTCGAGAATGCCCTTGTAGAGCTCGTGGCTGGTGGAGTGCGGCCGGGCGTGATCGATGGTTGTGTAGTTGTCGATGTGCTGGCGGCCGCGGGCCGCGTAGAGGCCGTTCAACGAGCACTCGGCGCCCTCGCCGGCCAGCACCGCGCCCACTTCGTTGCGCACCAGGCCGCCGCCCAGCGTGACCGAGTGCGAAGTGAAGCTGCTGGAGCGGCCCTGGCGCACGTGCAGCGCGCCGAAGTGAAACGCGCGGTCGCTCTCCGTGACCAGCCTGGTGTAATCAAGCAGGGCGCCCTCGCCAAGGACGACCTCGGTCACCGCGTTGGTGAAGTACACGCTGCCGTCCGCCCCGCGGTAGCTCTCGATGACGGTAGCCTGGCTGTCGCGCCCGGCCACAACGAGCACCCGCGGATGCGAGACCGTGGGGCGGCCGTTAGCGGCGGCGGCAAACAGGAGCTGGAGCGGCTGTTCAACGACGACACCGTCGGGGATGTGCAGCAGGACGCCGTCCTCCAGGAAGGCCGTGTTCAGGGCGACGAACGCGTGCCTCTCGAAGCCGGCGTGGCGCGCCAGGTGTTCCTCGAGCAAGTCCGGTTCCGCCCGGAATGCCTCGGCCAGGCTGCACAGCCTCACGCCTTTTGGCAGCGAGCCGGGCGCCGAAAGCTCGACGGCGGCCGGAACCCTCAGCGCGGGATCAAGCGCCAGCCTGGTGATGGGCGCGACGTTGGTGTACTTCCACTCCTCGTCGTGGGTGGTGGGGAAGCCCAGCCCGGCGAAACGGTCCAGCGCGTCCGCGCGAATGCGGTCGAGCCAGGGCGGCCCGGCCGCCCGGATCCGCGGCTCCAGCGCGGCGGACTCAGGCCGCTTCCTGTCCAAGCCAACCATAGCCCTGCTCCTCGAGTTCCAGCGCCAGCTCCTTGCCGCCGGAACGCACGATGCGTCCGTCCGACATAACATGCACGTAGTCGGGGACGACGTAGTCAAGCAGCCGCTGGTAGTGGGTCACCACCACGATGGCCCGCTCCGGGCTGCGCAGCGCGTTGATGCCGGCGGCCACTGCTTTCATCGCATCGATGTCCAGCCCGGAGTCGGTCTCATCCAGGATCGCCAGCCGCGGCTCCAGGACGGCCATCTGGACGATCTCGTTGCGCTTTTTCTCGCCGCCCGAGAAGCCCTCATTGACGGGCCGGCTGAGCAGCGCCTCGCTCATGCCGAGCAGCTTCGTCTTGTCCTGGACCAGGGCCAGGAAGTCCACGGCGTCGAGATCCTCCTGACCGCGGTGCTTGCGGGCGGCGTTAAGCGCCGTCTTGAGGAAGTACAGGTTGCTGACGCCCGGAATTTCGACCGGATACTGGAAAGCCAGGAAGACGCCCTCGCAGGCGCGCTCCTCGGGCGACATGTCCAGCAGGTCTTTTCCGTCATAGAGGACCTGGCCCGCGGTGACCTCGTACGTATCGCGGCCCGCCAGCACCTGGGCCAGCGTGCTCTTGCCCGAGCCGTTGGGCCCCATGATTGCGTGCACTTCGCCGGCGTTCACCGTCAGCTCGATTCCCTTGAGAATCTCTTTCTCGCCCACCTTCGCATGCAGATTTGTTATCTCTAGCAACGTTCCGCTCCCGATTCTCGACTTCTTGACTCCTTGACTTCTCACCCCACGCTTCCTTCCAGGCTCACGTTCAGCAGCTTCTGGGCCTCGACCGCGAACTCCATGGGCAGCTCGCGGAAGACCTCCTTGCAGAAGCCGTTGACGATCATCGAGACCGCGTCCTCGGTGGGAATGCCGCGCTGGCGGCAGTAGAAGATCTGGTCCTCGCCGATGCGCGAGACCGAAGCTTCGTGCTCGACGCGGGCGGTGTTGTTCTTCACTTCCAGGTACGGGAACGTGTGCGCTCCGCACTGGTTGCCCAACAGCAGCGAATCGCACTGCGAGAAGTTGCGCGCGTTCTCGGCGCCCTTCTGGATCTTGACCATGCCGCGGTAGCTGTTCTGCCCGTGCCCGGCCGAGATGCCCTTGGAGATGATGGTGCTGCGGGTGTTCCTGCCGATGTGGATCATCTTGGTGCCGGTGTCGGCCTGCTGGTAGTTGTTGGTCACCGCCACCGAGTAGAACTCGCCCACCGAGTTGTCGCCGATGAGCAGGCAGCCCGGGTACTTCCAGGTGATGGCCGAGCCGGTCTCAAGCTGGGTCCAGGAGATCTTCGAGCTCGCGCCGGCGCACTTGCCGCGCTTGGTGACGAAGTTGTAGATGCCGCCGCGGCCCTGCTTGTCGCCCGGATACCAGTTCTGCACGGTCGAGTACTTGATGGTCGCGTTCCGGTGGGCGACCAGCTCGACCACGGCCGCGTGCAACTGGTTGCTGTCGCGCACCGGCGCCGTGCAGCCCTCCAGGTAGCTCACGTAGGCGCCTTCCTCGGCGATGATGAGCGTGCGCTCGAACTGGCCGGTGTCGCGCGCGTTGATGCGGAAGTAGGTGGAAAGCTCCATCGGGCAGCGCATGCCCTTGGGCACGTAGCAGAACGAGCCGTCGGTGAACACCGCCGAGTTCAGCGCGGCGAAGAAGTTGTCCGAGTGGGGCACCACCGTGCCGAGATACTTCTCCACCAGCTCGGGATGGTGCTGGACCGCCTCGGAGAACGAGCAGAAGATGATGCCCAGCCCGGCCAGCTTCTCCTTGAAGGTGGTGGCCACCGAGACGCTGTCGAACACCGCGTCCACGGCCACGCCAGCCAGCAGCTCCTGCTCGCGCAGCGGGATGCCGAGCTTCTCGTAGGTGCGGATCAGCTCGGGGTCCACCTCCTCCAGGCTCTTGGGCCGGCTGGCGAGGCTCTTCGGCGCCGAGTAGTAGACGATCGCCTGGTAGTCGATCGGCGGGTATTTCACGTTGGCCCAGGTGGGCTCCTTCATGGTCAGCCAGTGCCGGTACGCCTTCAGGCGCCATTGGAGCATGAACTCCGGCTCTTCCTTCTTGGCCGAGATCAGCCGGATGACGTCCTCGTTCAGCCCCGGCGCGACCTGGTCGCTCTCTATGTCGGTGACGAAGCCGTACTTGTACTCCTGGCTGGTCAGGGTTTCAATCTCGCTGGCAGTGGTGCTCATCGGTTCTGGGTCTCGCAAGCCCCTCTACGCTTAAGGGTAGCGAATCTATACTAATTTGTCAAGTTTAGGGCAAGCCGCCACCCGCCTGCTGAAGTTTTCCAAGGGTTTGCCAATGTCCGGTACCATTCCGCTCCCGATGGGGTGTATTCTGCTCCTAAGGGGGCATTCCCGAAAAGAGTCACATGGCAAGGGGGCTTGTGAGGTTGCGGCGCCAAGGGGCAACGGCAACCGGCGGTCCGGATACTGAAGATCGCCGCTGGTTCTGGGCCACGTTGCTGCTATCGAGCATCACGATTGTCGCTTTGGTCTTTTCCACCTGGGAGCTGCTCGAAAGCCGCCTCTTCCGGAACGTGGACTACGTCACCCTGCACTACCTTTACCTCACGCGCGGGGTGCTCTCTTCCTTGCTCCTGGCGCTCTGGGCAGCCTGGTTTGTGCTCCGCCAAAGGCGGCGCAGCGAGGAAACACTGCGCCGTTCCCAAGAACGCTACCGGGGACTGCTCGACGCCTCGCCCGGCGCCGTGGCGCTGTATGACTCGGAGTGGCGCGTCACGGAGTGGAATGCCGCAGCGGAGCGGCTCTACGGCTGTGCGAAGGCCGAAGTGCTCGGTCACGTGCTGCCGACAGTGCCGCCGGAAAAAGAGGTGGAACTGCGCCGGTTTCTCGCCCAGGTCGAGAGCGGCCAGCCCGTCCTGGACGTGGAAACGCTGCGGCGCGATCGCCAGGGAGCGATCTTCGAGGTTCAGCTCAGCTTGCTCCCCTTCCGCGAGGTGAACGGGCAAAGCTATTTCCTGGAGGTTACAGCCGACATCCGCGAAAGGGTCCGGTTGCGGCAGAGGTTCCTGGAGATCGAGAAGCTCACGAGCATGGGCCAGATGGCTGCGGGAACAGCGCACCACCTGAATACGCCCCTGGCCGCCCTGCTGTTGCGGGTGCAGATGATCCGCGAGCGGTCTCCCCAGGATCCCTGGGGAACGGATCTGGAGCGGCTGGAATCAGGCCTGCGCTTCTGCCAGCACTTTGTCCGGCGGCTGCTGGAGTTCAGCCATCGCCCCCCGGCGGAAAAGCAGCCTCAGGACATCACGCGAGCGATCGAATCGGTGCTGAGCTTCTTTGCGCCATCGCTTCTGAAGAAACAGGCGCGGGTGTCGCTCGATTCGGGCCTGGCCACCGGCGTGCAAGTGCTGGCCGATCCCAGTCTGCTGGAGGCTTTGTTTTCGATCTTGCTGAGCAACGCACTGGATGCTATTGGATCGGGAGGCGCGATCGGGATTCGATGCCAGCGGCAGTCCCCCGGCTGGATCGAGATAGAGATCGCCGATGACGGCTGCGGCATCGCCGCGGCCGACCTGGCGCGCGTTTTCGAACCGTTTTTCACTACCAAAGGGCCGGGGAGTGGCACCGGACTCGGCCTGGCGATCGCCCGGAACATCGCGCGGGATCACGGTGGCACGATCCGGTTGGAGAGCGCCAAACAGCAGGGTACGAGCGCGTTTATTGCCCTGCCGCTGCACCAGCCGGTCGCGCAGGGCGGGGAGGAGCAAAGATGAAACCGACTGTCCCGACACGGTGCTGCGGCATCCTGGTTGTCGATGATGACGCCGAGCTGGCGAGCGCTCTCCAGGAGTTTCTGCAACGAGAAGGCTACGCCGTGGAGGTGGCGCTTTCCGCCGCTGAAGCCCTGGCCCTGCAAGAGCGCCACCGGCGCCTGGCCCTTGCCCTGGTGGACATGATCATGCCGGTGACCGGTGGCCTGGAGCTCTTGGAGCAGCTCCACCGCCGGGATCCGGATCTGGCGGTAGTCATCATGACCGGCTTCGGGATGATCGAGACGGCCGTCGAAGCGATAAAGCGAGGCGCCGAGGACTACCTGACCAAGCCGTTCGACTACGAGGCGGTCCGCAAGAAGGTCGGCCGGCTGATGGAAGTCTTCGAGTTACGGGAGCGTGTGGCGCAACTGGAAGCGAACCTGGCCTGTTGTCCGTCCCTGGAGAGTTTTATCTACGTCTCGGCGCCGGTGCAGCGCGTCGTGGATCGTGCGCGAGCGGCGGCTTCAACGGATGCCTCCGTGCTGCTGGTAGGCGAAACGGGGACAGGCAAGGAGATGCTGGCGCGGGCAATTCACGCCGCCAGCCGGCGCTCCCGGGGGCCTTTTGCGCCGATCAACTGCGGCGCCCTGCCTCGCGAGCTGGCGGAGAGCGAACTGTTCGGCGTCCGTCGAGGGGCCTTCACCGGAGCCTACACCGATGCTCCTGGCTTGTTCGTAACCGCCCATGGGGGAACCGTATTCCTCGACGAAATTGGCGAGATGCCGAAGGAGACCCAGGTGAAGTTTCTGCGGGTGTTGCAGGAAGGCGAGATCCGGCCCGTGGGCAGTCCCAAGATCAGGCAGGTAGACGTGCGGGTGGTCTCGGCCTCCAATCGTCCCCTGGCTGAGCTGCGGACCGAGCGCCTGCGGGAAGACCTCTATTACCGTATCGCCGCCGTGGTCATCGAAGTCCCGCCGCTGCGGGAGCGTCCGGAGGACCTGTTGGTGCTGGCCCGGCATTTCACCGTCCTGCTGTCGCACCGGTACAGCCGCGAGATCGCGCTGTCCCGCCCTGCCCTGGAGTTGCTCCTCGGGCATCCCTTCCCGGGTAACGTGAGGGAGCTGGGGCATCTCCTGGAGGGAGCGGCGGCTGTCTCCCAGGATGATCCCCAGGTGATCGGTGACAAGGACCTGAGGCCCCTGCTCCAGCAGGCATGCGCTGCCCCGGGCCCCGGGACGCTCGCCGGCCAGCCGCTCTCCATGGAGGCGCTGGAGCGCTTTGCCATTCAGCAGGCGCTGCGGCTCTCGGAGGGGAATCGGACAAAGGCGGCCTCCCTGCTCGGAATATCGCGGGACACGTTGTATCGGAAGCTCCGCCAGTTCGGAACCACACCCTGAGCCCGGAAGCCGCCGGTGACGATCGCCGTAGGGATGGGCAAGCCAGCCCGGTTAAGCCAGGCCGGTTTGGTCGAATCGTACGATTCTCGGACAGTGTACGCTCTTCGGATAGTTTTACCGCTGTCCCACCGGCGGGGAATCCGCCCCCTTCAACCCCGAGCAATAACACCCAACTCGCCAGGAGTCCTGCACTTGTAATCGACGCGGCCGCCGGACTGTTCCGAGGAGCGCTGGTGGCGTTCGGAATGCATGGACTCACGGGGGGAAGATTGCCAAGATGAGTTTCATCGCCCGTTACGGCCGCCCGCTGGCCGCGTTGAGCGTTGTGGTCGGCTGCGCCGTAGTCCTGTCCAGCGCTTCCGATGTGCCCTTCACCGTGCACCAGAAAGCCTACTACCTCGATCAGAAAACGGTCGATTTCGTTCGGCCCGGCCTGGTCATCAAGATCACCGGGGTGAACATCGCCACGGACGGGACCATCCGGGCCCGCTTCCGGCTGAGCGACCCCAGGGGTCTCCCTCTGGACCGCCTCGGCATCACCACTCCCGGCGCCATCTCCGTCAGCCTGGTGGCCGCCACCATCCCCAAGGGGCAGACGCAATACACGGCATACACCACCCGGGTTGCCACGAGCCCGATTACGAATGTGACCGCGGTGCAGGCCGGCACTGACGCCAACGGCGTGTTCGAAAAAAGTGCGGAAGGAGAATACCAGTACACCTTCAATACCAAGGCGCCCGCGACCCTGGACCGCACCGCTACCCATAGTGTCGGGGTCTACTCCTCACGCAATCTGACCGAGTTCGACCTCGGCACCCAGTACGGCAATGACGTGTATACGTTCGTGCCCGACGGCTCCAAGGTCACCACCGTCCGGGATATTGTCCGCACCGCCACCTGCAACGCGCGGTGCCATGACCCTCTGATCGGCCACGGCGCCCGGCGGCAGGTGGAGTTGTGTGTTCTGT
>ERZ1292640.803-Hain-H43-02um-R1-803-length-26160-cov-42_pt1 | contig 26160 bp, 26 predicted proteins | sample MGYA00564404_ERZ1292640 | MGnify/ENA primary metagenome ERZ1292640 (study PRJEB36523, sample SAMEA6512636) | groundwater metagenome | collected 2019-01-08 | study: AquaDiva: Metagenomics assemblies of 32 groundwater samples | reverse complement strand
CACTGCGGACTTTTAAGCCCAAGGTTTTCGCCCTAAACACGAAAGAACCAAAAATTACATCGGCGACCTCTGATTACGGAGATTATAAAAGATTACAGAAATTGCTGCCTATTTTTGGATTTTTTCAGTAATCTCATAATAAATAATATGGGTGCTATCATGAAATTATCAAAAGGGATTTTAATAACGCAAGACGGCCAAAAGATTTCTTATGAACATACATCGAATAATCATGATCGAATTATTGTAATCGCGCATGGGTTTTACAATAGCAAAGACGCAAGTTTACTTCAAAAGTTAAAAAATAACCTGCTTGATGAATATGACGTATTCATGTTCGATTTCAGGGGTCATGGAAAAAGCGGCGGCCTTTTTAGTTGGACAAGTAATGAATGTAAGGATTTAAAAGCAGCTCTAGGCTATATAGAAGGAAAGTATAAGAAAACCGGAATGATTGCTTTTTCTTTGGGGGCAAGCGTGGCAATTAATGTTTTAGCGCGGGAAAAAGGAGTTGATTCGCTTATATGCGTAAGCGCGGCATCAGATCCTGATAAAATTGATTATAATTTCTGGAATTTAGATTTGAAGGGAGACTTGATATATACCTTGTTTACTCTGGACGGGTTAAAAGGAAGAGGTTTTAGGCCGGGGGCCTTCTGGCGCAAGAAACAAAAACCAATTGATAATATAGGCAAGATAATTATTCCGGTTTGTTATATTCACGGGGAAAAAGATTGGGTAGTTAAACCGTGGCATTCTAAAAAGCTCTTTGAGAAAACGCAAACTAAGAAGAAGATTGTTATTATAAAGAATGGTTCACACGCGGAGTATTTAATGAAGGACTCGGAAGAAGAATTTGTTCATGAGATAAAAAGCTGGCTTGCGTCTACGATGTTACCGAATATTATGTTGAAATAGGAAATACCGGCGTCAATTCCTTTTATTTTCTTTCTCACCGGCCTCTTCGAAAAAACCGCTTTCTTTTAGGACCGATTTAGCCTTGTTTTTAGGGTATTCGTAGTGTATACTTAGTTGTAAGCCGTCAGCTTAAAGCTTTTGCTGAAAGCTGATAGCCGATAGCTGAAAGCCGATATACAAATTATGCCGCGAAAACTAATTAAATTTCTTTCTTTAATTTTATGCTTCTGTTTTCTTTTTCAACAGACCGGTCTGGCTCAAGTTCTGCCTTCTCTTTCTCAACCTCAGTCTCAGCCCTTACTTCGCTACCTCTCCGTCAACTCCGCCAATCCCAATAACTATTTTAATTTCCTTTTAGACACAGGAAACCTGTCCAACCGCGTAGGTCGGACAGGTTTAGATCGAGAAGCTAAGAAACTCATCAATTACTTCTTCCTCGGCATAACCTTACCCTCTGACGCTTTTTGGGTAAACCTCCAACCAACTCAATCTGATAGAATTACTTCAGACGAACTCGCTAGAACCGATTTAGGTAGAACATTATTAGAGCAAGATTTACAATTAAAGAAAGACGTTGCCAAATATCTACATCCTAAGAATCCCGTAGGTAAACAATATTGGGAAAGATTCTATTCCGCTATCGGTAAGGAAAAAGCTAAAAAAGCTAAAATTACTACTTCAAATCGTGTCTGGATTACGCCGGATCAGATAGTAGTCTTAGAAACCGAGGATGGCGCGTTAGTGGCGAAGGCTAGTTTGAAAGTTTTACTTGAGGGTGAATACTTCTCTTTAAGAGAACAGAAACCAGAGTATGCGAGAGAACAGAGGGCAGAGAACAGAGAACAGAAAAATCAGGTTATAAACCAAACAACAGAAGAAAAACAAATACAAAATATTTCTGAACAATTAATGAAAGAAATCGTTCTTCCGGCGATTACTAAGGATATCAATGAAAGTCCGCGATACGCGTCTCTGCGCCAGGTTTATTACTCTTTAATTCTATCTGAATGGTTTAAACGGAAACGTTCATCTGTATCTCGTCGTCCGTATCTCGTATCTCATATTTCGTCGAAAAACGCTTCACGAGATACGATTCACGAGATACGAGATACGAATCCTTATGCTTCCTACATCAACTCGGGAACCACCGCTGGCTTAGAATCCAGCCTCTCTTGGTCAAAACAAGCCCTCTGGCAGGAATACCTTAAAAGTTACCAACAAGGTGAATATAAACTAAAGGATACGCTTTTTGGATTAAAACGGATGTATTGGAGCGGAGGGATAGAATTTTTTAAAGGGATCGGTGCGGGAGAATTCAGCGATTTTCCTATTATAGTTAAAAAAGTAGACAGAATTCTTCAATTAACATCCTCGCCGGCGGCTGAAAACCTCTTGCCAGTAATAATTGGCAATGCCCCGTCAGTTTTAGAAAAGAACATATTTCCAGAAGAAAGTATTACAGTTATTACCCCTCAGACTGATAACCAAGGCCTTTTTGTAGATTCAAAGGAAAAGCTCCATGCTCTTCGACAAGCCCGCGATGAACTTGAAAAATTAGTAAGAAATTCCCCTTCCAGTGAAGCCCTTTCCAATTTTGTTTTTATTGAAGATCTGGTACTTGCCTTATTAGAACAAAATAATCTTTCACTTTCAGTAACATATCTTAAAATTCAAAATTTTAAAGAGGAATTTAATTCAAGAGGAGAAGTTTGGCGTATTGGCCATACTTTAGGTAATATAGCAATTAGAGTTGTTGCGCGGGCATTAAAGAAATATATAGATGATAATTTAAAAGAAACAGGCCTCCAGGCAACTGTTTATAATAAAGGCCCGGATTTTTTCTTAATTGCTAAAGGTGAGAATGAAAATACAGTTATCAACCAGATTCTAAATAAAATGTTTGGGGGGATGCTTGAGCAGGGCTCTTCTTTTAGAGAAGAGGTAATTTCTGAAATTAAGGCTGACTTAAAGAGCGCTCTTTCTGATCAGGAGTACAAGCAGATAGAAGGTAAAATAAATGAATTAAAAGAAGAAATATTTAATATGTATGGCGGTATCTCGAGTGTGTCTAAAAAAGGAGAACCTTTAGAAGAAGCAAAAAAAGTCGCGGATAGGCTTTTTGAGGAGGCATTTGAGGCAGCTAAAAATCAACAGCTTTGTTTTGGCTTAGGCGCGGCTGATATAGATGCCCGAATAGAAAAAGCTAAACGCGCCAGGCAAAGCGGAGTTTTGGAGTATACTGATAGGGTAGGAGAAGAAATAGCATCGCAGAAAGAAGAATCAGAGTTATTAGATAATGAATATAAAAGTTTCTATCAGTCGGCTAGTGAGTTTTATCGACCAGGTAATAGTTATAAAGAGCTTTTTATAGAGTATGATCAGGCTACTAACAATAATAATGAGGAGGTTATAAAAGATATTAAAAAAAGAATTTTTGATAAAGCAACGCGCTATTCAATAAATTATGAGAAAGGTGATTTGATTATCAGGGAAGGTAATCAGTATTTTAAGTTATTAATTAATGGGATTATCCGGTCTAAGCCGGATTTTAGTTTTAAGACGGTATTCAAGATAGGTGGAGATGAGATAGGTGTGCTTATTTGGAATAGCGGCACAAAAAAACTTAAGATAGTAAGGATTGATGTAAATAATTTAAATGCCACAAATTTTCAATTGGGAATGGGGAAAGGCACTGAAATTCTAAATGAAATAATGCAGATTTGCGGCAAAACCATTCCGGGAAGAATCTCCCTTGAGATAAAAAGATTTTTTGAAAACAGTTCTCATCCCAAGATAAATACAGCTTACACCATAGAAAAAGAAGCAACAATTACTAATTCGTCGCAAAAAGAGGGCGAAGAAGTCAAGAGCTTACTTACCCAAAATGATACGCCAATAACCGTGAAAATAAAAAAAACCGGAGATAATATCTTATTAATTAATGAGAAGGAATCTGCTTTAAGGAGTAGTTTTAATATGAATGACAAGATAAAAGAGACAGGATTAAATAAAGAATTTACAGTTGAATTAGGCGGGGAAAAGATTTTATTAAAAATAGTGGAAGATACCGGCAGTAGAAAATCATTCGAACGTGTACGCCCTGTAAGAGAAGGGATGGAGGAAGGCATGCAGTTTGGCGTAGTTGTAGTGCGCTGCCTTTTGATTAATTCGCAAGAGTATAGTAGATTAGAAAAAGAAGGAAAGATTGTGCTAAAAAATAGAAAAAAAGCCGTAAAAGTTTTGACTGAAATGGCGGCTACATTGGGGGTGGTAGGGGTAAATACTAATTTAATTTCAGGGCAGGAAGAAAATATAGATCTTTCAGGAATCCAGGGCCGCGCGGCTACTCTTGAGGGAATAGCTAAGCAGATTTTTAAAATATTTCAAGCGCTTCATAATGGCGAAACTGATTATAGATTGGCTTATCGAAAAGCCAGAGATTTAAAGAAAAAAGATTTGCCGACTTTCAAAAACCGTGTTTTTTCTAATTCAGAACAAGAACTCGTAAATTTTTTAATTGAAACCTTGCGGAAAGATTCTTTAGCTTCTTCGGCGAAGGAAACCGATGTCCGACCGCTTGCCCAATTAAAAGACGGGCCTAAGCAATGTCAGGGGGGAATTGACTTCTCTGAAATAGAGTTTACCTTAAAAAACAAAGAATATATTTCTTCTCTTAATCCCGCGGACCTAAAAATTCTGCGCGCGGCAAAGGCGCTCGAAGATAATTGGGAAAGTCTTTCGCTTCTTTATGTCCACGAGATAATGGGTTTGATAAAGGGTAACCTCATTAAAAAATTACAAAATAAAACTCTCCTTTTCAATATTCTCCAGCAGCTTAAGATTAAAGCTTTCCTTGACTCGCGAACAATGCAGTTTTTTAACCTCATCAAATCCGAATAACCCGCCCCTTTCCACTCCCATGTAAATTTATAAAGCGCTTTGCTTATTTAGGGTATTCTGTTATAATGATTTTCACTGAAAATCAAGGTAGGGAAATAAATGAAAGATTAAGGAGAAGAAAATGATTTCTGTTGAGAATGTATCATTGCAATTTGGGCAACGTAAGCTTTTTTCCGGGGTAAATATTGCTTTTTCATCCGGGAATTGTTATGGCCTGATCGGCGCTAATGGCTCGGGTAAATCGACTTTCTTGAAGATTCTTTCGGGCGAAATTGATTCAAGCGCAGGAGAAGTAGTTATTCCTCCGGGAAGGCGGGTTTCTGTATTAAAACAGGACCAGTTCGCTTTTGACGAATTCACGGTATTAACTACGGTTATTATCGGTCATAAAAGACTCTACGAGATTATGATGGAAAAAGACGCGCTGTATTCAAAAACGCCATTTTCTGACGAGGATGGTATGCGCGCTTCAGAGCTTGAAGGAGAATTTTCTGAATTAGGAGGCTGGAACGCTGAATCTGACGCGGCTAAACTTTTAAGCGGTTTGGGTATTGAGGATGCGCTACATACAGTGCAGATGAAACAGCTGGAAGCCGGGCAGAAAGTGCGAGTGCTTTTGGCGCAGGCGTTATTTGGTAATCCGGATATCCTGCTTTTGGATGAGCCTACTAACCATCTTGATATTGATTCTTGCGTGTGGCTTGAGGAGTTCCTTTGTAATTTTGATAATACCGCTATTGTTGTTTCTCATGACCGGCATTTCTTAGATAAAGTTTGCACGCATATCGCGGATATTGATTTCGGCAAGATTAAACTGCATTCGGGAAATTATACTTTTTGGTCAGAAGCCAGCCAATTAGCAACGCGCCAACGTAATGAAGCGAATAAAAAGATAGAAGATCGGCGCAAAGAATTAAAAGAATTCATTATGCGTTTTGCCAGTAATGCCTCTAAGGCGAAGCAGGCCACCAGTCGAAAAAAGATGCTTGAAAAACTTACCGTAGAAGATATTGAACCGTCTTCGCGTAAGTATCCTTATATTAACTTTGAGCAGGAGCGTGAAGTAGGCAATGAGCTTTTAGGTATAAACAATCTATTTAAAACAGTTGATGGTTTAGTTATGTTTGAAAAATTAAATATCACTATTCATAAAGGCGACAAAGTTGCTTTTGTGGGCCCGAACGATCTTATTAAAACCGTACTTTTTCAGATTTTGATGAATGAAAAACAGGCTGATAGCGGAACTTTTAAGTGGGGTTTTTCAACTAAGCGCGCGTATTATCCAAGAGATAACTCTGCTTTTTTTAAGTCAGACTTAAATATTGTTGATTGGCTTAGGCAGTATTCAGCAAATACCGAAGAGGAGTTTATTCGCGCTTTTTTGGGCCGCATGCTTTTTTCAGGGGAAGAATCGCTTAAGCCGGTGAATGTTTTATCCGGAGGAGAAAAAGCCCGGTGTATGTTGGCGCGTATGATGGTTACACAGCCTAATGTGCTTATTTTGGATGAGCCAACTAATCATTTGGATCTGGAGTCCATTACATCCTTAAATAGGGGCTTAGAAAAGTTTCGCGGAACAATTTTATTTTCTTCTCATGACCATCAGTTGGTTCAGAGCGTGGCTAATCGTATTATTGAAATCGCGCCTAAGGGTTATATTGATCGCGTAAGCACAACCTATGATGAATACTTGGAAAGCGATCAGATAAAACAGCAGCGCCACCAGTTATATACGGCCATTAATTGAAAATAATATTATACTTTATTTTATCAATTGGCAATGGATTTACTTGAATACAAAATAGAGGTTATTCGCAGTGATAGGCGGCGCAAAACCATTAGCGCTAGAATTAAGCAGAATACAATGTTTGTTTATGTTCCAGAGGTCATTTCTGATACAGAGCTTAATAAGGCTATAGATAGTTTTACCCGGAAGTTTCAGAAAAGAAGGCTTAAGCGAGAGCTTGATGAAACGCATGATTTAAAAGTAATCGCTAAACAGTTAAACAGCGACTATTTTAATGGCTCTCTTTATATTGAATCTATAGAGTACGCGGTTAATCAGGATAAAATATTTGGCAGTTGCAACTATAGAACCAAAAGGATTCGTTTATCCCATCGGCTTGCTAAAATGCCTCATTGGGTGCGGGATTACGTAGTCATTCATGAGATAGCGCATTTAATTGAACCTAATCACAGTAAGGCTTTTTGGAATATCGTGTATCGCTATAAATTAGCTGAGAGGGCAATAGGATACCTTATCGCCCAGGGGTTTAATTTGGAGGAAGAGCAAAACGGAATTGAAAACGATAATCAGGAGAAAAATTCTTGATAATTATTTTAATTTGTTTATAATAAAATTTGGCAGGCAGGGAAAGGGGGAAAATGAATCCAGAAGAGACGATGAAGTTTAAAAAACAATACGAAGCCCTTGCGGATAGCCAGCTTATCCAGATGCTTGTTGAGGGTAGCGATGCTTACGTAGAGGGCGCTTATGAATTATTGCAGGCAGAAGCCGGGCGCAGAGGAATAGAAATTCAAGCAACAGAAATAAAAGATGATCAGCCCCAAGAACAGTCTTTCAAGGAGTCTTTGTCAGATGTTAATGACTATGTTCAGTTGGTGATTATTAATCATGAATCTGACAAGGCGCTTGTTGAGCCTTTATTTAATAAAACTGATATAACGTATTTTTTTCAGAATCTAAATATCCGCGGAGATATAGATTTACCGGTGGGTTTGATGGTGGATCAGTCAAAAGTTGAGGAAGCAATCGCGTTATTAAAAGATTTTAAATTCAGCGGAAGCATTGTTCTGTGGTAAGTCAAATAAAATTCGCGGGAATGATACAGGTATAAAACTTTTGTCATCCCCGAATGCTTTAATCGGGGATCCATGGTTTCTCGTTTTAGAGGTCATCTTATAATTTCTGCTTTAGGCGAGCAAGCTCGCCCCTACGCGAATCTCCTATGAATTACCGCGTAGGGGTGGGCTTGCCCACCCTCTTTCATCTAAAAATTTCTGCGACTCGTATGGATTCCTGCCGGAGTTTACCCTCGCGAAAGCGGGGGCGGGAACAACGCAATCATTTGGCACAGTCTTTTTAAAAAAATGGGGAATTAATGGAAAACTTAAAGTTGTCCGATAAGCATAAAGGTATTCTTCAAAAACTTACCCAAGGCCTAAAGGATGTTTATCAGGAAGAATTGGTGTCGATAATTCTTTATGGAAGCGCGGTAAGCGGGAATTTCGTAGATAAGTATTCTAATTTAAATCTGCTTGTTGTATTAAAAAATACTGATATAGAGGTAATAAAAAAATCATCAAAGTTGACGCGTGGGTTTAAATTGTCCAACACCTTATTTCTAACCGAAGATTATATCGCTAATTCTATAGATATTTTTACGATTGAATTTTTGGACATGCAGGAGAATTATTTTGTGTTATATGGCAGGGATATTTTAAAAAATATACAGATTGATATTCGTAATTTACGGTTTCAGTGTGAACATGAGTTAAAGGCAAAGCTTCTTAAATTAAAGCAGGCATATTTATCGCTGAATAACAATATACTGGCATTGCGTGGTTTATTATTCGCGTCTTTTACTTCTCTCTTGCATATATTACGTAATACCTTACGAATAAAAGGGAGAAAGCCGCCTTATTTGAAACATGAGGTTTTAAAGGAATTGGCTCTTGAGTTTAAAATTGATATATGTGTTTGGGAAAAAATATTGTCAGCTAAAAATAAAGAGATTAAGTTATCCGGAAGAGAAATTGAACAATTATTTATTAGCTTTGTTAGAGATTTAGAGTCGGTAGCTGATATTGTTGATAAGTTGTAAATATATGCGTAAAATATTTCTTACACTTGCTTTACTTGTTCTGCCTTTTTTGGGTTACGCCCAAAATGTTCCCCAACCAACAGGCCTCGTTAATGACTTCGCGAATGTTATTGATAAAGGACATGCCGATGAAATAAGCTCTTTAATTGAAGAAGTAGAACAAAAGACTACTACGGAAATTGCCGTAGTAACGATTTCTTCCATCGCTCCTTATGATGAAAAGGAATACGCGCGAGTGCTTTTTGACACTTGGAAGCCGGGAAAAAAAGGAAAAGACAATGGTGTTTTAGTATTCTTAGCGGTTAAAGAAAGACGCTGGCGTATTGAGGCCGGATATGGAGTGGAAGGAATCCTGCCGGATGGTTTGTGTGGCGAGATTGGCCGAAATTATATAATTCCGTATTTTAAAGAAGCTAAGTATGGAGAAGGTTTTTATCAAGGTGTGCGCGCTATCGCGAGTATTATTGCCAAAGATGCTCACGTTACCTTGGATAGGCTGGGTAATCTTGAAGGAATTTTACCAGTTAACCGATCTCCAGCGGCTACGCACGATAGCGCAAAGGTGATTATTTTAATTATCGTTATATTATCTATACTGATAAGGGGAGCATATTATGGCGGCGGTTATTATGGCGGCTCTTGGGGCGGTGGCTTTGGAGGTGGAGGCGGTGGTTTCGGGGGTTTTGGCGGTGGAGGCGGTGGAGGCGGTGGAGCCGGAGGCGGATTCTAAAAAAAAGGAGGAAGAATGAAAGGTTTTCTTATAGGGTTAGGAGTAGTAGTTCTTGTTGTAATTTTTATTGTTATGGGTTTTGCGGGGGTTTATAATGGTATTGTCTCAAAGCACGAAACAATTACTTCTGAATGGGCGCAGGTGGAAAATCAATTGCAGAGACGCAGTGACTTGATACCAAATTTAGTTAATACAGTTAAGGGTTACGCTGTGTACGAGAAGAATGTTTTAGAAGATGTTACTAATGCTCGTTCTCAATGGGCAAAATCCAGTACAGTTGAAGAAAAAGTTAAGGCAGCGGGGGCAATAGATAAAGCCCTGGGCCGCCTTATTATGGTTACGGAAAATTATCCAAACTTAAAAGCAGATCAGACATTTTTAAAACTTATGGATGAATTGTCGGGGACTGAAAATCGTATCTCCGTAGAAAGAATGCGCTATAACGAAGCTGTCAAAGATTATAATGTTGGTGTAAGGATGTTTCCGGGTAATATTGTGGCAGGAATGTATGGTTATAAAGTAGCTACCGAATATTTCAAAGCAGAAGAGAAGGCGAAAACTGTTCCAGAAGTTAAGTTCTAGATGGAAAAGGGTGGGCAAGCCCACCCCTACGCGGTAATTTATAGGATATTCGCGCAGGATATTCGCGTAGGAGATTCGCGTAGGGGCGAGCTTGCTCGCCCAAAACAGGAATTATAAGATGATTTCTATGTGGGTTACGGAGAATTTCAGATGAAAAAATGCCCTTATTGCGCTGAAGAAATTCAGGATGAAGCGATTAAATGTAAACATTGCGGGACTACGTTAATTACTAAACCAAAAGACAAGTGGTATTTTAAAACCTCTACGCTTGTTTTTGCTTTGTTCTGCGTTGGACCTTTGGTTTCGCCATTGATTTGGCTAAATCCTCGTTTTAGCCGGAGAAAGAAGGTGATTATAACTATAGTAGTTATAATTTTAGGCTATTTTTTATGTTCTTTATTTATTAATTCTTTACGGTCTCTAAAGCAATATTATAGTATAATTTTTCAAGGTATTTTTTAATTGTTTAAAGAGGTAATTTCAGGATATAAGGTGTCATTTTTTTATCGGAGACCCGTGCAAAGAGAAGATTTTTATAAAGGGGTAAAAACCGTAGGTTTTGTGTCTTTTATACCATTTATGCTGGCTGCCGGGCCGCTTTCAGGCTATTTCGCGGGAATCTTTTTGCAAAAAAAATTTAACTTATCTTTTTGGGTGGTGCTACTCGGTGTTGCTTTTGGTTTTCTGGTAGCAATTATCGAAATAATCAAGATTTTAAAAGTTATAGCCAGGATGAATAAATAATGAGCGAAAATGTTGGAATGTCAAAGTTACCGGATATCTTTGCTATCCTTACGGCTAAGTTTCCCGAAAATAGTTTTTTAAAATTCGCTTATCTTTGGGAGAATGTTATTTTTTCTCTGTTTATTGTTTTGGTTTTAGCGCTTTTAGCTTTTTTTGCCTGCAGAAAGAGAGGTTTTATTCCCGGTAATCGACTACAGGTAGCTGTCGAGTTGATTGTTGAAGGTTTAGATGATTTTGTTTGCGGAATTATCGGGCCAAAGGGCAGAAAATACACCCCTTTTATAGGCACATTATTTATTTATATTCTTTGTATGAATCTTTCAGGTTTAATCCCATTTATGAAGGCCTCTACTGCCAGTTGGTCGACAACTTTAGCTTTGGCATTGTGTGTATTTTTTTATGTGCAGTATACGGCGATCGGGGAATTGGGTTTTTTAGGTTACATGGATCACTTGGCGGGTAAACCGCGAGGGGTTTTAGCTGTTACAATTATTATGCCGTTATTTATATTAATTTTGCATATTTTTACTGAATTGATTCGGCCGATAAGTTTATCTTTGCGTTTGCGCGGCAATATTTGGGGAGATGAAGTTTTGATTGCCCTGCTTTCCGGATTCGGGATTAAGGGGCTGCCGTTATTATTTTTTAATGTATTGATGGGATTGTTAATGTCGGTTGTTCAGGCCGTGGTTTTTTGCCTGTTAACTACGATTTATCTTGCTCTGGTTTTAAATCATGAAGAAGAAACTGTATAACAGAAAAGGAGGATAGTATGGATGTAAAAATAGCAATGAATTTAGGCGTAGCCATAGCTTTGGGCGCGGCGGCATTTGCTTCGGCAATTGGTTTATGTATCGCGGTAGCCGCGGCCATGGGAGCAATCGGCAGGCAGCCGGAGGCGTCCAATAAGATAATGATCACTATGATTATTGGCTGTGCTTTTATCGAGGCGATTACTATTTATGTTCTGGTATTTGCTTTTATGTACGCCGGTAAGTAAGTTTAGCGCGTAATTAAAGGAGAATAATTAGTGGAACTTTTAAAGATGCTTTGCGCCAGTGAAATTCTCGCGCAGATTTTAAGTTTTTTTCTATTGTTATTTCTGTTAAGGAAATTTGCCTGGAAAAAAATCCTGGGGCTCCTGGACCAGCGCAAGGAAAAGATTAGCTCCCAGCTTAGTGAAATAGAGCATGCTAAGCTTGAAATTACTAAGCTTAAGACTGATTATGAGTCTAATCTTGCTTTGGTTACTGATCATGCCCAGGTAAAAATTAATGAAGCTATTGAACAGGCTAAAATACTTAACGCGCAAATACGTAAAAAAGCCCATGAAGAGGCCCAGGATATTATTACAGACGCGCGCAAGCAGGTAAAATATGAAGTTTCTAAGGCGCAGGAACAGCTTAAGGAAAGAATTATTGATATTGCTTTGGAAGCTGCTAAAAACGTGATTCAAGAGAGGCTTACTGAAGAAGGCGATCGCAAGATCGTGGAGAACTTTATTAAAGAGATCGAAAAAGCGCAATGATAAAAAACAAGGTAGTTGTGAGCAGGTATGCTGAAGCTTTTTTCAGTTTTGCGCGGGAAAATCACGGAACAGATAAGGCCTTAGAGGATCTGATAGTTGTTAAGAATATGATTCGCGATAATCCGGGTTTTAAGCAATTATTAGATAATCCGGAAATATCCTATATTGAAAAATGCGCGATTATTGACGCGGTAATTAAAGGTAGCCTCTGTGATGAAATGTGTAGTTTTCTCAAACTCCTTCTTGAAAAAAAACGTTTTGATATTTTTTTAGATGTCGCGGAGTACCTGCGCGCGAAATATAGCCATCATGGCCAGGTGAGCGTATTGCTTAGGACTGCTTTTCCGTTAGAGCTTGATCTTATTAAAAGAATAGAATCGGCTCTGAAAAAGAAGTTTAAACAAAATTTGCGGTTTTATATAGATTTGGATGGCAGTTTATTAGGCGGAGTACAGATACTAATTGGCAATACTATTATTGACGGCTCGATAAAGAAACGCCTCAATGATTTAAGAGATAAGCTTTTAATAATAAGGATGGGATAATATGATTTTAAAACCAGAGGAAGTTACGTCAATTATTAAAAAAGAACTTGAGAAATATAAATCCCGGTTACGTACTGAATCTATCGGTACGGTTATTCAGGTAGGTGACACTATCGCGCGAATTTATGGATTAGATGATGTGATGATGGGTGAATTGGTGCAGTTTTCCGACAATGTTATGGGAATGGTTTTAAATTTGGAAGAAGATAGCGCGGGTGTGGTAATTTTTGGCACGGATAATCCGGATAAAACTATTAAGGAAGGGGATATTGTTAAGCGTACCGGTAAGATTGTGCAGGTTCCTGTGGGAGAGGCGCTGGTAGGCAGGGTAGTCAATGGTTTAGGCCGGCCAATTGATGGCAAGGGGCAAGTTGATACGCAAAAGTTTAGGCCGGTAGAATCTAGTGCCCCGAACGTAGTGGAAAGACAACCGGTAACTCAACCATTGCAAACCGGAATTAAAGCTATCGACGCGATGACTCCGATTGGCCGCGGCCAGCGCGAATTGATTATCGGAGACCGTCAGACAGGGAAAACCGCCATTGCTATCGATACTATTATTAATCAAAAAGGGAAAGATGTCTATTGTATTTATTGCGCTATCGGCCAGAAATTATCCAGCGTAGTCGCGGTAAGTGAGGTGCTTAAAAAACATGAGGCAATGGATTATACTACTATTGTCAGCGCTTCTAGCCGCGCTTCAGCAAGCCTGCAATATCTTGCTCCTTACACAGCCACTGCCATGGCCGAAGAGTTTATGTATAATGGAAAACATGTCCTGGTAATTTACGATGATCTCTCTAAGCACGCCCAGGCTTACAGGCAGTTGTCCTTGCTTTTAAGGCGTCCCCCCGGAAGAGAGGCGTATCCGGGCGATATCTTTTATTTACATTCACGGTTATTAGAGCGTTCCGCTAAGTTAAATAATGAATTAGGCGCGGGTTCAATAACTGCTATTCCTATTGTTGAGACCCAGGCCGGTGACATATCCAGCTATATACCTACTAATGTAATTTCGATTACTGATGGCCAGATTTATTTAGAAAGTGATTTATTTTATGCTGGCGTGCGGCCTGCCGTAAATGTGGGATTATCAGTTTCCCGCGTGGGCGGAAAAGCCCAAAGTAAGATTATGCGTCAGGTTGTTTCAAGGTTAAGGTTAGATCTCGCGCAGTATAGAGAATTGGTAACTTTTACGCAGTTTGGAACAGATTTAGATAAAACCACGCGCTCTCAGCTTATTCGCGGAGAAAGAATGGTAGAGGCCTTAAAGCAGGTGCAGTATAAGCCGCTTGCGACAGCCAGGCAGATAATTATTATATACGCTGGTATTAATGGCTATCTGGATGATTTGCCGGTTAGCGCGGTTAAAAAATTTGAAAGCAAGCTTTATCAATACATAGAACAGGCATATCCTGAAATCCAAAAAGAGATAGAATCTAAAAACGACTTAGATCTTACTTTAAAAAATAAATTAAATAATTTGGTAACTGATTTTAAAAAAGATTTTTTAACCCATTTTTAAGAACTACGGCTCTGGCTAAAGGAAGCCGAACCATAGCCTTGTGGCAAAAGTATTGGTTTGTTATCATTATGGCGCAATCTATAAAATATATAAAAAATCGTATCCGTAGCGTGGAGAATATTAAAAAGGTAACTAACGCTATGCAGATGATTTCAGTAGTTAAGCTAAAGCGCATGGAAAGTAAATTATTTGCTTCGCGGGCGTATGTTTTGAAGCTTGAGGATATCATGCAAAATCTTGCGGGGTTATCAGAAGAGTTTTTACCCGAATATTTTAAAAAGAAATCCGGTCAAGGAGATATCGCGCTTTGCGTGGTAACTTCTGATAGCGGGTTATGCGGCGTGTACAATCAAAACATTATACGCGCCGCGGAAGAATTTATAAAAAGTAACGGAAGTAACAGGGTGCGGTTAATTTTGGTGGGTCAAAAGGGTTTAAACTATTTTTCTAGTAAAAATGCTTCAATTACTAATTCGTATGTAGGCTTAAACGCGAAATTTTCGCGAAATTTTTGTGATAAGATTACTGGCGAGCTTATCCGGTTATTCTTAAGTGGAGAAGTAGGTTCGGTGTATTTAGCTTACGCGTATTTTGGGAGTTCTATTATTCAAAAGGTAATTATTCAACGGTTATTAAGCATTGAATTAAGAAAAGCTAAATCAATTGAGTGTATTACAGAGCCAGATTTAAAAAGTATACTCGCGGATATAACGTTACGATATCTTTTGGCCAAGATACAGCTTGTTTTATTGGAGGCGTTTACTTCTGAACATGCTGCCAGGACCGTATCTATGAAGACAGCAACTGATAATGCCAGGGAACTTTTGGGAGGCTTGATACTTTTAAGAAATAAGGTTAGACAGTCGGGGATTACGAGAGATATTCTAGAGATCTCTTCGTCCGCGGAGGCGTTGAAAGGATAAGATTATGGCAGAAGGGCATATTATTCAGATTATTGGCCCAAGTGTGGATATTAGATTTCAAGAGAATCAGGGGCCGCAGCTTTTGAACGCAATTAAGATTGAAGAAAAAGGAATCGATCTTGTTTTGGAGGTTGCCCAAGATATAGGAAATAATACGGTACGTTGTATTGCCTTGGGAACTACGGATGGTTTAGTGCGCGGCATGAAGGCGATTGATACCGGAAGCCCGATTACTGTGCCTATAGGCAAACAGACTTTGGGCAGGATCTTTAATCTTTTAGGCCAGCCAATTGATGGCAAGGAGCCGCTAGAACATCCGGAAATAAGAAATCCAATTCACAGGGCTTCACCTAATTTTGAGGAACAACTGCCGATAGAAAATATTTTAGAAACAGGATTAAAGGTTATTGATCTCTTAGCTCCTATTCCTAAAGGAGGTAAGGTAGGCCTATTTGGCGGGGCAGGAGTGGGTAAGACAGTAATTGTTATGGAGTTAATTCGTACCATTGCCGCGGAACATGGCGGCGTTTCTGTTTTTGCCGGGATAGGTGAGCGTACCAGAGAAGGAAATGAGCTTTGGCTTGAGTTGAATGAATCCGGGGTAGTTAAAAATAGCGCTTTAGTTTTTGGCCAGATGAATGAGCCGCCGGGCGCTCGGCTGCGTATTGGCTTATCTGCTTTAACTATGGCGGAGTATTTTCGTGATCAAGAAAGAAAAGACGTGCTTTTATTTATTGATAATGTCTACCGTTATATTCAGGCAGGCTCAGAGGTTTCTACTTTACTTGGGAGAATGCCTTCTGCTGTTGGTTATCAACCTAATCTTTCCACGGAAGTAGCTCAACTTGAAGAAAGAATCGCTTCTACGCGCGATGGTTCGATAACATCTATACAGGCGGTATATGTTCCCGCTGACGATCTAACTGATCCTGCTCCGGCGGCAATATTTGCCCATCTTGACGCGAAAATAGTTTTGTCTAGACAAATTTCTGAATTGGGAATTTATCCCGCGGTTGACCCTCTGGATTCTAACTCTAGAATTATGGATCCGCGCCTTTTGGGCGAGGAACATTATAATACCGCTCTTTCTGTCCAAAAAGTTTTGCAACGTTATAAAGATCTACGCGATATTATTTCGATTCTTGGTATTGATGAATTATCTGATGAGGATAAATTAATTGTACAGCGCGCGCGCAAGGCGCAGAGATTTTTCTCACAGCCTTTTTTTGTAGCGGAAAATTTCACGGGGATGAAAGGTAAATACGTGAAATTAGAAGATACGATTAAAGGGGTAAAAATGATTATTAGCGGCGCTCTTGATGATCTGCATGAGCAGGCTTTTTATATGGTTGGCACAATTGAAGAGGCAATCGAAAAGAATAAACAGCTGTTGAATAACGGAACCCACTCGGGCTAAAGTCAGTTCTTCAGCAATTGTGTCATCCCTGCGAAAGCAGCTGATCCAGAATTAGGACGGAGTTTTTAGGCGGCGTAACGTAAATAAAATGGCTAAAGTTTTTCAGGTTGGCATTTATTCTTGTGATCAAACCCTCTATGAGGGAGAGGCAGCTTCTCTGATGGCTCCTTCAGAGCTAGGTTACATGGAAATTTTAGCGGACCATGCCCCGATAGTTGCTAAGTTGACTGCTGGTAAAATTACTATACGTGCTCGGGATGGAAATACCAGCGTAATAAATTCATCGTCAGGCGCCTTTTTACAAGTTTTGCGGAATCAGGCAACCGTACTTTTATAAATCATAATTTTTACAAATCATAATTTTTACGTTGACTTTACATTAAAAAGTAGTATTCTGATATCGGTATTTTGAACCCGTTGCAACTTGAACTTAGTGGGTTAAATAGAAAAGGACTATGTGGAAATATAAATATAGAATTATTCTAGGTTTTTGCGTACTGCTATTGCTTTCCGGTTGCGCTACGACTAGTATTTTTAGTTCGTACACCTCTCAACTAAACCCCGCGATTCAGAATCTAAAAGAAAATAAAACCCTTGATCTTAAAAAAGAGCTTGCTAATAAGGTAAACTCCAGTGACAAGATTCTTTACCTAATGGAGCGAGGCCGTATCGCGCAGATACAAGGAGATACTGATACTAGTAAGTCGGACTTCGAGGCCGCGATTCAAGCGATAAAAGAGAGCGATGAAAAAGCTCTAATTAGCGCTTCGGGAGCTACCGCCCAAACAAGCGCCGTTATGGTTAATGATAACGCTATTCCTTATAAAGGTGACGGCTACGAACGGGTTATGCTCCATCATTTTCAGGCAATGAATTATCTTGAGAAAAATGATCTTGAAGGCGCGGGTGTCGAGGCGCGTAGGGCTAATGCTGAACAAGAACAAGCCTTGAAGCGCCATGAAAAAGAAATTGAACAAGCAAAAGATTCAGCGAGGCAAAACCACGTTTCAAATAGTACTCCAGACGCGGTTACAAATGCCTATTTGAATACGGATAGGATTTTTTCTAAAGTTAAAAATTCTTTCCAAAATGCCTATTCTTTTTATTTATCGGGCATTGTTTACGAAATGCTCAAACAACCAAATGATGCTTACATTGATTATAAGAAAGCCCTCGAGATTTTTCCCGATAATACTTATCTACAAAAAGATGTTCTTCGGCTCGCGAAACAGCTGAATATGAAAGATGATTTTGACCGCTTTAAATCTCTTTATCCCAAAGTAATTGAAAGTTTCCTTGGGAATAACGCGAATAATAGCGAGTTAGTTTTATTTTTTGAAGATGACTTTGTCGCCCAGAAAGAACAAATAAAAATTCCTATTCTAATTTCAACCCAGGCTATTAATTTTACCGCTGTCGCCTTTCCTATATATAATATTAAAAGCGTTAGTTTTTCGCCAATCGCGCTTTCGGAAAAAGGGGCTTTATATGGAGTTACTGAACCTATTTGCGATGTTAACGCCTTAGCTGTTAAATCGCTTAAAGAGAAAGTTCCCGCGATAGTTATACGCTGCTTAATCAGATCTTGCGCGAAAGCCGCGGCTGCTAAGGTTGCTGAGGACAAGGGAGGGGTTCTTGGTTCCTTTTTCGTTTCGATTTATAATATATTTAGTGAAAATGCCGACTTACGCAGCTGGGTAACCCTTCCATCTAACGCGCAAATTATGCGTATAAGTTTACCCGCGGGAGAACACGATTTTCTATTAGCTTGCAAGGATTTGGGTGTGTCGTGTAATATTAAAATTAACATTAAGGAGAATAGCAAAAATATCATTCGTGTCGCGCGCGCCGGAAACAAATTATATTACAAGGTAATGCCATAAGAAACGTAAGGAGCAAAATTATGAAAAATATCTTAACAGTTATAATGTTTTTATCTTTTATGGTGTCGTCTGTTTTTGCTAATCAATCCCCACGAGAAGGGGGAGCGAAAGCGGCGCTTCGGGCCGCGATTTTTATTCAAAACAAGGCAGGAAGCGATTTCCAAGATAAATTGGATACCTTTAATAATCTGATTACTACCCGTCTTACCGAAAAAGGTTTTACTATTATTGATAAGAATGAAGTCATTGCAAAATTTCGAGAATCACGTAATGAAGGCATTGGTGAAGTACTTGTTGGAGATGCCATTACTGATGCCAGCGCTTTGCGTATCGCGCAGATGATTGGCGCGGATTATTTAATCTTTGCTACAATTAATTCTTTCGGCCAAGAGCAAAAAGTATTTAAAGGCCAAGGTACCATTTATGGTACGGATAACGCGGCAACTGATTATATTATGCGCCTTGCGGTTAAAGTATGCGAGGGAAGTAAGGGCGGCGCTATTTATGGCGATATTATTCCGGTAATCGAACGAGTTTCGCAATTAGAGCATCTTGAAATCCGCTCAAGCAATATGATCAATAAACTGCTTGATTCTGGGTCTGTATTGGCAGCGAATAATATAAGCGATAAAATTGAGCGCATTCGTGAAGCCAAAGTTATTATAGGAACTGAAGTTGAATTTACGATAGATAGCAATGTTAAAGGCGCTGTTGTTGAATTAGACAGCGCTGCTATCGGTTCAGTCCCCGGGCATTTTCGCGCTCTCGCGGGATTACATCAACTGCGTCTGTCTAAGGAAAGATTTGTTACTTGGGAAAAGACAGTGAACATACACTCAGGGCAAGTCTTGAATATTAATTTAGAGCTTTCAAAAGAAGGGGCTAAAAGAGCCATAGAAGATAAGAATATACCTATATTCAATAAGTTGTTTAATAAAGATACTGACAAGCAAAAGTAGAAGGTACGTCACCCCGACGAAAGTCGGGGTCCAGTGATTCTGGTCTCATTGGGATTGTTTCTACATTTATTCAGGAGGCACAAAATGAAGATTCGCAAAAGTAGTTTTATTTTTGGAATATTTTTATTAATTTTTTCTTTTCTGTATACGCAACCTGTTTCAGCGCAGTTGACGCAAGGAGAAAAAGATACGATTCTTATCGGCCGGCTCCAGATTCAACCATCAGTGAAAGAGATGGCGGCAAAACAAAGCCGTGAGGTTGAATTAAATAATGTTGCCGAATCTTTGGAAACACAGTTTGTTAATACTTTAAGCGCGACTGGCGTTTTTCAGGTCATTGAGAGAAAACGAAAAACTGATATAGAGCTAGAGCAGGCATTCGCGGCTGTCGCGGTTAATCCTAATGATAAAACTGCTGCTAAGGCGTTGCAGATGGTGGGAGTGAAGTACGCGTTTCTTCCTCAGATTGACGGGTTTGAAGATATTACTGAAGTTGAGGCCTACTCTGCCGTGGGCAGAGAAACTAAAAGGCGGAAACTTTTTCTTTCCGCGGCAGCGCAGATTGTAAATACATCAACCGGCGAATTGCTTCCAGACGCGCCTAGCGTGCAGTTAAATAAAACTGTTGAAGTTGAAATGACGCGTCCCGGAACCATTATGGCGAGCGAAAGGGCAGTGATTGAGCTGGCCAAGGAAATGGCGAAGGAACTTTCTTGGAAGTCCGTTGCTCTGCTTCGTCCTGCTAAGGTGTTGGCAATTACAGGGAAAGAAATTTTTGTGAACCGAGGGACCGAAGCGGGTTTTAATAAAGGCGATTTAGTAGAAATTTATCTTACAGAAGATGTGAAAGATACAGATACAGGTGTGGTATACAAAAAAGAGTCCCCTGTGGGGCAGGCAACTATTACGCGTGTTGATAGCAGGAATAGCTATGCCGTTATTACAGGAGAAAATTTAGGTATAGCGCCAAACTGTATCGTAAAAGTGATTAAACCGGTAGAGCCTGCTAAAATTATAGAAAAACAGCTTACGCCTGGTTCAAGTGAAAAACCTTTAAAATGGTAAAGAGAGGAGATGTCGTATGAAAAAAATTGTTTATTTAGGTTTGTTATTTTCGGTTTTGGTTTGCGCTGGGCTGCTAAGCGGATGCGCCGCAACTTCCGGCATATCAGGATCCGTTAAGGTTGTAAAAGGGCAGGAAGGCTGCGCGCAAGAAAGTAAAATTATAGTAAATAATGATTCGCTTGCCCGCGCTATTAAAATTACGGATTTAAAAAGCACTTTCGCCGGTGACTTACTAAAAGCAAATGCTATGGTATACTCAAAAAGAACAGATACATTAGCGTTACAGTATAAATTCAGATGGTATGATTCTCAAGGCATAGAAGTAGAACCGGAATCTTCACCGTGGCAGCCTGTAATCATATATGGCAGAGAGACTAAAAGCGCGCAGGCTGTGGCGCCAAATCCAAGTGTTAAGGAATTTAAAATCGAAATAAGATATAGGGAATAAATGTAATAATGTAAACAGCTTAAATCCGAAATCCGAATATCGAAATAATACGAAATAACCAAGATACAAGATACAATAACCAAACAATATCCAATAACCAAATTTCAATAACCAAATTCTGGTTAATATAAAGGTCAAAATTCAAAGCACAAAATAATGACAAAGTACAAATTTCAAATGACAAAACCTTACATTATACAAGGAGGGATGTAAATATGAAAAAGAAGAGTTATTTATTAATCAGCAGTATTGGAATAAGCGCGTTTATTATTTCTGGATGCGCGACAACGCCTCTCGTGCAATATGGCGACGCGCAGGCTTTACAGAACGTTTCTACGGATTTTAGTTCGTCGGACTTACAGCAGATTGCTGAATCTATGGTTGATTCTCTCTTGGTATTCCCTCCCATTGTGGAAGTTACCAATCAGCGCCGTCCGGTAATCACTGTGGACAAGGTAAAAAATAAGACAATGCAACATATTGACACGGAATCCATTACTGACTCCATAAGAGCCAAGATAGTTAAATCTGGTAAGTTTCGTTTTATAGACAGGACAACTGATCAGGAAACAATTAATGAGATTAAAACTCAGCAAGAAAGCGGTTTAGTGGATAAAAATACCGCGGTTCAATTTGGTAAACAGATTGGAGCCGAATACATGCTTTCGGGAAATATCTCAGAAATTCAACAGAAAAACGCCCAAATTACGGATGTGTATTATAAGTTTACGCTTAGTTTAAAGAATCTCACAACAGGCATCTTAGAATGGACCGATGAAAAAGAGATTCGTAAAACAAGCAAGCGCAGGGCATTTGGCGGATAAGGTGGATGTCATTCAGGATGTGTAAAAATTAAGAAAAACCGTCATTCCGGAATGTTTTAATCTCTGAATTCAGTGAGTTGTGTTATCGTCGAAGAATGTCTTGGCCCGCTGAAGCCTGCCCTCGAATGATCTAATCGGGGGCGAGAATAACACCAAAACCGAATTGCAACACAATCTGAATGAATGGGAATTTCCATGAAGAAACGTATTGGAATACAGGGCGGGCTTGTTTTTCTGGCGTTGGTGACTGGGATTTTTTTATATAAGATCGTCCTTCCTCATTGGGAAAAAGAAGGCTTGGACGAATTATTAGATGCGCTAGGCATTGTTTTGGTTTTGTCCGGATTTTTGCTGCGTATTTCCTCCCGCGGATACAAAGAAGAACATTCCTCTTGCAGTAGGGAATTAGTAAAAGATGGGCCTTATGCCTTAATGAGAAACCCCATGTATTTTGGTACGTTTTTGATTGGTATTGGGGTTATCTTTGTTTTGCTTAAGCTCTGGACTATTCTTTTATTTTTACTTGCCTTTGCCTTAATTTATTTTTCTCAAATAAAAAAAGAAGAAGACGCGCTGTTAAAGCAGTTTGGGGATGAATACCGGAATTATTGCCGCGTAACCCCTAAATATTTTCCCCGCGTAGATCTACTCTTTAATCTGCGGGATTATATTTTTTTAAAATTATCCTGGATAAAAAAAGAAGTCATTCCGTTAATTTTAACGATAGGAATAATATTTATAATTGAGGTAATTGAGGACGTCAAACTATACGGTCTCAATGAAATCGCTGAAGAAATTCGTAAGCTATCTCCCATCATTGCCTCGTTTATAATAATCGTATTTCTCTTTTTGAGAAAAGGAAAAGCCGGCGCAAGGAAGATAGTCAGAAAATAATTATCAAAAAATAATAACTCTTGACTGATGCGGAGTATTACGTTAAACTAAAACAATAATTGATTCAAACAATTAACTAAAAAGGAGGGCACAATGGCAAACGCGAAATGTAGCGCCAAAACAAAAGAAGGTAAACCGTGTAAAAGTTTTGCATCTGGGAAATCGAAACGCTGCGCAATTCACAAGAAAAAATAGTCAGTTGAAAACAGAATCAATGTTTGTTCATCGTTAAAAGATGGACAGGCATTGATTTTTGTTTTTTAAATATTTCCGCATCACCCATCTTTTTTTTATCTTACCTTAACCTAAATATTCCGGTATCCATAAGCCTATTGAAATAAAAAAGTTTTGGATTCCGGCGACCGAGGGCGAAATGCCCGAGGAAGTGTCAGAGCCCAACTGGGCTCGACCTTTCACCGGAATAACGAGAAAGAGCATTTCGCAACAGTCCCTATAAGAAACCAAAAAATGTTTTTTTAGTTTATTATGAATTTAATTGATTTTTCCTTTCAAAATTCAAATCTCTTTCAACATATGCCTCTTTTTGACGAAATTTCATATGTCGGGCATAATGAGGATAAAGTCCGTCAATATAAAGCGGTTCACGAAGGGCAAACCTGCAATATTTTGGCATTAAATTTTATTCGAAATGATGAAAAAATCCTCTGGGACGCGGTAGAGGATTTCCTAAAGCGCAGTACAATAAATGCCGCGTCCAGCGTGCATGGCGTTTATATTTTTGACCTTCTGACTATTGATATACACAAAGAAATTAAAACATTTAAGCACGCCGAGCTTTCTACCATTATCATGAATGTGGCCAGTAAATTAGCTCCCGAAGAAATTAAGATGATTAAATATTCTTCCGTCTACGCGCTCATTCGCAAGACAATCGCTTCTGATTGGGGGAAAATTACTTTTAAAACCGCGGTTGATGTATTCAAAGATAAGCCGAATTATTTAGACATTCTCATTAAACAACTTTTAAAAAATTATAAATTTTCACGCGATCCGGTTATCCTTTTATTAAATGATCTTAGTCAAAATCCTATCTTTGATCTTCAAAACGAAACACAGCAAGCGCGAATAAAAAAAGTTATAGCTAATCTGATTCCTAATTCAATCGAATTTATCCCTGAAGTTTATATCCAAGATAAAAATGGAGCCAGAGAGCTCCTCTCTGGCTCCAAGTTATAGTCTTAAGGAATTCCTGGGACACAACACCTAATTCCTTTTAAAGAAAAGGATATTTAAGTAATGTGTCCCTGTAACTCCTTCAGATATACCAAATACTATTTTGGGGCCGGGAGTAGTTTTAGGGTCTGGCCCCACTGCCGTGCTCAACACGCTTTGCGCCTAATGCTGTCCGTATCCAACCCATAGCCCTTCCTGCCGACTTCTGTCTCCGGCTCGACGTATTTCCGGGCTATCTTTGTAAAATCTACCGTTATATTAATTTTGCGCAATTCCTGATTTGGACGCACCATGGCGTCTAAATCATATCTCATTAGGGTCATCTGTGGGCTCCTTTCGATTTGCATATCCATATTATACTATAATCACCGACGAGAAATACAAAATTCTACTCAAATCAGCGACGAGGAATTAAAACGCTTGACTTGATAAATTTGATTCATTTCGCAACAGACACGATATAGGGATGTTGAATATTTTAAACTAAAAATCCATCAACGCTGTGGGCTGCTAAATCCTAGGAAATATTCACAATAATTACGAAAGAACCGAATAAAATATGCCACCTAAGCTCACTAAATTTTTTGTAATAGTTCAGCTCTTAGAAGTATCTGTCGGTGTCATTGCGGGCATAATGTCTCTTTTTACTCCCAAAGCAAGCGCTTTCTTTTAGAGCGGTTTTGCTCTTGTTTTTTGGTAATTTATATGGCATACTTTTGATATGACCCAACTTCATACCGGACTAATGTATTTTTCCCGCCAAAGAAACTCATTATTTTTTCGTTCAGTAATCGGCTTTTTGTTATTTTCTTTTATTATCAGCGGCATTTTGCCTTATAAGACTCCTGCCTACGGTTTCACTGGCGCGGTTCTGCCCGAACCAAACCAAATGATAAATTTAACTAACCGGTTTAATCCCTTGCTATTACGGGGGTTAAAATTCTATTCCGATAATCCATTTAAATTTGATTTTATTGTTGATGAAGGCAGTCGTAAATTCAACGATGAAGAATTAAAACAAAATTCCCGCCAGTTAATTAAGTATTTTTTAGCCGGAATAACTATTCCTCAAGATGATCTTTGGGTCAATCTTTCGCCCTGCGAACCGGATAAAATTATCCCTCAAGAGTTAAGTTTAACGGAAATGGGGAAGATACTGCTTGGCCAGGATTATGTATTAAAGCAATTAATGGCTTCAATAACGCATCCAGACAACCCTATCGGTAAAAAGTTTTGGGAAAAAGTATACGCGCGGGCAAAACAACTTTACGGCACAACTAAAATTCCCGTAAACACTTTTAATAAAGTTTGGATTATCCCGGATAAAGCGGTAATTTATGAAAATACCGATCGCGCGCTAATCGCCGAAAGCCGGATGAAAGTAATGCTGGAAAGCGATTATACCGCGTTTCAAAATCAAAAACTCCTAACCCGAAACTTCAAAGAAATGGAATCATCAGCTAACGGCAAAAAAATCGCCGCTAAAGAAGTTAATAATTTTACCTCTCAGATTACCCGTGATGTAATTATTCCGGTGATAGAAGAAGAAGTTAATAATGGCGAAAATTTCGCTTATTTACGCCAGATTTACAATTCATTGATACTGGCGCTATGGTTTAAAAAGAAACTAACGCTTACCTTTTCGCAAACCGTTAACTGTGAAAAAAAAGTTTTAACCACTTCAACCCAAGATATATTTAGTCAATATATTGACCAAAAGAAAATTCAAGGAGCAGAAACATTAGATAGAAACGTTAAAGAAGAAGTATACAGTCGCTATTGCGCGGCGTTCAAAAAAGGCGTATATAATTTTATTCGCAAAGACGTGGATCCTGTGTCAGCCAAAGAAATCAAACGCCGGTATTTTTCCGGCGGTATGAAATTTACCGATTTTACGCCTGCCAAAAGGCTGTTAACTCCCGAAAAAGAGAAAGAAATAACAAAAAATTGCGCCAGCCCGCTAAGGATAGGAGTAGAACTAAAACCATCAGATGAAAATATAGAATTAATACCGGAAAAAATGCCGCCGGAAAAACGCGTTAACTCATCGCCGATAAAATGGACCTTGCAAATACAAAAAAAGTTCGAAATTATTTTCAAAAAAATAAGCAACTGGAGCCAGGCATTATTGTTATCAAAAAACAAAAATATTAGAGAGTTTCAAGGATTAATAGAAAAATTCCACAACCCCAATACTTTACTAGAAAGAAAAACCGAAATAATTAAGGCATTGGGA
>ERZ1292640.41-Hain-H43-02um-R1-41-length-95979-cov-12_pt1 | contig 26171 bp, 27 predicted proteins | sample MGYA00564404_ERZ1292640 | MGnify/ENA primary metagenome ERZ1292640 (study PRJEB36523, sample SAMEA6512636) | groundwater metagenome | collected 2019-01-08 | study: AquaDiva: Metagenomics assemblies of 32 groundwater samples | reverse complement strand
CGGCTTTTAAGCGCCTTAATTGCCTGAGCTTCTATTTCTAAAACTTCTTTGGCCCGCTGGATAACATTTATCTTCATAACGCCTGCCTGATCTTCTTGATTTGTTTTAAAAGCTCTTCTAATTCTTTAAAATTAATCATATTAGCCCCGTCGCAAGGAGCGGCTTTAGGGTTATTATGCACCTCTAGAAATATACCATCGCATCCGAAGGCAACGGCGGCGCGGGTAAGCCCGGCGACAAACTCGCTCTGGCCCCCGGAACAAGTTCCTTTTCCTCCGGGAAGCTGCACGCTGTGCGTAGCGTCATAAATTACCGGATAGCCGAGATCACGCATAATCTTTAAACTGCGAAAATCAGTAACTAAATTATTATATCCGAAACTTGCCCCTCTTTCCGTAATCAAGATTTGTTTATTCCCCGTTGATTCAACTTTTTTAATTATCGGTAAAATATCCCAGGGAGCAAGAAACTGGCCCTTTTTAATATTGACCACCTTACCGGTAGCCGCCGCAGCCAGCACGATATCCGTCTGACGGCACAAAAATGCCGGTATCTGAATAATATCTAAAACTTGCGCAGCCAACGACATATCCTTTACGCAATGCACATCACTTAAAATAGGAACCTTAAGAGAATCCTTAACTTTTTTTAGAATCGCCAAACCTTTTTTTAATCCCGGGCCGCGAAAGGAGTTTCCGGAAAGCCGGTTAGCTTTATCAAAACTGGATTTAAATATAAACGGCACTCCACACTTTAAGGCAATCTCTTTGATCCTCCTAGCCGCGCTAAGCGTAGAACTTTCTGACTCGATTACACAGGGGCCGGCAATCAGCACCAGCGGATGTTTATCTCCGAATTTTATGTTTTTAACATTGACCTGTTGCATTAATTCATTCCCTTCATTAGACGATCTTTTACTCTCTCTAAATCTTCTAGGGTATCTACGCCGATAGTTTCAAAAGGCGTTTCAATAACTTTAATTTTATATCCCTCCGATAGAACGCGCAACTGTTCTAATTTTTCCGTCTTCTCCAGATTAGAAACAGGAAGATTCTTATAGGTAAAAAGAAAATCCTTAGTATAACCGTAAAGGCCGATATGTTTATAATAATTCACCTGATCAACTTCGGCATTGGGTGCCAAAAACGGAATCGGCGCGCGCGAAAAATACAGAGCGAAATTATTTTTATCGACGACTACTTTTACCACGTTAGGATCGGTAATCTGTTGGACATCTTCGATCTTTTTCATCAGCGTTGCCATGTTCAGCATCTTATCTTCTAACAACGCCCGGGCAAGGCTATCGATCATCATCGGATGGATCAAAGGTTCATCAGCCTGAATATTAATGATAACTTTTACATCTAAAGGATTGACTACTTCGCTGATTCTGTCGGTTCCACAGGTATGCTCTTTAGAAGTCATCACTGCTTTGGCCCCGAATTTCTCGGCTGCTTTTAAGATAATTTCATTATCACAGGCGATAATCAGATCATCGAGCATACGCGACTGCCTTGCGCGTTCCCAGACATGCTGCAGCATCGGCTTACCCATAATATCGGCAAGCACTTTAGCCGCGAATCTTGTTGATGAGTATCTAGCCGGTATAACTCCGATGACATCCATTTTATTTTATTCTCTCGATTAATTCTTTAGTGTTAGTAACGGCTGTCCCTAATTTACCGACGACAATACCGGCGGCAAAATTAGCGATATGCGCGGCTTCCAATTTTGAAGCGCCCACGCAAAGTGCCAGCGTAAAAGCGCTGATAACCGTATCCCCTGCTCCGGAGACATCAAAAACCTCCTGGGCTTGCGTCGGTATATGCGTCAGGCGGCCGCCTTTTTCCAGCAATTTCATCCCCTGCTCGCCTAAAGTAACCAGAATAGAATCTAAATTTAAATATTCTAAGATTTCCCGCGCGGCTAAATCCACATCTTTATCCGTAAATAATTTATCGGTATTTATTCTAAAACAATTAGCCGTATCCTGGATCTTAAGATTCCTGATCGCGTTCTCCAACTCCTTGCGATTAGGCGTAATCGCGGTAACCCCGCGATAATAGCGGAAGTTCTCTTCCTTGGGATCGACGGTGATAATCTTTTTATTGGCCTTGGCTAAAGAAATAAGCTCTTTAAGCAAAGCCACGTTAATTACACCTTTGCCGTAATCCTCGATAATAATGGCATCAAAAGAACGGATATTTTTTTCGATATATTTTAAGATTTTTATATTTAATGCTGGCGGCAGGTCATGGGTATGCTCCCAATCGACCCTGACTACCTGCTGGTGTCCGGCTAAAATACGCGTTTTTACGGTAGTATGCCGGTTATTCTCCACAAAAATACCCTGCAAACTGATCTTTCTTTTCTTTAACTCATTAATTAAAATTTTAGAATTAGCATCGTCTCCGGTAACTCCCAACAGGGAGACCTTCCCTCCGAGCGAGCTGATATTATTAGCTACATTGGCCGTTCCTCCCGGGACAAAAGAACGCTTATTTGCCCAAAGCACCGGAACAGGAGCCTCAGGAGAGATTCTATCGACGCTGCCATAAATATATTCATCCAGGATCAGATCACCAACAACTAAAATTTTAGCCTGATTAAATTTATGGATTATATTTTTTAAATTCTTCATATCTTTTCAATTACGCTTTGCGCCAAAAGCGGAAGCATTATCTCATGATGGCCGATAACATAATACCCCTTGCCGCCGGAATTTGTCGGTCTGCTCACCACATTCTGCGCCGGGCGGTAATGATAGATCATATCGAAATTTGCCGTAGTAAAATCCTTAACCTTGCTGCCCAGATTCCGGGCAAGATTCAAAGCTTTTAAGAATACTTCCGGTAACATTACTGCCGAGCCAAAATTCAAAACTACTCCCCCCTGGTTTAAAGAACCGATACTATTAACAAGAATATGAAAATCGCGCAAAGAGCCGGTGGCAGTAGAAGCAGCGTCAAATGAAGGATGTTGATGGATAATATCCGTGCCGATTCCCACAAAAACACAGACCGGAACCTTATATTTATAAGCATTATAAAGCAAGCTTAAGTCTCGATTGGCTAAATCTGTAGTGGCAATTGCATTGGCCACGGCATAACCTAATCCGAAACCTTTTTTCACACCCTCTTTGGCAGCACAATTTAAGAAATCCGCAGTTTCACGACCCATGCCGAATTTTCCGGTCTTCAGATTCTCGGCGACATCCTCGGAAGTTTTACCTTGAAAAGCAATCTCAAAATCATGAATAATGCCTGCCCCATTTAAACAAATACAGGTGATTACTTTTTTCTTAATCAGCTCAATGATTACCGGATTAAGCCCGCATTTAATCACGTGAGCTCCGGCCATAAAGATTACCCCTTTGTTTTTCTTACGAGCAACGACGATATCAGCTGAAATCGCGCGTAAATCTTTGGCTTTTAAGATATTAGGCAGGGAATCCAGAAAACCGCTAAAGCTCTTGGCCTTAACGGGTTTGGCCGCAAAATCCCCCTTATTTACCTTGCTGGCGCGGCTTTTAACCGAATATGTCTTAACTTTATTAAGATTAATCATAGAGTAGTAATTTTAGCACAATTTGACCTAAAATCAAATAGATATTTAATCAATTGTTACCGTCTGGCTTGGCTTTGTTTCTCAGGACAACCTCAGCTTTCCGCCTTTTGCTTCCGGCACGAAGATTTTCGCCGTGTGCGGCGGTTTACGACTCACCTCCGCCGTATTTACAAGGTGATCGAAGTCTGCGGTTCGTCGTAAAGCCTTGCACACCTCTCAAGAATACGGGAATTGCCGAAAATCTTCTAATTGTGCCTCCAGCAAAAGCCGTAAAGCTTATGAATATATACTATAGCGCCTGGATTGTCTGTGTTTTCGAGGGACGTGTCGGCCAGCCTGCCTGCCGGCAGGCAGGGAGCGAGCACGATTCTAGGAGAGTCCAGAACCGTCCCCTTTACTCTTTGAAGATAAATCTATTATAACCGAAGAGAAACCTTCTATAACAGATGCCATATATTCATAATTCAACTTATCCCAGGTATCAGTATTCTGATGATAATTACCATGCCTTAAAAATGCCGTATCGCTAATCATAACTGCCGGATAACCTTCTTTCCAAAAAGACCGGTGATCACTAAAATCTACCGCTGGTATAAAATCAAACGCTACGGATTCAATCGGGAATTTTGAATTTTTCTTAAAAGATTTTGTAATTACAGCAACAAACTGCCGATTCCTAAAATTGCTAATAACGCTAATAAAGTTTGCTTTATTCGGGAAAAAAATTCCTGTTAATGGTAAATACCTCTGAGAAAAAATCCTGTTGCTATAGAAACCTATAGAATCAAAAACTATTACAGCTTTTATATCCTCTTTAGACTTCTTTGCCTGGCGAGCATACACACGGCTACCCATATACTCGGTTTTAAAAAATGGTGGTTCCTCGTTGGCGAAGAAAACAAATCTCAAGGTTCTATCTGAAATTTGATTCTTAAAAAATCTTGATAATTCTAATAATCCGGATACCCCACTTGCATTATCATCTGCTCCCGGATTAAAATAAGAATCATAGTGCGCCCCTACGACAATAATTTCCCCTGGTTTCTTTTCACCTACTTTTGTGACAATAATATTCTTCGTTTCCTTATTGTTGATAAAGTACTTTTGGAATTGTACATCATAACCATAAGATTCTAACTGGCTCGTTATATATTCCGCTGCTTGTTCTAAGTGAGAGTAGTTAAATATATTTCGATTACCTATTTCCAGAGAGAGTTTGTAGACATGGCCTTTTAGTCTTGCCGGAAGCTGCCTATCTTTTGACGCTATAATTGTGGCGGGTTTAAAAATATTCCAACCAAAAGTAGTAGCCTCAACAATCAGAAAAACTAAACCACCGGCAACTAATAAACGAAGAAATCGTTTTGTCATTTTAAATAGAGTTATTACTGAGTGGTGCCGTTTTTATTCCTCTACTGAAACTGTTCTTTAACTTTATGGCGAGTGAAAAAAATAAAAAAAATCGAATTACATAACACTATAGGAAAAATATAAAATAATAAATAATAATACGCCCAGCTTTTCCCACAAGGATCAGATGTTGGACAGAGCATAACTAGCAGAGCATATACAACCAATATTATAGTAATAGAAGCAGTATAGCGGATAATAATGGTCCTAGCCCAATCTTTCAATTTTAATATACTGATGCCAGATATACCGTAGACTAAGGCCGTTAATCCCCAAAGAATACAGTAAAGAAAACCGGCTAAATCAAAATAGCGCTTTGCTCCGCTAACTCCGATTCCACTAAATCTAATCAAAGAAAATGCAATAAAAAAACTCCATAAACTAAAAAATAACATTAGTATTGAAGCGATTGTTACTCCGATTGATCTTTTCTTTTCCATAATTTCCCTCCTCACTTAACCGGTTGATTCAGTGCTTTTAAAATAAAACCTCTCCTTTTATTTTAAGATCGACTCGGCTGCAGAGACCACATCCTCAACCGTGATTGCCTTAAGACAGGCGAATTCCTTTATGCAATTATGCGCCAGGCACTGAATACAGCCTACCTCCTTATGGAGATATTTGCCATGCTTACCTAAAGGCCCCCAGCGCCGCGGACTAAGCCCTGCCTGGCTACGGCCAAAAATTGAAATAACCGGAGTACCTACTGCGCAAGCAACATGCACCGGACCGGAATCATTGGAAATAAATAAAACACATCTTTTAAGAATACTAGCTAGCTGGCTTACCGATGTTTTGCCTGCCAGATTTATGGCCTTAGCTTGTAGGTCACCAGCGATTTTATTTGCTAGATAAATTTCTTTCGGACCGGCTAAAATCAGAATTTTAAAATTATATAAATTTGATAATCTCTCGGCAACCTCCACGAAACGTTCCACGGGCCAAATCTTGGAAGGACAGCTTGCTCCGGGGTTAATCGCCAGTATTTTATCTGTCTGGCTAAGTCCATTTCTTCTAAATAATTCATCGACATATTGCTCGGACTCTTCTTTGATGGGCATAAATAGATTCTGAGGATCGCCGGTTATACCTAAATCAGAAAGAAACTCCAGATTATACTCTGCTTCATGTCGCAACCCCTCTTGTTTCGTATGTTTTTTCCGGCGATTAATCAAGCAGCCGAATTTACGGTCATACCCTAAGCGTTGCGGAATACCGGCTAGAAAAGTTATCAAATGCAGGCGATTAGTCGGATGCAGGATAATTGCCAAATCAAATTTTTTCTTCTTTAACCGGCTGGCAAATTTAAGGGTACGCCACCAGCTCTTATGTTTTCCGTCCTTATCATAAATAATCACTTCATCCAAATAAGGATTCCCTTCAACAATCTCCCTGGCATAAGGAGCCACCACCATAGAGATATATGCCTGGGGAAATTTTTCTCTTAAAGCACGAATCACCGGAGTAGACAAAAGCACATCTCCGATACGGTCAGTACGCGCGATGAGGATTCTCTGGTATTGCTTATCCTTACTTTCAATTTTTACTCTGTCAATATCTCCCAATAGGAATCTAATCTGATTAAGCACGTCTTCGGTTTTAATGCTAACCAAACATGCTAATGTAACAAAACGACAAGAGGCCGCCTGGCAAGGCCGACAAAAAACATCTTTCTTAATAACAATGCAATTCTGCGACCAGGGTCCGTATCTTTTCTCATCCGTCGGCCCGAATATAGCCGCCACCGGAACATTTAAATAACTTCCCAGGTGCATCACCGCGCTGTCATTAGTGATCAAAAGTTTTGATTTTTTTAACAAAACGGCAAGCTGGCTTAGAGATGTCCTAGCACAAAGATTCAGAATTCCCGCGCAAGCATTCTGCTGCACATAAGAACAAACAGCCTGGTCAGCCTTATCGCCAACCAAAACAATATGATAACCTTCTTTAATCAACTGGCTAGAAAGCCGGCTAAAATTATGTTTATCCCAACACTTAATCCGACTCCGGGAACCCGGAGCAACTACGATTAATTTATTATTTTTAACGATTTTTTCCAGGCTAAAAATATTATCAATATAATCTATATCCTTAGGCGTAATAATCAGCGATTGCTGATTTATATCCTTGAGGGAATAATCCGAAAAGCCCGCCCAAAACAAATGCCTGTTTTTCATATGTTTAATTTTGGGCGGAATTATGCGTAAAGGAGAGCTTCTTTTCTTAACCGGTAAGAATGCTCCGAAAAAACTATTACGCATATCGATGACAATGTCAAATTTCTCCCGGCTTAAAGCGAAAAACAACTTAATCTTCTCGATTAATTTAATCTGTTTATCGAAAATAACTACATTTTCAATCGCCGGGTTATCGCTAAAAATATCTTTTGGCCGGGGGGCCACCAGACAGGTAATTTTAGCCTGAGGATACTTGCGGCGTAATGCGTCTAAAACCGGAAGAGTTAAAATACAATCGCCAATATTACTTAAAGTTATAAAAAGAATCTTCATAATTTTCGTATTTTTTTAACTTCCGCTAAAACATCACTAGGCGTAATCGCCTGCATACAGCGATTGTCTAAACAATTCAGCTTATAACAAGGTACCCGGCAACCCACATCTTTTTGCAGGCAAACTACATTGCCGGACGGATACGGGCCGGTAATCTCTTTAGATGTCGGGCCGAAAATAGCAATTATATTTTTACACCCTACGGCATTAGCGATATGCAAAGGCCCGGTGTCAGCGGTAATGAAAATATCCACTCTTTTGGCCAGCGCTCCTAACTGTTTAATATTAAGAACCCCGCAGGCAATTAGCGGAGCCTGGATCATTTTATCTTTAATCTGCCCGGCTAATTTCAAATCCGAGATACTGCCGGTAATAACCACCTTTAGCCCTGTTTCATTAATTAATTTATCGGCTAGGCTCGCCCAATAATCAACTGCCCAGCGCTTAGGCAACCAATTGCCTCCGGGATTTATGGCGACAATAAAATCTTCTTTCCGGACAAAATTTTTACTTAAAAAATCAGCAACGTGTTTTTCGTCCTCCGGCGTAAAAAAGAAATCCAGGTATCTATCTTCAATACGCAGGCCGGCTTTTTCAATCACATCCAGATAATAATCTATACGGTGCAGGGAATCTTTTTTAGGAGGCACAATTCTTTTAGTCAATAGAAATGCGCGCTTCTTAGTATAATGGCCGATTCGCTCAGGAATTCCGGCCAACCGGCAAATCAACGCTCGGCTAAATGAACGATGCAATAAAAATACAATGTCGAATTTTTTACTCCTGAGCAAGTTGATAAAATTAAGTTTGGAAAGCATCCCTCTGTGCCTATCCTTCTCATCAAAAATAATTATCTCATCCAGATGAGGATTATCTTTGAGCACGGAATAGCAACGGCTAGGAATTATACAGGCAAGATAACCGGACGGATGATTCAAGCGGATATTCCTGATGGCAGCGCTGGAAAACAAAACATCCCCCAACCAATTAACATTAAAAATTAAAATACGTTTAGGTTTAAGCTCTGGATTCATCTTTTAAAGATTGCTGATAGAACCTCTCGGTAGCCTCGACCATTTTACTTTTAGAGAAATTATCCATAATAAATTTACGGGCGCTTACACCTAGACTGCGGCGTAACTGGCTATCTTTAAGTAATCTGATAATTGCCTGGGCCAGCCCCTGGCTATCCGCCGGCTCTACCAATAGGCCATTAACTTCATCCTGAATTAAAGTTTTAATCCCCCCTACCCTTGAACCCACCACGGCCAGCCCTTGGGCCATTGCCTCCATCAGCGCCAAGCCCAGCCCTTCTTGTAACGAAGACATCACAAAAACATCCATTGCCGCCAGCGCATTCTGAGTATCCCTGGCTTCAGGAATAAATAAAACATTATTTTTAATATCTAATTTAGCCACCTCTGCCGTTAATATATCTTTCATCTTACCCTCGCCAATAATCAAAAGCTTGACGGTTGGAAAATCTTTTATAACCTGATGTATTGCCCGGATCAGATAGATATGCCCTTTAACATCGGAAAGCCGGGCAATAATACCCACCAGAGGCGCCTCATTTATTTTTAAATCTTTGCGTATACTCTCTCTTTTTGAGAAATCTCCAAAATTATTAACATCAATTCCGTTATTAATTACGCTTATTTTTTTCGCATCAAGCTTAAGATCATTAATTAAATGCTCTTTGACTTCCTGGCTTATGGCAATCACACCTTGGCCCCAATAGGGAAATAATAGGCGCGATAATTTCGGCTTAAAAAAACCGTGGCAGGTAAAAACATGTGGAATATGTAAAGCCCGGCTTAATAAATTTCCTAAAACCTGAGTAGTCCGGCTATTGGAATGTATAAGATCAACATTAAATTTCTTAACCTCTTTTTTTAATTTAAAAAAACTAAATATAATCTTCGGGCTGATTTCATTTTTTGTCGCCAAAGGCACGTTAATATGCTCTACTCCTAAAGCGGAAAATTTTTCTTGCCACTGGCCGCCGCTGGAAGCCAGATAAACACTATGCCCTTTTTGCTTTAATCCGCCGGCCAGAGTAAACAGATAACTGGTTATTCCTCCGACATTAAGATGATTGGCAATCAAGAGAATTTTCATTTCAATAATTTTTCTACAGCCTCAAGCACCTCGGCAGGACTGATTGCTTCCATACAGCGCTTAGAACGGCATTTAGCCTTGTAACAGGGGGCGCAATTTAACTCTTTATTGATTACAATATGATTTTTACCCGGCGGTAGATGCCGGCGCCAGTCCGTAGGCCCAAATAAGGCGATAAAGGGAGTGCCGACTGCGGAGGCCACATGTAAAGGAAAAGAATCCGCCGATATAAATACCTGGCATTTTTTTATCAGAACCGCCAGCTCATTTATACCGGTCTTTCCGCAAGCATTAATAATCTTAGTATTCTTCAGAGAATTAATCAACACCTGCGCCAAACCAAGATCATCTTGAGTGCCTGTAACAACTACCCGGATATCTTTTAATTCCAAATCTTCACACAAACGGATCAAATGCTCCAGCGGCCAACATTTAGTAACCCATCTTTTGGATGCGCCGATATTAATCCCGACAATTTTCTGAGTCTCACTCAGCCACTGCTCATTCAAAAGCTGATCCACGGCTTTTTCGTCTTCACTCGATGGCCAAAGTTGGAGGCGATTGTCTAAAAGATCAACCCCCAGCATCTTCAATACCCGGAATTGATGCGTTACCGGATCCAGCGCAGGCTTCTGGTCTTTAATCGTATGATTAAGCAAAAAAGCAAACTTCTTATTATCATAACCGTAACGATTAATGCATCCGCTTAAATAAGCCAATAAATGGCTGGCGCGGCTATTCTGCAGATCAATAACCAGATCAAAATTTTTATTCCTTAAAATCTTGCCAATTCCCCATAATCCGGCTACCCCTTTATCTTTATTCTTTAAATCACAGACCAAAAGCTCGTCAATGTGCGGGCTGCGCAAAAGAATATCTTTGGAATCTTCGGCGGTCAGAAAACTAATTTTAAAATTCTCTTTAACAAATTTTTCCCGAATTGCCCTTAATGCGGCCGTAGTTAAAATTATGTCCCCTAAAGAACTAAATTTAATAATCAATATTTTAAAATTACTTAAAGCCTCCCGGTAAACATCCAGCGTATTCTTGACCATCAACTCCACGCCATATTTTTCTTTAACCTTGGCATAAGCATTCTCGGCCAATTCTTTGGCCAACTCCACATCCTTAAAAATACGCATTACCGCCTCGGCCATGCTTTTAGAATCTGCCGGAGGAACTAAGAGCCCGTTCTTGCCATCTTCAATAATATCAATTACGCCTCCGACGCCAGTGGCCACCACTGGGACTCCGCTAGCTTGAGCCTCCACCACCACCCTGCCAAAAGCTTCATGAGTTGTGGTCGCCAAAACTACCAGATCTAAATGTGTAAGAATTGCGGGAATATCCCGTTGTGTGCCCAGAAATTCCGTGCAATGCCAAAGCCCGAGCCTACGCGTTAAAACCTGCAGTTCTTCTTTATAGGCTTCTTTAGATGCGGGGGCATCACCGACAATCCAGATCTTCAGGCGCGGTATGCTCCTAGAGATACGCGCCATGGCTTTGATAAAATGCAGGTGCCCTTTTAAAGGAGTGATCCTGCCGATAATCGCGACATTAAAATCTTCTTTCCTTTTGGATTTAGGATCAAGATACTTGAATCTTTCCAGATCTACGCTGCGCGGCACCAGCCTTATCCGCTCATGCGGCACGGAAAAATCCTCAATCATATGCCTGGCAATCACGTTACTTAAAACAATTACTCTTTTAGCCCAACCCATTACCGAACTAAAAGGATGTTTTTTATAATAACCGTGGCAGGTAGTGATAAATACGGCCTTGGTCCGGCGGCAGGCAAAATAAGCAATCCAGGCAGGAACCCGTGAACGGGCGTGCACTATATCTACTTCTTCTTTTTTAATTATTTGAGCCAATTCCGGAATTAATTTAAAAATAGAGATTATAGATTTTTTATTTACGGCCAGCGTATAATGTTTAGCGCCCTGAGCCTCTAGCTCCTTAACCAAAGTACCGCCGGCAGAAACCACCACTGATTTATGCCCCAAACGCACCAGATATTTGGAAAGGTCCACGGTACCGGTCTCAACTCCGCCGACATTAAGCTCAGGTAATATTTGCAGTATTTTCATATTATTTTATTTAATGCCTCACTTACCTTTAAATCATCCTGCGGATAATTTATTTTAGGCTTATTCAACCACAGCTCTTTAATGCATTCCGCCAGTTTACCGGCTTGGTTTAAATATATGTATCCTTTATCGGAATAATTCTTTAGAAAACGTTCATGTTTTCTACTTAAACCCCGCCCCTTAAATACAACAACGTATTTTTCGGCGCTCACCGCTTCCGAGATCATTGAGATGCTCTCCGGCGAACAGATAATTATATTGCTTAATCCCAATATCCCCCCGAGGGCATCCGGATGATTGTTTGCATTAGCGATAACCATAAGTTTACAACGGACATAAGTAGCGAATTCTTTCTTGACAACCTGTTCTACGGCAGAAGATGTGCGCCGGGAAGTCGAAATTAAAAGATCCATATTTAATTCTTCGGCGATTTCTTTAATTTGCCCGGACAGCCCGGTTATATCCTGGCTAGTAAGGGAAAACTTTTTACTGTCTCCTCCGATTAATACGCCAATACAAGAATTAAGCGGCTTATTTTTTAAAACTCCGGATTCTTCCAGTTTCTGGGATTTTTCTCTTAAGTAATCTTGATCAATTAAATTAAGCGCGCCCTCTGTAACTACTACATTTTTTTTCTTAACCGGCCTGTCGTGTTTAGGCATGACTACCAAATTAAATTTATTTAGACTCAAGCCAGCCGGACGCATTGACACAATGGATTTAGCCTGATTTTCTTGGGTTAAAAGATAATTTACCCTGCTAATTGAGCCTCCGGCAGAGATTATTATATCCGGATTAGAACTTATTAAGCCCTGCCAGCTCTCCCTGGTTAAAGCCTTCTTCAGGCAACGGATACAACCGATGCAACCTAAGCTAAATATAAATTTAGAAAATTTTGAACGAAATTTTACCTCTTGAATCGACAAATTATGTTTTATGTCACGCTTGTCCAATTGCTGGCTAAGTAATTTTACTAAACCTTCCGATTGACGCAAGTGCCCGGCCTTACCGTCAGAAAGAATCAAAATATCCCTCTGCTTGCCGTATTTGTAGATTTTATATGTCCAAAGGTATTCCTGCGGATATTGACGGATATATTTTTCATAAATATTAATTAATCTCTGTAAATTTTCCTTTAAATCTTTTTCAGGATCCTCGGTTCGGGTAACCGTATAAACCTGATCCAGAATCACTTTAGTATAGGGCCCTTTAATGCGCGTATAGAAAACAGGAATTATGGAACAGTCGTATTTCAACGCTAATTTTACCGCGCCAACCGACATCGATGCATCTTTACCGAAAAATTTAACAATCTCTCCGCTTTTACCGCCTTGATCGATAGTCATCCCGATTCCCTGATTACTTTTTAGAACCTCAACCAACTCCCGGAGGCCGCCTTCCTTGTGAATAATCTTGGCCCCCTGTTTAAGCCGGTAAGAATTAAGCAGGGAGTTTAACCTGGGAAAACCCTGATCGCGCACGAACAAGAGAAAAGGAAAACCCAAATTTGCGCAAATAATATTAGACAGCTCCCAATTACCTTCGTGCACAATGAGGAAAATTACCCCTTGGCCTCTTTTAAAAGCTGCCGCAATATTTTCTTTATTCTCGATATGGATATATTTCTCAAGATACCGTTTATTGATACGTGGGATAAAAGAAATTTCAATAATATTCTGGCCGAATGCCTGATAAGCCCTGCGGGTGATCCTTGAGCTAGAAGCGCAATCGGATTTATCCGCAACCGTCTTTCGGATATTAGCATAGGCAATCAAGCGATGCCGCCGGTCAAATAAATAGATCAAGTCCCCCAGCCTTCTTCCTAAAAAAAGGCTGAAATTCAGGGGCACAACTGAAGTAAAAAAACTCAAACCCCTAAAGAGAATACAGCTTAAGTAATCGGCGACTAAATTCTGCTTCATTCTTGGTTATCCCTAGTTTTATATTCAAGGCCAATATACCGGCACCTTGGATTTTAAGCTCACTGATCTTGATAGCATCCTTATGCGTAGTGATAATAGTATCTAAATTTAACCGGCGCGCCTCCTGAATAACACCATCAATATCTGCCTGCGCATAATCATGGTGATCGCTAAACCTGAATGACTTAGCAATATTTATCCCCAGTCCGGCGATAGAGTTTTCAAACCCTTGCGGATTACCGATACCGGAAAAAATTAATACATTTTTTCCCCTAAGCCCATCCACACTCAAGAGCTCATCCGGTTCAGATACGCCGGTAAATCCATCGGGCTGGTGTATTGTTTCAATAATCAAGGCTTGAGGATTTAGGCATTTTAATTTATCCCTAAGCTCAACAGTATCCTTAACAAGATTGACTTGGGTCAAGACAAAAATATCGGCACGCCTCAACGCGCTCAAAGGTTCGCGTAAAAATCCTGCCGGAAGCAGGCGGCGATTGCCAAAAGGATCTGCGGCATCAATGGTAACGATCTCTAAGTCTTTGAATATCCTCCATTGCTGAAAACCATCATCCAAAATCAATATCTGCGCAGCGTAATCTTTAATTGCCTTAGATGCGCCCTTAATCCTATTCTTATTAACGATTACCGCAACGCCGGTAAGTTTTTTCTGTAACATTGCCGGCTCATCACCCAGGCTTTGAACTCCCTGTTTAGAGGTATTCCGGTGATAACCTCGGCTCAATACCGCAACCTTCTTACCCTGCGAACTCAACAACCTGGATAAATATTCAACAAAAGTAGTTTTACCTGTACCTCCCAGAGTAATATTGCCGATACTGATTACTTTAGCGCCAAGCCTTACAGGTTTTCTTCTGTAAAAAGCAACTAGAATAATTACAACTAACCCATAAATTAGCGAAAGCAAAAATAAAAATACCCTTAAAAACACGGCAATCGGCCCTCTTATTTTGCCGGTAACTAAATTATAGAGATACTCTCTTGCCGGACGCATAGATTAGATCACCTTAAGCAACATTAAGCATCCGATCAGAATAAATAAAGATGCGCCGATATAACGAATTAACTCCGGCCTGATGAATTTAGCCATAATTGCCCCTAAGAAAACCGAGATCACCGTAACAATAATATAGGCGCTTACCGAACCTAACCAAACCGAGAGCGGTTTGCCGGTTTTAGCGGCCATACCGATACCAACCAGTTGGGTTTTGTCCGCCAATTCCGCAAAGAAAACCGCACCAAAAGTAGCCACAAAGACCTTCCAATCCATAGCTAAATCTCCTCTCTAAAATAGACCCACTTTAAACAATTATGATATCATACAAGGGGTAGTCAAGCAAATGATTTCTAGGGTAAAAACTTAAGAATAGCAACGGGATAGGTAAATTATTACTATTAGCTTTCCGTCTTTTGCTTCCGGCACGAAGATTTTCGCCGTGTGCTGCGGTTTGCGACTCACCTCCGCCGTATTTACAATATGATCGAAGTCTGCGGTTCGTCGCAATCCCTTGCACACTAACTTAATAGAGGTGCCGAAAATCTTCTAATTGTGCCTCCAGCAAAAGCCGTAAAGCTTATAGCGTCTGGCTTGGTTGTGTTTTCGAGGGACGTGTCGGCTAGGAGCGGGCACGGTTCGCCCTCTATTAATACTTAGCGAGAGCGACGCCAGCCGACCCGAGCGCAGTTTTGCCACGCAGGGGCAAAACCAGCGTTCCCGAGAAAATACAGCCAAGACAGACGCGTAAAGAATAGAAAGGAAATTATATTAATTTAGATCAATCCGATGAGGTGAAAGAAAGGTTGCGGTCGATAAACTCAATTAATTTTTGCTGATTTGCTGCAGAGATGTTGGAGAATTCCACCCCAATTCCCGGGTATTCATGCCTCTGGATCTCTTTATCCGGAACCCAGACCACGCGTGCCTGGAGCTCCAGCTCCTCTTGCGTTGGCGCAAGCTTCATTTTAAGCACCACTTCATCACCAAGTTTAAATTTAGAGCAACCAAAAATAAAAGCTCCTACCGCGCTTAAATTAAGTATGTCAACTTTAAGGCATGCCGGAGAGTCATCTTGCTTAAATTTTAACTCAATCTTCAAGTCGATTGGCAAGCGCTTAAACCTACGGCGCAGCTGCATTTTTTTAATATTTTCAATAATTTTATCTTCCTTAAAACTGTTGATTGCCAGATCCTCACTGGCATAAATCTCAATCGCCCTATCGGTGCCGGAAATCGCGAATACACCCCGAATATGCGCCGGAATATTAACAAACTTTATCCGCCCATGATGATTAATAACCTCTTTATAAGCAATAACTACCGCTGAAATACCCATATAATCTATTCCTTCAACATCTTGGAGATTACAAAGAATATCAGTATATCCGTCGCGAACGCATTGGCCGACTGCCTCCACCAGATTAGCCGAATCTACATCTATGCGGCCGCTGAGATCCAAAATAACCACATCACAAGATTGTCTTAATTTTATCTCTAACATACCGATTTAAACCTCAATTTACGAATTTCCTTTAATAAGCTTTGGCTTTGGCCTGTTTCTGCCAAAATTTAAAAAGCGCGATATTCTCTTTTGTTAATAAACCCGCGGCAAGTTTAATTTTACTTTTACTTAACTTTTTTAAATTTAAATCAGAAATTACCAGTTCATTAAAACCAAAATCTTGGGCATCTTTAATTGAGCAACCGAAAACAATCCGCGAGATCCTAGCCCAATGACAGGCGGAGAAACACATCGGACACGGTTCAGTTGTAGAATAAATTGTGCACCCGGATAAATCAATCCTCTTTAATGCTTTGCAGGCAGCCCGGATCGCAATAATTTCAGCATGCGCGGTAATATCAGTGTTTTTCCAGACGAGATTATGGCTGCAGGCAATAACCTTATTATTCTTTACAATGCAAGCGCCAAAAGGAGTCTGCCCTTTCCTTACTCCCTCTTTGGCCTTTTCTATCGCCAACCTCATAAACTTTAGGTCTTGATTAATCATTCTACAAAAATACTGTATTCTTCTCTTTTTGCCGCCGGAAGATCTTTTTCCCAGGGACGCCTATATTCCAAAACGATAACTGTCTGGCCGCTTTCCAAGGTTCTAAAACTCCACTTTTCTACGCCTGGCGAACCAATCTTGTCTTGGGTAAGAGGAACATATCCTCGATTCACAAATCTCAAGACTTTTTTATCCGGGATTCCCACCAACTGCCAGCTAAATCCGGTCGTAGGATTGGAATCTAAGCTTAACGTGATAATCCTCCCCGGCGGAACACGCATTGCTCTAAATTTATGGGCAAAATTTTCCTGCGCAAAAACTAAAACAGTTAAACCAACAAAAAAAGTAATAATGAATAATTTAATTGCTTTGCTTGCGGTTGCTTCTGCGTAAAGCTTTAACCATGCGCTCATAGGCCTCCTGAGAACTCTTGCCTTCGGTAAGATGCTCAAAACAAACAGCTGCGAATCCGGCTCTATTCTTAATCTTAAAAATCTCTACTTTTAAATGGCCGATCTTCTCTTGCATTTAAATTAACGCGATATCTTGACTATTTTATATTTTAGAATCCCGGCAGGAATCTTAATCTCGGCGATCTCATTTACCTTATGTCCCAGAAGCCCCTGGCCCACCGGAGAACTTACGGAAATCTTATTCTGATTATAATCCGCCTCCAGCTCCGAAACTAAAGTATATTCCAGCTCCTCATCAGTATCCATATCCTTTAATTTTACGGTTGCCCCGATCAAAACTTCGTCACTGGGAATATTTTTATCCAATATGCGCGCCTGCGCCAATTTATCCTCCAGATCCATGATCAGCTTTTCATTATGAGCTTGCGCATCTTTAGCCGCATCATACTCGGCATTTTCACTGATATCCCCCTGGCTTCTGGCCTCCCCAATCGCTTTAGAAAGAACTCTACGCTTTACTGTTTTTAACTGCTCAAGCTCAGTAACTAACTTTTCATAACCTTCCTGGGTCAAATAAATTTCACCGGCCATCTTTGAGCCCTCACATTTTTGTCTCGCGAAACTTCGACGAGTGCGTTAAATTTTATTTCTAAATTTAACGCATCTTACGAGTCGAAGCTTCCTATTATTTGTTTAATCACCTGAATATTCTTTTTAGTCGCGCCCCGGCTAGCGATAATCAATTCATAGGCGCGCTCAACCATTTCCTTGGTTGCCTGAGTATTGCCAAAAATATCTTTTATTTTTACCACCAATTCATTTTGATCAGAGGCCATAATCGCAGCTTTATTTTTTAGGAACGCTTCGCTGATATCCCGGAAATTAAACATATAAGGCCCGAAAATTACCGGTTTTTTAAGGCTGGCCGGCTCAATAATATTATGCCCTCCCTTTTTAATCAGGCTTCCTCCCATAAAAATCACATCCGCAGCAGAGTAATAATTAAATAATTCTCCGATAACATCCAGTATAAATACGGCTTTATTAATACAAGTCGGGCATGTCCCGGTAATACTAGAAATATAAATCGGCTTAAAACCGTTAGCAGTGGCTAAATTTGCAATCTCCTGGCTGCGCTGCGGATGCCGAGGCGCAATAAAAAGTTTTAACTTAGGAAAACCTGCCAAAAGCTCCTGGTAGGCTTTAAATATTAGCTTTTCTTCTTGCGGATGCGTGCTTCCGCAAACCCATAACTTATCCTCTTGAGCCAGCCACAACTTCTGCCGGTAAACTGACGAGTCAACCCTGGAAGCCTCCTCCAAATCAATATCAAATTTTACATTCCCGGTAACCTGGATATTCTCTTTTTCTACTCCCAGATTCTCTAGCCGTAAAGCATCGGCCGGCGACTGCACACAGAACTGTTTAACCTTCCTTAAAATCGGCCGAATAAATAATTTAATTGCCTGATATCCGCCGAAAGAACCATCGGAGATTCTTCCGTTAACCGTAATTACCGGTATTTTCTGTTGAGATAAACAACTAATCAGATTCGGCCAGATTTCGGTTTCAGCGATAATAAATAAACAAGGATTAATTTTCTTAAGTACGCTTTTAATAATAAAACTAAAATCTAAAGGTAGATAGGTTAAAAAATCCCCTTCCTGGATCAAAGTTTGGGCAATTTTATTTCCCGTAGCCGTGACGGTCGAAATAACTATTTTTTTCTGGGGGTAAGCTTTTCTTAACTCGGCAACCAGCCCCTTAACAGAAATCACTTCTCCCACACTTACAGCATGAATCCAAATCGGCCGGTCTAAATTCAAACCTCTAGGTAAACTGCCCAGGCGCCTGGTAAATCCCTGATGAAACTTCCCGCGTAATAAATACAGCGGAAGATAAAACAACGCATAAATAAAGAAAATTAAATCATAGATAATAAACATATTTTCGTTTTAAGCGTGTGGATGCGCCTTATCATAAACACTTTTTAATCTTTCCGTAGTTAAATGAGTGTAAATTTGCGTCGTGGATAAATTAGCGTGGCCCAGGAGCTCCTGCACGGTGCGCAGGTCCGCTCCGCGGTTTAAAAGATGCGTGGCAAAGGAATGCCGGAAAGTATGCGCCGAAACTCCCGGTTTAATCCCCGCTGCTTTTAAATACTTGACCAGCACAAAACGCACCCCGCGAGTAGTAAGGCGCTTGCCGTTATTATTTAAAAATATAGTGTCTGTTTGTTTTTTTCGCTTATCCAAATATTTGCGGATAGCCAGAAGCGCGGTTTCCCCAATCGGCACGATTCTTTCTTTTTTGCCCTTACCTCTTATCTTAAGAATTCCGCTGATAAAATCAATATCTTCCAGATTTAATCCGACCAGCTCCGAAATACGCAGGCCGCTAGAATAAAATGCTTCTAAAATCGCCCGGTCGCGCAGGCCCAAAAGGTCATCTTTATCTTTAGCAAAAGCCGACTCAATTAATTTATAAACCTCATCCTCAGTCATAAAAGAAGGCAGATGCCTTTCCAATTTGGGGCTAGAAAGCATCAGCATAGGATTAGCCTTAATATAGCTTTCCCGGGTAAGGAATCTAAAAAAACTGCGCAATGAAGAAAGCCGGCGGCCAACCGTACGATTCCCTAAATTTTTTTCTTTCAAGACTGCCAAGTATTTCCTAAGTGTTAAATAGTCGATTTTTTCAAGATCAGTGCCGGTAATAAACTTATTAAACCCCTCAAGATCTAATTTATAATTCAAAATAGTGTGCGCAGAATAGTTTTTCTCAATATCCATATAGCGAATAAATTTTTCAATATACTTTTCCATAATTATTCTTTATCCTCAGGCAGGGTGCGCGAGGTGAAGGTACACTTGGGATAATTTGAGCAGCCATAGAAAACTCCCCGGGCAGAATGACGCTCAATCAATTCTCCGCCGCAATTCTCAGCCGGGCACTTCACCCCCGAGGTAATCGATTTTGAATTTTTGCATTCCGGAAAAGCCGAGCAACTTAAAAATTTACCGCGCCGGCCCCATTTTACAATCATTGGCTTGGCGCATTTATCGCAAACCTGATCGGTAGTAATAACTTCTTTGACAATATTGGCCTGGGCAAAATCTAAACTCTCTTTAAAAGGCGCGTAAAACTCCTCAAGAACTTGTTGGCGGTTAAGCGTACCCTCTTCAATCTCATCCAGCTTCTCTTCCATCAGCGCGGTAAATTTAAAATCAAGAATCTTGGGGAAATACTCTACCAACATATCATTAACCTTAAATCCCAATTCCGTTGGATTAAGATAACCTTTTATCCGGCGCACATAATCGCGCATAATAATCGTGTAGATAATCGGCGCGTATGTTGAAGGCCGGCCGATGCCCTCCTCTTCCAGGGCTTTAATTAAAGAACTGTCCGAATACCTCGCCGGCGGCTTGGTAAAATGCTGCGAAGGAGTTAACTTCTCTAAGCCCAAAACTTCACCCGGCTCAAGCGGAGGAATTACGTTTTTAATTTTTTCTTTTTCCTCCTGGTCTTCTTCTTTTTCTTCATCTTCAATTTTATTATACGCGGCTAAAAACCCTTCAAACAAAAGATGACTGCCGTTGGCAACAAATAAATACTTATCCGCGGTAATATCCACGGAGGTCGCCAGAAACTCCGCCGGTTTCATCTGGCTGGCCAGAAAACGGTTATAGATAAGCTCATAAAGGCGGATCTGGTCGTGATTAAGAAAATTTTTCAGGCTTTCCGGAGAACGGGAAACATAACTTGGCCGGATTGCTTCATGAGCTTCCTGGGCGGATTTCTTGGCTTTATAAACATTTGGCTTCTCCGGAAGAAAATCTTTACCGAAGCTCCTGCCGATATGCTCACGGACTTCTTCAATGGCGATCGTAGCCACATTTGGAGAATCCGTACGCATATAAGTAATCAAACCTACGGGATTATCTTCTCCGACATCAATACCTTCATAAAGCTGTTGGGCGATCAACATGGTCTTAGAAGCGTTAAATCTTAATTTATTAAAAGCTTCCTGCTGCATTGTGCTGGTGATAAAAGGCGCCGGCGAATAACGTTTTTTTTCGGTCTTTTTGATCCCGGCAACTTTGAACTCTTTATCTTTTAACAAATCGCAAATACCCTGCGCATCAAGGTTGTGGCCGAGCTCAGCTTTTTTACCGTCAACTTTTTCCAGCTTTGCGCTAAAGCCGCTAACACCGGAAACTTTTGGTTTAAATAAATCCGCCACAACCTCCCAATATTCGCTAGCGGTAAATTTCTGGATCAACCTCTCTCTTTCGCAGATCAACCTTAATCCCACGGATTGCACCCGCCCGGCGCTTAAGCCGCGGGCAAGTTTCTTCCAAAGTAACGGGCTTAAAAAATATCCGACCAACCGATCCAAAACTCTGCGGCCAACCTGGGCCTCAATCATTTTAAGATCAAAATCGCGCGCCACTTTAAAGGCTTCCGACACGGCATGCGGAGTAATCTCATGAAAACTTACGCGCAAAACATCCTTACCCTTAAATATTTTATCTTTAATCTGCCAACCGATTGCCTCGCCTTCTCGGTCAGGGTCAGTAGCGATGTATATTTTTTCTTTGCCCTTGGCTTCTTTCTTGAGTTGAGTTAATAATTTTTTCTTAGCCGGAATAACCACATAAGCCGGTTCAAATTTATTTTCGACATCAACACCCAGCTTTTTAGCCGGCAAATCAATAATATGGCCCATCGAAGAAACTACGCTATAATCAGCCCCCAGAATTTTACCGATGGTCCTGGCTTTAGTCGGCGACTCCACAATTACTAAATTTTTGCTCAATTATAGTTCCTCGTAAATTGTTTACCCGGCAATTCTTTGATTAATTTCTTAAACTGTAATTTTAGAATCAAACTTAAAATCTTACTGCTGGAAAAAGTTGTTTTTTCAACTAAATCATCAATGGCCACAGGTTCCCGGCTTAGACAATCATAAAGCCTGTTTTCATCATCCGTACCGGCAATCTTTTGGCTGGCTGACAACTTATCCGGTTCTGTTTTATAAGAAACAGCCAGGTTAAGCTCCTCTAAAATATCATCACAACAAGTAACTAATTTTGCTCCCTGCTTAAGTAACGTATTTGCTCCGATTGAGCCGCTTGAATCAATCCTACCGGGTAAAGCAAAAACTTCCCGGCCCTGCTCTAAAGCAAAATCCGCGGTAATTAACGCCCCACTGTTTCTAGCTGCTTCAGTAACCAAAATACCCCGGCTTAATCCGCTGATCAGACGGTTACGGCGAGGAAAATTCTGCGGCAATGGCTGTGTCTCCATGGGAAATTCAGAGATCACTGCTCCGGATAAACTGATTTCTTTGGCTAAGCCCACATTTTCTTCAGGATAAATATTGTTAAAACCGCTGCCCATCACCGCGATAGTGCGCCCTTTTACCTTAAGCGCTCCCCGGTGGGCATAAGTATCCACACCACGGGCCATCCCCGAAACAATCGTTATGCCGTAAGCAGATAATTGCGCGGCAAAATTTTCTGCGTTATTTAAACCGTAAAAAGAAGCCCTGCGTGAACCGACAATACCAAAAGCCAAATCATCCTGCTGAGTTATATTACCCGAAACATAAAGCACAATCGGCTTACCCGGAATATTTTTAAGGGCCTGTGGATAAGCCTGACAAAAAAGCGTAATAATTTTTATGCCTGATTTTTTAGCTAAAAGTAAATCTTTGGCTAAGAGGCGCTTATCAAAAGAGGAGATACTTTCACTCAACCGCTCCCCCACTACAGCAGTTAAATCTTGACGGCTAGCTTTAAATATATCCTGAGGAAGCTTAAAATATTTTAACAGGTTTTCCAAACACACACTGCCAATCTGAGGAATGAGATTTAAACTTATTAAAGATTCAAAATCATTCATTTTTTTACGGAAAGTATTTGGGAAATTTTTAACACAACCTGTTTAAGCGACAATTTAGAGGTATCCACCATTTTATCGGCTTGCATATAATAAGGAGCGCGCATTTTCAGTAAAAGCTCAATACGCTCTTTAGGCTTAGCTACATTTAAAATCGGACGCGTAGTGCCGGATGCAACCCGCTTGAGAATTGTTTGACAGTTAGCGCAAAGACAAATTAATTTCCCGGTCTTCTTCATGATCTTGATATTTTCTTTGTCTAAAACTATGCCTCCGCCGCAGGCCACCACAAACTTTTTCTGAGTAGCTACTTCTTTTAAGACTATTTTCTCAACCTTGCGAAAATAGGGTTCCCCTTCTTTGGCAAAAATATCCACAATTCTACGCTGTTCTTTTAGCTCGATAAGCTCATCTAAATCGACAAAGCTCCATTTTTTCTTTTCTGCCAACAGGCGGCCGACCGTAGTTTTGCCGGTACCCATAAATCCCACCAGATAAATATTCATTTTTAATTGGGGACGGTTCTTACAAAGAACCGTCCCCTGTTTTTAACCCTTTTTAACTGCCCTTATACGCCTCCAGGACAACTTCGCTTAGCTGCTGCTTTAATTCTTTGGTCTCTGGATAAACTGTGTCATACCACTTTCCATCCTTACCTTGATGGCGCGGCATACTCACGAATAATCCATTAATACCGTTTACCACGCTTAAACCTTTAATCACAATCCCCGAAAATGAAACATCCGCAAAAGCCTTAAGCTTAGAATCGGTATCTAGCTTATAGATGCGGCTAACGCTGATTTGGCTCTCTGGCATCCTCAATCACCTCCTTCTTAAGCTAATAGACGAAGAAGGTGATAAAATCTAACCGATTCTTTTTAAATAATTTTTATAGCTATCTTTTATATCATTCAAATTATCCGAACCAAATTTCTCCAGGAACGCTTCGGCCAAAACAAAAGCCGTCGCTGCTTCAGCCACCACCCCGGCAGACTCAACCACGCAAGTATCCGAACGCTCAACCGCAGCCTTAGCCGTTTTCTTAGTCAGGACATTAATCGAATCAAGAGGTTTCATCAATGTAGAGATAGGCTTCATGCAAGCGCGCAAAACAATCTGTTGGCCGTTGGATATTCCGCCTTCAATACCACCGGCATTATTGGTCAGGCGAAAATACCCCTTTTTATTATTATAATAAATCGCATCATGCACTTGCGAACCAAAACCCGCGGCATACCCTACTCCCAGACCAATCTCAAAAGACTTAATCCCGGGAATAGAGATCACGCCTGCGGCCAAACGGCTATCCAGCCTGCGGTCAGCCTGCACATAACTTCCCAGGCCAACCGAAACACCTTTAGCAACCACCTCAAAAATTCCACCGATAGTATCTTTATTCTTAATCGCCTCGGTAATTTTAGCCTTTATTCCCGCCTTAGTAAATTCCCCTCCGACGGATAAAACTTTACTGCTAATATTAATCCCAAACTCTTTTAAGAGCCCTTTACAGATTGCCCCTAGGCCAACTGTAGCTGCCGTGCCGCGCGCTGAAGCCCGTTCCAATACTTCCCGAATATCCGTAAAACCGTATTTTAGCAACCCGGCTAAATCCGCGTGTCCCGGACGGGCAGCCATAACTTTATGCAATTTTTCGATGCTGGCGTCTTTATTCTTAATCAACAAAGTAATCGGGCTGCCCAACGTAAAATTATTTTTTAATCCGGAGACGATCTCTGCCCGGTCAGTCTCTATCTGCATACGCTTACCGCGGCCAAAGCCGGATTGCCTACGCTTTAACTCCTGATTTATCGCTTCTTCCTTCACCGAAAGTCCAGCGGGAATTCCTTCTAAAATAGCAATTATTCCTTTTCCATGCGATTCACCTGCGGTTAAATACCTTAACATAAGTCACCCCCTATTGCCAAAGCCCGCGCTTATTTTGGCGCGCCTCTTGATATAATTTCAAAAATAAATCCGCGTATTTCACGTTCGGAGGATAAGTCATTAACGAAGCATAACCTTCCTGCACAATTTTAGCGTTGACAAATGTTCCGTCTTCCAAGTAAACGTAAGCTAAAGTTCGTTTATATTTATCCTGCTTCTCTACATCAAGCTCTAATTTTACCCTTTTACCTTCAACAAGTTTTTTAGTAAATTCATATGACCGTCTGCCAAGCTGTTGAATTGATTCCACGCTCTGGCCGGAACGCTGGGCATCGCGATTAAGCTTATTAGATTCGTGCATCTCCGGGGTATCAATGCCGATCAAACGCAGGCGCTCATTATTTTCTAAAACCAGCGTATCTCCGTCCACGGCTCGGGTTACCAAAATATTATCGTAATTACCTTTTCCGCCTAAAGATCTCTGGCACTTAACACTTTCTTGAGAATTACCACACGGCTTACAACCGAGGCCAAAATAACCTGCCAAAACCGCTACCCCTAAAAACAATAATATAATTACCTTATTCATGTTTTTATCCTTATAGTTGAGCGCTAACCATCTGCGATAATACGACAATATCCTCGGTACAAAAAATATTTTTTATGCTGGCATCAAAATACATATTGGCATCCGGGCCAAATTCGGCGTCAGATTTCCATAATTTAATCAGCACCGGAACGCTGGCAAAAGCTTCAAGAATAACGCTTACATCCCCACCCTCGGAAAGTTTTCCCGGTAGCCTACTTAAAACATCTTTAATCGCCTCGGGATTCTTGCCAAATTTACGAATTAACGGCTCAATCGAACGCTTGTGATATGCATCAGAATAACCTTCAACCCCGGAAAGCTCACGAAATGTAAGCCACTGGCCACTTAAAACAGGCAATCCTTTTAATTTTTGCGCCGTATAATGTAAGATCAATATACTCAAGAAATCCTTGGCCGGAACATTGCAGGACAGAGAAAGCACCTTTGCTCCCGGAATATCTATACTATACTCATCCGCCAAAAATTTTACTGATAAATTGTTGGGCCCCTTAAGGTTCGCTAAATCCTCCCAAGCCTTCTTAAACGCCACCTCATAACCCATGGTTTCATTATATTATTTTTATTAGATAAATCAATGATTTTACCTGCGCGTCTGTCTTGTCTGTATTTTCTCGGGAACGCTGGTTTTACCCCTGCGTGGCAAAACTGCGCTCGGGTCGGCTGGCGTCGCTCTGCCAGAATATCCATAGCCGGGCAGCCGTGCCCGCTCC